>Ga0224495_10002253_pt1 | contig 12697 bp, 7 predicted proteins | sample SF_Jul11_sed_USG_FD_168128 | JGI IMG/M metagenome (GOLD analysis project Ga0224495, IMG submission 168128) | Sediment microbial communities from San Francisco Bay, California, United States - SF_Jul11_sed_USGS_4_1 | ecosystem: Environmental > Aquatic > Marine > Sediment | place: USA: California... | reverse complement strand
TGCGGCCCTATTACATCTTTAACTGTAAGAAACTGCGGGGAATTCAGCACTTCCGTGCCTCTGTGGGGGAAGGTTTGAACATCATGGAGAATCTTAGGGGCTATACTTCGGGATTGGGCGTTCCCACCTTTATCATCACAGCACCAGAGGGAAAGGGCAAGACTCCCATGGCGCCCACCTATCTCCTCAACCAGAATCGAAACGGAAAACTCCTGTTCCGGACCTGGGCCGGACAGGTTTGTGAATATGAGGACGAGGACTTGTAGTCATTTTTCAGAGAATCAAGTAATGACATCTGATATCCAAAAGAATGTTCTCGAACTGATCGACAGATGGGAAAAGGAACAGCTTGACTTCTTGATCACCCTCTGTGAACAGAATTCATACACGTTCCACAAGCAGGGAACCGACCGTGTGACCACAATGATTCTGGAAAAGGTGGAGGGGATCTTTCCCTTCCACAAGATCGTTAATCAGAGAGAGGTTGGAGACCACCACATCCTGAAAACAAAAAAGACAGGCAAGGCAGTGTACCTCCTCGGCCACACAGATACCGTCTTTCCTCCAGATCACCCTTTTCAAACATGTAAAAAAGATGGAGATTGGCTGATGGGACCTGGAACTGCAGATATGAAAGGGGGATTAGCCGTCATGGTCTACGCCCTCAGAGCCCTCAAGCAAGCGGGCGGCTTCAAGCCCTTGAATGTGGCCATGATTCTTGGTGGGGACGAAGAGAACGGCTCTTCCACATCACGTGGAATCTACGAAGAAGAGCGGGAAAACGCCATGGTCTGCTTGGTGGGAGAATGCGCTGGTGAGAAGGGTGAAATCGCAGTCTCCCGCAATGGCAAGGCCGGAGGCCGTTTGGAATGTCTCGGCCGCGACCGCCATGTGGGATCCGCCTCTGAGGAAAAGATCAGTGCCATCCTGGAGCTCGCTCGAAAAGTGATTGCTTTTGAATCCCTGAATTCTGTATTTCCAGGCGTTTATATCAACGTCGGTCAGATCGAAGGTGGATTGGGTCCTGGCACAGTTCCTGCCCAAGCTTCCTTTCTCTTTGATCTCCGCTGGCAAAAAGAAGAGCGCTACGGACCGCTACTAGACCGGATCCAGATGATTGTATCACAGAGCGACCTCCCCCAGATTTCCTTCCATATGACTCTCCTCAATTACCGCCCGGCCATGCCATGCATTAAGAAGACCAAAAAGTTGCTTGACCACCTACAGCGAGTCGCAAAGGAATTGGGACAGGAGATCTTATCGGAGCACCGATATGGGACATCCGATGGAAATTTCTTCGGTGCAGCAGGTGTTCCCACACTCGACGGATTTGGTCCAATCGGTCTGAGAGACCATACCACTGAAGAGCGCATTCGGATCTCAAGTCTGAAGGAGCGTACAGCCCTTCTTGCCTTATTCCTGCTTCATTTAACAGAAGCGGACTTCGGCTCTTTCGTTTAAAACTTTAACCTTTTCATAGCTTCCATCGGGATAAAAAATAAGAGATGTCTATAACTCTGATGATAATTAATGCTATAATGTTTATAACAATAAAAACTTATTTCGATTTGGGTCGGGATAATCTTTAGAAATGGTATCAAGCCTAGCCACGTAAATTCATGGAACAAAGAATAAGAAAAAGAGTGTTGAAAACTTTGGAACCTATTCCTAAGTTAAAAAAGATCCTGGCTTCCAAAGATCCTCTCGAGAAAAAAAGAGCCAAAGTCAGAGCGCTATTGAATTCCCTGTTGATAAAAACTTTTGATGACAATCCTACTCTCCCCTCTCTCAAATGGGTGCTGACCCGGGATGCTATTCTCGTATTCCGCAACCTCATTTCAAAGCGCAGTGAAAAGCTCGCTCAATTCAGTTTCCTCAGCTACATAAATGACCTGATTCATGACAGCAAAAAAAATTCCCTCCCTCAGCCAACTCCAGATTTTTTTGCAGAGCTTGACCATCTTATTCGTGGGATTTCTGGCCAAGCCGAAGTGTACCCTGAGACCGCACCCGCATTCAGCAAGTATGAGGGAGTCAGAGCTGCGAGACTGAGGTCGGTCGATCTTTCGCGAATGGCCAGGGGCATGGAAAAATTCACCAAGCGGTATTCCAGCGGTTTGGACGACGATGCCAAACGACGGCGATACAAAAACATGCTGAGAATTCTCCGATACTTCAATGCTACGGATTTTGAATGGAGTAATTGGAAGTGGCAGGTCCGGCATATCATCAGGAAAGCAGAAACCCTGAGAAAATTAGTTAAACTGACTGATGAAGAACATGAAGCAGTCGAGTATGCCCAAAAGTTCAAAATCCCGTTCAGCATAACTCCTTATTATTTGTCTCTGATGGACTATGAACCGGGACAAGGGAGAGATGCTGCCATCCGTGCCCAGGTGATCCCAACTCTGCACTACATCAATAAACTGAAAGATTACAAAGCCAAGGACGAGAGTTCGATGGACTTCATGCTGGAGCGGGACACTTCACCCATTGAAGGCATCACCCGGCGTTACCCTCAGATAGCCATTCTAAAGCCTGTTTTGACTTGTCCCCAGATCTGTGTGTATTGTCAACGCAACTGGGAGATTGAAGACGTGTATTCGCGTTCAGCTGTGCTGTCCAAAGCCAAACAGGAAAAAGCCCTGGATTGGATAGCTAAAACTCCCGAGATCAATGAGATTTTGATCACGGGAGGAGATCCCTTAATTCTTTCCAATGAAAGAATAGAAAATCTGCTCTTTAAGCTTTCCCGCATGGATCACATCAAGAGGATCAGAATCGGCACGCGAACACCGGTGACTTTGCCACAGAGGATTACCGACACATTGGTCAAAGACCTCAACCACTTCAATATTCCTGGCAAAAGAGAGGTGCTGATTATCACACACTATGAACACCCTTATGAAATAACGCATCAATCCATGGAAGCTGTGCAAAAGTTCAAGCGTTACGGAATGGAGGTTTACAATCAGTTAGTGTACACATTCTACAATTCGCGCAAATTCGAAGCAGCTGTACTGCGAAATGAACTGCGCTTGATCGGAGTTACACCCTATTACACTTTCAACACTAAGGGCAAAGAAGAAACAGACGATTATCGTGTACCTATTCCCAGACTGCTTCAAGAACAAAAAGAGGAAGCCAGGCTCATGCCGGGCACAGTCAGAACCGATGAAATCGTCTTCAATGTTCCAGGGTTGGGAAAAAACTACCTGCGCGCTGTCCAACACCATGATGTCGTATCCATTCTTCCTGATGGCCGCCGGATTTATGAGTTTCATCCTTGGGAGAAGAAGCTGGCTATTGTAGATACCTACATTTACACAGATGTGTCCATTTATTCCTATTTGCAAAGGCTAAAAAGTATCGGTGAAAATATATCGGATTACAAAACCATCTGGTATTATTACTAAATACTTTCTCCTATCCCCTCCAATTTTTCCCCTTCCAATCGTGCAACGATAACAGAGCCACAACTATCACTCAGGACATTGATCATGGTTCGGAACATATCCAGGATTCGGTCCACAGCCAGTATGATTGCGACTCCCTCGAGGGGAAGGCCCACGGCTTTCAGGATGATCGACATCATAACCATCCCACTCATGGGAACGCTCGCAGCTCCGATAGAAGCCAGGAGAGCCGTGATGACAACAATGACCTGAGCTCCAAGAGATAGATCGAAACCATAGACTTGGGCAATGAATATGGTTGCGACACACTCGTAGAGAGCCGTTCCGTCCATGTTGACAGTAGCCCCGATAGGCAAGACAAAATTAGAGACCTTTTCGGATACTTTGGAGTTTCCTGTGACAGCCTTCATCGTAAGTGGAAGTGTCACAATAGTTGAGCACGTAGAGAACGCCATGATAAGAGCAGAGGGCATTCCTTTGTAGTGCTTGATCGGATTTACCCTAGCAACTAAAGACAAAAGCAAGGGCAAATTCACCGTTGCATGTATCGCTAAGCCGATGAGAACAACGATGAAATAAAAACCGAGTGACTTGAAGGCACCAAATCCTGTTTTGGCAACGATTCGAGAGATGATTCCAAAAACACCCAAAGGTGCACTCCAGACTACAAATAGAGTCAGTTTCATCATAGCTTCGAAGGCCGCATGGAAAAAATCGGTGAGCTGAGCCCTTGGTCTCTCTGAAAGCCTTGTGACAAAAAAACCAAAAAGAATGGAAAAAAAGATGATGGGCAGGACATCTCCCTTAGCCATAGCAGCAAAGGGATTCTCAGGAATGAGATTTATAAGCAGTTCCCCTATCCCCTGCTCTGCTGTTGCAATATTCTCAGGGCTTAATTCTAGGCCTATCTCAGCGCCAACGCCGGGTTTAAAAATATTTACCAACACCAAGCCAGTGAGTATGGCCATCAGACTGCTGAGAATATAATAAGAAAAAGTTTTGATACTCAAACGCCCCAGTCCAGCGGCGCTTCCGACACTCACAACACCAGAGATTATGGATGTGATGATAAGCGGCATGATAGCCATGCGCAAGAGGCGTAGAAAAATCTCAGCCAAAGGCTCAGCAACAGGTGTAATGCCTTCCCTAAACACCCATCCAGCAATAATCCCCAAGAAAAAGCCGATAAAAATGTAATGTGTAAGACCTAGCTTCTTATGCTTCATATTTAAAATTTATTGAAATGGATCACGTCTTCGAGCTTTCGTTTAGGGACATGCAGACAACCCTCTGAATCCTTCCAGTACTTCACAGAATCCTTTAACTCCGCGATCATAGGAGCCTCAGCTGGATAACCGAGTGCTAAGACAGAATCAACCTTATAGTGTTCAGGGACCATAAGGAGCTCTCTCACTCTCTCTCTGTCCACAGAGATGATCCAACAGCTACCAATGCCATTTTCCCAAGCAGCTAGGATCATGTTTTCCACTGCTGCCCCGACATCCCACTCGCATCCCTTTTCTCTGACTCTGGTGTTCACTAGAACCACAACATAGGCTTGAGGTTCTTGACCTGGCTTGGGATTGCCTTCAGGGGCTATGTACCCGGCCCATTTCAAACAAGGAAACATCTGGTTTCTGAGATCCTCTTCATCCACAACAATAAACTCCAAAGGCTGGCGATTGGCTGCTGAAGGTGCTAGTCTTCCAGCATTGACAAAATCCTTCAGAAGATCTTTGGAAACCGGCTTTGGTTTGAATTGGCGTATCGATCTTCTTGAGACAATGAGGTCATACAGACTCATTTTTTTCCTCCAATCATGATTGAATCGATGAGAAAGATTAACCTTGTGCTAAGATGGACTTTAACTTTTCTGCATACAGACGACTCGGTCTATCCGGAGTCACAAACTCGATCTGCTCTTGATTGGCAATCCCCATGTTTAACTCAACAGCCCGCTCGATCTGTTCCTGTTCAAAAATCTTTGTCCCCATGATAGCCTCGTTGGAACCCAACTCCTTCAGCACCGCTACTCCTGCTGCATCCAACGCAATCCGGTCTGAACTGGCTAAAAAGATATCGGCTGTTTTCTTTTCCCCTTTGCTCGGGCCACCGTCGACAAATCCCTCTACACCATCCAGGATGATAAGATGCGGTTTGTATCCCAGATTGATCTCGGCGATCATTTTTCTCATATCTGTCTGCCTTTTGCCATGAAGTTCCCTCATCAGACGCTTGGGTGTCAATCCCACAGCCAGTTTTAAAGACAAGGTGAAAACTCCTCCATATTGATGGGTCTTCAAACAGCAAGTGGATACGAAATATTCCGTTTCAGCTGCCGGCCGAGCAATGTAAAAACCTTCCTCCCAATGGTTTCCCTCAGGATTAAAATGTACCCAGTCCTCTTCTTGTATTTTTTCAAAATTGACGATCTCGAAGTCCAGGTCTTTAGACATCTGGAAAATGCCCTTCTCTTCTATAACTTTCTCCGTGTCTGGAGGTCCACTCCTCTCTCCCAAAATGATCTCTTTGGCTCCTCGCTCATGGATTTGCTTCACCAATTCACTCAAAGTATCGTTGTGAGTGGAACCCGGGCAGGAATCAGACGTATTGAAATTGGGCTTGAGCAATACACTCTTTCCCTTCATTCCAGGGAAGTCCAGGAGTTGCATCGCTTCGCGAACGCCAGTTCTCCTATCTGATGTCTTGATGAGCGCTACTTTTGCCATATTCCCTCTCTCTTTTTTAGGATATGGAGCAAAATGCAGTCCAGGCAGACAAGCTAAACCTGTTGCGGTTGCTTTTAAAAATTCTCGTCTGTTCAAAGTTTGGCATTTATTCATCATACTTCTCCAAATTTAGACTAGACTTGCCACCCAAAGAGAAAAATCGGTTTCAGACATGGCTCCGGATGTCCGGGCCCTCTCATAGCCCTTATGGAGTATGACAAAGGTCGGCACGCCTTGGACTCCAAATGACGCGCCTAATTCTGCATGCAGACTCACATCAATCCGAAGGACCATGAGTTCTCCTGCCCTTCTCTCGGCCAGTTTATCCACTATAGGATGCATTATCTGACAGGGTGCACAGGTTGGCGAGAAAAAATCGATGAGAACAGGAAGTGATGCTCTCTCTATAAGAGTGTAAGTCTGATTGGATGATGGATTGATAACGATTCCAGGCTTTGGGAGAGGAGTCCTGCATCGGCCACAGACGACATTTTTTCCTAAAGCGTCCAGCGGATAATTGTTCGTGGCCCCACACGCAGGGCAGCTCACTTTCACTTTTTCCGCCAAGTTTGTTAACTCCTCATTCTGGAAGAAATTATACCTTTCTCACACGCCTCTTGTCTAATACCTATTTCTTCTTCTTTGGATAAGGAGGCACTTCGGGAAGTTCCTTTTCTTTAGTCTTTAATTCTTCGAGTATGACTTCTATGGCCTTGTTCAACTGCTCGTCAATCCCTGCAAATTCCTTAGCTGGATCATTGTCCACATAGATGTCGGGCTCTACTCCAATACCCTCGATAATCCAGTCTTTTTCCTCCAAACCATATGTAGCAAACTCTGGTTTAAACAGATATCCCCCATCGAGGAGAGGCAAGGATCCTCGGATGCCGACGACTCCCCCCCAGGTCCGTTTGCCGATCAATTTGCCCAAATTGTGTCTCTTGAACCGATAAGGAAAAATATCCCCGTCAGAAGCAGAAAATTCATCCATCAGACAAACCATGGGCCCCATCAAAACCTCATTGGGATCAGGAGTGGGAAGTGCGTTCCTTGCCACACCCATCATGGCTGCCTCCCGTCTCAAACGCTCGATAATCATCGGGGAAACACTCCCTCCTCCGTTGCTGCGGACATCGACAATCAAAGCCTTCTTCCGAAGCTGTGGATAGAAATGTTTGACGAATTCATTTAAACCAGCCGGCCCCATATTAGGTATATGGATGTAACCAACTTTTCCTTCTGTTGCTTTGTTCACCTTTTCGATGTTGCCTTGGACCCAGTTGTAATAATACAGGGACAGATCATCTTTTATCGGAATAATCACAGTTTCCCGGCTTCCCTTCTCTTCTGGTTTGGTGTTCACACGAAGATTCACTTGTTTCCCAACCGTGTTCAGAAGAGCTTCATGGATATCTTGCATTTTGTTTGTAGGTTCTCCATTGATGGCGATCAGGAAATCTCCTTCTTTCACATTCACTCCCACCTCAGTAAGAGGCGACCGCAGTGCCCTATCCCAGTTCTGACCTCTTAGAATTCTTATGATCTGGTAATAGCCTGTCTGAGGGTCACGCTTGAATTGAGCTCCTAGCACTCCCACATTCACCCGCTCTGGTTGTGGAAAATCTCCTCCTCCCACATAGGTATGGCCGACGTTCAATTCTCCGATCATCTCCCCTAAAACATAAGTCAAATCAGCACGATGGTTCACAGCTTCAGCCAAGGGCTTATACTGGTTCTTCACAGCCTCCCAGTCCACTCCATGCATGCCGGGATCATAGAAGAAATATTTCATCTGGCGCCAGATCTCTTCGAAGATCTGAGTCCATTCCTTTCTGAGGTTGACCTTTACCTCCATCTGGGAAAGATTCAACTTTTCCTCGACCTTGATAGGAGCTTTGGGAAGATCAATGATGGCATAGGATTCATCCGGTTGGCCCTGGGAGACAAGCATTTTCTTCTGATCATGGGAAATCTCGTAGCCATTGATACTCCCCAAATCTGTCTCCTTCTGTTCCTTCAAGTCATATATCTTCAAAGAAGGTTTCTGATCTCTGTCCCCTCTCTTCATGTAAAAGAGTGTGTCACCTACAGAGTTCAGCATTCCATAATTGGCTACTTCTACAGGCAATCTGACGATCCGGTCCTTGAGTCCATCAGGATCCACTTTAACAACGACCTCTTTTTTCACGACATCGGCCTTCTTGCCCTCATCCTCTTTTTTGTTCGCCTCCTTATTTTCTTTCTCTTCTTCTTTTTCTATCTTGACTTCATCACTCTTGGGTTCAAACGGAGATTTGACGTCCTTTGTCAGTGTCACGAAATAGATACGAGCCATGGAAAGGTAAGCGTGATTCCACTCTGTTCGGCTGTAGAGGGGATTAAAATCTCTATCCGAGACAAAGAAGAGATACTTGCCGTCCGAGTGGAAACAGGGAGAATAGGAAGAGTACCAACCGTCTGTGACTTCGTGTGTCTTTTCTGTTGTAAGATCGTAGATATAGATCTTTTGCATGGTCGCGGCTTCCGGCTTGGTATAAGCGATCCAATTGCTGTCCGGAGACCATACATAATCCCTTATTTCCCATGCTTCGGCTCTAGCCACAATCACAATCTTCTTTGTTTTGATATCCACATAATCAAGCCGCAGCAGCTTGTCGCTCCATAGGATCTTTCTGGAGTCCGGAGACCAGTAGATCTGATATTTGTATGTATCAGCACCGGTGGTGATTTGCTGGGATTTCCCCTGGCCATCCTGGGGCATGATATAGATTTCATCCTCGCCCGTGGCATCAGATATATAGGCAATCCATTTCCCATCTGGAGACCATTTTGAGTTCCGCTCGTGGATTCCGGACGTGCTTGTCAGACTGCGGGTGTTTCCATGCTTGGCTGGGACTGTGAAAATCTCGCCTCGAGCACCAAACAGAGCCCGTTTTCCATCTGGGGAAATCTCATAGTTGGTGATTTTTTTGCTGACTTTCACCAGTTTGTCTCGGCCGCTGTTGAGATCATCGGCAATGATCACCGGAACTTTTGTCACTTTCTCTGTCTCCAGGTCAAATCGGTAGATATAACCTCCGTACTCAAAAACGATGGCTTCCGGACCTAGTGAAGGGAACTTGATGTCGAATTCAATAAAGTCTGTTAGTTTGCGGGTTTCTTTGGTATCCAAATTGTACACGTATAGGTTCATCTTTTCGTTTTCATCCCGATCTGAAAGAAAGTAGATGCGGTTGTCTCTCCACATAGGGATGATATCCTGAGCAGGATGGTTGGTTATGTTCTCAAGTTTCTTGGTCTCAAAGTCATAAACCCAGATGTCATCCGCCATCCCTCCCCTGTAGCGTTTCCAGGTGCGGAATTCACGGAAGATCCTGTTATAGGCCAATTTTTTATCATCCGGTGAGAAAGAACAGAAACCGCCCCTGGGTAAAGGGAGCTGCTCGGGAATCCTTCCTTCCGTAGAGACCAGATACAACTGTCCGTTAAAATCGTTCCATTCCCGCATGCGGGAGCGAAAAACGATGTGTTCACTGTCGTGTTTCCAGCCCATGACAAGGTTGTTCGGCCCCATCCGGTCTGAGATGTCGTCCCGCCCGAGCGTGGATGTGTAGGTCAAGCGTTTAGGCACTCCGCCTCGGCTGGGAATCAAAAACACCTCGCGGTTCCCGTCATACTCTCCGGTAAATGCGATATATTCGCCGTCAGGTGAGAAGCGGGCAAAAGCTTCATAGCCTTCATGGGTCGTCAATTTCCTGGCTACTCCCCCTTCGTATGACACTGTGTAAAGGTCTCCAGCGTAGCTAAAAACGACCTGATCACCGAATATTGTGGGAAAACGGAGCACGCGCGCTTCATCAAGAGCAAAAGAGACTCCAGTTATCAAAAGTATCAAGGAAAGGAATCCAATCCAACTCTTCATTCTCATCATGCCTCCTTTTTGATCATGAATGGTTTCGAAAAATGAACAAAAAAATATAGCACACGCCACGGTAGGTGACAAGCTAATTAATCATTCTCTTGACCCAAATCGCTTTAAAGAGTAAATAATTATTTCACATGTCGAGAACGGACGCCCTCCCTAGTAAAGAGCACCTCAGTCATGGTAGCTGCGAGTACGGAAAAGTCTAAGAATTTCGATGGAAGAGAGAAAAAAAACCAATGCCGACCAAAACAACGATGATTTAAGTTCATCTCTTGATGAACAAGATCTCTCCGAAGTTAAGGAAATCATCACTCTATTCTCCAACACCGTATCAAGCATTAAAATCTATATCACAAAACATTCAACAGTTATAAAGCAGGTCGATCAATTATGGACAAAGCTTAATGACTATCTTGATAAATACTGGAAACTGGAGATTGGGATTCAGGAACTTGCTTTCACATACAAAGAAAAAACAATCTTCCAAGATGTCAAAACAATAAAAAGCCTCCCTTTCCTCTTCTACAAGGATGGAATGCAGAAGCTCATTTTATATAAAGGATTGAAAAAGGAAGAGCTTCAGGAATTCTTGGAAATCATTAAGAAGGTCTATGAGTTGCCTGCCGAAGAAGGCGATATCGTGAACTTGCTATGGGAAAGAGATTTTGCAAACATTCGCTATTTTGCTCCAGATGACTTCCTCGAAACAAAGATCGGAGCCGGTAAAAAACTTGCTGAAATACAAGTAGAAAGAAACGCTTTGTTTTCAGGTTCTGTTGAGTTACTTCCTGAAGACCAAGCTGAACTTCAGAAAGCCTGCAAGGAGGATAAAATCCCTGAGCAGATTTCTTCTGAGGAATACGATGAAGAGAAACAATGGGAAGAAATTGAGTTTGATGAGCAATTCTCGACTCTAACCGAAAGAGAAAATCGAATCCTGGACGCTATGCTCATTGCCAACAGACGAGTCTCTCCTGAAGATGAGCTTGTTATGCTTGTAACAGAAATGCTGAATCTTGAAGAGAACACCGAACGTTTTGAAGAGATTCTCGAAGCCGTTGTTTACATCTATCATGACATTATTCAAAAGGGGAATTTTATCCTGGCGCATCAACTCTTGAGCAATGTGCTTGAAATCGATTTGTTTTTATCCTATCAATCAGATCCAAGAGAAAGACTTATCGATGAATTTCTCCGAAAACTTAAAAGCAATGAGAGATTGGACCTCATAAAAACGACGGTTCTTGAAGGAAAGGTTGAAGATTTTCGTCTCTTTCTTGCTTTTCTTGATCTTCTCCTCGGATCTGATGCGTCTGCCTTGCTTGCCGAACTCTACGAGAAAATCAATAACAAGGACTTCCGTCAGAGGACTCTCCATTTTCTTGAGGAAAATGCCATGAAGGACCCAAACGTCTTGGTGAAGATTGCTAAGGACTCCAGGCCTGAGCTGACAAAAGAAATCATATCTATTCTCAGTTCAATTCCTGAAAAAAGATCCATCCAAAGCTTAGCGACCTTTATCCAGTCTAAAGATAAAACAATTAAAACCAAAGCCATAAAAGCCCTTGGGAAGTTCAAGGATTTAACCTCAAGCAAAATACTTATCGGATTTCTCAATGACGAAGACAAAGACGTGCGCATATTAGCTGCAAGCAGTATCCCTTTTGCGAAAGATGATTCCATCGTGGAGCAGATCAAAAACTTGGTTTTTGGCCGAGGATTCAAGAAAAAAAGCAAAGAAGAAAAAATGGCTATCCTTGAAATCTTGACCAAGAGCAGAATCAAAAAAGCTTATGAGTTGCTCGAAGAGATCTTGTTAAAGCCGGGCTTCTTCAGTGGATCAAAACACACGGAAACTCGACTTTGCAGCATCCAGGCTCTGGAAATCATGGGAAGCCCTGAGTCTCTACGGATCCTGAAAACGGGCATTCACTCGAGAAACAGAAAAATCCGGGAAGTCTGTAAGATGGCTTTGCAGGACTTGTCCCCGGATCATACTCAGGAGAGATGACCTAATGACCGATGACATAAGAGAAGAATATGAAGCTCAATTTAAAGCGAAGCAAAAAAAATTGCAAAAAAAAGCTATCGATATCCTCAATGGGATGCACATGGCTTACAAAAACATAAAGATCTATGATCCCAATAACCTTATTGTCCGGAAGCAAATTTCTTCTCTCTTCCGGGACATTAAGGATTTACTTTTGATTGAGGAAGAAGTCACATTTACCATCCGATTGAGTACGCTTTATTTAAACGGTATAAAAGTTCATTTCAGATTTGCCAATTACTACTTGTTTAAATTCCTGAGTGAAGAACTCCAAAGGAGAGAGACAGGCCTCCTTCAATTTAAATCTGGTCTGAACAAGGAAGAACTCAAACAGTTTATTCTTCTTTTTAGGATAAAAGAAAAAGCAATAAAAAATCCTTTTGAGACTTTTTCCGCTAAGCTCAGAGAAAGTCAAATCAGCCACATTTTCGTCGAAAAAGCTCAACCCTTCGAAGAAACGCAAAGCAGCGAAAAAAACGCAAAAAAAATCTTCTTCCTAGGAATCGTTCACTTGAAGGAAATGTTTGAATACATTAAAAGAGGAGAAAAAATTCCACTTAGCACAACACGACGATTG
>Ga0224495_10002252_pt1 | contig 12697 bp, 8 predicted proteins | sample SF_Jul11_sed_USG_FD_168128 | JGI IMG/M metagenome (GOLD analysis project Ga0224495, IMG submission 168128) | Sediment microbial communities from San Francisco Bay, California, United States - SF_Jul11_sed_USGS_4_1 | ecosystem: Environmental > Aquatic > Marine > Sediment | place: USA: California... | reverse complement strand
TCTGGCGCTGGATCTGGGCCGGGAAACCGGGACCCCCCTGTCCATGGGCAGCCTCACCTATACCCTGCTGCAACAGGCCCGGGCCAAGGGTTGGGGCGGATCGGATCTGGTGAGCGTCCTGCGGTTGCTGGAGGAAGCCGTGGGTTCCCCGGTGCGTGCGCGCCCCTGAGCCCGGCAGGCCAGCCCACCCAAGGGCAGGTGTTTAGCCCTTGCCCTTGCTCCGGCCCTTGGTGCGTTGGGTGGACTTCTTTCCAGTGGGCCACCACGGCTTCTTCGCGCTCTGGGACTGCCGGCTTTGCGCGGCACGCCGAGCCGTCTCCCGGTCGCTTAAAGGGGCGTCCCGCCGAAGCGGTGTGGCCTCCAGGGCGGCGGACCCGCCCTCCAGGCTGGAGGGCGGCAGGGTCGCGACTTGCGAGCCAGCGGACTCCCGGGCGCTTCCCCGTTGCACCTGCAACAGGGTCAGCGCCACGGCGGCGGCGATGGACACGTTCAGCGACGCCAGTCCCCCTGCCCCCTCCAGGGAACACACCTCACCGCAGGCTTGGCGCGTCTCCACCGAGAGCCCGGTGCGCTCCCCCCCCAGCACCAGCATCACCCCCTGCGTGGGGGAGAACCGCCCCAGGCAGGATCGAAAGGACTGTCCCGTCTCCGTTTCCAGACCCACCACCGCCAGACCTGCGTTGCGTGCGGCCTCCAGCACCGGGGCCAGCTTCAGGGCGCCAAACACGGGAACCCGCTCCGCGCCGCCCTCGGCGACCCGTACGGCCGCGCTGTTCACCTTTTGCCCCGCCGGGACGCCTCCTGCCACCACACCCGCCACACCGAAAAACGCGGCCGTGCGCAGAAGGGCTCCCACATTGTGCGGATTCTCCACCCCATCCAGCGCCAACCACCAGGAGTTCCCCGCAGCGCTCCAGTCCACCTCCGCCCAATCGCGTTCCCGCAAGGGCCGGGCCACCACCACCAGTCCCTCGTGATGTGTGCTGGCAGCCACCTTGCGCAGTTCCTCCTCCTCCAGTTCCCGGTAGGGCAACCGCTGGGAGGCTGCCCAGGACAGTGTTTTCTTCAACCGGTCTCGCAATTCCCGGTGATAAAAAATCCTCAGCACATCCTGGGGCCGCTGTTCCAGCAGCGCCTGACCCGCTTTTAGACCAAACACTGTCTGCTCATCCATATCGTTTTCCGTTGGCCATGCCGTGTCCTTTAAGCTTCCCTGGTTCGCCCATTCCCCCCATAATACGGCTTGCAGAGTGACACACGCCCTCCGTGTGCCCTGCCGCCTCAGTCCTTCCCTACTCATCCTGGCCGATATTACCCCCACTGGAAATGGAAAATCTCATGGGAATTTTCGCTTAAGCCGAGGATGGCGCGCGGGGAGGTGTTTTGAGAACCTCCGGAGGCCTGAAACCGGCCCGAGCCTTGTGCCACAGGGGTTGACAAGGAACCCGCATTGAGTTTATCTTTTGGGATGAATCGGAAGTGCATTTATTAGCTTTCCCGCCCGTTTTTTTTTGTTGCACGTCATTATTTTCTGCTTCCTGCTCATTTTTTTCCGCAAAAATTACCGGACTTTTATTATTTTGCGTGGCTGTTTCTGAATATATAGAACTTTTTTATTACATCGGCGTTAGTTTAAGAATACCAAGCCGCTTTTTGGACCCGGCTAAAAAACCCTGGATACAAAGGAGTGAATAAAACGCGAATGAAAACTTTATCCCTGGAAAAGAAAATCGTCAGTGTACTGCTGATTGCGCTTGGAGTTGTTCTGGCTGCGTTATTGGGCGGTTCGGTCATTCTCTATTCCCAGGTCATGCAGACCACGGATGAAAAGGCCGATGCATTAAATCAGCGCATTCAAGCCAGTTTAACCCTGAGCGACACCCTTTACAAAGAAATGGTGCTCTCCGGACTCAAGTCCCTGCGGGAATCCGCCAAAGCCTTTGGCGCACCGAACCTGGGGGAGCCGGTAACGCTGGGGGAGCGCACCGTGCCCGCCATGCGCTTCGGTTCGCACTCCGTGTTTGGCAATCATCAGATCGTGGATAAAACCAAGGAACTGGTGGGCGGCACCGCGACTATCTTTGTGAAAAGCGGTTCGGAATTTGTGCGCATCAGCACCAATGTGAAAAAGGATGATGGCAGCCGCGCCGTGGGCACCGTCCTGGATCCCGCAGGCAAAGCGATCAAGGCCATCAACGCCTCGCGGCCCTATTACGGAGTGGTGTACATCCTGGGCAATCCCTATTTCACAGGGTATGAGCCCTTGCTGAATGAGAGCGGAGAAACCATAGGAATTTGGTACACAGGCTATCGGTTGGACTCCATGACGGCCCTGGCCGAGGGGATTAAGGCCAGCCACTTGTTGCAATCGGGCTTCGTGGCCTTGTTTGATGACCGTAACCGTCCCCTGTTCAGTTCCAGCACCGCCACCAAGGAGGTGTTGGAGAATGCAGCCCTTCAATCCCTGGTGAAGGACCGGGGAGCCACCCATCAGGAAAATTCCGGCTGGTTCTTCAAGCGCCATGCATTCGACGCCTGGGATTATACCATCATCACCGCCGTGCCCCGCGCCGATCTGGTGCGCGAGGCGGCGTGGACCGTGGGTACGGTCATTGGCCCTCAGGTGCTGGTGGTGCTGACCATGATGGTGCTGGGCTTTCTGGGCATCCGCTTTCTATCCCGCCGGCTCCGCAAAAGCATCAGCGGCCTGGGGGAATCCTCCGAGGGTTTGCGCAACGCGGCGGAGCAATTGGCAGGGGCCAGCGAGAGTATGGCCGCGGGCGCATCCCAGCAGGCCGCCGGACTGGAGGAGGTCTCCTCCACCCTGGCCGAAATGACGCGCATGGTTCAGGACAATGCCGAAACCGCCAGTCAGTTGAACTCCATGGCCGGAGAATTTCAGAAGTCGGCCCAACAGGGCACCCAGGCCATGGTGCGGATGGAAACCATCATCGGTGAGGTCGGCGATGCATCCAACAACACGGCCCGCATCATCAAGACCATCGATGAGATTGCCTTCCAGACCAACCTGCTGGCTCTGAACGCCGCCGTGGAAGCCGCGCGGGCGGGCGATTCCGGCCGTGGGTTTGCCGTGGTGGCCGAGGAAGTCCGCAACCTGGCCAAACGCAGCGCGGAAGCGGCTAAAGAAACCACGGTGCTCATTCAGGCCGCTCAGGAAAAATCCAAGCAAGGACAATCCGCGGCCAAGGAGGTCGGCGCGGTGTTCACCAATGTCAACCAGGGTGTGGAGCGCATGGTGTCGCTGGCCCAGCAGGTGGCCGAGTCCTCCGGCCAGCAATCCCAGGGCATCGGCCAAATCTCCTCCAGCATGGACGGTCTGGATCAAACCACGCAAAGCAACGCGGCCATGGCTGAAGAAACCTCCTCCTCCAGCAATGAAATGGTGCGCATGGTGGATTTGCTCAATCAGGTGGTGGGCGGCCTGAAACGCCTGGTGGGGGGCAGTCTGGCCACCCAGGAGGCACCCTCCTGGAGCGGAGAAGTCCTGGATTCTTCCCGGCCTTCCAACCGGCAGCTGCTGTAACGCACTTGAAGCCCCCAGACGCTCTTTGCCTGCGGGAAGTCAACGGGCGTCCGGAGGATTCCCTTCGCCGGACGCGTGGCCGTGCGTGGCGCCGCCTCGCTGACGGGCACGCTTGCGCCTCATTTTCCCTTCCGCTTCGGCCCGCTTCGAGCGGAGAGCCTCGCCTTGCCCTTGTGCGACCGGCTCTTGGCTTTCACGTCCTGGAGAGGGCGTTCCACGGCACGGCCCTGTAGTTCCGGAATCGAAGTTCCGGGTTTTTGCAAGGCGCCCGGGGATAGCCCCTCGCCCATCAGGGTCACCTCCCTGCGGTCATGGAACAGCTGACGCATCCGCCAGTGCCCACCTTCCAGTCCTTGCAGAAACGAGAGAATCGGCCGCAGCGCCACCAGAGGCTGCTTCTGGGGCAGCTTCACATTCACCACGAACCGACGACACCCCCCGCCACCCAGCCAGCGCCGCAGTAAGCCCAGACACTCCCCCGGCGCCACGAGCATGTCGCTCAGCAACCAATCCACGGGCCGCCATTCCGGGGGCGGAACATATCCCAACCCATCCTGCCGGACATGCGTCAGTTTCCCCGGCAATTCGCCCGGAGTCTCGATCCGCAAGGGGCCATTGTCCACGGCCAGCACATCGGCCCCGCGACGAAGACAGGCATAACTCCAGCCTCCGGGGGCCGCCCCTAAATCCACCACCCGTTCCCCGGCGCGAGGAGCAACCCCCAGCAATAAAAGGGCCTCCTCAAGTTTCAGATTGGAACGGGAGGGCGCCGCATCGTCGCGCCGCAGGGCATGAACACCCCCGGGATGGGGATGGCTCAACTCCGAAGCCGGCATCACCGAATGCCACAGTCCCCGCTCCACCAGGCACACCTGCCACACGGTCCCGTGATGCACCGCCTGGGAGGTGGAAGCGGTGGACAGAGCTTCGCCGAGCACGTCCTTTGTTTTTTCAGCGATCCGCCGCGCCAGATAATCCACCCGCCGCTGGGGAATGTGTCCGGAAGCCGGATCCGGCGTATACACATGCAGCGTCCAGGGCCGGGGCGCCGCCACCAGGGTCTCCCTCACGCTCCCCAGCAACGCCGCCACGGAAAGGGCCTCCAGATCCATGCCTTCCGGCGCGCCCGCAGGGGTTGGCTTGCGCCCCGGGGTTCCGGCTTTTTTTTCCGCAAGGGGCACATATTGCGCCCGAAGCAGCCGCTGACGTTCAAAGATAAAAGGGGGCAAGGCACGCGCCCCCGCCTCGGCTTCCGGTGTTGGGAAGTTCCAGGCCCGCCAACCTACCCCGGAGTCGGGAACCCCCTGGCCGAAAGGCGGATTCCAACCCGCCGCCGATGCTTCCAGGGCCAATTCCGCCTCAAAACCCACGCGGCAGGTCATCACCCAGTAGGTCCCGGGATTCCAGCGGGAATCCGGGAGCCGGTCCTCCGGTTCCATCATTTCTCCATATTCTCCACATCATCCGTTCAAGGTGCTGTAGTTAAATGATCTCAGGCTGAATTTTGGGCGAACCACGAAACTCTACAGTCTGATAAGGGAACTGGGCATGGATATCACCCTACGAGCACCCGGAAAAGAAACGGTATCACTTGCCAATTTCTGGGAACAGTACTTCAAGGAAACGCCGATGTGCTCCCATGAGGGGTGTTTGAACGTAGCCCATGAAGTGGATCCTTTTTTCCCCTACCTGGATGATCTCAACCGGTGCGGGGAACACACCAGCGGGTTGGACCACCAGCCCGCGCTGTCGTAACCGAATACAGCATTCCAAGGTTCGTCCCCTTGGTGTGCCGCAATGTCACTTGGCGACCATCCTCCCCCCCTACCCTGGCGCCAGACGCGTGCGGCACACCTTCCTTTTTCCCCCCACGATTTTTCGTAACCGCTTTTGGGCCCAAGGGTTCATTTCCATTTCGTCCCAAGGGATTCCGGCCACCCCGGTCTGATGACGACTCCCGTCAACGCCAGACAGTGCGCCGCAGGCCGCAGGCCGTCTGCCCAGGCATGCTCACCCCCCTAAAATATTTCCAGGGCGCGATTCAACAAAGCCTCGCTATCCGGATCCAGAGGGCCCACCACGGCCAGATGCAGATGCTCCCTGCGGAATAGCGACTTGGCCAGCCCGGCCAGATCATCCCGGGTGAGGGCCTGCACCTGTTGGAGTTCCTCCTCCTCGGTGCGCACCGTAGAAAACAGCAGGGGCCAGGCATGGCGGTCCACGGCATCGGAGAGGGAGTCGCGACTGAATTCCAGGGCATAGCGGTAGCGCAGCCGGGCGCGCTCCACCTCGTCCGGGGTCGGCCCCTGGGCACGAAACTCCCGCATCACCTCCGCCAGATGCTCCAGCAGCGGCCCCAGCCGCTCGGCCCGCACGGAGGTGGCGATATCCACGACCCCGGTATCCCAGTAGCCGCTGTAATCCGCGCCGATGTGATACACCAGGGCCGCATCCTCCCGGATCACCCGCTGCAGGCGGCTGGTGGGGCCGTCATCCAGCGTACGCATCAGAAAGTTGACTCCCAACTCCTGAGGGTGATTATACCCCGGGGCCGGATAGCTCAATTGCAGGTGAAACTGATTATCCGCGTCCAGAACGCTCTTTTTCAGCGGCCCTGCGCCGTGACCGGGGGGGGCGGGAACCGGTGCGGTTCGGCTGAGGGCGGACGGCACCCACCCGCCGCCAAAATGCCGCTCCACCAGGGGGCGCACACTATCCAGACGCACCGGACCGGCCAGGGACAGGACCATGGCGTCCGGGGTGTAATACCGCGCGTGATGGGAACGCAGCGACTCCCTCGTGAGCAGCCCCACCCGCGCGGGGTCGCCGCCCACGCTTTGCCCCAGCGGGTGATCCGGCCACATCAACTGGCCCCCCAAAATCGCCAGATTCGTAAGCTGTCCATGCTCGTTGTAGTCGTATTGCAGCTCCTCAAGCAGAATTTCCCGCTCCTTATCCAGATCGGGAAAGGTGGGCTCCCGCACAAATACGGAGAGGCAGTCCAACCCATGATCCAGGCGCTCCGGGTGGACCACGAACGAAAATGTGGTGTCCTCCACCCCCGTATGTGCCTGCAGCAGTCCTCCGGCATCCTCAAAGGCCCGGTTCAGGCTGTCGGTATCCGGGAACCTGGAATTGCCCCGGAACAGCATGTGCTCCAGAAAATGGGAGGCGCCGTTTTCCCCCGGGGATTCAAATCGGGAGCCCACGCGCACCATCAGACTGATCAACACCTGGTGGTGACGGGGGGAGTCGATGACGACAACGGTGAGACCGTTGGAAAGGCGGTAAGCAGGATACTGGGGCATGAAGGATTCCCATGCGGCGCGCCCCAGACCGCGGGTCTGAGAACGCCAGGAGTGGCGATTGAATGCAAAGCAACTGAATGCAAAGCAAGGGAAACCGGGCCGTCCGCCCCGTTGCGCGGCGGTTCCGGCCCGAAAGAAATTAGGCCATGAACGGGCGCAACACGGTGCGCATGGTGTTCAGGGTCTGTTCTGAGGGCGGCACCATCGGTAGCCGATAGTTCATTTCCATCAGTCCCAGAATCTTCGCCCCGCCCTTGACCGGGATCGGGTTGGATTCCACAAAGCAGGCATCGAACAAGGGCAGCAACGGCTTGAGCTGCTCGCGCGCTTTGATGTAATTGCGCTCGGTCATGGTATCCACCCATTGGCGCATGGGCCGGGGCACCAGGTTGGAGGCAACGGAAATCACCCCTTGTCCACCCACCGCCATCAAGGGCAGCGTCATGGCGTCATCGCCGGAAAGCACCGTCAACGCCCCGTTTACCTTTTGACACAACTGCTGCATCTGGAGGATGCTGCCCGAGGCTTCTTTCACCGCGAACACCACTTTTTCCTCCGCCAGCCGCGCGATGGTATCGGGCAGGGCGTTGCTCGCCGTACGCCCGGGCACGTTGTAGAGCACGATCTCCAAGCCGGTTTCCTTGCGGATCGCCTTGTAGTGCTGATAGATGCCCTCCTGCGTGGGCTTATTGTAATACGGGCAGGCCGACAGAATGTGTTGCACACCCAGCGCCTTGAAGCGTTTTCCCCGCTCAATGGCCTCCCGGGTGTTGTTGCTGGTGCAACCCACCACTACGGGCACCTTGCCTTTGGCCATGCGAAGGGAGAGTTTCACAATCTCGTCCTGTTCGCGATCCTCCAGCGTGGGGGTTTCACCCGTGGTGCCCAGCGGCACCAGAAAGTTCACGCCCCCTTCAATCTGAAATTGGATGAACCGTTCAAACGCGGCCATATCCACATCGCCATTGGCCTTGAACGGCGTGACCAGGGCGGTTCCCAGCCCGGTAATCCCACTGTTGTCCATAATACCCTCTAGGGTGTTGCTGCTCTGGGTTCGCTTCCCGTCGTGCGATTCTTCGCGGACTTTTATAAAGCGCCACTTCCGGCGGCTCCGCAAATCATCGCCGTTGGTTCCGTTTTACTTCCGACCGTTGCCAGGGTCAACTGGCCTTTACACCCTGGTGCGGACGGCATCTTCTGCCCGCAAATCCCGACTGTGAGCCATTTTCTCCACCGCTCATCCGGTCCGGAACAGGCGGGACCGAACTTTATAATACCCACCTCCCGCTTAGACTCTGTTTATGCGGGTTGTACACCCATGCCCGCTCAAATGCTCCATAAAACCAAGCTTTGCGGTCCTTATGCCGTGGTAATTGCGGTCCCGGGCGGACCCGAAACCAGGACGGTTTTATATTATTCGAATTTTTCCGTTCTCTCCCAATTCTTTTTTTTATGGGTTTCGTTTTGAAATCAACTCGATATGAAATTTCTGAAAAAAGGTCCTTGAACATCGATGCCAAAAAGTCTTAGATTCTGGGTACCCGATTCGCCGGGATTCACATTTCCGTATTCTGGTGATCGCTTTCTTCACGCAACACAAGGTACCGAATGAGGAGCCTACGCGTGAAGGTAGACTCCGGCAACAACGCAGTTCAGGTAACACCCTAGGGGGACATACGGAGCCTCTCGGAACCTACTCAACCAGGATCGGTTGAAGCTTCTGAAGCATCCGGGCGGGCCATGGGGCTCCACAGTCACCCCGAGGGACCAGAAGGGGTACCAACACAGGTCAAACGGCAATGGATGGCCGATGGCACAACCCAGGGAAGGGTGTCTATAGTTCATTTCTTCCCCGAATCACGCATCCGTTTTGCTCACACCTCGTCCCGCGAGGGGTCCGGGAACGCTTTGTTCCTCCTCCTGCGGTTAAGGGTGTCCGCTCCTGTTTTTCCTGTTTAACCCCAATTTGGACTCAACCGGCCCTGAGTTTCCCGCCCCGCGGGGAAATCGGGTAAAATACACCTATATTTCAGCGCAGAATTGCATTGCATTGCACACAGAGCATACGGTAGAGGAGCAGCGGCCATGGAGCAAGGAATCCAAAACAAGGGAACGGATGCCAAGGGGAAAAAAGCCAGGAAGGGATTGGGTTTCGATCGGCACTTCACTCGCGAGGGCGTACATCCTTACGATGAACTGAAGTGGGTGCGCCGCCGTTCGGTGATTACCGAACCCAACGGAACGATTGTTTTTGAAATGAAGGACGCCGAGGTGCCGGAAGGCTGGAGCCAACTGGCCACGGATATCGTGGTCTCCAAGTATTTCCGCAAGGCCGGCGTGCCCAGCACCGGTCACGAGGTTTCCGTGAAACAGGTGGTGCACCGCATCGCCCACACCCTGCGCCACTATGGCGAACAGCACGGATATTTTCAGACCCCCCGCGATTCGGAAATCTTCGAAGATGAACTCTCTGCCCTGTTGGTGACCCAGCGCGGCGCATTCAACTCGCCCGTGTGGTTCAACTGCGGACTTTTCCACGAGTACGGAATCAACGGCAGTGGCGGCAACTGGTCCTGGGATGAATCCAAGGGCCGCGCCGTCATGATCGACAACGCCTATGAGCACCCCCAGTGCTCCGCCTGCTTCATTCAGCGGGTCAATGATGACCTGATGTCCATCTTCGGCCTGCTGCAAAAGGAAGCGAAAGTATTCAAGTACGGCTCCGGCACGGGCACCAACTTTTCCGGTCTGCGCAGCAAGTATGAGCACCTCTCCGGCGGGGGCACCTCCTCCGGGCTGATGTCTTTTCTGGAAGTGTATGACAAGGCCGCCGGAGCCACCAAATCCGGCGGCACCACCCGCCGCGCCGCCAAAATGGTGTGCCTGGATATGGACCATCCGGAAATCGTGGACTTCATCCGCTGGAAGGCCCGCGAGGAGGTCAAGGCCAAGCTGCTGATTCAGAGCGGGATGGAGGCCGACTTCAATGGGGAAGCCTACCATACCGTCTCCGGCCAGAACTCGAACAACTCCGTGCGCATCAACGATGACTTTATGAAGGCCTATGAAAATGATGGGGACTGGAGCACCACCCTGCGCACCAATGGCGAAGTGTTTGAGACCCACAAAGCCCGCACGCTGATGCGAGAGATCGCCGAAGCCGCCTGGGCCTGCGCCGATCCTGGCGTGCAGTTCGACAGCGTCATCAACGATTGGCACACCTGCTCCAATACGGAACGCATTCACGCCTCCAATCCCTGCTCGGAATTCATGTTTCTGGATGACACGGCGTGCAACCTGGCGTCGTTGAACCTGATGAAATTCCGCCGGCCGGACGGTGAATTCGACCTGGAAAGCTACCGCAAGGCGATCCGAGTGTTTTCCACGGCCATGGATATCCTGGTGGATTTCAGTTCCTACCCCACCGAGGATATTGCGAAAAACAGCCACGACTACCGCCCGCTGGGCCTGGGCTACGCCAACCTGGGCACCCTGCTCATGGTGAAGGGCCTGCCCTACGATAGCGAGGAAGGCCGCGCCCTGGCCGGTGCGTTGACCGCCATCCTGTGCGGCGATGCGTACGCCACCAGCGCTGAACTGGCCGGACAGCTCGGCGCGTTTGAAGGCTTTGCGAACAACCGGGAGCCCATGCTGCGGGTGATGGCCAAGCACCGCGCCGCTGCGGAGCGCATTGATGCCCGCGTGTGTCCCACTGATCTGTGGAAGGCGGCCCAGGAATCCTGGAGCCAAGCCGAGGAACTGGGCCGCAAGAATGGCTATCGCAACTCCCAAATGACTGTGCTCGCCCCCACCGGAACCATCGGACTGCTGATGGACTGCGACACGACCGGGGTGGAGCCGGATTACTCCCTGGTCAAGTGGAAAAAGCTGGCGGGCGGAGGCTACATCAAAATCGTCAATCAGTCCATGACCCTGGCCCTGGTCAACCTGGGGTACTCCCAGGCTCAGATCACCGACATCATCCGCTACATCCTGGGCACCCAAAGCCTGGAACAGGGCGGAGGGCTGGACCTGGCCCGGCTCAAGTCCCTGGGATACAGCGCCGATGAAATTGCCGAAGCCGCCCAATCCGTCAAGCTCAGCGGCCACCTGAACGACTTTACCCCCCATGTGAACCCGACCACCCTGCGCGAGCGCGGCTTAAGCGATGAGGAGATTGAGGCCGCTCAGATTCTCATCGGCGGCAAGGAGACTATCGAAGGCGCTCCCCACCTGAGGCCCGAGCATCTGTCGGTGTTCGATTGCGCCAACAAGTGTGGCCGCTACAGCACGCGTTTCCTGGCTCCCATGTCCCACGTGAAAATGATGGCTGCGGTGCAGCCTTTCATTTCCGGCGCCATCAGCAAGACCATCAACCTGCCCGAACACAGCACGGTGGATGAAATCGAGGATTTGTATGTCCAGTCCTGGCGTTACGGAATCAAGGCCGTGGCCCTGTATCGGGACAACAGCAAGGGCAGTCAGCCGCTGAATACGCACCTGCTGGGCGCCAAGAAAAAAGAGGCCGCCGAGGATGCGCCCCTGGCGGACGAGGACACCGTTCAGCCCCTTGTGCTGAGCCGATCCTGGGGTGAGCGGCGGGAACTGCCCCGGCGGCGCAGCGGATTCACCCTGGAAGCCTCGGTGGCCGGGCACAAGCTGTTCCTGCGCACCGGGGACTTCGAGAGCAATAAGCTGGGCGAGATTTTTATCGATATGTACAAGGAGGGTGCGGCCTACCGCTCCATGATGAACAGCTTCGCGCAGGCCATTTCCGTCGGTCTCCAGCATGGGGTGCCTCTGGAAAAATACGTGAAGATGTTCACCTTCACCCGCTTTGAACCGTACGGAATGACGGATCATCCCAATGTGCGCACCTGCACCTCCATCCTGGACTTCATCTTCCGCATTTTGGGAATGGAGTATCTGGGCCGCAACGATCTGGTGCATGTGCAGCCCACCCTGGATACCCAGTCGGACGGCCATACGGCGCTGGAGGGGCAGGACACCTCCCCCGCCGCAGCGGTGCGTCAAGCGGCCCAGTCCGTGCTGACCGTATCCGGGGACCATGGGGATAGTCTGGATGAACATTTGGCGGAAATGATGGGAGACGCCCCCGTCTGCGATACCTGCGGACACCTGACGGTGCGCAATGGCACCTGTTACCGCTGCCTGAGCTGCGGAAACTCCATGGGCTGCTCCTGATCCTGACAGGGCCTCGCGGCGGGCACGGCGCTGGTTTCGCCCGCCGACAGGGCCAACTGAACTGCCGGTTTGATGGAATTTCCTCGCGGCGGGCACGGCGCTGGTTTCGCCCGCCGACAGGACCATCTGAACTGCCGGTTTGATGGAATTTCCTCGCGGCGGGCACCATTCAATCGCCCGTCGCCCCTACCCCACCCGGTGGAAGCAACCTCGTTGGAACACCCCGCTGCACCTTCGGCCCGTTTTCAAAAAAAACGGGCCGCCTCCCCTCTCCATAAACGCCCTTACATTTTATGCGATCCGGTGCGGCCCAGGGATCAGGTTCGCCAGTGGTTGCCGCAACACCGGGAGGGACCTGCCGCGGGCGGACACCCGCCCCCCCTGTGAAGGCCCTGTGATGGATGAAGGAGATCCGGAGAGGCGCGCAGAAAAAGGTGTCCCTGGAACACCTCCGGTGCAATCCGAGGCACCCGCCTCCCTGGAGGGCGCAGGTGATCCTGGCCCCGGTCCGGCTTGCCTGTCCGGAGCGCCGAGCCGGGAGGGCTCTTGCCGGGTTATTGGAGGGTCTCGGTCACACCCATGTCCGGGCCCACATATTCGAAGGCGCTGTATTTTCCACCCACCTGAAAATTGCGGGGGG
>Ga0224495_10002251_pt1 | contig 12700 bp, 10 predicted proteins | sample SF_Jul11_sed_USG_FD_168128 | JGI IMG/M metagenome (GOLD analysis project Ga0224495, IMG submission 168128) | Sediment microbial communities from San Francisco Bay, California, United States - SF_Jul11_sed_USGS_4_1 | ecosystem: Environmental > Aquatic > Marine > Sediment | place: USA: California... | reverse complement strand
GCCGATCTCCCGGCGCCAACGCTCGTCGTGATGGCGATTTCGGACTGGTTTGTCGCCAACTGGTTCATCATCTTTCCGGCGATCGGCGCGGCGATTTACGCGTTCTTCTGGTTCTGGAAACGCTCGGTCCCGATGCAGATGTTCATGGACCGGCTGATCCTCAAGGTCCCGGTGTTCGGCAGCCTAGTGCGAAAATCGACCATTGCACGCTGGACACGGACGCTCGCGACGATGTTCTCCGCCGGCGTTCCGCTCGTCGAAGCGCTCGATTCGGTCGCCGGCGCGGCGGGAAACTATGTCTATCTGCTGGCCACCAAACGTATCCAGGGCGAGGTGTCGACCGGTACGTCGCTCACCGTGTCGATGCAGAACTCGAACGTCTTTCCGCCGATGGTGATACAGATGTGCTCGATTGGCGAAGAAACCGGCGCGCTGGACTCGATGCTCAGCAAGATCGCGGACTTCTTCGAAGGCGAGGTCGATGACGCGGTGGACGCGCTTTCTTCCCTGATGGAGCCGATCATCATGGTGGTGCTCGGAACTCTGATCGGCGGCCTGGTGGTGGCGATGTATCTGCCGATCTTCAAACTCGGCGGCGCTGTCTGACGCCCGCGGATGCCAGAGCCCTCCAGCGCAACCAGGCGATGCTTAGGCCATGCTGAATTCGATGGGCTGGGTTGCCCTGCCGGAGTATTTTCCCTGGCTCGCCCTGTTCATCGGGTTGTGCGTTGGGTCGTTTCTCAATGTGGTGATCCATCGCCTGCCGAAGATGATGGAACGCGAGTGGCGTGCGCAGTGCGCCGAATTGGCGGGCGGCAGCGCCAGCGAGGGTGAGCGGTATAACCTAATCGTTCCACGCTCGCGCTGTCCAAGCTGTTCGCATGCAATCACCGCGCTGGAAAACGTACCGATCCTGAGCTGGCTCTGGTTGCGCGGTCGGTGCTCGGCCTGCCGCGCGCGCATCGGTTTGCGTTATCCGCTGGTCGAACTTGGCGCGGGAGTCGCCGCGGCGTATGCCGCATCCCGCTACGGGTTCTCGTGGGCGGCGGGCGGCGCAATGCTCTATTGCTGGTGTCTGATTGCGCTCGCGGTGATCGATCTCGATACCCAGCTTCTGCCTGATGACATCACGCTCTTTCTTCTCTGGGCCGGACTGGCGCTCAATCTCAACGCGACCATTGTTCCGCTCGCCAACGCCGTGATCGGTGCAATGGCGGGATACCTGTTTCTCTGGACAGTGTACTGGGCATTCCGGTTCGCGACCGGCAAGGAGGGCATGGGCTACGGCGACTTCAAGCTGCTCGCCGCAATCGGTGCCTGGCTCGGCTGGTCCAAGCTGCCGCTGGTGGTTCTGCTCTCTTCCGTGGTCGGCGCCATAGTGGGCGTTTCGCTTATCCTGTTCCGGCGACACGGACGCGAAATTCCCATTCCCTTCGGACCCTATCTCGCGGCCGCGGGTCTGATCGCCCTTTTCTGGGGTGATGCCATCGCCAAGCGATGGCTACCGATCCTGGTCTAGGCGCGCGATTCCCTGGCTCCGGGCCCGCTGTCCCGCAAGATGAGCTTCATCGTTGGCCTGACTGGCGGCATAGGCAGCGGCAAGAGTGCCGCCGCGCGCGAGTTCGCTTTGCTGGGCGCCGCAGTTGTCGACACCGATATCATCGCCCACGAATTGACGGGCCCGGGCGGCGCGGCAATCCCCGGAATTCGGCATCTCTTCGGCGATGCCAGCATCGATTCGAGGGGGGCGATGGACCGCATCTGGGTGCGTGGACGGGTCTTCGCCGACCCATCGGAACGACATCGCCTCGAAGCCCTGCTCCATCCGATGATCCGCGCTGAATCCGAGCGTCGCCTGGCCGAGGCGACCGGACCCTATGCGGTGCTCGTCGTGCCGCTGCTGATCGAGTCGCGCGACTACAGAAATCGGGTCGATCGCATCCTGGTGGTTGATTGCCCCGAGCCCACCCGTATCGATCGTGTCGTGCAGCGCAGCGGAATCGGCCAGGACGAGGTCAAGCGCATCATTGCCGCCCAAATTCCGCGCGACGAGCGAATCGCAGCTGCCGACGACTTGATCGACAATTCAGGTTCCCTCGACGAGTTACGTGCCCGGGTCGGAGCGCTCCATCAGCGATATCTTGCGCTCGCCCGTCGCGAGTAAACGACAGTGACCGAATACCGGGTTTCCGACGCAAGGTATGACCAACTTGGTTGTCACCAAGCGTCAAATCCCTCAGAATCTGAGCACTTCGGCTGAGGCACGGCAAGCGTCACTGTGATCACCTACGAATACCCGCTGAACGAGCGTATCCGCACTTTGCTGCGGCTGGAGGATCTGTTCGAACGTGCGCGGGGTTTTGTTGCGCGCACCGAACCCCACGACCACCACGTCGCGCTCATTACGCTGTTCGAGGTCCTCGACGTCGCCGGACGCGCCGATCTCAAGTCGGACCTGCTCCAGGAACTGGAGCGGCAGAAGCAGACCTTGCTCGCTCTGCGCAACAACCCCGACATTTCCGAGCAGGCGCTCAATGAAGTGCTGCGCGACATCGAGCAGGTTTCGGGAGCGCTGCTGGGCATGGCCGGGCGCATCGGGCAGTACCTGCGCGACAACGACTGGTTGATGGCGATCAAACAACGCACCGGGATTCCGGGCGGGGTATGCGAATTTGATCTACCCTCGTACCACTATTGGCTGCATCGCCCAGCCGAGGACCGGATCGCCCAGCTGACTGCATGGCTCGGTCCCCTGCACCCGCTACGCGATGGCGCCGCGATCATCCTCAGAATATTGCGAGAGTCCGGCAAACCTCAGAAACTCGCTGCATCGCAGGGTACTTTTCAGCAAATGCTGGGCGGCAAATCGGCGCAGATGATCCGCGTGAGGGTCGATTCGGACCAGGAGTGCGTGCCGGAGATCAGCGCCAACAAGTACGTGCTCAACGTCCGCTTCCTCTCGCAACAGACCGAGGATTCGCGTTCCAAGACGGCGGATTGGGACGTGTCGTTCGAGCTCACCTTCTGCAACCTCTAGCAGTTCCCCCGTCCGCCCGCGTATGCCCGAAAAGAAACCGCGCGAGGTTCCGTGTCCGCGCTGCGGAACACCATCCGAGTTCTCTCCGGGCAACCCCTGGCGCCCATTTTGCAGCGAACGCTGCAAACTGATCGATCTCGGTGAATGGGCGGCCGAGCAGCACCGCATTCCCGGGCGGCCTGGTGGACTGCCAGACGCCCCCCCTACGCAAGAGGCCGACTAGGCCCAGCTGCCGCTTATCATTGCCAATCCATGCGCGCCCGCGCGCCGGGCGGCCGGCATGTCATTCGGGAGCAATCCCCCGATCGCATACACGGGCAAGCTTGCGCCGCGCACAATTTCCGAAAACGCCTGCCAACCGAGCGAAGCAGCGCCCGGATGAGAGCGCGACGGCTGCACTGTTCCGAGAACCGCGAAGTCCAGTTGCAGGCGCATCGCCGCGTCGAGTTCCGCGCGACTGTGGCACGACGCCGCGACCAGCAGGCCCTTCGGACGCGTATCGAGTCCCAGGAGATCGCGCGCGCCGAAGTGGACTCCGTCGGCGCCGGATTCCCTCACCAAGGTCAAATCCGTATTGATCAGCACCTTCGCCCCGTAGCGATGGGCGAGCACCACCGCTGCGCGCGCGAGATCCGCACGCGCCGATTGCCCCAGATTTTTGTCACGAACCTGTACCAGCTTGAGTCCGCGCATCAGACGGCGCTCGAGACGCTCAAGCATCGGCGCGACGCCGATCGATTCTGCACAGGTGATTGCATATTCCTGCGGCAGCGCAAGCGCCGCGATGACCGGGGCGTTGGCCGGTAGCATAGGTTCGGCCAGAGACTCGTCCAGGCGCTGCCAGCGCAGCGCCTGGCCCTCTTTGGAACGCACTTCGCCGTTCCAGGCCGTGACACGAAAGAAATTCAGCCGCACGCTCGCATGGGGATAGCTGAAATGACGCTGAATCCACGGATAGGCGCAGCGCACCTCGATGCCCAATTCCTCGTGCAATTCTCTTGCGAGAGCGCCCTGCAGCGTCTCGCCGTTCTCGACCTTGCCCCCGGGAAACTCCCACCACCCGGCATAGACCTTCCCCGCAGGACGACTTGCAAGCAGAAATGCGCCGTCGCCGCGCTCAATCACCGCCGCGACCACCTCGACGGTCACGATCGGGAAAGTCGTTTTTCCACCGCGTTTCGCCCGGCCCAGTCGCGCGCAAACTGGTAGGCGACACGGCCGCTGCGCGAGCCGCGCTGTAGTGCCCATTGCAACGCCTCGGAGCGTGCGCTGCCGGCCTCATCCGGAGCGCAGCCGAAATGCGTAAGCCAGCCCTTCACGATATCGAGGTACTCGTCCTGGTCGAATGGATAGAACGACACCCACAGACCGAAACGCTCGGACAGCGAAATCTTTTCCTCGACGGTTTCGCCGGGATGAATTTCCTCGCCCACATACCGGGTCTCGAGGTTTTCGGCCATGTACTCGGGCATCAGGTGGCGCCGATTGGAGGTCGCGTAGATGAGCAGATTCTCCGAGGTCGTCGATACCGATCCGTCGAGCACCACCTTGAGCGCGACATATCCCGACTCGGCGGCTTCAAAAGTGAGGTCGTCACAGAACACGACGAAGCGCTCTGGGCGCGCCGCCACCTGTTCGACGATTTCGGGCAGATCGATCAGGTCACTCTTCTCCATTTCGATCAACCTCAGGCCGCGCTCCGAGTATCGATTGAGCAAACCTTTGACGATCGACGATTTTCCCGTTCCACGCGCCCCGGTCAGCAGAACATTGTTGGCTGGCAGGCCGTCGAGGAACTGGCGGGTGTTCTGCTCGATACGCCCGATCTGCCCCGAGATCCCGTGCAGATCGGCAAGTTGAATGCGATGCACATGTTTCACCGGCTGCAGCCAGCCCGGTATCCCGGGTCGCGTCCCGCGTCGCCAGCGAAACGCCACGCTCGCACTCCAGTCGGTGGGAGGCGCCGCAGCGGGTAGCAACGCCTCGATCCGCGCGAGGGTATTTTCGGCGCGCCCCAGCAGTCGTTCCAAATCATCCGTCATGGCAGCTCCGCGCTGAGACTCAGGTCCGGTACTCGGCATTGATCTTCACATAGTCGAATGAGAAATCGCAGGTCCAGACCGTGGCCGCCGCGGATCCCCGGTGCAGCACGGCGCGCACCGTAAATTCGGGTTTCTTCATCGCCTCGATGCCCTGTGATTCCCGATATTCCGGACTTCTCGCTCCGCCCCGCGCCACCAGGACTTCGTCGATATACAGATCCACTTTCCCGGCGTCGAGATCGATCACATCCGCGTTGCCGATTGCCGCCAGGATGCGCCCGAGGTTCGGGTCCGAGGCGAAAAATGCCGTCTTCACGAGAGGCGAATGGGCTATCGCGAAGGCAACGCGCCGCGCTTCGTCGATCGCAACGCCCTGCTCCACCCGCACGGTGACGAATTTTGTCGCGCCTTCGCCATCGCGCACGATGGACTGCGCCAGATCAATCGCAACCTCACGGATTGCGTCAGCCAGCGCCCGCAGGTCCCCCTCGCCTTCCGCTGCGGGCCCGGCGCCGCTCGAGATCAGCACAAATGAATCGTTCGTCGACGTGTCGCCATCGACGGTAATGCTGTTGAACGAGGCTTCGGTAATCTCGCGCAGCATCCGCTCGAGCACCGCCTGCGGCATGCGGGCATCGGTAGCAACGAAGCCGAGCATGGTCGCCATGTTGGGATGAATCATGCCCGCGCCCTTGGCAATTCCCGTTACCGTGGCCACGCCCGTCGACAAGCGCACGCGCCGCGAAGCGGCCTTGGCCACGGTGTCGGTAGTCATGATTGCCTCGGCAGCCGACGCCCAGTTGCTCTCCCGGAGATCGGCCACCGCCGCGCGAATGCCCGCGATGATGCGCTCGCTCGGCAACGGCTCCATGATCACACCCGTCGAGAACGGCAGAATTTCGTGCGCCGCGCATCCGAGGTGTCGTGCGACAGCCTCGCACACCGAGCCCGCGCGCGTCATCCCATCATCTCCCGTACCGGCATTGGCGTTGCCGGTGTTGATCACCAGTGCACGCGGCGCTCCCTGCGCAAGGTGCTGTTTGGCAAGCAGCACCGGCGCGGCACAAAAGCGATTTTGCGTGAACACCCCTGCGGTGCGTGCCCCGGCTGCCAATCGAATCAGCAGCAGATCCTTGCGGTTAGTGCGCTTGATACCGGCCATGGCGACCCCCAGGTCGACGCCGGGGACTGGGTGCAGCGACTCGGGCTCTGGCGCGACAAGATTGACAGCCATGCTGGCCCCTATTTCAAATTTCGAATGCGATCCGATTCAGCGCGCCGCGCCTAGGCGAGTTTGCCGTGGCAATGCTTGTACTTCTTGCCGGAGCCGCACGGACAGGGCTCGTTGCGACCGACCTTCTGACCGGGCCGCACCTTGGGCTGCGTCTTCTTCGGCTCTGCCGCAGCGAGTGCTTCGTCATAGTCGGCGTGCTGCAGGCGCACGTTCTCGACATGCGGCGCGTCGTCGATTTGTTCGAGTTCCTCTCGGGCGCGGACCTCCACCGCGCAGAGCGTACGCGTGACCTCGAGCTTTACCGCCTCGACCATGGCCCCGAACAATTCGAATGCCTCTCGCTTGTATTCCTGCTTCGGATTCTTCTGTGCGTAGCTGCGCAGATGGATCCCCTGGCGCAGGTGATCCAGCGCGGCGAGATGCTCGCGCCAGTGTCCATCGAGCACCTGCAGCGTCAGATAACGCTCGTATTGCCGGAATGAGGTTTCCGTGCCCTCCGGAATCTTGCGCGCGTAGTGTTCGTTGGCACTCGATACGATGCGCGCGAGCAACGCGTCATCGTCGAGGTTCGGATTCTCCGCAAGCCAGTCCCGCAGCGGCAGATCGACATTGAGCTCGGCCTTGAGGGCGCTGACGAGAGCATCGACCTGCCACTGCTCCTCGACACTCTCTTCCGGAATGTACTGCCGCAACATGTCGGTGAGCACTCCTGCGCGCAGTTCAGCGATGCGCACGGACACATCCTGCGATTCGAGCAGTTCATTTCTCAGGGCGTAGATCGTCTTGCGTTGATCGTTGGCGACGTCGTCGTACTCGAGGAGCTGCTTGCGGATGTCAAAGTTGCGCGCCTCGACCTTGCGCTGCGCGCTCTCTATCGAACGAGTCACCATCGTGTGCTCGATCGCTTCGCCTTCGGGCATCTTCAGCATCACCATGATGCGGTTGATTCGGTCACCGGCGAAGATCCTGAGCAGAGGGTCTTCGAGCGAAAGGTAGAAACGCGATGATCCGGGGTCGCCCTGCCGCCCGGCACGTCCGCGCAACTGGTTATCAACTCGCCGCGATTCATGGCGCTCGGTACCGATGATGTGCAGTCCTCCGGCGGCGACCACCTGATCGTGCAATTGCTGCCACTCGGAGCGGAACTTCTCGATCCTGGACGGCTTTTCATTTGCCGGAATGTCCGTGTCGGCCTCGATCAGCGCGCATTGCTTCTCCACGCTGCCGCCGAGGACGATGTCGGTACCGCGCCCCGCCATGTTGGTGGCGATGGTGACCATCTTCGGCTGTCCGGCCTGGGCGACGATCTGCGCCTCACGCGCGTGTTGCTTGGCGTTCAGGACCTGATGCGGAAGTTTATCCCGGTCGAGCAATCCGGAGAGCAGTTCGGAGTTCTCGATTGACGTCGTGCCGACGAGCACCGGTTGTCCCCGCTCATAGCAACTCCTGATGTCCGCAATGATCGCGTTGTTCTTTTCGATAGCGGTGCGATATACCTGGTCGAGACGGTCATCGCGAATCATCGCCTTGTGGGTCGGCACCACGACCGTCTCGAGGCCGTAGATCTCCTGGAATTCGTAGGCTTCGGTATCCGCGGTTCCCGTCATCCCGCTGAGTTTGCCGTACAGGCGGAAGTAGTTCTGAAAGGTAATCGAGGCGAGCGTCTGGTTTTCGTTCTGGATACCGACGCCTTCCTTTGCCTCGACCGCCTGATGCAGGCCGTCAGACCAGCGCCGGCCCTGCATCAGTCGTCCGGTGAACTCGTCAACGATGATCACCTCGCCATCCTGCACCACGTACTGCTGGTCACGGTGGTAGAGATGGTGCGCGCGCAAGGCGGCGTAAAGATGATGCACCAGGTTCACGTAGGCCGGCTCATACAAACTTGCGCCTTCCGGAATCAGCCCGAGGCGCGCGAGAACCTCCTCGGCCTTGGCATGCCCGGCCTCGGAAAGGATTACCTGGTGGTTCTTTTCGTCCACCCAGAAGTCGCCCACCTCGGACTTCTCTTCGGCCTGCTTGCTGAGCAGCGGCGCGACCGCATTCAGGCGCTGATACACCTCGGTCCGGTCCTCCGCCTGGCCGGAAATGATGAGCGGAGTGCGCGCCTCATCGATCAGGATCGAGTCCACCTCATCGACGATCGCATAGTGCAATCTGCGCTGATATCGTTCCTCGACATGCATCGCCATGTTGTCGCGCAAATAGTCGAAACCAAACTCGTTGTTGGTTCCGTAGGTGATGTCTGCTGCGTAGGCACTGCGCTTTTCTTGCGCCTCCAGACTAGGAATATTGACTCCGACCGTCAGACCAAGGAAGCCGTAGATCTTTCCCATCCATTCGGCGTCACGTTGCGCGAGATAGTCGTTGACGGTTATGACATGGACCCCTTTGCCTGGGAGTGCGTTCAGATAGGCGGGCAAGGTGGCGACCAGCGTCTTGCCCTCGCCGGTGCGCATCTCCGAGATCTTTCCATGGTGCAGCACCATTCCACCGATGAGTTGTACATCGAAGTGCCGCATATGTAGCACGCGCTTGCCGACCTCGCGCACCACTGCGAAGGCTTCCGGAAGCAACTCATCTAGCGCCTGGCGCAGCGCGTCGTCGTAGGTCTCCGGCGTGCTGCCGGCAAGCCGTTCGGCCAGGCGTGTGCGGAACTCGTCGGTCTTGGCGCGCAATGCCTCGTCTGAGAGCGCTGCGATCTGCGGCTCCAGGGCATTGATTTCCGCCACCGCCCGCGCATAGCTCTTGATCAGCCGCTCATTGCGGCTGCCGAAGATCTTCGTCAGGATTTTGCGCAGCATGCAGTGCGACGTGGGGAGGAAATCAGGATCACTAACAGGACAGGATCACTAACAGTGACGGTTCGCGACGCAAACGGCGCACGAAGTGCAAGTCGCGTTCGACCCGACTACGGTTTAAGAAAAGGAAATTCTAACATGGCGGCGCAAACCGCCAGCGCTCAGCGAGCCTGCGCCAGAGCGTTGGCTGCAGCGCGTGCCGCGGCAACCGGGGAGATCGTGTTGGATGCTTCGAGGAAACGGGTCGGGTCCTGCGCGCCGCCTTTGAATCGGACCTCGAAGTGTAGATGCGGCCCGGTCGACCGACCGGTCGATCCGGTTTCAGCGATCTTGCGGCCGCGTCTGATGACGTCGCCCTCCTTGACGAGGAGTTTCGAACAATGCGCATACCGCGTGACGAGGTCGTTGCCGTGGTCGATGTCCACCATGTACCCGTATTGCGGGTGGAAACCTGCGAACGCAACCACGCCACCGGCGGCGGCAATAATCGGTGCACCGATCTCCGCGAGGAAATCGATTCCCTCATGCATGGCCCACTGGCCGGTGAAGGGATCCACACGCTGACCGTAACCGGACGCCTTGAATGGCGCGGACACGGGCATCATCGTCGGAATCAGCTTGCTCCTGACCGCTTGATCGAAAAGTTGCGCCTCAAGAACTCCGAGCGCATCGGTACGGCCCTCGACACCCTGCGAGACTTCCGCCAGCTTTTCGCCAAAGTCCAGGAGGGTCAGGTTCTGCGGCGGCATCATGGTGGCGGAGGCGCCCCCGAGGCCCGGCGTCTGCGCCAGACGGTACTCCTGCGGTTTGAGCCCCGCCATCCCCGAAAGCCGCTCGCCAACCGCGTCGAGCCGGGTCAATTGTGCCTGCATCTCCCCGAGTTTGATCGCCATGGCATTGAGGTTTTGCTGCACGAATTCGCGCGCGCGCTCGGCTTCCGATTTCTCTGCCGCAAGCACCAGCTGTTGAACATAGGGAATCGGGAACTCGTCGGAGAAGCGGATCGTCAGCCAATACAAGCCGGTAGTCAGTCCCGCCACCAGTAACAATCCACAGACGATTGACGCAACAACATGGCCTAGCGACACGCTAACCGAACGTGTCTTTGCCAATTGATGCGGAATTACGATAATCTGCACAACACTCCCTTCTTGGCACCCTCTCCGCCGTGCACTTCGCAAGTCTCGACCGGCTGCTGAGTTCCGAACCGACCCTGCACGCGGTCGCCGGAAAAGCCATCGAGTTGCACTCGCTCGCCCGGTTGTGCTTGAGGATGCTGCCTTCCGAATTGCGCGACAACGTTCGCGTCGCAAACTTCAAGCAGGGCGTCCTGACGCTCCACGCATCCAACCCCGCCGTGGCGTCAAAGCTCAAGCTTTATTCCACAAGCCTCAGTAAGTCTTTGTCCAGTCAGGGGGTTGAGGTTAGTTCAGTTTTTATACGGGTGCAACCAAAGATATCACATGCGCCTGCTGCGCCGCAGCATTATAAGTCCATTTCGCCCGCGTCACTTGCCCAACTGGCCGCCCTCTGCGAACGCCTGCCGCCTTCCTCGCCCGTAAGGGCCGCGTTGCACGACCTGCTGGTGCATCAGACGGTTAGCGCTACAGCAAGACGACCAGACGCTCCAGAAAGAACAACAGGAGAATCAGGACCAGAAGGAAGACCGCGTAGGTGAACAAGCGAAGCGCCAGCCGCAGATACTTGCGGTCGCGGGACACGAAGAACAGCAGGACCAGCACAGCAATTCCCGCCGCGGTCAGAAATCCGATTATCCGTAAGAAAAGCATTTCTGCGCCCTGAGAGGATGCGCGATGGCTTCGGGGTTTCCCGTATTCCGGATTGTTCGCAATTAGGCGAACTGTCTGACCAAGCCGGCCACGGATTCGGGCGTGTCTTCGGGCCGCTCGAAGGTGGTCAGTTCCCAGGCGGCGGTGTCGGAAAGCAAGGCGCGCAGCAGTTTGTTGTTGAGGGCGTGGCCGGATTTGTGGGCACTGAAGGCGCCCAGCAGCGGTTTGCCGAGTAAGTAGACGTCACCGATCGCATCGAGCACCTTGTGACGGATGAACTCGTCCGCAAACCGCAAGCCATCGGCATTGAGCACACGGTACTCGTCAAGCACCACCGCGTTGTCCAGACCGCCGCCCAGCGCAAGCCCCGCTTCTCGCATCGCCTCGACATCCTGCATAAATCCAAAGGTACGCGCCCGCGCAATCTCCTTCAGGTAAGAGGTTCTCGAAAAATCCAGATCGACGGACTGCCCGGTCCGATCAATCACAGGATGATTGAAGACGATTGAAAAGGAAAATCGAAGGCCCTCGTGGGGATCAAGCCGAGCCCACTTGTCGCCTTCCCGCACTTCAATGCTACGCTTGATGCGCACGAAACGTTTTGGCGCTGCCTGCTCTTCAATACCCGCCTGCTGCAACAGCAGCACGAAGGGCGCCGCGCTGCCGTCCATGATCGGCACTTCGGGCCCGTCGAGATCGATATAGACGTTGTCGATCCCCAGCCCTGCGAGAGCCGACATCAGGTGCTCCACCGTATGCACCCTGGTCGTACCCAGCACGAGGCATGAGGATAGCCTCGTGTCGCCGACGAGATCAGAACGTGCCGGTATATCTACGGGGGAGGGTAGATCGACACGTCGGAACACCACACCGGTCTCGGGCTGTGCCGGTCGCAGGGCCAGAGTGACCTTTTCTCCTGTGTGCAATCCGATGCCGGTGACACGGATGAGCGATTTGATAGTGCGTTGGCGAAGCATGGGGCGATTCGTAGGCAAGCGTTGATTGTAGCAGAGCGCCCTCTCTCCACGAGAGCGGAATAAGCGTGAATTGCGTCACACGCGAGCCTTCAATACGCTCGGTTTCGTTTAGCCACGCGATCAGTCCGCCTGCTTGCGCAGAAACGCCGGGATGTCGTACTTGTCGACGCCGCTCTGCTGCAACGCTTCGACCGTCGAGGCGCGGTTGCGGCGGATCACCGCTGGCACCGCATCGAGCTGGTGATAGTCGATTGCCGCAGCCGGCTGATTGTCGGTGCCGGTCTTCTGGGACACCACAAGCTGCGGCTTGCTCTGACGCATCGAGGCATGCGAACCCAGACCGGTCGCGACCACCGTTACGCGCAACGAATCACCCAGCGTATCGTCGAACACCCCGCCATAGATGATGGTCGCATCTTCGGCGGCGAAGGCGCGCACCGTGTTCATCACCTCCTTGGTCTCCCTCAGCTTGAGACTGCTGCGAGATGCGGTAATGTTGACGAGCACGCCACGCGCCCCCGCCAGGTTCACACCTTCGAGCAACGGACAGGCGATTGCCTGCTCCGCGGCGACGCGCGAACGGTCAATTCCATTCGCGGAAGCCGAACCCATCATCGCCATGCCCTGCTCCGACATCACCGTGCGCACGTCCTGGAAGTCGACGTTGACCAATCCGGGTTGATTGATGATTTCGGCGATTCCTCCGACAGCGCTATTCAGGACATCATCGGCGGCACGAAACGCGTCCTCCTGCGTCACATCCTCGCCGAGCACTTCCTCGAGTTTGTCGTTGAGAATCACGATAAGCGAGTCGACATG
>Ga0224495_10002250_pt1 | contig 12701 bp, 10 predicted proteins | sample SF_Jul11_sed_USG_FD_168128 | JGI IMG/M metagenome (GOLD analysis project Ga0224495, IMG submission 168128) | Sediment microbial communities from San Francisco Bay, California, United States - SF_Jul11_sed_USGS_4_1 | ecosystem: Environmental > Aquatic > Marine > Sediment | place: USA: California... | reverse complement strand
TAGCAGAGAAGTTTAATAAACCAATTATAACATTTATTGATACACCAGGAGCATATCCTGGTATTGAGGCTGAAGAAAGAGGTCAGAGTGAAGCTATTGCTAGAAACCTTTTTGTGATGGCAAGACTTCAAGTTCCAATTATAGCCATTGTAATAGGTGAGGGAGGTAGTGGCGGTGCATTAGCATTAGGTGTTGCAGACAGGATTTTAATGCTTTCATATTCTGTTTACTCTGTCATTTCACCAGAAGGGTGTGCTTCTATTTTATGGAAAGATGCTAGTAAAGCGCCAGAAGCATCTGAAGCCTTAAAAATGACAGCTAAAAGTCTTTTATCTTTTGGATTAATTGATGATATTATTGAAGAGCCCATTGGAGGAGCTCATAGAAATCATCAACTCACTATAACTAGTGTTAAAGAATCTATTTTGCTACATTTAAAATCTCTCAATAAAATATCACCAAAAAAATTAATTGAAAAAAGGTATGAGAAATTCATTATGATGGGAAATAAATTTAAGGAATAATCATTCAAATCTTAAGGGGCCATCGGAATTTCCTGTAACGAACTGATATACATAAGGATTGGATGATTTTTTTATTTCATCAGTAGTACCCACAGCAATAATCTCACCGTCGTTTAACATGGCAATTCTATTGCCAACCTTGAAAGCACTTGTCATATCATGAGTTACGACTATAGATGTTACATTTAGCTGTTCCTGAAGTTGAAGAATTAAATCGTTAATTATATCTGCCATAATAGGATCTAGTCCAGTTGTAGGTTCATCATATAGTATAATTTCTGGATTCATAGCAATAGCACGGGCTAGACCAACTCTTTTTTGCATTCCACCACTTAGTTCACTGGGTTTTAAATGTTTTATGCCATGTAACCCAACTTGATCGAGTTTTTCATCCACAATATTATCAATTTCTTTACTTGAAAGTGTGGTTTGACGGAATAAAGCAAAGGCAACATTTTCTGCAACTGTCATTGAATCGAACAATGCTGCACTTTGAAATAAAACACCAAATTTCTTTCTTACCTCATCCATTTGACGATTTTTTGCTTTTGTAATGTCTATACCACATATAAATATTGATCCCTCAGTTGGTTGAAGAAGTCCTACAATAATTTTAAATAAAACACTTTTACCACACCCGCTTCCACCAATTACCAACATTGTTTCGCCTTTTAGTACATCTAAATTTACATTTCTATGTACTACTTTCTCGTTCAGTACGGTTTTTAAGTGTTTTACTTGAATTATATAATTATCATTTGAAGATTTCATGAGGATTTAATTTTGATAAACATCTACTTAATAAAAAGTTAACTCACAGATTTTTTAATTCTTTATTTAAAATGCCTTCTTTTATAGCAAAATCAAATAATAAATCTTTTAATATTTTTCTACCCCTTGATAATCTGGATCTTACCGTTCCCACAGGACATTCTAAAATCTTTGATATTTCATTATAAGACATATACTCAAGATCAGCCAAGATAACTGCCATTTTATAGTCTTCAGGCAGTATGTTTAGGGCATGAACAACTTCAGAACTTAGCATTTCCTTAAGAACAAAGTTTTCAGGAGTACATTTTTGCCATTCCTCAGGGATTAATTTATCTCCATTCATTTCAAATTTATCTTCTAGGGAGACATCATTAAATCGTTTTTTCTTTTTTCTATATTGGTTAATGAAAAGATTTTTCATTATCTTAAATAGCCATGCTTTGCAGTTTGTTCTAGATTTAAACTTATGGAAAAATTGATATCCTCTTGCCAAGGTGTCTTGAAATAAATCATCGGCATCAACTTCGTCTAAAGTTAAATGGCGAGCTAAGTTATAAAGGGGTTGAGTATGGATTAAACATTCAACTTCAAATTGATCTGAGTTTTCTATATAACAGCTTTTATTTTCCATTACAAATTTATAATATTAAAAAATATTTTTTTTGGCAAGTTTTTTTTATTATAATAATTAGAACATCTGTTAGGGTTTGGAATTTATAGAAAACTTTTTGGTGATAATTATGTTTACAGGTATAATACAGGAAATTGGACAAATTACACGGATAGAATCAAGGGGAGGAAAGTATTTTACAGCATCATGTTTTATAATACTTCATCAACTCAAGATTGGAGATAGTATATCTGTTAATGGTGCTTGCCAAACAGCAACTAATGTAACAAATAATTCATTTTCATGGTACTCATCAAATGAAACATTATTACTAACTAATTTAAACTCTCTTAAACAAGGTGATTATGTTAATTTAGAACGTCCATTATCTCTAAATAGCTTATTAGATGGACATTTAGTACAAGGACATGTTGATGATACTGGTGTAATTCAGTCTATTAAGAGAATTGGCGATGATTATATTATAAAAATTGGCTGTTCTAAAGAGCTTTTAAACTATATGATAAAAAAGGGTTCTATTGCAATTGACGGTGTGAGCCTAACAATTAACAAAGTTTATAATGATAGTTTTTTATTAAGTATTATCCCAACTACTTTTGAGAAGACAATTTTTAAGTATTATAAAACAAGTGATAAAATTAATATTGAAATTGATATTTTTGCAAAATACATTGAGAAATTTCTTATTAATAAAGGGATTAATAAAAAATTAAATAGGGATTTCCTTGCTGAACACGGATTTTAAAAATATAGTACTATTATACCAAGACAATTTTATAATTAAAAATACCTAAAACGTTCTGTAACAGTGTTATTAGTGGTATAGTCGATTTCTAATAACTTCATTTATAAATAATTATAAGTATATAAAAGTGAAAAGCTTTTGTAGAAGGGATAAGTTCTTTTCATTTTAAGTTTATATAAGAATGAATCTGGATAAAAAATTAAAAAAAAGAATTTTATATTGACAAATGGAGATTTCGTGCTATATTTATTTTAGGTTTTTTATTAAGTTTTCGCTTAATGAGAGCTAATTTGATTGTTGTTTTAAAATTAGAGCTTTACATAAGTTAAGAAATAAAATTTAGGATAGTAAAATGCCTCTTTACGCTGTCGGTTTAAATGCTAAAACTCATAGTGTTGAAGAGCGTGAGCAATTTGCACTACTCGATCAGCAGATTGTTCATCGCTGTAAACAGCTTATTGAATCCGAAATAGTTGATGAAATTGTTACTCTATCAACATGTAATAGAATTGAATATTATTTTTCCTCGAATCAGCCAATAAAAAAAATCATATATGAATTATTCAATCATAAAATCCCTGGAAATCTATATATATTGAAAGATTTTGAAGTTTCACATCATCTTTTTGAAGTGGTTTCTGGTTTAAACTCCCAGGTTTTTGGAGAGAACGAGATTTTGGGTCAAGTAAAAAAAGCTTATTTTCTTGCTCAGGAAAACGGTTTAACAAAAAAACAGATGAATATATTGTTTCAGAAAGCGATTTATGTAGGAAAAAGAATTAGAACTATTACTGACATTTCGAAGTGCTCGGTTTCGACTGGTGGAATTATACTTGATAAGATAAAAAATCGATTTACTGATCTTTCTAAAATTAATGTATTGTTGATTGGAGCTGGTGATATATCGCGTTCTGTTGGAACATCCCTTTATCATAAAGGTGTTAGGAATATTTTTCTTTGTAATAGAAGTCAGGAACGTGGAGAATTATTAGCAAAAGAAATAGAAGCTAAATATGTGCCGTTAGATGAGCTTTATAACACACTTAAAATTGCGGATGTTGTTATTAGTTCAACAACTGCACCTCACTATCTTGTTACAAAATCTCAAGAAGCTTATCTCAAAGGGCATTATAAGCTTATGTTTGATTTATCTGTACCCCGAGATATACATCCAGAGGTAAATCAATATGAAAATATAGAATTATTCAACATTGATTCAATAAGTTCACTTTCAGATTTTAATAAATCCAAAAGAGAAAAAGAAATTTTTAGAGCTAAAGAAATACTCTCCTTAGAAAATTGTAATTTTTGCACTAGCAATTCTTTAAATGAAAAAACTGGGTGCCCTGTCAATTCTAACTTCTTTGATTTTAACAGTCTTTACAAATGGTATAAGAAAACAAGCGTCTAAATGGAAAAATCCGTGTGGAGAGTTACTATTTTGGGTGCTGCAGGAAGAATGGGAAGGTCGAACGTACTTTCTGCATCACAAGATAAAGAAATTAAATTAGTTGGTGCAATTGAAGCTCCTAAAAGTAATTACTTGGGTGAAGATGTTGGAGTTCTTGCTGGGTGTGGAGAATTAAAATTAAAAATTACAAATGATCTTGTTGAAGTTTTAGCAAATACTGATGTGGTAATAGACTTCACCATCCCTCTTACTAGTTTAACCGCACTGAAGGATAATTTAGAGTTTAAAAAAGCTTTTGTCATTGGAACAACTGGTTTTAATGATAATGAAAAAGAAAAAATTGAGGAATACTCTACAAAATTCCCTATTGTAATGGCAGCTAATTTTAGTATTGGTGTCAATGTACTTTTAAAGCTTACCGAAATTGCTTCTTCTTTACTGAACAAAGAAAAAGGCTATGATCTTGAAATATTCGAGGCTCATCACAGATTTAAGAAAGATGCTCCCAGTGGAACTGCTCTAAGACTTGCAGAAACTGCGGCAAAGTTTTCTGGCAGGGATTTTAAAAAGGATTTGATTTATGGACGCGAGGGCATTACGGGTGAGAGATCAATAAATGAAATTGGTATGCTAACTATGAGAGCAGGAGATATTATCGGTGATCATAAACTTAGTTTTTGTACTCTAGGCGAACGTATTGAGTTAGGACATATTGCCCATACTCGTGAAACCTTTTCTAAGGGAGCAATTTTGGCTGCAAAATGGCTTAAAAACCGTTCAAAAGGTCTTTATAGTATGAGAGATGTTTTGGATTTATGATTCACTTTCTGAATTATTTTCCATAATTTTTGTTATAATTTTTAAGAACTGATTTAAACTCTCTTCTGATCTAACAAGATGATAATAGAAATCCCTTCCTGGACCTGCAATAGATTTAATATTGCTTATCAATTTAGGAGTAGAACTTTTTTTCCAGTCTTCTATACACAGTCTAATAAAATTAAGAAGAATACCATATTGTCCTAGAGCATCTTTTAGGATTTTCCTAATTCGCGAATCAGTGTCATGAATCTTTTTCTCAATAACATCACGAAAACGATTGTCAGAAATTGTACCCTGAACATATCGTAAAATCTGACCAAAATCTTTTTCGCCTGAACTAATTTCAGAATCTAAACTGAAAAAATTATTTATGGTTTTTTCTAGATCATAAGAAGCTTCTGAAAAAACAACATGTTCTTTTTTATCGATAAAATCTCCTTTAACTAACAGATTATTAATAAATTTACTAATAGTCCCTTTGTATCTTTTCTCGTAATAAGTTTTAAACATTGAAACAACAAGCACATAACTTAAACCAGTATTTCCTTTCTCCACCAAGACATCGCTGGTTTGTTGAGTATAATTTTTAACCTGCAAAAGTTCATCAGGACTAGAAATATTAAAGTAATTTAAGACTTCATTCAAAGTTAAGGTATCTTTTATTTTTTGGTATACCATATTATTTATATATCTTTTTTTAGCGAGCACTAATCTTAAATACTGCCTAAATAATAACTTATCCTTTTTTTCAAGGAGGGATGGTTCAAACATATAGTCTTTTGTAACAATTTTAACAATAGATTCTAAAATGTTTTCCTTATAAAGTTTATAAATCTTTTGATGTATATCTGATAGCTTTTTGCTATTATGAACTTGCAACCTACTTAATAGTTTAGAAAGATATTCTTTGTTGACATTATCTTCAGACTTATCCTCAGCTAATTGGGTTTCAATCTTTTTTTTCATATCACCAATTGTTTGGTCAAAATGTATTAAAACATTTTTTGGTATTACCTCAAAATCAATGAGTTTAATATGAGATGCAAGTTTTTTTATTCCTAATATATCATTAGTTTTATAAATGGCTTGAAATTTAGGTTCATAACTATATTCTTCTGAAAATTGGGGGTCAAATTCACAAAAAAAACTTTTAAAATTAAATTGGGAAAGTAATAATAATCTTTCAAAAAATAATGTATAATGTATAATTGCTTGCATATTATTAAAATACTCAATACTTCCTTTTAGTTCATCGAGTTTTTCTTTTATTACATCATCAGGATTTTCTTCATTAGTAACAACTTCAATAAAATATTCTTCATCAATTGAGTTTAATAAGTTCTTTGCTTCCTCTGATAAAAGGTTGTCTGTAAAAGATAGATAAAAAATGTCTAAATTAAAATTAATCTCATTTTCCCTTTGAAAGACTTCCTTAAACAAACTTACCAGCTCTCGTAAATAAACATATATTTCATAAACATATGTTGCTAGGTTAATTTTAACCTTTTGAAGACGAAAATCATAAAAAGATGGGGAGAAATTCTCTAATATTGTTTTTATTTCTCGCTTAATAAAGAACTTACTGGTATAAGGAGTTTTGGATCCAAAAAATAATGTTTTAATAAAATAGTATAATCTTAAATACCATGGAAATACAATAGTATTGGTTTTTATACTAGTTAAACTTTTCTTTTGAGCTAATTCAGAATCATCCACAATATCAGCAGCTTCACTTTCTTTTTTATTAGTTTTGGACGCAGTAATTTGTTTACCATTAGTCGGTTTTGTCGATAGAGAGTCGATAAACGTCAGATCTTCTTTTTGCTCAATAGTTTCATTATTTTGCATTAATAATTCCTTTAATAATTATGCAAAAGCTTATTATATAACATTTAAAAATATTCTTAAATTAAATTTGTAAAGTTTGATTTATTAATTTTTTATATTATGATCGGAAATTTTATGTGGGAATTCATTTAAATCCTTAAAAGAATATATTCTTAAAAAAAAAATTATTTTATACTCTAATAGCATTTTAAATTGTTGAGTATTAAAAATTATTCAAATACTTATTATTTTATTAACATCCACTGCAAACAATTATTTAGTAAATAAGTACTTGTAATATTTAACAAAATTATAAAAAAAATGTTAGAATAATTTGTGGAGTAAAAAATATTCGTTATATTTTTAAGTAGAGGCATAAAATGAAAACTATTTCTTTAAATATAATTATTTTTTTTATTGTGATTAGCTCTGTTTTTGCGGTAAATAACCCAAATAAACAGCAAACAAATAATCCAAAGCAGGATTCTGATGGTATTAGTGTTGTATTTGATGGTGGCGCTTTGTTTTTAACTAAACCTGCATCAAGTCCCCTTACAGATCCAGGTTGGGGATTGGGATATGGCGGTGGAGCCGCTATAGACTTTGGTTTTATACAGTTTAGATTTGATGTTCATCATGTTAAGTGGACTAAAGATGGCCAGAAGTACTGGAGAATGCCATTTTTCTTGGGTTATAGAATATTTCCTTTAAAATTAAATAAAATAATATTACCATTTTTTGATTTTGGCTTTGAACTTAGTGGTGATCAAAAACTATATGGTGAAGCTGATGTTCACGCAGGATTTACCCCAGGAGCAGGACTTGAAATGCGTCTCTCACCATTTATTATGGGTGTGAATGTTCGCTATCACATCATTAAACACCCCTATCTTAGTATTGGACCTTACGCTGGATTTAGATTCTAAGAGATATTAAAATTAAAAATAATTATTTTTTAGCCTAATCATTGAAGAAGATCATTTTTTTTCTTGACAAGAAAGATTAAAACCATTATTTTTGTTTAGCTAGATATTTAAAAAGAATAAATTAGGAAAATACAGATGGCTAAGAAAAAAGGTGAGGCTAGGGTTACAATAACTTTAGAATGTACTGACTGCAGAAAAAATGATAAGCGAGATGTTTCAAGATATTCTACAACAAAAAATAAACGAAACACAACGGGAAAACTTGAAATTAAAAAATATTGCAGATATGAACGTAAACATACAATGCACAAAGAAATTAAATAAATTCTCTATGTGAGGGAAAATTATAATTATTAGCTTCAAATTGTTGTTTAACACAGCAAGTTTTGAGTTTATACAAACTTAAAAATTAGTGCTATTAATTTTTTAATTTTATTGTAAAAATAGTTTATTTCTCAATGTAATATAAAAATAAAGTCAGTGCTATATCCTACAATATAACTTTCGTTACATCCTAAAGTTGATGTAAATAAACTTTAGAATTAGAAGATTAGCCTACACTATAATTTTTACATAAAAAATCTTTCAATTTCCTTTTGCAGTGTATAATACGGAAGTAATAGATTTTATGAAAAAGACCTATCCAGTTTATCTCAACAAGAAAAGTCCTTGCTATACGATGGATCAAGGAAATAAATCGGGTTGCCCTGCACGTAATGATATACCACGTTTTCTTTTTAGCATAAAAATGGGTAATTTTCGGCAGGCATTTGAAATATTAAAAGAAACAAATCCATTTTCTGGTGGGTGCGGAAGATTTTGTGATCATCCTTGCGAAACTGCGTGTAATAGAGCTAAATTTGATTTTACAGTTGATATTAAATATTTAGAACGCTTTGCATCGGATTATGGATTTAATAATAAAATTATGGCTGAACCATTAAAAGATAGAAAAAATAAGTTGATTGCTGTTATTGGATCAGGTCCTGCTGGATTATCAACAGCTTATTTTCTTGCTAGAAATGGGTATGACACAGTCGTATATGAACGACATGAAGAGCCAGGTGGAGTTTTGGCAGAAGGAATACCAATATTTCGCTATCCTGTGGAGATCCGCGAGTATGAAATTGATTACATAAAGAGTTTTGGTGTTAAAATTGAGACGAATGTCTTGGTGGATGGAGATTTTTTAAAAAAATTAATTGATAAATATGATGCAATTGTTGTTGCAACCGGTGCTCAAAAGTCAAGAAAAATGAACATTCCGGGTGATGATTTGGATGGAGTGGTGATTGGACTTGATTTTTTAAGAAATATGCATTTTGATAGTGATTTTGTAAATAAAAATTACTCTAAAGTGCTTAAGAAGCTGGGAATTGGTAGTAAAGTGGCTGTTATTGGTGGTGGATACACTGCTTTTGATGTTGCTCGTTCAATAATTCGTTTAGGAGGGAAGTCTGGGGTATATTATAGGCGAAGTATGGATGAAATGACGGCTCACCCTGGTGAAGTTCAAGAGGCAAAAAGAGAAGGGGTAGATTTTCATTTTCTTACAGCACCTATTGCAATTAACAAACTTGAAAATGGTCAGTTAGAAATGATAATGCAAAATATGTGGTTGGGAGATATTGATGACACAGGAAGACGCAAACCATTGGCTCTAAAAGGTAGTGAATATAAGGTTATTGTTGATAATATCATTACTGCCATTGGTGAAACCCCTGAACTAGACTTCATTCCTGATGATTATAAAATTAAAGGTTTTCGATTATTTATTAATAATTTGGAGGAGTCAACAAAACAGAAGATTTTTATTACTGGCGACACGCTCCAAAATGAATCTGTACCAACTGGAATGGTAGTTAGAGCTGTGGGAGCGGCTAATGAAACATGTATAGAAATACGTAGATTTTTTGGTGAAAATATTGAAAAAATTAACTACTCTAAAAATATTGCATCTTATGATACTATAAAAACAAGATATTTTCCTAAAGAATCAAGAGTTAGACTGGATAAATTGTCATATAATGATAGGGAAAATAACTTTTTGGAAGTTGATCTTCCTTTATCTGAAGAGCTTGCGGTTGAAAAAGCTGCAAGATGCTGGAATTGTGGGATTTGTATTCAGTGTGACTGGTGCAGAGATTACTCAAACAAATCTATTTTAAAGCTCTCTGTTCCATGGAATAGAGAAAAATCAAGTCATTTTTATAAATTTATAAGAGAAAAAGTAGATTTAACTACTCGAAATAGTGTTTCAGGGTGTCCTAGAAATGCTATGGCAATTGTCCCATATGATAATGAATATAAATCCTTTGTGGATGAACAATATATCTCTATTGATTCCATAAAATATTGAGGGAACAGAAAATGAACATTAGACAATTTAGTGGTGGAAAAGAAGGAATTCCGTCTGGTGCTTGTGGATTACTTACTGCTGTTGGTAAGTTCACTTTAGAAAACGTTCTAAATGCTGCTAAGTGTTTACAATATAGGGGTAGAGAGGGATCTGGTTTAACCCTAAAGGGAGTTTACCCATTTGAAGCGGATAATTTCTTTAATTTTCATATAATGTACAGAGATCCACACATAATCGATAAACTAGAAGGAGTATTATCTGGTTGGGGCTTGAGATTAAGAGAGAAGATTCCGTTAGTTCAGAAGAAATGGTACAATAAATATGATTTACCCAAAATGTTTCATTATAGAGTCACGACTCCAGACCCTGTCGAGATGCTTTATACTGATTTAATCTCAGATCCAATGACTTATATACGCAAAAAGGTTACTGAGTTTAATATTAGATTTATTCATGATGCAAGAATCTTTTCCTGTGGTAGAGATACGGGCACTTTTTTAACCGCTTTTCAGATGGAAGACACTTTGAATATATTTGATATCTATCAATATAATGATATAAAGCTTTCTGTAGTGCAAATACACATGAGATGGCCAACTAGTAAGGGCAGAGGCTTATGGTGGGGGCCACAACCCATTGCTTTAGGTGATCTTAGTGGTACACATAATGGGCATTTGTCTTCAGATAAATCAAACGCCATTGCCTTAGAACAATTGGGTATTCCACTACATGTTGGTACTGATTCAGAAGCTCTATTTCGAGAGCTATACTACCTTGTAAATAATAAATACTCCCTTCAAGAGATGGAGTGGATCATTTCAAGAAAATTTCCACAAGAAATTGAGCTAATGGAAGATGAGGAAAGAGAGAGATATATTGAATTAACATCAAACCCAATTCTAAACAGGTTTAAAATAAGTGGTCCCACAACAGCAATTGTCCTAATAGATGATTTAGTTATTGGATTAACCGATAGAGATCATCTGAGGGCTTTTACAATAGGTTATAATGAAAATGTTACTTTTCTAGCCAGTGAAGAAAGGGCAGTTGTATCAGCCGCTTTCTCACTGGGAGAAAATATTGAGATATTTAACCCTGACGCAGGCAAACTTGTTGCCTTCAAAATTACTGATGGAGTGCTCGAAAGACTGAATTATGAGTGGAAAAAAACTGCCTGAAACATTAATTAAGTGCCCTGAAAGTTTACCGAATACAGCTCACAAAATAATAAGAGAAACTTTTATTGTGCATGATGAACCTAAATTATTGGGTATGCATAATATAGGTTCAAAATATCGCGTGAAAGTAACTTCTGAAAAGGAAGAACCAGGTAGAGGTTGCATTCATTGTGGTACCTGTGTTTTAGAATGTACTCATAATTTGGAACGTCCTGATCTACCTTTTGGGGTTTTTTGGATGGAAGAAATCCCTGTGGATGCGGATGGTAGCCCTATTAAACCAAATGATAATAAAGTTATATTTGTTGATAAAACCCTGCATATTAATCAGGAAGAGTGTTGCAATTGCAAGAGATGTGTTAAAAACTGTCCTAAAAGTGCAATTCAAGTTTATGAAAACCTGGACTACCATTCAATAGGATGTAATTTAACTGATCATTACGTTATAAACAGTGCCCTAAAGAGAAGTAGAGGTGTCTCAATGGTGAGTTCGGCCCATCACGGTGAACAAGCCTCAAAAATGAGAACTGAATGGTTGATTGATGCCGCTGAAATCCTTAGCCCACAAAGGGATAATCTTCATGAATATGCTGGAAATTTGAGTGAAGCATATATTGGCAAACGTCAAGCAAAATTAAAGGTTAATAGCCCAATTTTTGATGTAAATCAAAGCTATGGATCTAATAGCCATGAAGCATTTCTATCGAGAATGATGGCTTCTATTAAGCTCCAAAGACCATTTTTTACAGGCGAAGGGTTTATTCATCCTGATTTTGAGCCAGCTTTTAAATATTGTATAATTCAATTTGGCTCTGGAGGCTATGGTCCATGGGTTGAGCTTGATAAATTTGCTGGATTTAGTATGAAGTACGGTCAGGATGCAAAAAAAGGTAAGGGTGGAAGACTTGAAGCTAAAAAAAATGACCTGGAAATTGCTCTCCTTCGATGTGTTGAAGCATTAAGAACCCTAACTGCTCCTAACCCACAGCATTTGCAATATTCCATTGAAGAATTGCCAATGAGAGTGGAAACTCTTAGAGCTCTTCTAGGTGATGATAAACTTATAGGTGCTGATGCCTATGGAACAGCATGGAATTATCCTGAAATTGTCGTTGCATTGGCTAAGGCAGGTTTTGATTACATAACTATTAAAGGTGGTGACGGTTCAACCGGCGCAGCCCATTTAATTGATCTTCAAAATAGAGGATTGAACACAATTTATTTAACGCACGTTGCCGATTTAGCCCTTAGACAAGAGGGTTTGCGTGAGTCTGTATCTATAATTGCCGAAGGAGGCATTATAGATAGCTTCAGTGCCTTTTTAGTTCTGTTAGCAGGAGCAGATTTTGCTGGAATGGGAATGAGACACTTACATCCATTGGGCTGTACTCTTTGTAAACGCTGTCATACAGGACAATGTGCATGGGGTATTACCTCAAGACGTTATGGAAATAGAATTGACCCCGAAAATGGTGCAAATCAGATTGTAACAATGAATAAAAGC
>Ga0224495_10002249_pt1 | contig 12710 bp, 8 predicted proteins | sample SF_Jul11_sed_USG_FD_168128 | JGI IMG/M metagenome (GOLD analysis project Ga0224495, IMG submission 168128) | Sediment microbial communities from San Francisco Bay, California, United States - SF_Jul11_sed_USGS_4_1 | ecosystem: Environmental > Aquatic > Marine > Sediment | place: USA: California... | reverse complement strand
CCCGCGGCGAGGTCCAGCGGCCGTCCTTCTCGCACATATACATGATGACCGAAGGGCGCGGCAGCAACCTCGAGAAATAGACCTCCCTACCGTCGGGGCTGAAGTAGGCGCTCCCGTGCTGGGTGCAGTTGGATATGATGCCGGGGGCGAAGAGCTCGGGCGTCATCCCCGGCGGCTTCTGGCCGAGGTAGGGGCCGGCGAGCTCGGGGAGCTCGATGGGTTGGGCATTCACGATCATGCCCAACGCGAGCATCACGCCGGCCATCCTCATTCGCAATTTCATTCGCACAGCTCCCTTTCTCATTTAATTTTGTTTTGATCTCCGAATTTCGATCCCCAGCCAGCTTTCGAGGGCGGCATGGATTTGTTCTCTTTCCGGCAACCCGAGATCCTTGATGTCGAACAGGTGGCCCTTATCCCGGGCGATGAATTTAAGCGCCTGGGTCTTTCCCGTCGGCTCGACGGCGCAAGACGTCCAGATGTCGTATTCACCGTAGAGATAGATGATGTTGCGCCCTTCGTTCTGGAGGTCGTTCAGAATGGCCGGCATGACCTCCTTTCGGAATGTCGCGTTGCGGGCATCCTGAGGGACGTAGATCGAAAAGTCCGGATCCTTGACCGACTGCAGCAAATCTTGAAGATGAGCTGTCGGATAGGCATGGTAGCCCAGCTCCGTGAATTGCTGGTAGTAAAGAGCCGCGTGATACGCGATTTGGCGTTCGGTCAAGCGTGGGAAGACGCTCCTCAATAGGCCAAAAAGCTGCTCTTTGGGCGCGTCGGGCGGAGGAATTTCCGGTCCTCTTCGATTGCCCGACCAGAATGAGAAAGGGAATTCGACGATCGCCCGCTCAAGGACATCATCAAGGCCCAGGGCAAAGGTCAGTTTCTGTTTCGCCGACCACTCTTTCAGCAGGGGAAGGAGTTCGGACCTTCTCGCCAGGCAGGTTCTTTGAAACCGCCTGATCTTTTCTCGCGTCGGCTCATCGCCGAGGGAATTCATATGTTTCTCGAAACGCGGGTCGATCGGGCCGAGCATAATGGGGGCAACATAGACGACGGTCGCCTCCACATCGTTTGGGTAGTTGGCCCGGTGAAAAAGCGCCGCCATGCCGCCTTTGCTCCGGCCGGATGAAATCCATTTCCCCGGATAAATCGCTCTTAGAATCTCGACGACCCGATGGTGGTCGGACGCGGCCTGCCACGTTGTGAGGTATTCCCATTTCACAGGATTCGGCTTTGATGACTCGTAGTACCTGTGTTCAACGATGACCTGATTGGCATCCAGTATTCTTGCCAGTTCCCGCTCCTTGGGCCAGGGGACTCCATACCCATCGGTTTCCAGCACAACCGGTTTTGAGAAGTCGCGGTGCGATAGAAATACCCGCTGGGTAAATTTCGGTCCTTTGAGATTCCCGTGATCCAACGGTTGAACAACGGCCAACTCAAAACCCTCGCTAAAGCCGGGAAGCGCTTCGATTTTTTTAACGTATATCCCTTGAATCGCTTTTAGCCTCTGGAATAGGTCGGAGGGTCTTTCCTGGTCTTGCCCCTGACATATCATGACCAGATTGAAGAACAGAATGGAGCGGCAAGCAAAACGAATGATATTGGCTGTCATTCTCCGACCCTCTTGGGAGCGCTTTTCAGCGTTTCACTTCCGAAAGACCCTGGCCGGCATGCCGGGAAGAAGGACGAAGATGTCCTTGTAGTTCCGCCGGATTTCGTCGACCTTCCCCTCCGCGACGCTCTCTTCCCTGATATTGAGGTGGCCTAAAGCGATGTGGTCCGGCTTAAGGAGCTTCAAGAGGAAGCCGCGATACGGAGGATGCGGATGGATCGGCCAATAGTACTGGACAACGGCCAGATCGACCGGAGCGCTTTCCAGCCCGAGTCCCCGGTAATCGTCAGGCCTCCCCGAAGCGTCCCCCTCGTGGAAGATCCGCCAGCCATTGAAGTCGATGAGATACATGTGGTTCATAGGCCATGGTGTCGTGCCATGGGTCGTTCTGATTATGGTGAGGGGGATGTGAGCTACTTCCTTCTTAGCGCTTTCTCTGACTTCAAGGTCAATAGGGATGATACGGGACGCGATTCTCGGCCAATTGGAAGCGATCTTGCGTATCGCCTCTACGGCGTCCGACGGCGCGACGAGGATGGGCTCGGGACGGGTCTCCAGGTAGCGAACCGCTAAAGCGGCGCTAAAATGATCCCGGTCCTTATGTGTGACGAGCACAAGGTCGACACCGTCGAACGGCGGCTCTCCCCTCATGATGCTCTCGAACGTCTCGGGCGCGGGGACGCGGGTGTGCGAATTCGCCGCGTCGAAGAGGCCGTCGATCAGGACCTTGGTATCGCCTGAGCTAACCAGGACGCCCATGTTGGCTACGTAAGTCAACACAAGAGGCTCTCGGGCCGCCGCCTGTCCCGATAGGCGAGAGGCTCCCGGCGGCTCTGGCCCAAGTTGCGGCCTTTTCAGGACGGGAAAATCAGATTGTCCTATTTCGGCATTATGAGCCTGGATGCATAAAAGAACGACAAGGCCGAGTATCGCCGGTATGAAACGTCTATTCATTCCCCTCTTCTCTCAACAATTTCTCGAGGTTCTTCTTGTTGGCCGCTTCCGGCGATGGCCTTGATAATCATCAGACTGCTTTTATGTTGATGCGGCTCAGGCCAAGGCCACGATTTTTAGGTTTCTCATCACGTCCTCCAGGCTCCGCTGGCGGTGAGCCGCGTCACTCGTATCTCAGGGCTTTGACGGGGTCGGTCCGGGCAGCCTTGACGGATTGATAGCTCACGCTGGCGACGGCGATCGCCACGGCCGCCAGACCGGCCAGGAGAAAAAGCGGAAGCCCGAGGGTTGTCCGATAGGCGAATCCGTCGAGCCAGCGGCGGGCCAGGAGATAGGCCGTCGGCCAAGCCAGGAGACAGGCTACGAGCGCCAGTCCGGCGGATTCCTTCGACAGCGAAAAGACGATCTTCGCTACCGACTCGCCCATGACTTTCCGGATGCCGATCTCCTTGGTCCGCTGTTCGGTGATGTACGAGCTCAGTCCGAAAAGCCCCAGGCAGGCGATCAGGACGGCCAGGGCCGTGAAGAATTCGAGCAGCTGCCCCATCTGGACTTCCCGCCAGTACATCCGGCTGAAGTTCTCGTTCAAAAAGGCGTACTCGCAAGGAAGCCCCGGAATGACCCTTTTCCAAGCGGCCTTGATGTCGTCCAAGGCGGAGGCGTCGCTTCTTCCGGGGCGGAGGCGGATGACGATGTTGCCCAGCCAGTTCGCGTTCGGCGCCAGCAGAAGGACCAGCGGCTCTATCCTCTGATGCATCGGCTGAAAATGGAAATTCTCGAGGACGCCGACGATCGTTCCCTCGCGGCCGAACATGGACAGACGGGCGCCGAGGACGTCCGGCCGGCCGAGCAGCCCGGCCATTTCTTCATTGACCAGGAATCCGCTCTTCGCGTCGGTTGCCCGGTCGGGCGAAAAATCGCGCCCGGCCGCGAGCTTCAGGCCGACGGTCTCCGTGAAATCGAAGGCCACCGACGCGAAAGACACCCGGATGGCCCGGCCGGCCTCCTTGCCCTCCCAGTCGACATCGTGGGCGTAGTCGCCGATCATGTCCGGCCTCCGGCTCATGGCCGTGACGCCGAGAATGGAGGGGGATCGGGTGAGTTCCGCTTTGAGCGCCGGATACGATTCGGCGACGCCGCCGCGAAGCGGAATCAGGACCAAGTTCTCGCGGTCGAAGCCGACGTCCTCGGTTTTCAGGAAACGGGTCTGCCGGAGAACGACGGAGGTCCCGATGAGGAGGATGATGGAGAGCGTGAATTGGACAACGACGAGGACCTTGCGGAACGTCGCCCGGCGGGCGCCGCCGCCGCCGACCCCGCGCAAGATGCCGGCCGGCTGCAGGCGGGAAAGGAAAGCGGCGGGATAGCTCCCCGAGAGGAGGATAGCCAGGACGACGATTCCGGCCGCCGCGGCCAACGGCCCGGGGCCAGCCAGCACGCTCACCGAGAGCTGCTTCCGGGTGACGGCGTTGAAAGCGGGGACCAGGAGCGCCGTCATGCCGGCCGCCAGGCCGAGCGCGGACAGGACATAGAGCAGGGATTCACCGTAGAACTGGCGGACGAGATTCGCCCGGTGGGCGCCGACGACCTTCCGCAGCCCGATTTCGCGGGCCCGCTCGGCCGACCGCGCCGTGGAAAGGTTCATGAAGTTGATACAGGCGATGCCCAGGACGAGAAGCCCGACTAGCGAATAGACGTACACATAATAGATATTCCTGGCCAGGAGCCCGCGGCCCGTCCTGAAGAACAAGCGGATCCGGGTGAGCGGTTCGACCGTGTAGGACGTCTTCACGCCCGGATCTTGATGGCGCCGAACAAGGGCGGTGATCTTCCCGGCGACCTCGGCGGGGGACGTGCCGGGGCGCAGCCGCGTGTAGCTGCTGACGGCGTTGACCCATCCTTCCGGCATTCGGTTCAACCGGCTCTCGACGAAGGCGAAGGGCACGACCCAGTCGAACTGCAGGCTGGAATTCGAGGGCGGGTTTCGAAGAACTCCGGTCACCGTCAATTCCAGGCGGTTCTCGGCCCGGACCGTCTTTCCGACGGGACTCCCGCCGGTGAAATACTTCTCGGCCATCCGCTTTGAGACGAGGACGGACAAGGGCGCCGACAGGGCAGAGTCCTTGCTTCCCTCGATCAAGGGGAAGGAGAACATCGACAGGAACGAGGGGTCCGCGGCGACCACGTCCGCTTCAAAGAAGGAGTGATCCCCGATCGCCAGCTGGAGGCCGCCGAACCGCGAGAAACGGCTGGCGTATTCAACCTCGGGGATCTCCTTCTCCATGGCGGAAGCCAGAGGAATCGGCGTGCCGATTCCGTGCCGGACCGTGCCGGAGAATTCCTCGTCGGACTCAATGCGATAGAGTCGGTCGGAGGCGGAGTGGAAGCGGTCGAAGCCCATCTCGTCCACGACCCAGAGCGAGATGAGCAGGCAGCATCCCATCCCCAGGGCCAGCCCGGCGAGATTGATCAGGGAAAACCCGAGATGCCGGCGAAAATTGCGGGCGAAGACCTTCAGGTAGTTTCTGAACATCATGGAACCCCAAAAGAGGGCGTTGAGGATGAAGGGAGCGAGCGATTTGACGATTTGGAGTCCGTACCAGGCGTCGGCCGCGGCCCGGCCCCGGGCCTCGAGGATGTCGTGATAGATCTCCTCGAAATCCCCGATGACGACCTGCCGGTTCCGGCCCCCGAGCATCCGGCCCAGGAGCCGTTCAGCCGCCCGGGGAGGTCGGTCCGGGGCGTTTCTCATCGTTCACTCCGCCACGACTCTCGGAAAGCCCTTCCATAAGACATCTTGGACATGCTTTATCTCTTGAAGGAGTTTCATCCCTTCCGCGGTGATCTGATAGAACCTCTTGCTGCGGCCCCCCCGCTTCTTGGAAGTCGGGCCCTGCCAGGTTTCGACCAGGCCTTTTTCCCAGAGGCGGTCGAGGGGGACATAAATAGCTCCGATCGACCAGTATTTGCCGGTGAGCTCGGAAATGTGCTCCCGGATCGTGACGCCATAGGCGTTGCCCTTGAGATGCCAGATGGAAAGAAGGACGATCTCTTCCTGCCGCGATAACAGCTTCATCTCGACCTCCGGCGTTTCGCCATATAATTCTATTAAATAGAAGAATAGCAGGCGATTGTCAAGCATTATTTCTAATAAATAGAACAATTATGCCCGGGGGGCCCGAATTCGGGGGACGTTTAACTTAATTCGGGGGCACGGGTAAAATTCGGGGACATGTACCTAAGGTACGTGTCCCCCTTACACATCGAGGTCGAACATGGGTTCCTCCCGGCTCCCCTCATTCGTGCCGCAGCGATTCGACGGGATTCGCCCGCGCTGCCCTCACCGAATGAAAGCCGACGGTCAGGGCGGCGATGGCCAGCGTCAGGAGGCCGGACAGGATGAAAATCGCCGGGGAGAGGGAGATCCTGTAGGCGAATCCCCGCAGCCAGCCATTCGCGGCCAGGAAAGCGATGGGGACGGCGATGAGGTTCGACAGGAGGACGGCCCGGCCGAACTCCCCGCCGAAGGAATAGACGATCCTGGAGGTCGTGGCGCCGAGGACGCGGCGGATGCCGATCTCCCGCTTCCGGCGCTCGGCCGTGAAGGCGGTCAGGCCATAGAGCCCCAGGCAGGCGACGATCAGGGCCAGCGTGGTGAAGGCGTTGACCAGTTTTTCGACGCGCCGGTCGGTCTCGAAGGCCGCTTCAATGCGGTCGTCGAGAAAGTCGTATTGGAACGGGAATTCGGGGGCCACCCTGTCCCAGGCGGATTCCAGGGCGCGCAACGTCTCGGGGATCGCCCCGGCCCTGATCTTCACCAGGAGCAGACCGGCCTCGGCGGGATCGTATTCAATGAGCAGGGGCGCGATCGAGGCGTGAAGGGACAGGTTGTTATAATCCTTGATGACGCCGATGATGCGCTTTTTGGCGAACGTTTCCCCCACGGGGGACTTGAGATTCAGGGCCCGGGCGGCGGCCTCGTTGATGACCAGTCCTTCGTCCAGCTCGGAGGGGAAATCGCGGGAGAAATACCGTCCCGCGGCCATCTGAAGGCCGAGGAGGTCGGCGTAGCCCGTATCGGTAAAAAGGAGATAGGTAAACATTTCCATGTCGCCCTGGGGACGGCCCTTGATGTGGATCGTGGCCGACATCTGCCGTTCGGACATGGGGACGCTGGACGCGGCCGAAACCTTGAGGACGCCGGCGTTTCTCAGGAATTCGCGGCGCATGGTTTCGAGGCGGGAATGCACTCCGCGAACGACCTCGAGACAGACGACCTGATCCTTGTCAAAGCCCGGATTGTGGTTCCTGAGATACCGGAGCTGCCGGGAGATGACGAACGTTCCCGTCACCAGGACGATGGTCACGATGAATTGGACGAAGACCAGGCTTTTCCGGAAGAACGATCCCCTGGCGCCCCTCGACCATGGCCCCCTCAGGACCTTCACGGGCTTGAAGGAGGAGAGGACGAGGGCGGGGTAGGCGCCGGCCAAGAATCCGGTCAGGGCGGTGACGAGCAGGGCCAGGCCGATGGCGGCCGGATCGAGAAACGTCTTGGAAACGAGCGAGCTTCCGGTCGCGGCGTTGAAAAGGGGGATGAGCCCGTAGAGCAGGACGATGGCCAGGGCGAGCGCCAGGAAGGCGAGCAGGAAGGCCTCCCCGTAGAATTGGCCGATGAGGGAGAGCCGGTCGGCGCCGATCGTTTTCCGGATGCCGACCTCCTTGGCGCGCGTTCCGGCGCGGGCGGTGGCCAGGTTCATGAAATTCATGCAAGCCATGAGCAGGATGAGGACGGCGATCAGGGTGAAAAGGACGACGTAGCGGATATCGCCGGTCGCCCCGATCCCCCAGATGTTCCGCGAGCGCAGGTGGATGTCTTTGATTGACTGGAGGGAGGCCGTGGTGTGATCGATGGCTCGGTGCCTCTTATAGACGTCGCGGATCTTGCGGCCGAGCTCGGCGGCGTCGGCGCGGTCAGCCAGGCGGAGGTAGGTGGCAAAGGCCTGGGTGTTCCAGGGATCGTCGGTCCCGATGCCGGAAAGGGCCAGGCCGGCCTCGAAGGAGATGAGAAAATCGAATTGTTGGTGCGAGTTGGCCGGGACGTCGGCGATGACGCCGCTGACGCTGAAGTCCCGCGTGTTGTTAATGCGCAGGACTTTCCCCAGCGGGTCTTGGCCGGGGAAATACTTGGCCGCCATTCTCCGGGAGATGACGATGGCATTGGGGTTGGAAAGCGCCTGGACGGCGTTCCCTCGGAGGAGGGGATAGGTGAAGCTCGTCAAGATCGACGGATCGGTATGCGCGACGCCGGCTTCCAGGAAGCGCCGCGTCCCGGCCGCCACGACGGATTTCCCGAGCTTGCGGAAGCGGACGGTCTCGACGATCTCCGGGTGTTCGGCCTTCAGGATTTCGGCCAGGTTCATCGAGCATTGGGAAAAGGTGGAGGTTTCCCCGCCGGACAGGACTTCGGTGTTGACGACGCGGTAGAGCCGCTCGGCGTTCTCGTGAAAGCCGTCGTAGCTCATTTCGTTGCGCACCCAGAGGAGAATGAGCAGCGTGCAAACCAGCCCGATGGAGAGGCCGGCGATGTTGATCAGGGAGTAAAACTTGTACCGCCGGAGATTCCTCAGGCCCGTGAGGAGGACGTTACGGATCATGACGAGACTCCATTTCAAAGAATAAGCGAGGTAGCAGGGGAGGGAGCCGTAGACTTGGAAGCGAAACCAGCGCCGGGCCCGCCGTGGGCCGAGAGATGCCGCCTTCGCGCGGAATTCTTCCTCCATGTCGCCCGCCCAGGAAAATTCCTGGTCGTAGAGGGCCATGGCCCGGCACAGGCGGCGGGCGGTCCGAGGGGGATCGGGAGGACGGCGAGAATGAACCGGGGGCGACGGTGCGCGTTTATTCATGGCGGTGTCAATCGCCGGTGGAGAGCCTTGGCAGTCCCTTCCAGATCTGCTTGTGGAGGGCGCGGGCCTCGCGGAGGGAACAAAGGCCTCTGGCCGTAGGGCGGTAGTACATTTTGCTGCGGCCGCCGCGCTCGGCGCTGGGCCGACCTTGGGTCTTGGAGAGCAATCCCTTGCGGACGAGCTGGTCGAGGGTGTTGTAGAGCGTCCCGTAGAGGATGTCCTTGCCGGTGACCGCTGCGGCTTTCCGGCGGACCGTGACCCCGTAGGCGTCGTCCTCGAGCCTGAGGACGGCCGTGAGGATGATCTCCTCGAGAACGGACAGCTCTTTCATCTTTCCTCTATTACTACGATAATTACGGACATTTGGTTGCGGAAAATCATGATTTTTTCCCGACGTTATCTGGGATCACTTGCCCAGGAGCGTGAGAGCGGCGACTCCAATCGTGAAAGAACGGTTGTCTCGCCCTCGTTAGTAATTCGGGTGACGTTTAACTTATTGATTCCTGTATAAGTAATCGCCTATTTTAGACGCAAAAAAAGAGGCGTATGTTTCAGGAACGAACGAAGAAGCCCATCTCTCCGCTGGAGGGCGCGACCATGACGGCGCGCCGATTCGGTCAGATCGACCAGATCGAAGACCACTTCGTTCGTCCTGGAGTGGGTTTTCATATAGCACCAGACGTTTTCCATGGGATTCAGCTCCGGAGCATACGCGGGAAGGAACTCCGAGCGCCAGGCCGTCTTTTCCGCAAGATACGATTGAACGGATCGGCCTCGGTGGGCCGGGAATCGGTCCCACAGCAGGATGCCTGGCCCTCGGATGTGGCGATGGAGATGGCGAAGAAAGAGCTGGACCCTGGCGGCGTTGATATTGGCGTTGGGATAAAAACTGAAGAACAATCGGACTCGATCCCGGCGGGGGCTAACAACCAGTGCGGCGATCGCGGACAGTTTCCGGTAGGTGTTGGTCCTCTGGCGAAGGATGGGCGTCTGCCCCTGGGGGGCCCAGGTGCGGCGCACCAGGGGCGCCAGCAGGAAGCCGCTCTCGTCGAGGAAGATCAGCGAGGCAGCAAGCCGTGAGGCGTTTTTTTTACCTTGGGCCACCTCATCTTGACCCAACGTTGGATGGCCTCCTCGTCGCGCTCGATGGCCCGCCGTTCGGGCTTCTGCGGGCTCCAGCCCAGAGATCTCAACAGGCGACCGATGTGGTCGACGTGGTAATGGACGCCGAACTTTCGGGCGATGACCTGAGCGACGCGGGGGCAGGTCCACAGGTCCGTGGCATAACCCGAAGCTCGCGCGCCCCGAAGAAGAAGCGTTTCCAAAGCCGCACGATCCGTGCGCTTAAGCTTCCAGGGCCGGCCTGGGGTCGGCCGAGCGCGAAGCGCTTCCGGACCCCCGGAGAGGAAGTGCGCTTTCCAGAGACGGACGCTCCGCCGGTTGACGCCGAGCTTTCGGGCGATCTCGACAGGCTGGAATCCCTCCTGGAAAAGAGCGATGGCCTTCAAACGTCTTTGTTCGAGAAGCTGCGGATCGCCGGATGGTCTCATGTGTCGCCTCCGGCTTCTATTATAGGGGATTATTTATACAGGTGTCAATAATTCAGCCCAGTTCCAAAAGAATCCCGTCGGGCGTATTTTCCGGGAATCATGGTAAACGTCACCCGAATTATGACCGCCCGGCTCTGCTCATTCGTACCGCAGGGTATGCACGGGGTTGGTGCGGGCGGCCCGAATGATCTGCCAGCCGGCCGTCAGGAGCGATACGACAAGGACGAAGATCCCCGCCAGCACAAAGGTCCACCACCCGATCGTGATCCGGTAGGCGAACGTTTGGAGCCACTTGTTGAAAACGAAATAGGCGACGGGCCAGACCAGAACATTGGCGATCGCCACGAGCTGGACGAATTCCTGGGACAGGTATTGGACAAGCGAGGGGACCGACGCCCCGAGGACCTTCCGGATCCCGATTTCCTTGGTGCGCCGTTCCGCCGTATATGAGGACAAGCCGAAGATCCCCAAGCAGGATATGAACAGCGCCAGCAACGTGAAGGTTGTGACGATCTCCCCGATGGTGTACTCCGAACGGTATAGATTTTGAAGAGCGTCGTCCAGGAAGCGGTATTCGAAGGGATATTCGGGGTAGAACTCCTTCCACTTCGCCTCGAGGATGGCCAGGGTGTCCTGAATGCGATGGGCGGCGATCCGAACGCAGGCCTGGGAGTGCTCTCTCGGGTCGATCCTCATGGCCATGGGGATGATCTCGCTGTGGAGGGATTCGAAATGGTAGTCCTTGACGACGCCGATGATCCTCTTGTTATCGTCCCAGACCTTGAGCCATTTTCCGACGGGATTGTCCATCTCCATGGCCCTGACGGCCGCTTCGTTTACGACGAACGCGTCCTCCGGATCCGTCGCGAACCGCCGGGCAAAGAAACGCCCCTCTTTCATCTCCAATTCGAACGTGTCCAAAAAATCGTAATCGACGCTGGTCATGACCATTTTGACCTGCTGGTTCGACTTGCCCTCCCAGTCCACATCCCCGACGCCGGCATTAGACTGCCATCTGTAAGGCGCGATATCCGTCAAGGTGATGTTCAGGATATCCGGATTGGCAAGGAGCTCCGTTTTGATCGTATCGATGTTCTGCCTGAACTGGCTTCCGACGCCGAAGATGACGACGTTGTCCTTGTTGTAGCCGACCTGGCTTTCTCTCAAGAAGTGGACCTGTCGGAAGATCATCACGGTGCCGAGGATCAAAAACGCGGACAACGAGAACTGAAACACGACCAGGACCTTCCGGAAGACCTTGCCCTGCAATACGCCCGCTGCTTTGCCCCCGAGCACGTGGACGGGCTGGCATCGGGAAAGCAGGAACGCCGGGTAGTTGCCGGCGATAAAGACGGTGAGGAGGACAATGCCGAAAATCCCCAAGAGGATGTTCTGCCGGAGGAGGAGGAGGCCGCTGAACGCTTTGCCGGTCAGGTTGTTGAATTTCGGCAGGAAGAGGAGAACGAGGCCGATGCCGACCGCCGAGGCGATGATGGTCAAGAACATCGACTCGCCGAAAAACTGCTTGACCAGCTGGGTCCGGTAGGCCCCGACGGTCTTCCGGATGCCGATCTCCTTGGCCCGGCTCAGGGACCTGGCCGTCGTGAGATTGATGAAATTGATGCAGGCGATGATCAGGGTGAAGAACGCCAGGGCCGAAAACAGGTAGACGTAAGCGATCCGGCCCGCGTGCTGATCCGGATTCAGGTGCAGCCTCGTGATCGGCTGAAGCGACAAGGGGCGCTTGTCCTGCGGCCGGTGCTGTTCGACGACTCCCGATACTTTGGCGTCAACGGAGCGCGCGTCCGTCCCCGGCCGGAGATGAACGTAGCTCCGGATGTTGTTGCGCTCCCACGTGTCGAGATCCCAGTTCCAGGCCTTGGAGAGTTCCAGGGGGAGAACGTAATCGAACCGGATATGGGAATTCGAGAGATAGTCCGCGAATACCCCCGTGACTTTCAAGGGGATTGAGGTATTGAAGACGACCGTCTGGCCGAGCGGATCTTCCGCCCTGAAGAGTTTCTTCGAAACCTCTTCCGAGAGCAGAATGGAGCGGGCGTCGTCGAGCGCCGCGTTCCCGCCGCCGCGGAGGAACCGAACGGTGAACATGCTCAGGAAATCCGGGTCGACCAGGATTCCGCCTTCCTGGTAGATCTGCGTGTCCTCGTGTCTCAAGAGGTTCCTTCTCATTTCATCTAAGCGGGACGCGTGTTGAACCTCCGGATATTTCGCTTTCAGGAACGGGGCCAGGGCCGTCGGGGTGACGGTGCTGCCGTTGCTGAACGTGGCGACATAGAGGTCCCCGGCGTGCTCGTGGAAGCGGTCGTAGCTCAGCTCGTCCTGGACCCAGAGCATGACCAGGACGCAGCAGGCAATTCCCATGGCCAGCCCCGCGATATTGATGAACGAATACGCCTTGTGCTTCCGGATGTTGCGGAGAGTGATCTTGAGGTAATTGGCAAACATGGACAGCCTCCAGTAAAGGGTATTCGAGAGGAAGGAAGGGAAGGCCCTCAGGATCTGTCCCGCGTACCATAGACGAGCCCCGAAACGGCCTCTCCTTTCGACGGCGTCGCCGAAAAGTTCCTCCAAGTCGCCGGCGATCGTCCGCTTTTCCTCGGACCTGACGACGAGGTCGAAGAGCCGCGTAAACAAGCGGGGTGGGCGGGAGGGCTTGGAATT
>Ga0224495_10002248_pt1 | contig 12712 bp, 12 predicted proteins | sample SF_Jul11_sed_USG_FD_168128 | JGI IMG/M metagenome (GOLD analysis project Ga0224495, IMG submission 168128) | Sediment microbial communities from San Francisco Bay, California, United States - SF_Jul11_sed_USGS_4_1 | ecosystem: Environmental > Aquatic > Marine > Sediment | place: USA: California... | reverse complement strand
TCGCCGTGGTAACGTCCTTCGGCGGCAGAAGCAGGACCGTCGCCCGGTACCATTTCGGCAGCAGCAGGGCAACCACGATTGATACCACGGTGGCCGCCACCACCACACCCACAATCAGGCCACGTCGTTTGGCGACAAATTCCAGAAAAAGCCAGAGGTTGTTCGAACGCGTTTCGCTCAACGGAGCTCCTCCCGCTTGGTGACCACGACAACCTCCCCATCATGCACCCGTACTCCCGGCGAATGAATGGACGTCGTCCTGGCCACCCGATTGAACTTCTGTATGCTTTGCCTGTCGGCGCTGGCCGTAAAACCACCGGCGGCGTTTATGTAATACAGGGCGTCCTTGCTTTCGGCAAAGGGAAACAGGCCGGGGTTGACAACCTCCCCCTCGACCTTGACAAAACCGGTCCGAAGCGGCACAAAAACCGAATCAAAGGGCCGCATCGCAAAATCGGCCACGGCGCTCGCGGAACCCGCCACGTTGGCAATCGGATAACTTACGTCCGTCGGGTTACCCCACTCGTCGATATCAGCTTTGCGGAACACCGTGGTCTGCTCGGCCACCGCCCGCGCTGCGTAACCGCCGGCAGTATCCAGAAGCGCCCGCAGCGTCATATCCTGGCGATAGGCATACACCCCCGGTTTTTCCACCGCGCCGAACAAAGACACAAAACTGGATTCGGGCGGCAGCTGTCGGGCAGGCACAAAAATGACATCGCCGGGCTTTAACTCCGATTTGTGGCTGTTCCGGAAAGACAGAATCTTGACCCCGGCGGGGTCGGCCCGCTCGGTGAATCCGCCCGCCAGGGATATGAGTATTTCCAGATCGTCGCCGGCCGTCAATTCGACCTCTCGGGGTTGGCGCACTTCGCCCACCACCTGCACCACACTGTCCGTTTTATACGGCACGCGAATCTGACGGCCCGCATAAAGGTAAGGGTCATAGACATTGTCCCCGGTCACAATTGCCCGTTCGATATCTACCCTGATATCATGAACACCTCCCGTGAACAGGATGGCCCGCTGCGAACCGCCGGCGGCCACTCCCCCCGCCGCCTGCAGCAACTCCGACACTCTCTGGCAACTCGCACCGGAATACAGACCCGGTTTGCGGACGGCTCCCGTGATGTTGATGGAAACCTGGCGGGGCTCCGTGATCGAAATCGCGATCTGGTCGACGTTGTAAAGCTTCTTCAAGGAATCGGCGAGAATCTGGCGCGCCGTCGTCAGCGTCGCCTCCGAAAGGTCAATAACGCCCAGCGTTGCGTCTACAATTTTGCCCTCGACGTCGACCGCCAGTATCAGTGAATCGATCTTCGTTTTTATGAACGTGACCGTCAGCTTGTCGCCCGGCCGTATCAGATAAATATCCGGGTCAATCGGTTGGTCAAACGCCCGCTCCGTGTCCGCCGACGCGAACACAACACCGGCCAGCAATATCACTGCAATCGACAACAATGCCTTCAAATGGTGCTCCGCTTGCGAAAACCCTGTCCGATTTCCATCGATGGCCCAGAATAGTCAACCAACAACCCGATGTCAACTTCTAACGGCAATACCGCGACGCCACACCCCGTCCTGAACTAAGTCCTTCGCCAGCGCCAGACTATCCCCGCCAGCGCAAGCACCGTGACGAGCAAACCTGGGTAAAAATATGGCGTGCGGTACCTCAGCACAATCTTCTGCCGCCCCTGCTGGAAGGCAAATGAAATCAGGCCTTCATATTCGCTCAACTGCCGCCCGTCTTCGGACCGCCAGCCGACGTCGTAGCCCATACCGATAACCATCCGGCCGGCCTCCCGGCCGATAATCTCATACTCGATCACATTGGGCGTGTAGTCCCGCCGCACGACCTCCGCCTGCCCGTTGAGAATGAATTCGGGGACGGCCACGTCGTTCGAATCGACCAGCGCCCGGCTGCGCCGGTAGGCGGACAGCTTGGGGGCTATCAGCGAGCCTCGGTTGGCCAGGTAATTCCTGTAGGCCTGCGGCTTTTCGTCAACCACATGGCTGAACACCAGTGATCGGTGGACCGGTTCGGGTTTGTGCTTGAACGCACTCGACATTATCGGCCAGGCGAAAAAAAGGTTTGTCCCCACGACTACCGTACCGGCGACAATAGCGACACCGCGCCAGTACCTGGTCTTCTTCTCTGTCCCCTTCTGCCACAGCAGGTCGAATCCGAATCCGCCCAGAAAGGCCAGGCCCAGAATGACGAACTGGAATGCTCGACCGGTGCAACGGGCTGAAGAAAACCCCGGCAACTGCGACAACAACGCCCACGGTGACAGGGCTCCGAAATTCCCCAGGCCGAGCAGCAAAAAGAACGCTGCCAAAACCAGGTATATCCAGTACCGCTTGAACCTCAGGACCAGAGCCGCCGCCGCCAGCAGCACCAGCACCGGCGATATATAAGCGGCGTACTCATGCCAGTGGTAAACCTGCTCCGGGAAATGCGTGTCGTACAAAGCGTGCTTGAGACCGAAAAAAATCACCCCCAGCGCCGACAATGGAATGGATTCGCCGGCGTTGCCGTACCACGGGCTCTGTCGAAGATAAATAACCATCGGAAGAAACTTGACCGCCGAAAGCAGAACCCCCACCGCCGCCGCCGCCAGCAGGTTGACCAGGTAAACCCCTCGTCTCTGCTCCACCGCGTACAGCCCGCAAAACAGAAAGGCAAAAGTCGCCGTGTACAAAAGCGGAATGGCCGCGCCGTTACCAAGGATCATCAGCGCCAGCACCACCCCGGCCCGCAAAATTCCTGTTTTGTCCTCGACTGACTGCAGAACGAAATAGACGAACCAGGGAAGAAAGCAAAAATGCGTAAACGGCATATGGCCTTCGGCAAAATGCAGCGCAAAATGTACCGAGCCAAAGTAGGCCACCGCGGTCAGGAATGCCGCCCACATCGACATGCCCAGGCGTGACGCCAGCTTCACGCTGCCCCAGAACCCGAGAAAGTAACAGATCAAGACCTGCAGCTTAAAACCGATCACGACGCCGAAAATCAAATGAAGCAGAAAAAACGGTGTCAGCACTCCGATTTCCGGGTGATGAAACAAAATGTTGCCGCCGGCCATGTACGGGTTCCAGAAAGGAAACTGACCGTAGAACAGGACGGATCCGACCGGGGCCGCCTGCACCGCCGAAAAAAGATCCCAGTCCCGGACTCCCCAGTACGTAATCTTGAGCAGGAAAGGCAGCGTGTAGTAGACGGCCAGGGCCAGGCAAACACTTACCGCCAAAAGATTTGACTTTTTCACATCCATCGTCTTTACTTAATACCTCTGGCCGAACATGTGATAACTTAATGAATTATTCATATTTAAAAAGCAAAAGTTTCCTCTGGCCGACTGTCCTGACCCTTGTCTTCATCCTCGTCTATGCCTTCCTCTTGCAGGCCGGCCGGCCCAAGTACTACGAACTTTCCCGCACTCTTATCCAGTGGGACTGCCGGCACTACCTGTCCATCGCCCGTGACGGCTACGAAAAATTTCCCTGCGGGTGGAACCCCGATTACATCTGCGGCAATATCGGCTGGTTTCCCCTGCTGCCCATGACTAGCCGACTGCCGGCGGCCCTGGGGCTCAGCCACAGCTATGCCCTCATCCTCACCAGTTGGCTGGCGCTCTGGCTGGGCCTGCTCCTGTTGTTCCGCCTGGTCACCGACCGCTTCGAAGAAAGAACCGCCGTCTTCGCCGTCCTCGCCCTGCTGTTGTTCCCCGGCGCTTTCTATTTCCTGACGGCTTACCCCAACTCGCTCTATTTCCTGCTGGCGGTTCTGACATTCTTTCTTCTCGAACGTCGGCACCTCGCCTGGCTGTGGCTGCCGACCGCTCTGCTGGCCGTGACCCATCCGTCGGGAGCCATAATCGGCCTGCCGGTGCTCTACGTTCTCATCCGCCACTGGCGCGACCACGACGCCAGGACCAGGCTCCTGCTGGTTCTCTCGCTACTGTCCATCGGCCTGGCTCTGCTGCTCTTCTTCACTTATTTCTGGATTCGCTTCGATGATTTCCTCCTCTACCTTCACCACCAGTCACAACCCTACTATGCCCACCGCATTACCCTGCCCTTCATCCCCATCGCCCGACTCTTCTTGCGACCGTCCCTCGACTGGCCCGATTTCGTCATGCTTCTATTCGTCGTGGCCACTCTTATCCTGTTCTATTCGCGCCGCATCCCCGCCGCCTGGCAGGTCTTCATGTTCGCCCTCCTGCTCTTCTCGCCCACCATGGGTACCACCGACAGCTATTTCCGTTATGTCGAACCGGCCTTTCCCCTTTATGTCATGATAGCCGTCCGCGCCGGCTCGCCAAAAGGCAAGTACCTCTTCGGCGTCTACGCGGTGGCTTCGACCGTCCTGATGCTGCTGGTGTTTGTTGCTGGTTACCGAGCGGGACTGCTCAAATGACTTGCTCTCGGACCGGACATGGTCTCATCGGGAAAATTACCGCCCGTAAATCGGGCCCGCGCTATTTGCGCTTCAACTCAAAGGTGTACAGAAGATCCCAGGCGTTGGAATCGGCTACCTGAATCATCCTCAGGCTGTCCCCGCTGAAAATCGCGCGAAAATCGCCCTCAGGTACGTGCAGACTGTCGCAGTTGCCTTTCTCCACGTAGGTCGGTGTGAAATCGCAATGGTTCTTTCCGAAATCTTCCACCGTCCCCTTCGAATCGCACATTGTCGTACGATGCGTCAGATGCGTGAACTCGTACACCGGCCCCTCCACCGTCAATTCAACCAGGTCGGTATCGGCGTAGGCCATGCCGTCCGGTTTCAGTATGAACCGCCCTTCATACGCCTCGGGCGCAGCCGGTTTGGGGTCGTCGGCACACCCGCCATAAAACCCCAGAACCGCCAGCATTACGCTTAAAAGCTTCTTTCTCACACCTCGCTCCTGCCGGCACCCTTGTCGGCGGCGGCGCACTCGCCTCTCAACTGCGGCTTATGTCGATCGACTCTTCGACATCTGCCGATGTCGCGGCCTTCTTCTTTTCGTTGTAGGTTACCGAAGCGCCGACAAACTCCCGGAAAAGAGGATGCGGCTTGGTCGGTCTTGACTTTAACTCCGGGTGGAACTGCACGCCCACAAACCACGGGTGGCCGGGATCCTCTACGATTTCCACCAGCCGGTTGTCCGGCGACATGCCCGAAAGCAGAAGACCCTCTTTGACCAGCATCTCCCGGTAGGCGTTATTTAACTCGTACCGATGCCGGTGTCTTTCCGATATCTGCCTGAGGCCGTAAGCTTCATACGACTTTGACTTTTCAGCCACGATGCAGGGATATGCTCCCAGGCGCATGGTGCCGCCCAGTTCTGTCACACCTTCCTGGTCGGCCATGAGGTGAATCACCGGGTGTTTGAGATCGCGGTAAAATTCGTAGCTGTGCGCCTCCGCCAGACCACACACGTTCCGCGCGTATTCGATTACGGCGCACTGCATCCCCAGGCATATCCCGAAAAACGGGATTTTCCTCTCGCGCACATACCGGATGGCCTCGATCTTGCCTTCCACCCCGCGCTCACCGAATCCCCCGGGTATCAGAAGACCATCGATGTCGTACAGAAGTTTCTCGGCCCCGGACTGCTTGATATCTTCGGAACTCACCCAGATGAGTTTCACCTCGGCGTCGTTGGCGACACCCGCGTGCACGAATGACTCTATTATCGACTTGTAGGCGTCCCGAAGGTTCACGTACTTGCCGCAGATACCGATCTTGATGTGCTGTCGCGGATTTTTGATTCTCTCCACCATCTGCTCCCAGTCGGCCAGCTCCGGCTGCGGCACTTGCCACCCGAAATGCTCGCATATAATATCGTCAACCCCCTGGGCGTGGTACTTTATCGGCACATCGTATATCGTCGAAACGTCCTGGGCATTGACCACCGACCGTGTCGGCACCGAACAGAACAGGCTGATTTTCTTGCGCAGGTCCTCCGAAAGCGGCTTGGCCGAACGGCACAGGAGCATGTTCGGCTGAATCCCGATTGCCCGCAACTCCCTCACCGAGTGCTGCGTCGGCTTGGTCTTGAACTCGCCGGCCGTGCCCAGATAAGGCACCAGCGTCACATGCACGAACATCGTGTTTCGCGGCCCCTCTTCCTGGCCCATCTGGCGGATTGCCTCCAAAAACGGCTGCGACTCGATATCGCCCACCGTGCCCCCGATCTCGACGATTATCACGTCGGGCTCGTCCATAATCCGTTCCAGCTTCTTGATGCGCGTCTTGATCTCGTTCGTGATGTGCGGGATCACCTGCACCGTCGCCCCCAGGTAATCACCCCGCCGCTCGCGCGATATGACCGTGTTGTAAATCTGGCCCGTCGTCACGTTGTTCTCCTTGCCCATCGGCACATCCGTAAAACGCTCGTAGTGCCCCAGGTCCAGGTCCGTCTCCGAACCGTCGTCGAGAACAAACACCTCGCCGTGCTGAAATGGATTCATGGTGCCGGGATCCACGTTCAGATAGGGGTCAAACTTGACATTGCACACCTTCAGTCCTCTTTTCTGAAGAAGCAGCCCCAGCGAGGAGGCGGCGATCCCCTTGCCCAGAGATGACACCACACCACCGGTTACAAAAACGTATTTCGACTTCTCAGCCATCTGAATTTCCCTCAGCTATCTAATATACGCTTCAACTTTTTCATATCCTGGGGGGTGTCCACCGTCGTCATCCGCATCCTAGTCTTAAACACCCGTATTCTGCGATTGTTCTCCAGAATGCGGAGTTGCTCGAGAGATTCCGCTTTCTCCAGCGCCGAAGGTCCCCATGAGACAAAATCCTCCAGGGCGCGCCGGCGGAAAAAATAGATGCCGATGTGACCCCGAAAAGCAAACTTACCGACTCTCCCGGAACTCGAAACACCCTGGAGATACGGAATCGGCAGGCGCGAAAACCACAGGGCATGACCGTCGGCGCTTACCACTACTTTGACCAGGTTCGGGTCGAAAAGCTCGGCGTCGGTCGCTATCGGACAGACCAGCGTGGCGTAACTGATTGATTTGTCCGCCTTCATCCGATCGATGACCCGGCTGAGAACGGAGGCCCTGATCCCTATATTATCCGCCTGGATGTTCACCACGATATCTCCGCCCAGGTGGCCCACCGCCTCGCCGACCCGGTCCGTGCCGGTGCGGTGCCGAACCGACGTCCTGATGACCTCGGCTCCAAACGACCGGGCCACCTGCATAATCTCGACGCTGTCGGTGGCGATCACCAGCCGGTCGATGCGGCTGGCTTTCCGAACTTCATCCCATACATAAAAAAGAAGCGGCTTCCCTTTGTAAGGATACAACACCTTACCGGAAAACCGCCGGGAACCAAGCCTGGCCGGTATAACAGCCGTTACCCTGTCAGCCATCAGCCCACAACCCTGGGAACGAGAAAATACTCACCATCCGTCTGCGGCGCATTGCCCAGCGCCTGGTTTCGCGTCAGTGAAGGACGCACCTCGTCTTCCCGAAATACGTCACCCAAAGTGGTCGCCTGGCTCTCCGGTTCGATGCCGCCGGTTTCAACAGCCTCGAGCCGGCTCATATAATCGACAATTGCGGCCAATTCGCGCGAGAACCTTTCGACTTCCGATGATGATAAATGCAGGCGGGCCAGACGGGCGATGCGCTCAACTTCTTTACTTGATAGCGGCATAAGCCAAAATAGGCAATAAAATCGCCGTGTCAAGCCTTTTGGACCGCCGCCCGCCGACCCCCGCCGCGGGCTAAAGTAATGTCCCGCACTACCGATATTGACAGTGGATGTGTCAAAATGAAACAAGGCGAATATCATGAGCGCAATTAAGTTTCAAGATGAACCGGTCGCGTTGAACCGCTCCTCGCTCTTCGCATCGCAGTCGGCGAGTCGACCGCTTTCCCCGGGTGCGCAGACAGCCGGCATCGCCTCGCTGCTGCTTGGCCTGGCATTGCGGCCTCACCTCACAGAAAGCGAGAAATCCTTTCTCGACCAACTGGCGCCCGACAGGTGCATCACCTTTCTCGTCGACAATGATCGCTACCTCCATCCCGAGGACGTACCCCTGTTCCCGCTGGATCTGATTAAAACGACCGTCGACCAGTGCGGACAGGCCATTTGCACTCACCACTACCCTGATTTCCGTGACCGCTCCACCAGGTACAAAGTTCACACTGCTGTAGTCAATCCCGGTCAAGACAAGCCTGTTGTTCTGGGCTTTTTCGGACCGGAACGCGAACTTGATAGCTGCCGCACGGAGAACTCGTTCTTCCGGCTGGCCTCGCAGTTTCGATGTATCCATGAATCCCTGCCGCAACTGGCCCGCAAGGTTCGGGAACAGATGGCGTCCGGCCGGCCCACGGTCATTGTAAACCGCTCTTCCGGCCGCATCATGGCCCTCAACGACGAGGCCGTGCAAATGCTGGGGCCGGGTGAACCGAATCCCACCGACCGCGAATTCGGGGATATCAGAGACCGCTTTCTGCAACTCCGGCCCGGCTCGAAACTCACCATGAGAAATCTGTCGGAAAAAGACCTGCACCTGGCGGTTGTGACTCTGGAAGGCCACCTTCAGCCAACCCCGCCTCCCAACGTCAATTCGTTGTTTTTTAACGAGATACGGGATTTGGGAGCCGACCTCTCGGCCGCTGCCGACCTGTTGAACAACATGGCCGGCGAAAACTTGACTGCCAGGCAACGGCGTCCCCTGCAAGATATAATGACCGCCGCCAATCGGCTTAACAACCGCCTGGCGCGACTGGATTTGCTCTTTAACTACGACAGCTTGCCCGTGAAGGCCGTATCGCTCCGGGGCGAGTTCGCCCAGGCGGTGGCTGACTTCAATTCTACCGGCGCCCGACACGCATCTATCGCACCCGAAGCCGACGTCTTCGATGCGACGATGCACGTTCCTGTCGGTGCTTATCGCTTCCTTTTCGAGGCGATCCTGGCGGCCCACACAGCCGGTTGTCCCGCCCCGTGTCGCACCCTCATAAGTTGCGACCAAGCCGGTTCGCTGCCGCACCGGGAACTTTCGTTTCGGACCACCGCCTCAGACCCGACCGCGACGGTGCTGCCCCACCGCGAATGGGGCGCCTATGCCGTCAGGCTGGCCGACCTCATGGGCGTTCGTTTCACGCGCCTGGCCCTCGCAGAAAACAACAGCATTGTGAGTGATCTGAGGATAGAGAGGTTGCCATGAAACTGACTCTCAAAACTCGCCACGAAGCGGCCCGGATTCTGGTTGTCGGGAGCGACCGCGCGCTGGCCGACAGCATCACCGGCGAGCTGGCCAAATCCGGATATGCCGTCAAAACTGCCGCAACCCTGCCGGAAACACTGAAAATCCTGGAAGAAGCTCAGATAGACGTGATCCTGCTGGATCGCACCACCATCGATGATTGTGACGCGGAGACCTTCGAAAGAATAAGGCAGTCTTCTGCCGCCACTGAAGTCATAGTCCTGGGCGAACTGGACGAATCCCGGGCTGCCGACATTGCCCGGAGCGGCCCGTATGATTCCCTGCCGAAGCCGATCCCGCCCCGTCAGCTGTTCATGAAAATCGATAAGGCGCTGGAACACAGGAAGATGAAACAGGAATTGAATCTTCTGCGCCAGCACGTCGCGATGGCCTACGGCTTTGACAATATCATCGGGGAATCGCCGGCCGTTGAACAGCTCAAGGAAACCGCCCGCCGAATCGCCCCGACCGAGATACCCATTCTAATTACCGGCCAGGCCGGCACCGGCAAGGAGCTTCTGGCCCGCACCATCCACCATCACTCCAACCGGCGAAAAGAAAAATTCATCACCGTCGACTGCGCCGCCATACCCCGCTCAATACTCGACGAAGAACTCTTCGGCGGCGGCAGCGCCGTTTCCGGCAAGACCGCGCTGGGCCTGCTTCAGGACGCCGACGGCGGGACGATCTATCTGAAAAATGTCACCGAACTGCCCCTCACAACCCAGTCCCAACTGCTGCGGCTGTATCAGTATTCCGAGGTCATCCCTATCGGAGCCAAAACGCCGGTCAAGGTCGACCTGCGCACTATCGCCGCCTCGACCGCCGACATCAGCGCTGCCGTCACCGCCGGCGCTTTTCGCAAGGACCTGTTCAACTACCTGAGTGTCATCACGCTCCACGTACCGCCCCTGCAGGAGCGACAGGAAGATACCGAGCTGATAGCCGAATACATCCTGCGAAAAATCGCTCGCGAGCAGAATCTGCCTTCATTCACCTGCACTCGCCACGCCATGGAACGGCTCCTCCGCTATGACTGGCCGGGAAACATCCGCGAACTGGAAAACATCCTCAAACGGGCTGTCGGGCTGTGCTCCGCCGGCCATATCGAGGCCGAGGACATCATTTTCATAGGCTCCACCGCGACACCCAGGCCGGCCGCCCGGCCGGCCGAAACCGAATCCGGCTCGCGGCAGGGACTGCTGGCCGACACCCAGCGAACCGTTATCGCCCGGGCTCTCGAGGACAACAACTGGAACTTCACATTGACTGCGCAAAAACTGGGCATCGGCAGGACCACCCTCTGGCGGAAAGTCAAAAAGTATAACCTGCACCGTGACTCTGAGGAAATCACCGACGACCGGGAGGTGGCGCTCACATGAAGAAAAATATCATAACCGGCAATCGGGGCGGCCTGGCCCGTGACAACACCCGCCCCACCTACGATTTCTCGAGCATCATTAACCCGGAACGCAACATCTCCGAGATGTTCTTCGAACTCACCCGCTGCCTCGGCGAAAGATTCCACATAAACCGGGGCGTTTTGATTCTCAAGCGCGCCGGCACTAACGACCTGGCCGCCGTCTCCACCTGGAACAACGGCCGTGTCCGCGAAGGCCTCACCATCAGCCTTCCCAAAGTCTCTTCGCTGTTCGAGAAAGTGGCCGAGGACGGCCGCGTTTACACCGAAGATTACTGCGGGGCGTTCAGCGGCAATTTCTTCGAGCAGAAACTTCTGCTCGACGATGACTCCCGCTCGTTTGTTTTGCATCCATTGAAGTCCGACGGTGAGGTCATCGGCCTGCTCGGTTACAGCTCCGAGCAGCCCACGGCTTTTGCCGTTTTCGAGGAAGGTGTGCTGGAGGATATTTCCAACAAGCTGGCCGCCGTCATCGCGGCCAAAGTCTACCGGGACTTTTAGGTCCCCTTAGCTGCCTTTCGAACCGGACCGGATTCGCTCTTTGGCCCGGTTATGCTCGGCGTTGGTCCGCGAAAAATAGTGCCCCCCGTTATTGTCCGCCACAAAGAAGAGAAAATCCGTCTCGTCGGGATTCAATGCCGCCTTAATCGAGGCCAGTCCCGGCGAGTTTATCGGCGTCGGCGGCAGGCCGGGCAGAACGTACGTGTTGTACGGCGTCTCTTTTTTCAAGTCTTTACGGTACAGCGGGCGCTCCAATCCCCCCAGGCCGTAAATGACCGTCGGGTCGGCATCCAGTTTCATGCGCTGTTTCAACCGGTTCAGATAAACCGAAGCTATTACCGTCCGTTCGGAATCGACTTTCGTCTCGGCCTCGATAATCGAGGCCAGGATGATAACCTCGCGCCGGCTCAGTCCCAGCGGAGCGGCCTCCGGCCAGATACCGGCTGTCTGCAAGTGATACAGCTCCACCATCTCGGCCACCACCGCTTCCGGCGTCCAGCCCCACGGGAAGTAATATGTCTCCGGGTACAGATACCCCTCGAGGCCGGGCACGCCCAGCCCCGCCACGAACGCCGAGTCGCGCTCCAGAACCCGCACCGCCGCCGAGTCGAACTCCATCGCCGCCGCCAGTATCGAGGCTGTTTTCCAGATAGGCGAACCCTCGGGCACCGTGACTTTTATCTTCAGAAAATCCACCCGGGCAAACCGGTCAAGCACCGTGCGGCACGAGTTTTCCCCCGTAAAATCATACCGGCCGGGTGCCAGCTTGCGATCGATATTCATCAGCCGCGCCGCCAGCTTCAGCATGATGCGGGATTTAACTACCCCTTCCCGGACCAGCGTGTCGGCCACACCGCCGAAACTGTCGCCCTGCTCGATAACGACCGTCACCCTCCGCTTCCCCAGGTCAACCGTCCCGTAATAAGCCCGCACGGCATAAGTGACGACTATCAGCGCGATAACCGCCACGACCGCTATTACAATCTTCATTCTCATATTCGCAGGTATCTTTCCCTGAGGTGTCACATCCCGAAACTAATCTTCAGCCTTCGGCGGTGAGGCTTCATTCAGAAAACGCTGCAAAATCACCACCGCCGCCAGCCGGTCCAGCCGCTTCTTGTCCTTCCCGACTTTCTGGCCGTGGGCATGGACAATATCAGCCGCCTCCGTCGTCGAGTGGCTTTCATCCACCTTATGAATCGGACCGTCGTAAAATTCTTTCAGCTTCTCGATAAACCCGTCGACCTCGGTGCACTTGTCGCTGCGGTCACCCGAGGCCAGCAACGGGTAACCGATAACCAGGCCGTTCGGCTGGTAGGCGTCGATAATGGCCGCGATCTTCTCCAGCGCCTGTTTTGTCGATGTAACATCGAGAGTCGCCAGCGCCGTGGCGATAAGACCCATCGGGTCGCTCTTGGCCAGCCCGATGCGGCGCTCACCGTAGTCGATAGCTATAAATGTCCGGTCGTACTTTTTCTCCATAAACGGCATACCGCCTTGACGCCTGCAATATCACTCCCGGCTTCTGGCAGCTCAACAAGAAATTATTCCGGAAGTGACATACCGTTCA
>Ga0224495_10002247_pt1 | contig 12723 bp, 9 predicted proteins | sample SF_Jul11_sed_USG_FD_168128 | JGI IMG/M metagenome (GOLD analysis project Ga0224495, IMG submission 168128) | Sediment microbial communities from San Francisco Bay, California, United States - SF_Jul11_sed_USGS_4_1 | ecosystem: Environmental > Aquatic > Marine > Sediment | place: USA: California... | reverse complement strand
GGGATTTCGCTTATCAACTATGTCGTGAAGCTCCTGCCCACCGGTCTGGAACCGCGCCCCAAGGAGCGCAGTCCCGAGGGTTTGCGCGCGATGTTCTACGCAATCGAAAAGAACAACTTGGCGTATGCACAGAAGGTTCTATCGATGAACTTCGATCCGAATCTGCTGCATGAAACCGGCTATACGCCGCTCGCCTATGCCGCGATCAAGGGCAACCCGAAGATGGTGCGCCTATTCCTGCGTAATGGCGCGTCACCGACGCTGGTGACCAAAGATGGGGACACGCCGATCGAACTCGCGCTGCGCTCGGGTAACACCGAGATCGCGGACCTGTTGCGTCGCGCCCGGCAGGAAATCGATTCCGACAACCCTGCCGCGCCACGCGTCAGAACCGAGGTCCCGACGAACCCCTGAGGGGCATGCCCTCGCGCGGACCTGCGGGGGGTGCTGGAACCGATTGCACGGTTCCTGTATATTTGTACATGGATGTGGGATTCCCGCTCGGCCGCTCGAGACGCACCGGATCCCGCCCTCTTCGCCCCGCCTCGCAGAACCCCGCAATGTTCTACCAGCGCTAGGCCAGTTGGGCGGTTTTGGGCCACTGGCCACTAGATCTAGTAGTAATTCAGATAAGGAACACAATATCCAGTTATTCAAGAGCTTACGCAAGACTCTTGACGCGCGACAAGAATTCGAGAACTCTATCGCACAATTCCACGCGGATCGCTAAGCTTGCCAGAATCGCCAGGGGGCAAAATAAGGCCTGCGGCGCACGCTAGAAGAGAACCGTGACCAACAAGATCACGGGAATGTCTGAACACAAGAACCGGAGAAGAAAATGGATAGCACACAAACCGGCGCACCCGTCCTCACCCTTCCGACCGAACTCACCGACCAGGAAATCTGCCGCGATACGCTGATCGAGAAATATGCCAAGGGCAAGGAAAGCTCGATTCTCGAGGTGCGGCGCCGTGTTGCGCGCGCGCTCGCTCAGGTTGAACACGAAGACAAGCGTTCGATCTGGGAAAAACGCTTTCTCGCCGCGCTCGAGGACGGTTTCATTCCGGCGGGTCGCATCAATTCGGCGGCCGGCATCGAGTTGCAGGCGACGCTCATCAATTGCTTCGTGCAACCGGTGGGCGATTCGATTTCCGAGATCGTCGACGGCAAACCGGGCATATACACGGCCCTCAAGGAGGCCGCCGAAACGATGCGCCGCGGCGGAGGCGTCGGTTACGATTTTTCCTCGATCCGCCCCAAGGGTGCCGAGGTCAAGGGCACGCGCTCGCGTGCAAGCGGGCCGGTCTCCTATATGCGCGTCTTCGACCAGTCCTGCGAGACCGTCGAATCCGCCGGTGCGCGCCGCGGCGCGCAAATGGGCGTGCTGCGCTGCGACCATCCGGACATTGAGGAATTCATTCATGCGAAGGACCAGGGCGATCTGAGCAATTTCAATATTTCTGTCGGCGTCACCGATGAATTCATGCTCGCGGTGGAAAAGGACCTCGAAGTCGATCTGGCTCACAGGTCGAAACCCACCGCGGATCAGGTCGCAGAGGGCGCCTATCAGCGCGACGACGGCCAGTGGGTTTACCGCAAGATGCGCGCGCGCGATCTATGGGAACAGGTCATGCGCTCGACCTACGATCACGCCGAGCCGGGTATCCTGTTCCTCGATCGGATAAACCGCGATAACAATCTCAATTACTGCGAATCCATCGAGGCAACCAACCCCTGCGCCGAGCAGCCGTTGCCGCCGTATGGCTGCTGCTGCCTCGGTTCGATCGACCTGACGCATTTTGTGCGTCAGCCCTTTGCCGACAAGGCGCATTTCGATTTCGAGCGTTTCGGCAAGGTGGTCGAGGTCTCGGTGCGGATGCTCGACAACGTTCTCGATGTAACCGCCTGGCCGCTCGATCAGCAAAAGAGCGAGGCGATGGCCAAGCGCCGCGTCGGCCTGGGTTTCACCGGCTTGGGCGACGCGCTGATCATGCTCGGCCTGCGATACGATGCCGAGGACGCGCGGCGCATGGCGACGCGCATCTCGGAGAGCATGCGCGACAATGCCTACCATGCTTCGAGCGAGCTCGCGCGCGAACGTGGCGCCTTTCCGCTGTTCAACGCCGACCTTTATCTCTCCGGGACAAGCTTTGCCGCGCGTCTGCCCGAGGACATCAAGGCGTTGGTGCGCAAGAACGGTCTGCGCAACAGCCACCTTTTGTCCATCGCACCAACCGGCACGATTAGCCTGGCGTTCGCCGACAATGCGTCCAACGGCATCGAACCGCCGTTTTCGTGGACCTATACGCGCAAGAAACGTATGCCCGACGGCACTCTGAAAGAATTTCCGGTCGAGGACCACGCCTGGCGGCTGTACAAGTCGATGGGCGGCGATGTCGGAAATCTGCCGCCCTATTTCGTCACCGCCCTGGACATTTCCGCCAGGGCACACGAGCAGATGGTCGCAGCGGTTGCGCCCTGCATCGATACCAGCATCTCCAAGACGGTGAACGTTCCGGAGGACTACCCCTACGAGGAATTCCAGGATCTGTATTTCCTCGCCTGGAAATCTGGCCTGAAGGGACTCGCGACCTATCGACCCAACAAGGTACTTGGCTCGGTACTTTCGGTCGACAAGCCTGCCGCCGAGAAACCGCAGGACTTCCGCTCCGATGACGTGAACCGGCGCATCCAGATCAAGTCGGTGCCTGAACCCGTGCTGGCCAGCCTGCGCTGGCCGGGCCGCCCGGATCTCTCTGCCGGCAACCCGGCCTGGACCTACATGATCGAGCATCCACATGCCCACTTTGCGGTGTTCGTCGGCCATGTCGAGAACGGCCGGGCCCACCCCTTCGAGGTTTGGGTGAACGGCAGCGAACAGCCGCGTGGCCTGGGAGCGCTCGCGAAGACCCTGTCGATGGACATGCGCGCCAACGACCCGGGCTGGCTAAAACTGAAACTCGACTCGCTCGCCAAGGCCTCGGGAGACGACGCCTTCGAAATGCCCTTCCCCCCGCATGGCGAGAGAAAGCGCATGCCGTCAATCGTTTCGGCCTTTGCACAGGTCGTGCGCTGGCGGGTTGAGCAGTTGCGCCTGGCCGATAGCGCAGCGGCCTCGGCGGGTTATGACGAAACCCATGGGCCAGTGCTCGACGCGATGTTCTCCACCAAGGAGCCCAAGACCGGCACAGATGGCACCATGTCCTGGTGTGTCGACGTCTTCAATCCGCGCACTGGAGATGATTTCGTGCTGGGACTGAAGGAAATCACCCTGCCTAACGGCGTCACGCGACCTTATTCGATGTGGCTCTCGGGCGAGTATCCGCGCTGCCTGGACGGGTTGTGCAAAACCCTTTCACTCGACATGCGCGTGCTCGATCCCGCCTGGATCGGCATGAAGCTCCGTAAACTCCTCGAGTTTCCCGAGCCGCTCGGCGACTTTATGGCATTCGTGCCGGGCTCGAAGAAGCAGCAGACCTTCCCGTCCACGCTGTCCTATCTCGCGCGCCTGATTCTGCACCGTTATTCGATGCTCGGAATCCTCGACGAGCGCGGCGTTCCCATGCAGCAGATGGGAATCCTCGAGGCGCCGCAGGGCGGCAAGGTTCCCGTGATGCAGGGCAGCCGCTGTCCGGAGTGCGGCAACCACACCATGATCCGCAAGGACGGCTGTGATTACTGCACGGCTTGCGGGTACGTGGGGGTATGCGGGTAAGGAATTTCTGAACCGGTGGGGCCGGGCGACGCCTATGAGGCGCTCGCTCTGCCGATCGGCGAGACCCGACTCAGCACGACTTGCGCGACGAGCGCGCAACCCCGTCGATACCTTCGCTATGCCGCCTCCTCAAACGCCTTCATCCACAGCAGTGCCGCGACGGTTTTCGCATCGCTGATACGCCCGTCCTTCACCATTTCAATCGCTTCGGCCATCGGCGCATCGAATACCTCCAAGAACTCGTCTTCATCGAGCCTCGCGGTACGCTCCACCAACCCTTGCGCGAGCCACAGCTCGATCACCTCATTGCTATAGCCGATTCCGGGATGGATCATTCCCAGCCGCCTCCAGCGTGCGGCCTCGTAGCCCGTTTCCTCGAGCAGTTCCCGCTGGATAGTTCCCAGCGGCTCCTCACCGGGCTCGAGTTTTCCTGCGGGTAGCTCGACGAATACGCGTCCCAGCGGATAGCGAAATTGCCGTTCCAGGAGCACCCTGCCGTCGTCGAACAGCGGTACGGCAAGCACCGCACCGGGGTGACGGATGTATTCGCGCACGCTTTCACGCCCATTGGGCAAGCGCACAACGTCGCGCTGCACATGCAGCAATACACCCGAGTAGACCTTCCGGCCGCTGACAAAGTGTTCGGCCAGGTCTTTCGCGCTCACGTTAGAGCGCCAGTATGGCAGCCAGACACAGACCCATCAGCCACTGCGGAAAGACACCCAGCGCCAGCACCGCCACGCCGTTGATGGAGAGAAGGCCCTGCATCTCGGCATGGCCCTCGACGGGTGCTGCATCCCTCGGTTCGTCGAAATACATCAGCTTGACGATGCGCAGATAGTAGAACGCACCGACGAGCGACAACAGCACCGCCACCACGGCAAGCCCGATCTGCCCCGCCGCCACTGCCGCCGAGAGCACCGCCAGCTTCGCGTAGAAACCGGCGGTCGGCGGAATGCCGGCGAGCGAGAACATCATCACCAGCATGACAAAGGCATACCAGGGGCTGCGCCGGTTGAGCCCCTTGAAGTCGTCGAGCGACTCGCATTCCACTCCGGCGCGTGAAAGGTAGAGCAGCATACCGAATGCGCCGAGCGACATCAGCACATAGACGATGGTATAGAACATCGCAGCGCTCCAGGCTTCCGGCGCGTTCAACGAATTACCACCAACCACGCCGCTCATCAGGCCGAGCAGCATGAATCCCATGTGCGCGATGGTCGAATACGCGAGCATGCGTTTGATGTTGGTCTGCGCGATCGCGCTAAGATTTCCGATCGCCATCGACAGTACCGCGAGAATCGCAAGCATCTGCTGCCAGTCTCCGGCGAGATCCAGCAGGCCGTTGGCCAGCAAACGTATCGCCATCGCAAACGCCGCGAGCTTGGGCGCGGTGCCGATCACCAGCGTCACTGCGGTGGGCGCACCGTGGTAGACGTCCGGAATCCACATATGGAAGGGAACCACCCCGAGCTTGAACGCCAGCCCCGCGACGACGAACACCAGCCCGAAGACCAGCAGTGCGCGCGCCCCCCCCTCCGCCTGCGAGCCGGCAATTCGTCCCGCGATTTCGGTGATCGTCAGGCTGCCGGTGGCGCCGTAGATCATCGACATCCCGTAGAGCAGCAGTCCGGAAGCCAGCGCCCCGAGCACGAAGTACTTCATTGCCGCTTCAGTCGAGACGGCGGAGTCACGGTTGAGCGCCACCATCGCGTACAGGCACAGCGATAGCAGTTCGAGCCCGAGATAGATCGTGAGAAGGCTGTTCGCGCTCATCATGATCATCATGCCGAGCAGCGCGAAAAGCAGCAGTGTCAGATACTCCCCCTTCAGCAAACCACGATCGCTCATGTAGCTCCGGGAGTAGACCAGCGCCACCGATACCGCCGCATAGGCGGCGAGTTTCAGGATGCTTCCCATCGCATCGCTGACGAACATGCCGCTGAACAGGTAATACTGCCGCCCGCCCCCGAGCAAGAGAATCCCCAGCGTCGCCACCGCACAGGCAAGGAGTACGCCCTGCGCCAGGTAATAGCTCGCGGCGCGACCTTTGCTCTCCTTGACGCGCAGATCGACGATCAACAGCACGCAGGCACCGATCAGCAGCAACACCTCGGGAAGCACCGGGAGATGGTTGAGCAACGACATCAGGAATCGGGAATTCATGAGCCTGCCATCCTTCAGATCTTCGGCAGCGCGACGTGGCGCAGCAGTTCATTTACCGAGGCATGCATCACCTCGGTGAAGGGAAGCGGATAGACACCCATCGCGAGCACCGCCACGGCGAGCAGGCCGAGCACGGTCAGTTCGCGCCCGTTGAGGTCAGTCAGCTTGGCAACGCGATCGTTCGCCACCGCACCGAAGATCACCCGTTTGTACATCCAGAGCGTGTAGGCAGCGCCAAAGATGAGCGTGGTGGCCGCCGCGAAGGCGATCCAGAACTGCGCCTTCATCGCCGCCATGATCACCATGAACTCGCCGACGAAGCCGCTCGTCGCCGGCAAGCCCGCGTTGGCCATTGCGAAGAGCATCATCAGAGCGGCAAAGCGCGGCATCGTGTTGACCACCCCGCCGTAGTCGGCAATCATGCGCGAGTGCATGCGGTCGTACATCACCCCGACGCACAGGAACATCGCCGCCGAGATAAAGCCGTGCGAAATCATCTGCACCAGACCGCCTTCCACGCCGAGCGCATTGAAGACGAAGAAGCCAAGGGTGACAAAACCCATGTGCGAAATCGACGAATAGGCAATCAGCTTCTTCATGTCGGTTTGCACCAGTGCCACCAACCCAATGTACACCACGGCAATCAGCGAGAGCGCGATCATCAACCAGGCGAGTTCGCGCGAAGCGTCGGGCACGATCGGCAGGCTGAAGCGCACGAAGCCGTAGGCGCCGAGCTTCAGCATGATCGCCGCGAGCACCACCGAACCGCCGGTCGGCGCCTCGACGTGCGCGTCCGGCAGCCAAGTATGCACCGGCCACATCGGCACCTTCACCGCGAAGGCAAGCAGAAATCCGAAAAAGAGCAGTTTTTGCGCACCCATCGCGAGTGGCAGCTTGTGCCAGACGAGGATCTCGAAGCTGCCACCCGACTTGCTGTAGAGATATAGCAACGCAACCAGCATCAGCAGCGAGCCAGCGAGCGTATAGAGGAAGAACTTCAGCGCCGCGTAGACGCGGTTCGGCCCACCCCAGACACCGATGATGAGGAACATCGGGATCAGGGTTGCCTCGAAGAATACATAGAAGAGCACCCCGTCGAGCGACGCGAACACTCCGTTCATCAGACCCGAGAGGAAGAGAAAAGAGGCGTAGTACTGCCCAACGCGATTCTCGATTACTGTCCAGCCGGCGATCACCACCAGGACGGTGATGAAGCTGTTCAGGAGCAGGAACAACATGGAGATTCCGTCCACGCCGAGGTGGTAGTGGACGTTGAAGCGTTCGATCCACGGCCTGAACTCCTCGAATTGCATGCCGGAGGACGCCGTATTGAAGCCCGTATAGAGCGGCAGCGTGACCAGAAAGCCGAGCAGCGCACCGACAAACGCGATACGCCGTTGCAGTTCGGCATTGCGGTCTCCGCCCATGGCCAGAACAGCGAACCCGGCGAAGATCGGGATCCAGATCGCAAGCGAAAGAAGGTGCGATGTCATGGCGTCAGAACCGGGTCACCCAGAGTAGAACCAGCAGGCCGATCACCATTGTGAAGGCATATTGGTAGATCATTCCCGACTGGTAGAGCCGCACGATAGAAGCCACCCAGCCGACCACCCGCGCCGAGCCGTTCACCAGCACGCCGTCGATCACGCGCTGGTCGCCGCCTTTCCATAGGCCGCTGCCGATCGCACGCGCGCCGCCGGCGAACAGCCATGCATACAGTTCGTCGAAGCCGTATTTGCGCTCGACAATCGCGTACAGCAGGCCAAAGCGGGTTGCGATTCTTTTCGGGAGGTCGGTGCGATAAAGATACAGATACGCCGCAAGCCCTGCGCCGCTCAGTCCGAGCCAGAACGGCGCGGAGCGGAGCCCATGCACGAGGTAACCCCATACTCCGTGGAATTCCTCTCCGAGTTTCATGATCCAGCCGTGCTCAGGCAGCACGCGAAGCGCGGGGACGAAGTAGTCACCGTACACGACCCATCCGATCCATCCACCGGCGACCATCGATGGAATCGCGAGCAGCACCAGAGGCAAGGTCACCACCCAGGGGGACTCGCGCAGGTGCGAGCGCGTGTGTTCGTCCATGCGCGGCTTGCCGTGAAAGGTGAGGAACACCAGGCGGAACGAGTACAGTCCGCCGAAAAACACTCCCGCAAGCAGTGCCCAGTAGGCGAAGATCGATCCCGGGGTCTGCGAGGCATGCACCGCCTCAATGATCGCGTCCTTCGAGAAGAAACCCGCGAAAGGCGGCAGCCCGGCGTTCGCCCATGCACCAATCAATACGGTGAGATAGGTGATCGGCATGTAGCGCCGCAAGCCGCCCATACGCCGCATGTCCTGCTCGTGGTGCATCGCAATGATCACCGAGCCCGCGCCGAGAAACAGCACCGCCTTGAAGAAGGCATGCGTCATCAGATGGAACATCCCCGCCGAGTAGGCCGAAGCACCGAGCGCCGCGGTCATGTAGCCGAGCTGCGAGAGGGTCGAGTAGGCCACCACACGCTTGATGTCGAACTGCGTCACCGCGACCATCGCCATGGAGAAGGCGGTGATCGCGCCGATCACGAGCACCACCGAGAGCGCGGTCTGCGACAGTTCGAACAGTGGCGACATGCGCGCCACCATGAAGATCCCCGCGGTCACCATGGTCGCCGCGTGGATCAGCGCCGAAATCGGCGTCGGGCCTTCCATCGAATCCGGCAGCCATACGTGCAGCGGGAACTGCGCGCTCTTGCCCATCGCGCCGATAAAGAGCCCGATGCAGATCGCCGTAATCAACAACCAGTCGCCGCCCGGCAGGATATGGATCAGGTCTCCCGCGTGCGCCGGCGCCTTGGAAAAGACCTCGCTGTAGGACAGCGTGCCGAAATGCGCGAGGATCAGCGCAATGCCGAGGAGGAAGCCGAAGTCACCCACCCGGTTGACGAGAAAAGCCTTGAGATTGGCATGGATCGCGCTGGGACGCGTGTACCAGAACCCGATCAGCAGATAGGAAACCAGTCCCACCGCCTCCCAGCCGAAGAACAACTGCAGGAAGTTGTTCGCCATCACCAGCATCAGCATCGAGAAGGTGAACAATGAGATGTAGGAGAAGAACCTCTGGTAGCCGGGATCCTCGGCCATGTAACCGATGGTGTAGACGTGCACCATCAGCGAAACGAAGGTCACCACCACCATCATCAGCACGGTGAGCCGGTCGATCAGAAACCCGATCTCGAGGCGCGTATCGCCGCTCGTCAGCCAGGTGTAGACCGCGCCGTTGAACGTGTTCCCCGCAAGAACATCGACAAGAATCACGCAGGAGGCAATGAACGAGATGAGCACCGAGGCGATCGTCACCCGGTGTGCGCCCGCGCGACCGATCGCCCTGCCGAATATCCCGGCGACGAGCGAACCGACCAGCGGCGCGATCGGCACCAGGAGATAGAGCGCTTTCATCGATCCCATACCTGCGTCATCCCTTCAGACTGTCGAGATCCTCGACATCGACGGTACTCAGATTGCGGAACAGCACCACCAGGATTGCCAGGCCAATCGCCGATTCGGCCGCCGCAACCGTGAGAATGAAGAACACGAAAACTTGTCCCGCGCTGTCACCAAGGTAGCGCGAAAACGCGATGAAGTTCAGATTCACCGCTAGCAGCATCAGCTCTATCGCCATCAGCAGCACGATCACGTTGCGGCGGTTGAGAAAGATGCCGATCACGGAAATCGCGAACAGCAAAGCGGCGAGCGCGAGAAAGTGGGTAATCGTCAGTTCGCCCATTGCTCAGTCCTTCTCCGCCGGCATCGAGACCAGGCGCACCCGGTCGGCGCGCTTCACCGCGATCTGTGCGGCCGGGTCCTGGTAGCGGCTGTCCTTGCGCCGCCGCAGCGTAAGCGCGATCGCCGCAATGATCGCGACCAGAAGAATCACCGCCGCGATTTCGAATGCGTAGGCGTAATCGGTGTACAGGACGCGACCGAGTTCCTTGGTATTGCTGTATCCCGCGGGCAACTCGCGCAGCCGACGGGCGCCGCCGAGGTACCGATGCGCGACCACCATCAGCATCTCGATCGACATCAGCACACCGACGGTCAGGCCGAGCGGAAGGTACTGCCAGAAACCCTCCCGCAGGCGCGTGACGTTGATATCAAGCATCATCACCACGAACAGGAACAACACCATCACCGCGCCAACGTAGACCACCACCAGCACGATCGCGAGGAATTCCGCACGCAGCAGCATCCAGATCGCGGAGGCCGAAAAGAAGGTAAGCACGAGGTAAAGCGCGGCGTGTACCGGATTGCGCGCCGTGATCACGCGCAGCGCGCCGAACAGCAGGATCGCGGCGAAGGGATAAAAGAAGAACGCATCCAGGTTCATGGTCTCCGCCTTGGGCGCTCAGCGATAGGGCGCGTCGGCGGCACGCGCCTTCGCGATCTCGTCTTCGTAGCGGTCGCCCACCGCGAGCAGCATCGGCTTGGTGTAGTACAGGTCGCCGCGCTGTTCGCCGTGGTACTCGAAAATGTGCGTCTCGACGATCGCATCGACCGGGCAGGCCTCCTCGCAGAAGCCACAGAAGATGCATTTCGTAAGATCGATGTCGTAGCGCGTGGTGCGCCGCGTGCCATCCTCGCGCTGCTCCGATTCGATGTGGATCGCGAGCGCGGGACAGACCGCCTCGCACAACTTGCACGCGATACAGCGCTCCTCCCCGTTCGGGTAGCGGCGCAGCGCGTGCAGTCCGCGAAAGCGCGGACTCGCCGGCGTCATCTCTTCCGGGTACTGCACGGTGATCTTGCGCTCGAACAGGTGACGTCCGGTCAGTGCGAGCCCGCGCAGCAGTTCCAGCAGCAGCAGGGACTTCAGCAGGTCGATGATTCGATTCATCACACGTACCTTTTCACTGCCAGATATTCCACGGCGTCTGGATCCAGACGCCGATCACCACGATCCACACCAAGGTGATCGGAATGAACACCTTCCAGCCCAGGCGCATGATCTGATCGTAGCGATAGCGCGGGAAGGTTGCCCTGATCCACAGAAACATCGAGACGATGACGAACACCTTGGCGAGTAGCCAGCCGAAGGGAGGCAGGAGATTGAACAGCCAGGAATCGATCGGCGCCTGCCATCCGCCGAAAAACAGCACGGCGGTAAGGGTCGAGACAAGAATCATGTTCATGTATTCGGCGAGGAAGAACAGCGCGAACGCCATGCCCGAATACTCGATCATGTGGCCGGCGACGATCTCCGATTCGCCCTCGACGACATCGAAAGGCGCGCGGTTGGTCTCGGCGACTCCCGAAACGAAGTACACCACCAGGATCGGCAGCAGTGGGAGCCAGTTCCAGGACAGGAAATTGAGACCTTTGTCGGCGAATTGGCCATGCGCCTGGGCATTCACGATGTCCGAGAGGTTGAGGCTGCCCGACACCATCAGTACCACCACCAGCGCGAAGCCCATCGCGAGTTCGTAGGACACCATCTGCGCCGCCGAGCGCATCGCGCCAAAAAAGGCGTACTTGGAATTGGACGCCCAGCCGGCGATGATCACTCCGTAGACGCCGATCGAAGTCATCGCCATGATGTAGAGCAGTCCCGCGTTGACGTTCGCGAGCACCAGTTCCGGCGCAAAGGGCACCACCGCCCAGGCGGCGATCGCCGGGGCAAGCATCATGATCGGACCGAGGAAATAGAGTCCCTTGCTGGCGCGCGTCGGAAGGATGATTTCCTTGAACAGCAGCTTGACGCCATCGGCGATCGGCTGAGCGAGTCCGCCCAGCCACGAAATGCCGAAGAAGGTCGTGCGATTCGGCCCGATGCGGATCTGCATCCAGCCGATCAGCTTCCTTTCCCACAGAGTCAGATACGCGACACAGACAAACAGCGGCGCGACAATCGCGACAATAAAGATCAACGCGGCGATAAGCTGATACACGCCCGGTCCCCAGATGGGGCCGAACCAGGCTTCGGGTCGTGAGAGGAACCAGTCGATCATGTTCGATCAGGCAGCCTGCTGCGCCGCACCTTTCTCCAGTTTCACCGGACCGAACATCGCACCCAGGCCGCCGGTCAGCGGGTGGCCTGCGGCGACGCGTACGCAGTCATCGGGCAGGTGCTCGTCGAGCGCCGCGGCAAGCCGCGCCTCGCCCGCCTGACGCACGACAACTATCTGGCCTTCCGCGACACCGAGCTTCTTCATCAGCTTCGCATTCATCCAGGCGCGCGGCGCCTGGGCGTCGCGGGTCCTTTGCAGCGCCGGCGCACGGCGCGCAAGCGCGTCGGCGTGATAGATCGGGACATCGGCGATACGCTGGATGCCATCCGCCTGCGCAACCGCGGCATCGCGCGTCACATCGATTCGGTTTGACAGCCGCGCGGCCACCGCCCCCGTACCAAGGCAATCGTCGCGTACCTGATCCGCGCTGTCGTAGTCGAAACCGGCCAGTCCCAGCAGATTGCCGAGTACACGCAGCACCTTCCAGCCCGGGCGGGCCTCGCCCTGAGGTCCAACCACCGCCTGGAAGCCCTGCACACGGCCCTCGGTGCTGACGAAGGTTCCGGATGTTTCCGCGAACGGCGCGATCGGCAGCATCACCTGCGCATAGTCGGCCGCGGCGTGTCGAAACGCCGAGAGCGCCACGACCAGCTCCGCCCCGCGCAGCGCCGCGAGCGCCGCACCGGAATCAGCGCAATCGAGATCGGGTTCGGCGTTGACCAGAAGATAAGCCTTGCGCGGTTGGCCGAGCATCGCTCCCGCGTGGGCGCCCTGCGGCAGGCCCGCGAGCGCGCCGCCGACCGAGTTCGCGGCTTCGCCGAGAAAACCGAGCGTCGCACTGAACTTCTGCGCGAGTGC
>Ga0224495_10002246_pt1 | contig 12726 bp, 11 predicted proteins | sample SF_Jul11_sed_USG_FD_168128 | JGI IMG/M metagenome (GOLD analysis project Ga0224495, IMG submission 168128) | Sediment microbial communities from San Francisco Bay, California, United States - SF_Jul11_sed_USGS_4_1 | ecosystem: Environmental > Aquatic > Marine > Sediment | place: USA: California... | reverse complement strand
GTCGGACGAGGGCGGCGGTGTTGGTGTTTTCCTCGACGCAGCCTTCCTGGAAGCGGTTGAATTCCTCGCGGGTCTGGCGGTCGAGGTCCTTGCGGTCCACGACGAACATGCACTTGTGGATGTGGTCGTTGAGCTTGAGCAGCGTGGAGGCCTTGAAGGACGTGAGCGTCTTGCCGCTGCCGGTGGTGTGCCAGATGTAGCCGTTCCCCGCGTCGTCCTCGATGCACTTCACGATCTGCTGCACGGCATAGACCTGGTAGGGCCGCATGATCATGAGCTTCTGCTCGCTCTGGATGAGCACCATGTAGCGGCTGATGGTCTTACCGAGGGCGCACTTCATGAGGAAGCGGGCCGCAAAGTCGTCGAGATGCGTGATCTTCTTGTTCGCCTCGTCGGCGAACTCATAGACGGGCAGAAAGCGCTCGTCGGCGTTGAAGGCGAAGTGGCGGGCGTTGTTGTTGGCGAAGTAGTAGGTGCGGTCGCGGTTGCTGACGATGAAGAGCTGGAGGAAGCAGAGCAGCGTTCTGGTGTAGCCGTTGCCGGGGTCGTTCTTGTAGTCGACGATCTGCTCCACGGCCCGGCGCGGGCTGATGCCGAGCGTCTTCAGCTCGATCTGCACGCAGGGCACGCCGTTGATGAGCAGGAGGACATCGTAACGGTGGTGGCTGTTGTCCGTATTGATGCGGAGCTGGTTGACGACCTCGAAGGTGTTCTTGCACCAGTCCTTGAGGTTGACGAGGGAGTAGTTCAACGGCGTGCCGTCGTCGCGAGTGAACGCGTTGATCTCCCGCAGGGTCTTGGCGGCGGTGACGACATCGGCGGTGACGATTTCGTCGAGGAGTCGGGCGAACTCGGCGTCTGTCAGGCGGACCCGGTTTAGGGCCTCGAACTTTTCGCGGAAGTTCCTTTCCAGCGAGGCGCGGTCGGTGATGTCCGAGCGGTAGTCATATTTCAGGCCCTGCAGCGTGCCTATGAAGCCGTATTCGATCGTGTCCTCATGGACGACGGAGGGAGATGCGTTGGCGAGCGGGTACTTGTTGTCCGAGGAACTATTCATGGTCGTCGCCCCTTAACATGACGCGCACCTCGGCGAATCGCAGGAAGATCCATCCGAGGATGGGGCCGGAGTATTCCTGCGCCTTGAGGCCGGAGTTGGCGCGGAACTGGTCGACGGCGCTTTATCGGTGGGAACGATCCAGCGCAAGTCGCTGTCTCCTTAGAGTCATGTCGGGCTAACAATGTGTGGGCCGATCCGAATAAGAGCGGGATTGGCCGGTTGCTGTCTGTATACCACGCCCCTCTTGTTCGCAAACCATACCCCATAACCGTTACCGGTTCAATGAATTGCAGCTGCGGGACTCATTATATGAGTTCTTATGCGGATCCGCATAATGCTCTTCTTGAATCACCGCACCTTCGCCACCGTCACCCCGTCGCCGCCTTCGGCCCGGTCTCCGGGGCGGAATGTTTCGACATAGGGCGAGTCTTTCAAATACTCACGCAGCGCGGCTTTCAGCTTTCCCGTTCCATGGCCGTGGATGATCCGCAGGAACGGCGCGCCGTCGAGCACCGCCCGATCTAACGCGGCCACGACCTGATCGAGCGCGTCGTCGGCTGCTTGCCCCCGCACATCCACCACCGTCTGTTCGTCGAGGCCCAGCCCACCGCCTGTCGAAAACCGCCGGGAGCTCGATGGAGACGGTACAGGTGGCGCGGCTGTCCCCTGCCCGCGTGCAAGCCCGATCAGATTCGAGACGGTCGCCATCACTTCCCCTTCGCCGACTTTGATACGGACCCGTTTTTTCCCCTGAGGCAGTTCCAGCAAAGTCCCCTTCATGCCCAATCCCGCAATCTCCACGGTATCGCCGATACCCAACTGTTCGACCGGAATCGGTTCGCCGGTGGGAGCCAGTTCCTGTCGCGTATGGGCCTCCAGCTCACTGAGCCGTTGCTTGGCCTCCTTCGCCTTGATGAGCTTCTGTTCGCGTTTGACGGCATCGACCGTGGCCTGAACTTCAGCCCTGGCCCGTTGAAATTGCTCACCGAGTTTTTTCTTCAGCCCCTTGCGAGCCTCCTGCTCGGCTTCCTCCAACCGCGCTTGCAATGCTTTGGCCTCGCCCGCCGCCCGTTCAGCCTCTTTTCTCGCCTGTTGCGCCCGTTCACCATCCTCTGTCAGCTGCCGTTGCTTACGCTGCAAATCCGCCATCAGGTCGTCCAACCGCCGATCCTCGCGCCGCAACCGTTGACGCGCATCACGCAAGATCGCTTCGTCCATACCCAGCCGTCCGGCAATCTCCAGGGCGGACGAGCCTCCGGGAATGCCCATGAACAATCGGTAGGTCGGCGCCAAACGCTCGACATCAAATTCCACGCTGGCATTGGCGAAGCCGGATGTGGTCTGCGCCAATTCCTTGAGCGGGCCATAGTGTGTCGTCACCACCACTTTCATATTGAGCGAGGCCAACCGGCAGAGCAGCGCCTCCGCCAGCGCCGCGCCCTCTTGGGGGTCGGTCGAGGTGACCGGCTCGTCGAGCAAGACCAGCGATCGGGGCGTGGCCGGTTCACCCGCGCCTGCCCGGGCACCCGCATCCGAAAGCAGCTGAACCATTTGCATCATGTGGGCGGAAAAGCTGGAGAGGTCCCGGCTTAAGTCCTGCGCATCGCCGATGTCCGCGTAGCAATGGGTGAAGAGCGCCATCTCGGATTCCGGCGCGCAGGGCAGATGCAACCCGGCCCGCACCATGAGCGCATAGAGGCCGACGATTTTGAGGGTGACCGTTTTCCCTCCCGTATTGGGCCCGGAAATGACAAGGACACGGCTTGTCTCATCCATCACAATGTCGTTCGGCACGACCTGTTCTTTGGCCGCCATGAGCAGCGGATGACGCGCCTGATTCAAGATCACACGGCCTTGCTCGTTCAACGCGACAGGATTGGATTTCAGCCGGCGGCTCAATTCGGCCTTCGCTCCAATGCAGTCGAATTCGGCCAGTGCCTCTATCCCGTCGCCGATCTGATCGGACTTGGCTGCGACCAACGTTGTAAGTTCCCGCAGGATGCGGCGGACTTCCCGCTCAATGTCCAGATCGGCCACTTTGATGGCGTTGTTCAGCTCGACCAGTTCGCGCGGCTCGAGGAACACGGTCGCCCCGCTGGCCGACACGTCATGGACGATGCCAGGAATCCTCCCCCGCATATCGGCCTTCACCGGCAGGACGTAGCGCCCCTCACGCTGCGCAAAATAGGACTCTTGCAGGATCTCCTCGTACTTCCGTGAGTGGAGGACCCGATCGAGCTGCTCTCGCATCTCCTGTTTCAAACCCTGGGCATGATGCGTAAGCCGGCGCAATTCCGGCGTGGCCGACTCCTTGATTGCGCCGTCCGACTGAATCGCAGCCTCTATCGCCGATCTGATCGACCGCAGTCCCTTCGTACCCTGAAGCGGCTCCATGACCTGCGCCAGCGCCTCCGCCTCCGCCCGGCATCCAGTCATCAGCCGTTCGACGTCTTCCATGAGCGCCAAGACGAGAGCGCAGTCCCTCAACTCATGCGTCTCAAGATCGCCTCCCTTTCCGGCGCGAGTCAGCGCCTCGCGGATATCGGGGAACGCCAAGGTCGGTATGGGCTCGCCGCCCTCCAACAATCTCGCCATCTCGGTTGTTTCTTGCTGGCGCAGGCGCGCCTCGGGCAACTCGTCCGAAAGCGGCAAGGACCGGCACCGCGCGGTGCCCATCGCCGACTGCGCGTGCTGCGCCAGCAACTCAAGCAGGCGCGGCCATTCCAATGCCTGCGCGGCTTTTGCGGTGGTGTCATTCATCAGAAACTCCTATCGCGCATGACTCATGCGCGCGCCGGCTTTAACTATCCGTCCAGCGAGCCGAGATATAGCTCGTCCCTGCTGAAGCGCATCCCGTTAAGGAGAAGAGCGTATAGCTTATGGCATATAGCACGTGATCGGGCCAAAGCATTGGTTCGCTTCGATTCACACTCCGGCTCCGGTCCCGTGCCATAAGCCATACGCCATAGGCTCTTTCAGCCGACCACGCTTCACGAGATACGCTTCCCGAGGGAGAGTCAAGAATAATGCGGGCGGGAGATCTTGACAAGGGTGAAACGGCCTGGCTACTATCGCATTCTAAACTGTTGGTTTCGTGCTGCATTCATGATTTTACCTACGTAGAGGACCACATATTATGGCTATTCGGATCGGCATCAACGGATTCGGGCGGATCGGGCGCAATGTGTTTCGCGCCTCCCTGGGCGATCCCGACATCGACATCGTCGCCATCAACGACCTGACGGACGCCAAAACGCTTGCCTACCTGCTGAAATACGACTCGGTCCACGGCACCCTCAAGGCCGAGGTCGAGGCCAAAGAAGACCAGATTCTCGTCAATGGAAAGCCCATCAAAGTGTTGGCAATGAAAGATCCCAAAGAATTGCCGTGGAAGTCTTTGAATGTCGACATCGTCATTGAATCCACCGGCCGGTTTACCGATCGGGAAAGCGCGGGCAAGCATCTCGCGGCAGGGGCGAAGCAGGTCATCATTTCGGCGCCGGCCAAAGACCCCGATGTGACGATCGTGCTCGGCGTGAACGATGAGAAATTCGATGCCAAGCTGCATCATATCGTCTCTAACGCCTCCTGCACGACGAACTGCTTGGCTCCGATGGCCAAAGTCCTGCTGGAAAATTTCGGCATCAAACACGGCACGATGACGACGATCCATTCGTATACCAACGACCAGCAGTTGCTGGACCTTCCCCACAAAGATCTCCGCCGGGCGCGCGCCGCCGGCATGTCGATGATCCCAACCAGCACGGGCGCGGCCAAGGCGCTGCATCTCGTCATTCCCGAACTCAAGGGGAAACTGGACGGCCTTGCCATCCGCGTCCCCACCCCAAACGTGTCGCTGGTCGATCTCACCGTCGAAACGGAAAAGGATTGCGACATCGCAGGGGTGAATGCGGCGTTCAAGAAGGCGGCGGATGGTCCGCTCAAAGGCATTCTCAAGTACTCGGAAGATCCCATCGTCTCGATTGACCAGAAAGGCGACGATCACTCCGCCACCGTCGACGCCCCGTTGACCAACGTCGTCGACAAGCGCATGGTCAAAGTCACGGCATGGTACGACAACGAGTGGGGCTATTCATGCCGCCTCCGCGACTTGATCAAAGTGCTGGCCGGAAAGGCAACTGCCCGCTGAACCCGGCCTGGAGAACAATCGAGTCAGGCTCTAGTCTTCCAGGCTCTTGACCATCGTAGCCGATGCGCCATGCAAAGGAGCGTCCATGAACTTGCATAAGAAGACGATCGACGACGTGCAATTGCGTGGCAAGCGGGTCATCATCCGCGCAGACTTCAACGTTCCGCTCGACGAAGCGCTTCAAATTACCGACGATACCCGCATTCGGTCTACGCTGCCAACCATCAATCGTGTCGTGGACGAAGGCGCAAAAGTCATTCTCTGCTCCCACCTCGGACGGCCCAAGGGCGCCTTCGATCCCAAGTACAGTTTGGCGCCGGTGGCGAAGCGGCTGGGACGCCTGCTGGGAAAAGAGGTGGTCTTTGCTCCGGACTGCATCGGCCCGGCCGTCGAAAAACTGGTGGCGAAGATGAACGCCGGCGACGTACTCTTATTAGAAAACCTCCGCTTCCATGCCGGCGAAGAGAAAAATGATGACGCCTTCTCCAAAGCCCTCGCTGCTCTCGGCGATGTCTTCATCAACGACGCCTTCGGCGCGGCGCACCGCGCCCACGCCTCCACCGTCGGTATCACTAAATTCATCAAAGACGCCGCGGCGGGCGCGCTGCTCAAGAAAGAAATCGAGTATCTCGAAGGCGCTGTTGCCAATCCGGTCCGGCCCTTTGTGGCGGTGCTCGGCGGCGCAAAGGTGTCCGGGAAAATCGGCGTCATCGAAAACTTGGGGAAGAAGGTCGACAAGGTCATCATCGGCGGCGGCATGGCCTTTACCTTCTTGAAAGCAAAGGGCATGGAAATCGGCAATTCCCTCGTTGAAAATGACATGCTCGATCTTGCCAGAGGGATTGAAGACCACGCACTCTCCCGCGGGGTGAAGTTCTACTTGCCTGTCGACTGCGTGGTAGCTGCGAGTCGAGAAGTCGGAGCAGAAAGCAAGATCGTCCCGGTGCAGGAAATTCCCAAGGGGTGGTACGCTCTCGACATCGGCCCGGCTTCCGTCAAGCTGTTCAACTTAGTGGTCCAGAATGCAAAAACGATTCTCTGGAACGGTCCGATGGGAGTCTTTGAAACCGATGCCTATGCCAGAGGCACGTTCGCGATGGCGCACTCAATCGCCGATGCCTATGCGCTGACGATCGTCGGCGGCGGCGAAACCGCCTTGGCGGTCCATCGAGCCGGCGTCTCGGAAAATATGTCCTTCATCTCGACCGGAGGCGGCGCTGCATTGGAACTGCTCGAAGGCAAGGAACTTCCCGGTCTGGTCGCCTTGCCTGATCGCGCGAATTAGCCGCGCTTCCTCAACTTCTAGACAGACCAAGCGGAAAACGCCATGCGCGCCATCCTCATTGTCGGCAATTGGAAAATGAACAAAACCGCGTCTGAAGCGGCGGCCTTCATTCGGGAAGTCGCGCCACGACTTCCCGCATCGCCGGCGGTGGAATTGGTGGTCGCGCCCCCCTTCACCGCGTTGGAATCGGTCCGCGCGGCGCTCGGCCCATCATCTCCGATTCAACTCGGCGGGCAAAATCTCTTCTGGGAGGATCATGGGGCCTATACCGGAGAAATCTCCGCGCCGATGCTCAGAGAACTCGGCTGCCGCTACGTCATCGTCGGCCATTCGGAGCGGCGCGCGCTGTTCGGCGAACGAGACAACGACATTCACAAGAAAATCCGCGCTGCCCTCGCCCATGGACTCAAGCCGATTCTGTGCGTCGGGGAATCGTTATCCCAGCGGGAAAGCGGAACGACAGAGGACGTGCTGCTGCAACAGCTGAATGGAAGCCTGGCGAGCCTTACGGCTCAGGACATGGCCTCCGTCGCCATCGCCTATGAACCGGTGTGGGCCATCGGAACTGGGAAAGCGGCGACGACTGATCAAGCCGCCACCGCGCACCGAACGATTCGAGCATTCCTTGCCGGCGCGTGGCCGGTCGATACCGCGAACGCCACAAGGATTCTGTACGGAGGCAGCGTGACCCCGGAAAACATCGGCGCATTGTTACAGGCGGACCAAATCGACGGCGCATTAATCGGAGGGGCTTGTCTCCAGGCCCAATCTTTTGTTACAATCGCCACCTTTGCTGGATCAATCGGAGCCCGACGCTAGACAATGTATACTTTGATCGTGGTCATTCATGTCTTCATCTGTTTCCTGATGATCGGAGCCATTCTCCTCCAGTCTGGCAAGGGCGCGGAAATCGGCGCTTCATTCGGCGGATCGAGCCAAACGGTCTTCGGCAGCCGAGGCCCGGCCAATTTCCTGAGCAAACTGACCGTCGCCGTGGCGGCGATCTTCATGATCACATCGTTCACGCTGGCGATTTTGGCCAAGCAACGGACCTTTCAATCGACCGTCATCGATTTGAATCAGAAAAGCGAATCAGCGGCTCCCCAGGCCCCGGCTCAGCCGGCGACAGAATCCACCCCTTCCACAAGCGATCCGGCTCCAGCCGGCCGGTAATTCACGAAAGCGCTCCTGCAACCGTTCACCTATGCGAGCCGAGTCCCGGCTCGTCGTTCGTGAAGCGTATCTCGTATCTCGCAAACAAAGATGAGACACTTACGTTTTCCATCCTGCGCTTCACGCTTCACGAGATACGCTTCACATGATATGGATTCTGCTCCACAAGGAGCAGGCTTCCAGGCGGTTGTGTAGCGGGTAATGAAGAGGCTTCTCAGACTCGCGTGAGCCACGATTCATGCGCGGGATTCTCCCCGCGCACAATCGAAAAGAAGGTCTTTTGCAGAGCCAGCGTTATCGGTCCAGGCTTGCCATTTCCGATCTTCCGGTTGTCGATTTCACGAACAGGCGTCAATTCAGCGGCCGTTCCGGTGACGAACACTTCATCGGCAACATACATTTCATCCCGCGTGAACCGTTCCTCGACCACAGGAATATTGCGTTCCTTCGCCAGTTCGATCACGGAGCTTCTGGTGATGCCTTCGAGAATCGACGTGAGCGGTGTCGTTTTCAGCTTTCCCCGCCGAACGATGAAGACATTCTCTCCCGTCCCCTCGGACACATAGCCCTCGGCATCGAGCAGAATCGCCTCGTCGTATCCGGCAGTCTTGGCCTCCCGCTTGGCCATAATCGAGTTCACGTAATAGCCTGATATCTTTCCCTTGGTCATCGACACGTTGACATGGTGCCTCGTAAACGAGGACACGCAGGCGCGCATCCCATTCGCCAAGGCGTCATCCCCCAAATACGCACCCCACTTCCAGGCCGCAATGGCCAGGCGGATCGGATTGTCGCCGGGATGCACCCCCATCGCTCCATAGCCGATATACACGAGCGGGCGGATATAACAGGCATCGAGCCGATTGACACGGACCGTCTCGACGATCGCCTCGGCAATTTGTTTCTTGTCGAAGGGCATGGTCATCATGGCGATGTGGGCCGAATCGAACAACCGATCGACATGTTCCTGAAGCCGAAAGATGGCGGACCCGGACTTGCCCTTATAGCAACGGATTCCCTCAAAGGCAGCTAAGCCGTAATGCAGTGAGTGGGTCAAGATATGGACATTGGCCTCTTCCCAATCCACGAATTTGCCATCCATCCAAATTTTTTCGACCGGTTCCAGCATCAAATATCACTCCTCAGCGCAGCGGGATCGGACTTGCCTAAATACATAACGCGCGCGAACTATAGCGTGAGGCTGGAAGGCCGTCAAGCAATCGGCCGGCGCGGTGTTACAAAGTCGCGGAAAGAAGCGTCTCTCGTGAAGCGTATCTCGTATCTCGCAAACAAAGATGAATGCGACTCTCTTTCCATCCTACGCTTCACGAGACACGAAGAACGCGGTTTTGCGGTTTTATGGCAGGGCGCAATAGGCCCGCAGGCGAGCGCTCAAGAAGATCCCGATCCGATCCTGATCGTCGGGCTTCACCATGATCACTTTGGCTCCAAACAAGAGACCTCGAACCCAACGGACCACGACTCGCTGAATTTCAATGGTCTCATCCTTGTCGGGAAGAGACAGGCGCACCGCCAGTTCCATCCCCGGCGCCACCTGATGGTCGCCGAGCACCCGAAATCCATTACGCGACAAATTCATGACCGTCCCCTTCCCAAGGAACTCCCCGCCCATGTAGTACATAACGCAACGAACTGGAATTCGATGGTAGGTGCGAATCACAAATCGGTTTACTGAAGGCATGGCCTCCCCCTTAGCCAAGAAATGGGCGAACGCCCTGTAAAAGGCTCCCAGCCAAGCCCTCCAGGATCTGCCGGCAGCATACTTTTTTCAGAGCCTCCTCTCCTAGCCCTCCAGAAGAGGGGGCATTGGACCGATATCCACCACACCGCCGACCCCAGACCAAACAGAAATTCTGAAGGCTCGCTTGACACTCTCTTCAACGATATGTTACATGGTTCGGTCCAATGTGGGGGATATAAGACATGTACGCAATTATTCAAACCGGTGGAAAGCAGTATCGGGTCGAATCCGGTTCGACGATTCAAGTCGAGCGATTGCCCGGAGATGTGGGCGCCTTGGTCGATTTGGACCAGGTCCGTCTGGTGCATGGCGATGCCGGTCTAGTCATCGGACAGCCGCTGGTGCAGGGCGCAAAGGTCACGGCTGAAATTCTCCAACAGGGCCGCACCAGATCGATCACGATCTTCAAGAAAAAACGCCGGAAAAACTACCGCCGGACGCGCGGGCATCGGCAGAGCTTCACGAAGCTGCTCGTGAAAGAGATCGCCACGGCATAGCAGACAGACAAAGGACCTTCCATGGCAACAAACAAAGGCGGCGGATCATCACGCAACGGACGGGACAGCAATCCCCAGTATCTGGGCGTCAAAGCCTATGGCGGTGAAACCGTGACGGCTGGCAGTATCATTGTCCGCCAACGCGGGACGAAGTTCTTTCCCGGTTTCAACGTCGATCTCGGACGGGATCACACGTTGTTCGCTCGGGTCACCGGCACGGTGAAGTTCGAAGGCGGGCGCGCCAGACGAAAAGTCAGCGTGTACCCAGTCCCCGCTAAATCCTAATTCCCCTCGCACTCACCCACATCGTCGGCTGAGATGACAGGGATCCCCCTCCCCCCGGCATGGGCAGGTGGGGTATACTCCTTGCCATCCTCGCCTACAATTTTGAATTGATTACAGGAACACCATGTTTGTCGATGAAACGCTGATCACCGTGCGAGCCGGCAAAGGAGGAGACGGCATTTGCAGTTTCCGCCGAGAGATGTTCGTTCCCCGCGGAGGGCCGGACGGAGGAGACGGAGGACACGGCGGCAGCGTTGTCTTGACTGCGTCCCACCGGCTGACGACCCTTCTCGATCTTCGCTATCAGAGACACTATGAAGCGGAAGACGGACGGGCCGGCGGCGGCTCCAACTGCACTGGGCGCACAGGGAAAGACACGATCGTCACACTCCCCGTCGGCACCGTCGTCTACGACGACCAGACCGGCGAGGTGCTTGCCGACCTGGTCGCCGACGGCGAAACAACAGTCATCGCGCGAGGCGGGCGGGGTGGACGAGGCAACAGCAACTACGCCACATCCACCAATCGCGTACCGACACGGTTTACCCATGGGACTGCGGGCGAAGAGCGCACACTGCGGCTTGAGCTCAAGCTGCTCGCCGATGTCGGGCTGGTTGGATTCCCGAACGCCGGCAAATCGACACTCATTTCGGCCATCTCGTCCGCTACGCCGAAAGTCGCCGATTACCCATTTACCACACTGACTCCCCATCTTGGCGTCGTCCGCTGGGGATCTGATCGCAGCTTTGTCGTAGCGGACATTCCCGGTCTCATCGAAGGTGCGCATGACGGAAAGGGGCTGGGGTTTCAATTTCTTCGGCATATCGAACGCACGGCGTTCTTACTGCACCTGATCGATGTCTCAGAATGGGCCCCGGACGAACCGGTCGCCGGGTTCGAGGTCATGCGGCAAGAGCTTGCCGCCTATGACGAGACACTGAACGACCGCCCGTTCGCCGTCGTCGCGACGAAGATCGACATCAGCGGCGCGTGCGACCGGCTCAAGCAACTGCAAACCTACTGCAAGCGCCGCAAGTACACATGCCTCCCCATATCGTCCGCAACCAGGGAAGGCCTCAACGACTTAGTCACCTTCGTCGGCGCGCAGGTGGATCGCATGAGAAAGACGCCATGCGAGACGAGATCCTAGCGCACGCAAAGCGCATCGTCGTCAAGATCGGCAGCAGCTTGATCGCCTCCCGCGCGACAGGCCTGCGTCCCGAACAAATCGAGCGGCTGGCCGATGAGATCGCCGTACTCCGAGCAAGCGGTCGTGACGTGCTGGTTGTGTCGTCGGGCGCCATCGTATCCGGCATCAAGAAGTTACAGCTCAAGGAGTACCCCAAGAGCCTCCCGGTCAAACAGGCCGCCGCAGCGGTCGGGCAAAGTCGGCTCATGTGGGCCTATGAAAAGGCCTTCGAGCGGCTAGGCGTTCAAGTCGCCCAAGTGCTCCTCACGCATCAAGACCTCGCGGATCGCCGGCGGTTCTTGAATGCCCGCTACACATTGACCGCGCTGATCGGATTCGGCGTCCTGCCGATTATCAACGAAAACGATACCGTGGCCGTGGAAGAAATTCGGGTCGGCGACAACGACACGCTCGCGAGCGAGGTGGCCCATCTGGTCGATGCGGATTTACTGGTCATTCTCTCCGATGTCGATGGACTCTACACCGAAGATCCGCGAAAGAATCCCGCAGCCTCGCTAATCCCTCTCATTCCTGAGATTACCGAGGAGATCGAGCGTCGGGCCGGAGTCTCCAGCACCTTTGAGGGCACGGGCGGCATGGCCACGAAGGTCCGCGCAGCCAAGAAAGTCGGCGAGTATGGCGTCTCCACGCTGATCATCAACGGCGAACGGGCGGGACTCCTCCCAAGCGTCCTTGCCGGCGAACCAGGCGGCAGTCTCTTCCTTGCGCGCGAGCGGCGGCTGACCAGCCGCAAACATTGGATCGCCTTCACCCTGCGCCCGCGCGGGCATGTCCGCCTGGATCAAGGCGCAGTGGAGGCCTTGACCATGCGGGGCAAAAGTCTCCTCGCCTCCGGCATTGTCGACGTCACCGGCGAGTTTGAAGCGGGAGATCCCGTGGGCTGTCTCGACAACGATGGAAAAGAGTTCGCCAAGGGCCTCGTGAATTTTTCCTCCGTCCTGCTGAAGCAGATGAAAGGCCTCAAAACCCAGGACATTCACCGGCAGATCGGCCCCCAGGAGTATGAGGAAGTCATCCACCGGGACAACCTGGTCATTCTCTAGTGCTGAGACTTGAGTGCTGAGCCATGACCCCTTCTGAATCTGAACCTCACCACTCACCACTCACCACTCACCACGTACCGCTGAAATTGGGCTTGCTCGGCGGCAGCTTCAATCCCATTCACAACGGCCACCTGGCCATTGCGCGTCTGGTCCGTGACAAGCTCCGGCTTGACCAGGTGCTCTTCATTCCCACCGGCGATCCTCCGCACAAACGGGACGGGTCCCTGGCCCCGGCCAAGGATCGCTATGAAATGGTCCGTCTCG
>Ga0224495_10002244_pt1 | contig 12752 bp, 8 predicted proteins | sample SF_Jul11_sed_USG_FD_168128 | JGI IMG/M metagenome (GOLD analysis project Ga0224495, IMG submission 168128) | Sediment microbial communities from San Francisco Bay, California, United States - SF_Jul11_sed_USGS_4_1 | ecosystem: Environmental > Aquatic > Marine > Sediment | place: USA: California... | reverse complement strand
ACACCATTCCAAAACAACAGCCCGGATTGTTCGACTACGAAAGCCGCATGAAGACGCTGGACCGCGGCCCTGACCCACTGGCGAGGCTCAACGCCAGGATTGACTGGAAGATATTTCGAAAGGATCTGGACCGCGCCGTTGCGAAGGAGGCCCGGGGGCCCGGCGGTCGCCCCCGGCATGATGTGGTGATGATGTTCAAGGTGCTCGTGCTGCAGCGATACTACCATCTCTCGGATGAGCAGACGGAGTACCAGATCAACGACCGGCTCTCGTTCCAGAAGTTTCTGGGGCTGACGTTGTCCGATTCCGTTCCAGACCAGAAAACGATCTGGCTATTTCGAGAAGGATTGATCCGGAGAGGAGAGGGCAAAACGCTCTTTCGGCGATTTGAAAAACATCTGAATGACGCCGGATTGATGGGACGCGAGGGCAAGATCATTGATGCCTCGTTTGTGGATGTACCGCGGCAGAGAAACAGCCGTGAAGAGAATGAGGAGATCAAACAGGGCAAGGTGCCTGAGTCGTTTCAGCAGAACGAGAACCGGATGGAACAGAAAGATGTGGCGGCCCGGTGGGCGAAGAAGAGCGAGGCAGGGCATGACGGGTACAAGAATCATGTGAAGGCGGACCGGACTCCCAAACTGATCGAGGATTACGACGTCACCGATGCGAGTGTCCACGACAGTCAGGTGGTTGAAGATCTGGTGGAAACAGGCGACGGGATTGTGCATGCGGACAGCGCGTATACGGGTGACGCCATCGAGACGATCCTGGAGGAGCACGGGGTCACGGGTGAGATTTGCGAGAAGGGGTCCCGGAATCATCCGTTGACGACGGCCCAGAAGAAGCGGAATCGCAAAAAGAGCAACATTAGGGTTCGTGTGGAGCATATGTTCGGGTTCATGACGAATACGATGAAAGATGGGTTGAATATGAGATGGATTGGGATGTCGCGGATCACCGCCGGGATCGGACTGTTGAATCTGGTGTACAACCTGGCCCGATACGAACAGATCCTGAGGTTAAGACTGGCGTAATGGGCCCGGGGGATGAACAGACCTTGGAAAGAAGAAACCATGAAACGGAAAAGACGAAAACAAGTGGGGAGCAGAGACAATCAGGGTGTCAGAAAACAAAAAACCGGCTGGCAAGAGCCCCTGTTTTTGAGAAATGATTTTCCGGCTTCAATTAGCGGTTAATAGAGGTGCCCTCATGTGTGAACCTCCGGATAACGACCGAGCAAGGCCCCGCCGAAGTCGACAAGACTGGCCTCTACAACCAACTTCCCACCAGCATGGCGCTGACACTGTTCAGCCACTTTTTTGCAAATCAGCGACGTGATGCCGACGAGACCAGTCTCACGGCACAATTCCAATACATGCCGGGCAGTATTGGCCTGACGGATGGCCGCCACTAATTCGTCAGGCGCAGTCAGCTCGGCTGCCAGCGACACTAGTGGACTGTAACGATTGATTCGGGAGTAATTCGACGTGACGCATCGAAGTACTTCCACTTCACGGGTTTAGGCTGCGTATTGTAGTACCGGATATAGCGCATGAGCTTTCGTTTGAGGTCCGGTACCGAGGTAAAGACGCCACGGGCGATCACGTCGCGTTCGATCTTGGCAAACCACAGTTCGACCTGGTTGAGCCAGGAGGAGTACGTCGGGGTGAAGTGCAGCTGCACCCTCGGATACTGAGCGAGAAACGCTTCGACTCGCGCGGTCTTGTGCGCCGAGAGATTATCGGCAATCACATGAATCTCTTTGCCGCTTGGCTGGGTGGTCACGAGGTCGGTCAGGAAGGCGACGAACTCGGCCGAGGTGTGGCGCGGGGCGGTCTTGCCCAACACCTCACCCGTCTTGGTATTGAACGCGGCGTAGAGGGAGAGCGTGCCGTGACGGACGTACTCAAACCCATGGCGTTCAGCACGCCCCGGCGACAAGGGCAAGACCGGGTCTTTGCGATCAAGCGCCTGAATCGCGGTTTTCTCGTCCACGCAGAACACGGCGGCGTGCTGCGGCGGGTGCAGATACAGGCCAATCACATCGGCCGCCTTCGCCTCGAAGTCCCGATCGTTGGAGGCCAGATACCCTTCCAGCCGATGCGGCTTGAGAGCGTGCTTGGCCCAGACGCGTGTCACCGTCATGTGCGAGATGTCCCCCAACTGCGCCGCCAGTTTGCGCGACGACCAGTGTGTGGACCCGTCACGCGGGGTGTGTTTCGTCGTCCAAGCCAGGATGCGGGCCTCGATCCGATCCGTCACCTTGTAGCGGGCCCGTCCGGAGTAGCGGGCGAACAGCCCCGCCAGCCGATCGGCGGCAAAGCGCTGGTTCCACCGACTGATGTAACTGTCATTGCAATCCAACTTGGCGCGAATCGTGGCCCACGTCAGGCCATCGGCCAGCAGCAGAATCAGACGGGCACGCCGAGCGGAATCGGCTCGACCATTGCTGGCTCTCGCTTGGCGTTGAAGTTCCATGCGTTCACTCGTGGTCAGTGTCATCACGTCCTCCATAGACGTCATGATACGACCATTTTAAACGTTACAGTCCACTAGCCATTCAGCCTGGCTTCACTTCCTGCACAGGGTCCTGGTTTTCGGCGGTAAGGCGGTCGCTGAACCTGCCAATCACTCCGTTGGACGTGATTGAACGGATCGCACCCCAAGGAGCTGCGTATCCCTACAGCCAACCGATGAGTCACTGATGGCTTGCTGCGGCGACTGGCCTGAGGAGGAGGCTCCATCTCTCCTCAGGCCGAGGCAGTACGAATGACTCACGCGCAGATCGCTGAGTTCCTCATGGTCCCGTGATGATATGCCCGCTCGGTTTCTCTTCCCCTTCACTCCATTCCGCCACAGCCTGCGCCATTTCTTCCAGCCGCTGAGCGGCACGGCCAAAGACGCTGTCGGACGGGTAGGTCCCATCAAGGTCTCGTTCGCCGGCTGCAACGCCCGTGAGCAGTTCCAGCGCTTCTTCGATTGTGTTCACGGCATACACGGAGAAGTGTCCTGATTCCACAGCCTCGACGACGTCGCGCCGAAGGGCCAAATGCTTGGTGTTGCGAGCGGGGATGATCACGCCTTGTTTGCCGGTCAACCCCCTGCGGGAACAGGACTCGAAGAACCCCTCGATCTTTTCGTTCGCGCCCCCAATCGGCTGGATCTCGCCCAACTGGTTGACGGAACCGGTCACGGCCAGCCATTGATGGATCGGCAGATCGGCGAGGCTGGAGAGAATCGCGGCGAGTTCGGCCACCGCGGCGCTGTCCCCTTCCACCTCCGAGTAGGTTTGCTCGAATGTCAACGAGGCGCTCATGGCGAAGGGGTAGGATCCGGCAAATTTCCCGGCAAGAAATCCAGCCAGTGTCATGACTCCTTTGCTATGGATCATCCCGGCGAGTTCCGCTTCGCGCTGAATGTCGATCACGCCCTTGGTCCCGATGTAGGTCCGAGCCGTAATGCGCGTGGGGCGTCCGAACGAATAGTCGCCAAGCTCATGGACTGAGAGGCCGTTGACCTGGCCGATGACGTCGCCGTCGAGGTCGATCATCAATGTGCCTTCTTTGATATCATCCTGGATCCAGTGTTCCGCCAAATTCGAGCGATGGCGCTTATGTGAGACGGCGGCATCGACATCCGCGCGAGACACGAAGGAATGGCCTTCTTTTCTAGCCCAGTACCCCGCCTCGCGGATGAGATCGCTCACGAGGCTGAACCGCAACGACAGTCGGTCGTGTCGATCGGCGAAGCGAAGCCCCTGCCGGATGATTTCAGCGACCGCATCGACGTCGAAGTGCGGCAGCCCTTCTTCGCGGCAGAGTTTGGCGATGAACCGGGCATATTGGCGATCCTGCCGCTCGCTTCTCTCCACCTCGGTGTCGAAGTCCACCTTCACCTTGAAGAGCTTGCTGAAGTCTTCTTCGTACGCTTGCAGGAGATGGTAGAGAATGGGCGGCCCGACCATGATGACTTTTACATTTACCGGGATCGGTTCCGGCCTCAGCCCCGCCGTCGAGAATCCGTAGAATTCTCCGGGGTCTTCGATCTTCACCTCTCCTGTCTTGATCACGCGCTTTAACGCATCCCAGGAAAACGGTTGGCGCAGCATGTCCAAGGCATTCACGATCAAGTAGCCACCGTTGGCCAGCAACACGGCACCCGCGTGGATCTCCGTGAAATCGGTGTACATCACCCCCATGTGCGCCCGCCGTTCGATCTTCCCGATCAGGTTCGTATAGGTCGGGTGAGATTCGTCGATCACGGGAGCGCCGTCCGTCGGGTCGTGCTGCACGATGAGATTGACGAGAAAGCGCGACAGGTCCGGACGTTTGAATTCCAAACCTGGGATGGCGAGGGTGGGTCCCTCGCGAGGAAGAAAATCCTTGTAGTGCTGCACGATGTCGTCACGAACACGCGCTAAAAACGTCGAGGTTGCCGGGATGTCTTGGTAGGCCTGCCGCATGGTTTCGTAGCGGCCCTCCAAGACATTGGTGACCAGCTGACGGTCGAGGTGGCGCTGCTGGTGTTCAGCTTCCTTCTCAAGGCCGTGGATGCGGACATGGAACTCGCGGATTTCTCCTTCAAGGGTCTTGCGTCGTTCATTCAGGTCCCGCTGCTCCTCCTCGGTCATCGCCTCCATGTCGGCGTCCGCCATGGGCTTACCGGCCTTGAGCGGCACAATCCCGAAACCCACTGAGGTCTCTTCAAAGCCGAATCCACGAGTCCGGGTGAATTCCGTCAATTCCTGGAAGAGCGATTTTTTCTTCGTATCGATATCGTCGTGCAGTTTGGCCTTGGCATCGAGATATTTCTTGCTCTCAAACGCCATGGGAATGTCGCGTCGCAATCCGTCGATGAACCCAGCCATTTCTCGTTTAAACGAGTCCCCCTGTCCAGCCGGAAGAGCCAAACAGATCGGCCGAGAAGGGTCCTGGAAGTTATTGACATAACACCAGTCAGACGGGGCGAGTGCAGCTTGGGCCATGCGCTTGACCATCTGCCGAACGAGCGTACTCTTTCCCGTACCGGCGGGACCCGAGACGTAGAGATTGAATCCGGGACTCTTCATGTTCAGCCCGAATTCCATGGCCTCGACAGCCCGTTCCTGTCCAATGATGTCAGTGAGGGGCTCCAGCTCGCCGGTATCCTCGAAACCAAGCTGCCCAGGGTCGATCACAGGGGCAAGCATCGAGACAGGAACTTTGAATTTGTCCATTGTCATCTAGAGCACCTTCGCTATTGGTGGCAGGAGAGTGACAACTGTTGCCTGTGGACCTTTGTCACCCTGTTCAAGGCCGAAGACGACTTCAGTACCGTCCTCGAGTTTCCTGAACGTGAGCCCCTGCAGGGCATTGGCATGAAAATACACCTCGCCGCCTCCTTCTTTGAGGATGAAGCCGTATCGTTCCTTGGGGAAGAGCTTGCAGATCACGCCGCGATGGGGCGGCACGGGCGGCAGGCGCACATCGGTTTTCGCTCGTTTTTCCCGATACTTGCGGAGTTCGATGCTGATTGCCTGAAACGCAGACCGAATGGCCTCCTCAAACGTCTTGTCTTCCTTTCTGGCCGTCAGCGTGTGGCGTCCCGGCAGGGTGACAACCACGAGCGCTTCCGCGACATTTGCGAGTTTCTTGTGGTGCCGGTTCTTGATCAACGTGACTCGACCGTGAATCAAATCGTCATGTCCTCGTCGGAGGTCATCCATCCGAGCTTCAATCTCTGTTTTCCAACGGGGGGTCATGGCGACATTACGGCTTTGTATTTCCAGTTCCATTGTGCCTCCACATCGTAATAGTTCAGTCTCTTTCACCGACCGGAAATCGCAAACGATATGCCGACAGGACAAGGGCTAAGGGGTATCGGTAAATCAGCAAGGGCTGGATGTTTTATGACCCCGGTCATTTCGACCGATTCCAATATGGGGCATTTGTCCACAGTGCCACTCTGACCGGTGGGGCTCAATGCGACAGCGTGCTTTCATTCAGCGGCCTTCCCAAGCATTTGGAAGAGTGATGGCGGGAACGTGAATTGCGAGGGCTTCATGCATGCCGGTGTTAACAAAACCAGCCCTGGAGCGCTATCTCAAGACCCGCTTTGGCCCAACGGCGCGATTGTTGTCCTACGGAGTCATCGGGAAAGAGAGTTCCAAGGGAGAGCAAAAACGGTATGGGTACGGCACACCCGTCAAATTGACGTTCCGAGTCGGGCGGCGTGTTCAGTCCGCGGTGTTCGAAACGATGAAGCCTGGTCCGTTCGGGCACGAACATATGGCCGATCGTGCTCAGGCGATGCTGTGGGACTACGATTCGTATGGGCGCCTTCCGCGCCATGTGAAGGCCCTCGATGTGGGGGCGTTCGACGCCGACCAGGCGCTCTTTTCCCTCGCGGAGGCCCGTGAATTCTTCGTGCTGAATGAATGGACCGATGGCGCAAGCTATCATGCGAATCTTGCACGACTGGCGAAAGGCGCGAGGTTACGAAAGTTAGACCGGCAACGCACTGTCGCGTTGGCTCGTTACTTGGCGCAAATCCATGCCAAGAAACGACGAGACGCCGATCTCTATAAGCGCCGGCTGCGTGAACTGATCGGCCACGGCGAATGCATCATGGGATTGACCGACAGCTATCCCAAGCGTTGTGGCTTTATCACGGGCGATCTGTTGCGCACGGTGGAGGAAGCCTGCAACCAGTGGCGGTGGCGCCTTCATGACAAGGTCAATCGTCTTTCCCAGGTTCATGGGGATTTCCATCCCTACAATGTGCTGTTCCGTACCGGGACGGATTTTGCGGTGTTGGATCGATCACGAGGGGAATGGGGCGAGCCGGCGGACGACGTGACCGCGATGACGATCAACTATCTCCTTAACTCATTGATCAGCCGGGGCAAGCTCCAGGGGTCGTTTGAGATCTTGTTCCGATTGTTTTGGGACACCTATGTGGAGGTCAGCGGCGACAAAGAAGTTACGGAAACGGCTGCGCCGTTCTTCGCTTTTCGCGGCCTGGTCGTGGCCAGCCCGCTCTGGTATCCCAATCTGTCGATCGACATCCGACGCAGCCTCTTCCGATTCATTGAAAACGTACTTGATGTGCCGCGCTTTGAGCCAGAGCTGGTGAATGAGTATTGTGGACTATAGAGTCCGTTACTCGCTAGCGGTCTGCCTCAACCGACCGACCGAACGCCCATGTCTATCTTACTAGCTGACCCATGACGATTGATGCCACATCAAAGGCTTTCGCCATCTGGCTCACGGGGCTGCCTGCGTCCGGAAAGAGTACGATTGCAGCTGCGCTAAAGCCAAAGCTTGAAGAGATTGGTTCTGTCGAAGTACTCGAATCGGATGTGGTCCGCAGAATCTTGACACCTCATCCGACGTACAGTCTTGCAGAACGGGATCTGTTCTATCGTTCACTCGCGTTCATGGGTGCAAGGCTGGTCGCTCATGGGGTCACCGTCCTCCTCGATGCAACAGCCAACAGGCGGGCGTATCGCGACTTTGCCCGCAGCCTGATTCCTCAGTTCATCGAGGTCGCCGTGGAGTGTCCGTTGGAACTGGCTATGCAGCGTGACTACAAGGGCACCTATCAGCGAGGCCAACAGGGAGAATCCTCGACCGTGCCGGGGTTGCACGATTCCTATGAAGCGCCGGTCCATCCCGAAGTGGTCATAGATACAACGAAGCTTTCCGCGAACGACGCAGCGAGGAAAGTGCTGGAAGTTGTGAAAGAGAAATTCAACCAACAGTATTCCTGAGCGCTTCTACGGCCACCGCCCCTATGCAGCTGCGCGAGCAATCATCCAACGCTGCTTGATGAGGCTCTATCCCGGTCGCTATAGTGTCGCACCATGAGGAAGACACCTGCGTCCCGTCGCAGAGGGGGGGGGAGCCCCCTTTCTGACACGAAGGAAAGCCCCTTCATTCCTACTCCCGCCTCGGCAGCCCTTGTTGCCGCATTTCGCGCTCTCGCCGTCAACGATCTGTACACGATGGCCCCTAAAGAGACAGCGCTCAGGGGATATGACTATTACCAGCAGCAACGGCTTCAGCACTATGTTTGGGGTAGGGACGGGGCGACGCTCACGGCGCAGGTGCAGGGAACCAGCCTGTATGAGGTTCTCTTTTCTCTCGACGAGGCGTTTCTCTCTTCGTTCTGTGACTGTCCGGCCTGGGATTTTGATCGGCTATGCAAGCATATCCTTTGCGCCTGCTTTACTACCAAACATCTGCTGTCGCCCGAGACGGTCTCATTGTCGGATCGGCAACAAGTGCACCTGGCCGCGCTTCGCGTTGAGTTGCTCGGAGACCTTGCCGAGACAGGTTCCATCAAGGGGGCAACCCCCTCGTGGAATGGGGACGGTCTCCCTGGGTCGAGCTATGAAATCGTGATCAACGCCGGTCAGCCGTATCCGCAACTTGTGATCCATCGGAACGGTGTGCGGCTTCCTGCAGGATGGACCCCCGCGTTACCGCCCGAGCTGCGTCCACTCCTGAATGCGTCCTGGTTTTCGTCAGGGTATGGGGACGAACCCTTACAGCGCTATCTCCGTGTCTCCAAGCGACGGTTCCCGATTGTGCTGAAATCCGGCCTGGAATCTATCGCCCTCGAATGGACTCCGTCGGTCACCTGTCGGAGCAAGACAGAGATCGCTCTTGCCGGTGATGACGTAAAGATCCGCGCGGTCTGCATAGCCGACGGCACGGCGCTCGACAGAATCGTCCGGTTTCGCGACTTCGTGGTCGACGTGAGTGGCCGCCGCTTGCTCTGCTTGGAGGACGAAAGCGGGTGGACTTCGTTTCGTGCGTTACGCAACGGTTTCCAAGGTTCCAACGCTGATGATCCTGGGGGCGGACCGGCCGGGAGGTTGTGCGCGGTGACTTTACCGGAGGACCGGGGCCATGGGCGATGGCAGGGCATTCACCAGGAAGTGGAGTTCACCGTCTCACGGAAGGAGTTCCGGTCCGCGCAGATCGATCTGATCCAGAAACGGGCCGACAAGACCTTGCGCGATCTTCTGCTGCGCGTGGATGGGGAAGAGGCGCCGGTTCATCCTTCTGACCCGATGTCGGTGGGCGAGGAGGTGTCGTACGCGTTGATTCTAGCGCCTCTCCCAGACGAGGCCGGCGCGCCGACCGCCGCATGGATGTTACAGACGGAATGCCGGCGCGGTGACGCCCGGTTTGCTCCGAGTGCCTCGACCTTTTCCTTCATCCGGTCGTTGGAGCAGGGCCGCACCATATCGGCTCCGTTGCGGGCACAGAAACGCAAGGGTGTGCTCTACGATCTGTTCTTCACGTCCCTCACGGTCGGCGAGGCGAAGGAACGAGATCTCCGCATCAAGACAGCGCTGGATCAGAGCGATTGGGCGAGGAGCATCCGTCTTGAGGCCGCTCAATGGCTGAGACACCATCTGTCGGTGTATGCTGGTCAAGATGTACGGTTGCAGGTCGAAGGGAGGCGATGGACACTTCGCGCGATCGACAAACACCGCGAAGCATTGCTGTACCGGATTCCATTCGAGGTCTTCGGTCTGGACGCGTTTCACGGCATGCCCTCGTATGACGCGATGAGAATCGATTCCCGCATATTGTTTCAACGATTGCCGGAGCTGCTGGAAAAGCTGACGGCGGCTGGGATTGCATTGCTGTATGAAGACAAACCACTCCGGCCCATTCGGTGGGACTGCGCGGTCCACGTGGACCGTCAGGACCGTGAGGGGACCGGGATCGACTGGTTCGAGATCCGGCCGGAGATTCGCTGCGATGGGGTGGTGATTGATGAGACGGAGTGGCGGGCGGCCATCCGGCAGGGCGGAATGATCGACACTGGGAGCGGTCTGCGGGTCTTGGATGGCCAGACCCTGGAGCGGCTGCGCGCGATCATCGGCCTTACGGGTGATGCGCCGGAGGATCGGAAAGCAGCGCAAGTCGTTCGTGTGACCCGGTTACAGATCCTCGATTGGCTAGCGCTGCGTGAGCAGGGCATCCCCGTGTCGCTGCCTGCCGAGGACGAGGCGGTGCTGGCACGCTTGCTGGGATTTGAGCGGATCGAGAAGCCACTCTTGCCAAAGGGTCTGCACGCGAAGGTGCGCCCCTACCAGCATGACGGCTACGCCTGGCTGGCATTTCTCTACGAGCATCGATTCGGTGCCTGTTTGGCGGACGATATGGGATTGGGCAAGACCCTCCAAACCATCTGTCTGCTGGCCGCCATCAAGGAGGGACGTATCAAGACGGCTCGTGGGGTGAAGGGCCCCCATCTGGTCGTCGTCCCGACGAGTATTCTCTTCAACTGGGAACAGGAGCTAGCGCGCTTCGCGCCCGGCTTGAAGGTTCATGCGTATAGCGGGAGCGAACGGACATTCGACGCCGGGGACGGCGAGGTGGTGCTCACGACCTATGGGCTGGTCCGTCGGGATATCGACATCTTAGCGCGGACGGCCTTCCATGTGATCGTATTCGACGAAGCCCAGGCGGTGAAAAATATTCAGGCGGACACGACGGGCGCGGTCCGCCGGCTCCAGGGTCGGTTCAAGATCGCCTTGACCGGCACGCCGCTCGAAAATCATCTCGGCGAGTATTTCTCCATCATCGACCTGTGTGTGCCGGGGCTTCTGGGCGAATACGATCGCTTCAAGACCGACTTGAAACGTGTGGCGGGTCACACGCTCGATCGGGTGCTGCGACGGACGCGGCCCTTCATTCTGCGTCGGACCAAGGCCGAGGCTCTCCAGGACCTGCCGCCGAAAATCGAGCATGAGGTGTTCCTCGAGTTGACCGATCGCCAAAAGGCGCTCTATCAACAGACCGTCGACCAGGTGCGCTCAACGATCGACGACGCCTATCGCACCAAGACCTCCGGGCAGGCGCAGTTTATCGCGCTCACGGCCATCCTCAAACTGCGGCAGGTCTGTCTTTCGCCTCGCCTTCTCACGAATCAAGCCAATGAGACTTCGCCTAAGCTCAGCTTTCTGATGGAGCGGCTCCAGCTCTTGCGTGACGAGGGACACAGCGCCCTGGTCTTCTCCCAGTTCACCAGCTTTCTGGATCTTGCGCAGGAAGCGTGCATCCGCCATGGGTTGCCATACCATCGCTTGGATGGGTCTACGGCACCGGCTGCGCGCAAGGCTCGCGTGACGGCGTTTCAGACCGGTGAACAGCCGAGCGTGTTTCTCTTGAGTCTCAAGGCGGGAGGGCAGGGGCTGAATCTCACCAAAGCGAGTTATGTCTTTCATCTGGACCCCTGGTGGAATCCGGCGGTGGAGCGTCAGGCGTCGGACCGGGCGCATCGTATCGGGCAACGGCAGACGGTCTCGATCGTGCGGATTCTCATGCGCCACAGCATCGAGGAGAAGATGGTGGCGCTCAAGCAGCGCAAGCTCGAGTTGTACGACGCGGTCATGGCCGGCGTAGTGCGGGGCTCCGGGCAAGGCGTCCTGACGAAAGCCGACTTCGACTTCCTGCTCTCGCCGAGTGCGTGACCTCGTATACAGTCGCCCTTCCGGCTCAGAGAGCTGGCGACTGTTCCTTTCCAATCCGCAGAACAGTGGATCGCACTTAAAGGGGTTCGACGACGGTCCAAGGGGAGGGAGTGGCACTCATGATCCTGAAATTTGTCCTAGTACCACGTGCTATAGCGACAATCATCCCGCTGTTCGCAATGTGACACAGGATGGTCGGACATAGAGGAGATGACTTAATGAATCTCGGTTGAGATCAATTCTTGTATTCCTGGAAGAATATCTCGTCAATTTCGTAGGACCGTTTAGGAATCAGGCCGAGTTCGTGCTGCTCGAACATTTCAACGAGCATGTCCCCATCCACAAGCTCAATCGGTGGAACTCCATCCCGTCTCGCCTCTTTCTTAGCATCAAGCGTAAAAGTTCCTGTCGTAATTATCAGCCCTTTGTCGGCACGTCCCATCATGGCGCCGCGAAAGTCACGAACGTGCGAAGGAGTAACTGCCCCTTGGTATCGCTTGCATTGAAAAAGCACGTTGAAGCTGACGAAGGGATTAACTTTTAGAGTCCCTATGCCGTCGATCCCTCCGTCCCCACTCTTGCCAGTTACCGTGACTTGCTGGAAGCCTGATTCTCGAAGCAGCCGTTGAGTGAGCCTTTCGAATCCACTTGGAGGCAATGACTGGAGTACTTCAAGCAGCGCAGCTCTATGATCCTTGGGTTTTTCTTCGTCTGGAACATCCTCATCACGTTGCTGTGCGTCTGATTCTTTCGCCTTCTTGGGGCGATTGGCCAGAACGGATCTGAATATGTCGAGTGCATTGAGGGTTGAAAGATCCACGGACATCCCTTTATCCGTGAGAGTCCAGACTCCCCACTTCGATGATCCAAGATACCCGGTCCATACGAGATACTGACGTGCCCAGTGAACCTGGTTCTTTACTCGGGAAAGTCCGTTCTTGTTGACGGCTTGTTGCTCTGCTTCTGTGACTTGTGCCACTTCCAGTGACCTATCCACTATTTCTGACGCTGTTCCAGACCCACCGAGGTTTCTCATGACCTGGATGATCGGCCGAAAAAATCGGATGAATTCTGGCCCCTTGTTCTGCCTCATCTAGCCTCCTTGATTATCTAACGCGTAAGCTTGCAGCGGGGTTCCGCATAGCGTCATGGAATTGAAAAGTGTAGAAGGGAATGGGCTTCTTATCAAGCAGCTCTCGTATCTGAAGAAGGTGGTGAGAATGTAGACAGTTTGAATTCCGAGGAAGCAGTCTTTGTCTTGCAGTTCTTCAGC
>Ga0224495_10002243_pt1 | contig 12753 bp, 12 predicted proteins | sample SF_Jul11_sed_USG_FD_168128 | JGI IMG/M metagenome (GOLD analysis project Ga0224495, IMG submission 168128) | Sediment microbial communities from San Francisco Bay, California, United States - SF_Jul11_sed_USGS_4_1 | ecosystem: Environmental > Aquatic > Marine > Sediment | place: USA: California... | reverse complement strand
GCCCACAACAAATACCACGAGAAAATAACTTACTCATGCTCCACGTGCCATCCGGACAAAACGCCGGGGAATCATGTGGCGGACGGGCGCACAGGCTCGTGTGAGTTGTGCCATAAATATCCCAATTGGGCCGGGGCAGGGTTCAACCATTCCGGAGTTTCCAGCGGATGCGCCAGTTGCCACAGCAGGCATTACTCCGGTTACGCCTGCGAGTCTTGCCATACCTATGGAATCAGCTGGGGATACAGCCATTCCAGGGTGCGCAACGACGGATGCCCCGCGTGCCATGGCAACGATGGGCATGGCGGTGGAGGCGGCCACGATTGAAAAATCCCTCTTGATTTTTTTCAGGAGGGGAGCTATTTTATTGTCACATCCTTTACAAAGCGCCGAGGTTGGTTTCTGGCGCAGGCAAGTGTGACATTGCGATCCATGCCTTATAAGGCTTGGAGGGGAATTGTTTGACTGAGGCCGATGGTCTTTGGCTTCTTGATTTGTTGATTTAAAACAATATAGCGTTCGAGGGGTTTTTGCACCGCAGCGGTTTCATAGCGGCGTTAATATTAGCTTCCGCTTTAACAGCCACGTTCGCCCAGGGCCAGGGGCTTGGCTCGCTTATCAGCCCAGGGCCTTTGGCCAAGCCTCACGCCGAGGTTGAAGGGCTCACCAACTGCGTAAAGTGCCACGCCTTGGGCGCTGGCGTTCCCACCGAGAAATGCTATGAATGCCATAAGGACATTCTGGCCCGCGTAACCGACAAAAAGGGTTATCACGCCAAGGTATCCAAGAAGGAATGCCACGACTGTCACGAGGATCACAAGGGATTGGATTACGCCATGATCCAGTGGCCCGGCAAGGACATCAACAAGTTCGAGCATAAAGAGACCGACTACCCCCTCGACGGCAAGCATGAGCAGGTCAAATGCGAGGGTTGCCACACCGCCAAGACCAAGCAGGGCCTGCAAAGCTTCTTCCTGGCCTCCACCACCTGTCTTGCCTGCCACCAGAAGAACGACGTGCACAAGGGCGCCCTGGGCGAGAAGTGCGAAAGCTGCCACACCACCAACAGCTGGAAGGGTAAGGACCTGAAGTTTGACCATGACAAGGCTTACAAGCTGGAGTGGACCCATATAAAGACTCCGTGCGAGAAGTGCCACCCGGTGAAAGGGCAGTTCAAGGTTCCAGGTTTTGAAAAATGCGTCACCTGCCACCAGAAGGACGACGTGCACAAAGGCGCCTTGGGCGACCTCTGCGACAAGTGCCACGTGGCCAAAACCTGGAAAGGCCAGGATGTGCTGCTCAACCATGACAAGTTCTATAAACTCGACACCGGCCATGTGAAGACCAAGTGCGAGAAGTGCCACCCGGTGAAAGGGCAGTTCAAGGTGGCCGGGTTCGAAAAGTGCGTCACCTGCCACCGCAAGGATGACCTGCACAAGGGCACATTGGGCGACGCTTGCGACAAGTGCCACGTGGCCAGAACCTGGAAGGGGTCCGATCTGCGGTTTGACCATGACAAGCCATATAAGCTGGAGAAATCCCACGCGAATGTAAAGTGCGAGAAGTGCCATACCGTGAAGGGGCAATATAAATCGCCCGGGTTTGAAAAGTGCGTCAGCTGCCACAAAAAGGATGATGTGCATAAGGGCTCGCTGGGCGACGCCTGCGAGAAGTGCCACGACGAGGGCAAATGGAAAGAGGCCCGGATCGACCATTCCAAGACCAAGTATCCTCTGGAAGGCAAGCATCTGAAGGTGGAGTGCGCCAAATGCCATCCCAGGGCCAAGGACAAAATATACGCCATCGAGCGGTTCGACCGATGCAGTTCCTCTGGTTGTCACGATGTCCGCGCCAGGGGCGACGTGCATGGGGCTCAGTTCCGGGGTAGCGATTGTAAAGACTGCCACACCCTCAAAGGCTGGGAGCCCCCTACGTTCCTTCATTCCGCCCCGGAGTATAAAGGCTACAAGCTCGAAGGCAAGCATGGCGGCCTGGCCTGCGCCAAGTGCCACGCAAAGGATATATTCGGCATCGTTCTATACAAGCCCATCCGATATGACACCTGCATGGGCCCCGGCTGTCACGACACTTCGGACAGGGGCGCCATCCACGGCAAGCAGTTCCAGGGAAGCGATTGCAACCTTTGCCATAACATGGACGGGTGGAAGCCGCCGATCTTCTCCCACGATTCGCCCTCATACTCCGGCTACAAGCTGTTTGGCAAGCATCGGCAGGTGAAATGCGAGGAATGCCACAAGAAGAGCTTCTTCGGCGTGGTTCACTATAAACCGATAGCCGGCGAAAAGTGCGATTCCTGCCATAAGGATCCGCATCGCGGCCAGTTCGGCTCCACCGCCTGCTCCGACTGCCATACGGAGGACGATTGGAAGAAGCTGCGGTTCGACCATAACCGCAACAGCCGGTTTGCCCTGTATGGCAAACATGATGGGCTGGCCTGCGCCAAATGTCACGAGAAGGAGACCTTGCTGGGCAAAGCCACCGTTTGGAAACCTTTGGACCGCGAATGTTACGCATGCCATGCGGACAAAGACAAGCACAAGGGCGCCTTTGGGAAAAATTGCGACCAGTGCCATAACGAGAAGACTTGGAAGACCGACCGGTTCGCCCACGAGCTGACCGGGTTCCGGCTGGAATACGCGCACCTGCGGCTAAAATGCGGCGACTGCCATAACAAGAAGGACAACTTCGCCGGCCTGGGCCAGGATTGCGCCAATTGCCACACAGACCCGCACTTTAACCAGTTCGGCTCCTTCTGCGGCGACTGCCATAACGCCAGGGATTGGGAGCCGCGCAAGTTCAACCACGCCTTCACCGGCTTCCGGCTGGAAGGGGCGCACAGGGTGCTCGAATGCAAGACCTGCCACGCCAACAGGCTATACAGAAACGTCCGGTCAGACTGCCTATCCTGCCACCGCGACGCTTTCTTTAGCCCTAACGCCGCGGCGATCCACAGCCCGAGCAACACCGAATGCCAGACCTGCCATATGCCATACTCCTGGCTGCCAGCGTCAGGCCATATGCACCAGTTCATGACGTTCACTGGGGCCCACGCCGGCGCCCAGGGCAATTGTGACGCTTGCCATACCGGCAATTATCAGCTGAAGTGGCCCGGCGCCAAGACAGAGCAGGACTGCGAGTTCTGCCACATGTCCGACTATCGGAAGGAGCATCGCAACTGCCCCACCACCTGTGGAATGTGCCACAACACTTCAAGCTTTGATCATGGCAGGGAGACGATAAAGTGCGACTGACGGTTTTTGCGGCCTTGATGGCCGTGATGATGGCCCAGACGGGCCCGGCTGGCGCCGTTTCCATGCGCGGAGGCGTTTCGGGCTCGTACTATAACCACGATGACGACATATCCGCCCAGGATCGCTCCGTCACCCGGTTCAAGGTGCGGCTGGATGTCTCCGACTTCATGGCCTATGATTCGGCCTTCCACCTGCGCACCATCACACGCTCGGTATCCGGGCATGATTATAACGACAATCTCCCCAGCCAGAGGATAGACCAGGCGGAGTTCGAAATGAGCGGCCTGATGGGGTTCATGGATCTGCATTTGGGAAGAATGTTCGTGGCGGACCTGCCAGGCGCCAGGGTGGATGGAGCGGACCTGGAATTTCACCTGGGGCAGAGTTTCGGTTTCGGCCTGATGGGCGGCCAGACGCCAGACCCCTTCTCGGATCAGATCAACTCCAGCTATTCCACATATGGGGCATATCTGTTCAACCGAAGCCAGACCAGCAGGTTCTCCCTGGGTTATGTGGCCACCTCCAAGGGCGCGGAGGACTCCACCTATCTCTCCGGCATGTATTACTCAGTCTCTTCCAGCGCTTTTAGTTGGATGGCCGATGTCCGGATGGATGAGGAGAAGAAGAAAAGCCAGTGGCAGCTGACGGAAGCCATGGTGAACATGACTTACCGGCCCAACCGCCGGTTCAAGGTGAACGCCTCTTACAATGAATATAGGGGGATAAGGCTTTTCGAGTCGATGAAGTATGACGCGGACTATAGCCTGCAGCGCACCATGCGCGTCTCCGGAGACATATACATTCTACAGAATTCTCTGGTATACCTGCGAATAGACGGCCGCAGCCGGGATATCGACAGCGGAACCGCAACCCTGTTCACCGGCGGATACCGGCAGGATAACATGATGGGCTTCATGTTCCTGGATTTCTCTTATGACTCCATCAACTACTTCAAGACCAATTCATCCAGGATGAATTTCCGGGTTGGAGCGGACCTGAACTGGGATCTGCAGGCGGACTTTGAGATCACCTCCATCTCCACTACCCAGGAGGGCCAGAGAAACTCCATGACCCAGCTGGTTTACGGGGCGACACTGGATTGGCGGTTCGAGGGCTTTTTCGTCTCCGCCCAGTTCCAGATGTCGGATGAGAAGTTCCTGGATGTGGCCTCAGTCTACACAAACAAGGCTTCAGACCATTTCGCCGCCACCAGCTACTACCTGTCCGTTGGGTATAACTTCTGACGCTTTCCTGGCCCGGTTGACTGCCCGCCAGGGGCGGCTTGTTTTGATACTGTACGGATGATTGCGCAACCTTCTGCCGGGGATTATATTTTCACAATGGAGCTTTTCAGAGCCTTCACCGTCCGGGAAAACTATAAAAACCGCGATACCGTTATCGTGGACTGGTTCTGCCAGAAGAGGCAAACCCCCGTGGCCCAGCTGGAACGGCTTGTGGCCAACCTGGCGGACCTGGATGAGGCGCAGAAGGCGGAGGCCGGCCGCAAGCTGGATCAACTGCTCACCGCCCAGGAGGTGGACGAACTGGCCGTATATATCAGAGCCACCACGGGGTTTGAAGTGAAGCGGGCGAAGGTGACCCTGCCCCTTGCTGATGGGAGAAAAGCGCCCGATTTTTCCGGACGGGATGGCTCGGCCCCGGGCGACCAGGTTAATCTGCCGGAAAACGGGGACTATGGATTGTCGATACCGATCTGCGGATTTGTGGACCTTTCAGAGCCGCCCAACACCCACTCGATGGTTCACGAGGGCTGAAAAGGGCCGGTGGCGCCTCATGATTTAGGGCAGGCCCAGCTCCAGTTGCAGTTTGCCATCCTTCACCGTCACCGATTTCAGCGCGCTCATCACCATGGCTTCGGCGATGGTATCTTTCTTCAGGCGGAAAATCGGGTTTTTGTCGAAGTAGTCCCGGATCACGGCGGTGAGCATCTCGGCCACTTTCGCCCTGGCCATCCCGGACAGGCCCTCGATCTCCACGGATCTGGCGGTGGCGTCGTTCAGCAGAAATTCACCCGTCTCCTTCACATAGCGCAGGGCGCCATCGATATGGACCAGGCCGGCGGCCTCTATCCCGCCCAGGGCGGAGACGGCGGCGTCCACGATGATCCCGATCCGGTCGCTCCCCTCGGTCAGGTCCAGCTTCGGGTTTTTCAGGGTGACGGACGAGAAGAGAGTCTCCTCGGTGATGGGGAACTGCGGATCGATCTGTGATTGGACATCCTGCCTGGTGAGGGTGATGGTGTATGCCCCGGCGGCCGACGGCGCGGCGGCGGTGACCGCTATCGCCAGAAGAAGGATATTTATAATTCTCATAATTGATGATTATCCGTGAAGGGCTTCCAATTTTCAATCATTCTTTGCGGCCAAAGAGAGGCCGGCGGATTTCCATTACATATTTGGGTACAATATATGATCATGAATAACGCCATCCAACTGGAAAAGCCGGGGCTTTTGCTGCATGTCTGTTGCGCCCCCTGTTCGGCCTATGTCACGGACGGATTGAGAAAGTCATACGAGCTGACCCTCTATTTCGCCAATCCCAACATACATCCGCAGGAGGAGTACACCCGCAGAAGGGATGAAGCGCGCCGCTGGGCTGATGGGGAGGGATTGCGGTTCATGGATGAGGAGTACAATCCGGAGCAGTGGCGCCGGAGGGTAAAGGGATTGGAAGACGCGCCGGAGCGGGGCGCCAGATGCGAGGTATGCTTCACATTGCGGCTTGAGATGGCCGCGGTAAAGGCCCGGGAGCTGGGCGTTTCATATTTCGGCACGGTGCTCTCCGTCTCCCCCCACAAAGACGCGGCGGTGATCAACCGGGTGGGGCTGGCCGTGGCCGAGGGCAGCGGCGCCGAGTTCATACAGGCCGATTACAAGAAGAAGGAGGGATTCAAGCTTTCTATGGCCAAAGCCAGGGAGCTGGGGCTGTATCGGCAGCATTATTGCGGATGCGTATACAGTCAAAGGCGGCCGGGGAGGGAACAAGGATGAGCGGTGCGGACTTTACCAGCATATCGGCCAATTATGACCAGCGGGGAATAGTGCAGAAAGCCGCCTCCGAACGGCTTTTTGATCTGCTGGGTTTGCGCGGCGGTGATAACGTTCTGGACCTGGGCTGCGCACAGGGTCTTTGATCAAACGCATCAGGGGGATGACCACTGGCCGGGTGGTGGGGCTGGACCCGGCGGAGGGAATGATAGAGAAGACCAAAGCCGCCTGCCAAGAAGAAGATATCGAGTTTATGACCGGCCGGGCGGACCGAATGAGTTATGATGCGGCATTCTAGCTGATCTTCTGTGATTCTACCTTTCAGTTGTTCCAGGATCCGGTAGGGTTTGGCGGTGGCGACCTGAATCTTTATGGCTATGTAGCGAATAATCCTGTGCAGATGGGTGACCCGGCTGGGTTGTGGCAAACGAAAGCTCATGATATGCTAATATTAGTATTAGCAATCCTAGTAGACATGGCTATATATTCAATGGAGATGGGAAGCCTGAATGCTGATGGCGCAATTGTTTATATCTGCCGTTCATTGATGTGTAAGGTATTGATTAACGTGATAAAGGGCGAGAAAGCATTTGAATGTAGCAAATGTGAAAGTGCCAACTAATGGAATGTCATGCTCTACGATTATATATTCATGGTAATTTCGCTTAATTTATCTATGAGCGGAGAAATCTATGGCTGGGTAATATTGACAGGAATGATTACATTATCTTATATAATAGCATTTATCGCATGGCTTCTAGTATCCAGAATTAATATCAAAGCAATAAGAGTATTATTGAAATGTGTTATTTTAGCAACGGTATTTCCATTATTGCACTTTAATTCGCGCGCGTACTTGCTTCCATTGTGGATGCTATGGATGGAATAGTTACGATTAAATTGCAGGCTTTTATCTGGCCTTGAATGTTCTTCAATGCGACAAGTCTTGATAGTTAAAGATAAGGTATATGAGTCCATATTACTTATTATTGAACTATGTTGTGCTGCTAATAACATGGGGGATGGCATATTTGATGTGGCAAAAAACAGTCAAGCATGCCGATACGTTATTGCAACGTAATGTTGATTTGCTGACTATAGTGTATTTAGCATTTCCTATGTATAATATCGAAAGCCCAAATAATGTGTATGCCTTGTGGGTGGTAGGAGTGCATACCCTTTTAAATTGCCCAGAATGGATTGTGTTGTATGTTGTTCCATGGATATTCTTTAGATCTATAGTATGGTATGAGGCCTGGCGTGATAATATATGATAAAGAATAATAGATGTGCGCAGTAATAGTCAGCGCCTGGCACTCACCATGCTCATAAATACTGTGCCGGCTATGTCAAAGGCATATGTCAACGCGTTAGCTGGATATTTTCCAGATGTTTTTGATTGCCGCGGATGTGAAGGAGCTCCTTAATAATAAGAGGAGAAGAGTGCATATCATGTCATGCTTATTGAAAAGCAATCTTGTTTTATTTGTCAATCTCAGGACGCTGGCATATTTGTTAGTGATTTGTCTGATTTATCAGGCAGCGGCAATGCCTTCTATCTCCTGGTCGCAAGAAGCCGGCATGCATGATAGAAAGAATGATCTGGGCGAGCAGTTAGTGGAAGCAGCGAATAAAGGTCAAGAAGGCAGGGTTAAAGAGCTTGTTGCTAAAGGAGCTGACCCCAATTATATAAGCGATACTGGCATAACACCATTAGCTGAAGCTTCCGGTTGGGGACACAATGATATTGTAAAGTATCTAATTGCACAAGGCGCGGACGTTAACCTTAGGGCCAAAAACAACATGACCGCGCTGATGGCCGCGTCCATGCTGGGACGCACCGAAGTAATGAAGACTTTGATATCAAACGGCGCAAACATTGACGCAATAGGAGATACAGGGTGGACGGCATTAAGGTTGGCGTGCGCAATGAGATTTATTCAAGCGGTGGATCTCTTATTGCATTCAGGTGTTTCGATTGAGGCATCGGGCAAAGAAGGCACACTTGACCTCTACTTTTTAGCATTTGCCGGGAAATCAAATCATGTAAAGGAACTGATTTCCAGAGGGGCGGCTATAAACGAGATAGCTATTATGGAAGACCATAATTTAGGATCTCCACTGTATGGCGCGGTAGAGAATGGTAATCTTGAAACCGCTCTTGTATTGATAGAGAATGGAGCAGCAGTAAATATGACGGCCACAAACGGCTGGACCCCCTTGATGATGGCAGCCACCAATAACGATTTGCAGATGACCAAAACTCTTTTAGAAAATGGAGCTGATGTCAAGTTGAAGAATGTAGATAACAACACTGCCTTGATGCTGGTGGTGAGAGAAAAAGGCAGTAATATGGATGTGATAAAGTTGCTTGAGGAAGCTGAAAAGCTGGCAAAGTAATATACATGTGCAAAAGCCGCAAAAAGCATGAAACTTCTTAAAGGGTTGCATATGAACTTTAAAGTAACAAGATTTGTTTTACTATCAATTACTATGTCATATTTACTTTTTATAAACGTGGATTATTCTAGTGCAGCACGCAAGCCAAGACAGGTCATGTTTTATTCAGCCTCAGCGAGATTAGCATGGTTTCCTGGCGTGACGTTTATTGGGGACTATGTTGCGCTTCACAATGGTTACTGGGAAAGTGGGGGGCTGGATGTAAAACTAAACCCCGGTGGCTTTGAGTATGACGCTATAAAACTTGTCGCCAGCGGTGGTGATACATTCGGTGTATCGAGCGGCCCACAGATTATTCAGGCAAGGGCAAATGGTGTTCCTGTTGTTGCAATCGGTTCTGTTATCCCCAGGAGTCCTATCGGCTGGATATCAAAGAAGGGTTCAGGAATCAGGACTCTTCGGGATTTTTCCGGAAAAAAGGTAGGCGCCCAATATGGAACCCATTCTGAGATTGCTCTTGAAGCTTTATGTGAAAAGTTAGACATTGATATGAGGTCATTTACACGCATACCGATCAAATTCGATCCTCGGCCTTTTATTGTTGGAGAAATCGATGTTATGCCAGTTAACATTATTGATCTGCCAATTGATTTGAGATACCAGGGTATTGAGATCAATATAATTGATCCAGGTGACTATGGTGTGTCGTTATCATTTGGAGGCGTTTACTTTACGACTGAGGATACCATCATAAGAAACCGAGCTCTTGTAAGGGGGTTTATTGATGCCGCAAAGCAAGGTTGGATGTGGGCATATAACAATCCCAATGAGTCGATTGATATTCTTTCTGAATACGCCCCTTACGGGAACACAAAAGTATTTCATGAAAAGCTGAATGCCACTTTTGCCTTTATCATGAAAGGAAAGAAGGATTATTTGGGAGTATTTCCCATGGATTATAAAGATTGGAAATCTACTCAGACCATAATGCTTAAGCATGGCAACCTCAGCAAACCTATCGATTTAGATAATAGTTACACCAACGCTTTTCTTCGCTGATTCCTGACAGTGATTACGGATGAAGCCAGGTAGCTTTATAAACGATCAATCTTCTTATGAGGAGGGGCCGGAAGCGGACAGCTTCCACGGGGAGGAGGGTAATGAATTGAACCCGGATGGACCCCTGGATAAGCGTATACTGTTAATCGCATATATAAATCCTGCCCCTTCTACGCAAGCGCCGTGACATGGCAAGGGTACCCAGCCGATAACGGCGCCGGGTGGGAGGATGGGCCTTAACTGAACCGCGCCAACAAAAAAGGCAGCGCCATCAGCGCCATGCCGATGACAATTATCGCGCCAACGCCAGGGACAAAATAGGGGTAAACCATCAACGCCACGCCTGTTATGATCACGGCGAAGTTTGCCTGTTTCTTGCCGTAAATAAAGTATCCCACGCCGAACGCGCCGAAAAACATCGCCGCCATCATCTCGTTCATCGAGCCAGTATCCATACAGCCGCTCTCTCCAAACGCAAGGCCCTCCGGGTTTTGGTACCAGGGGCGGGTTCAATAAATATCCTCGCGCCAGTCTACAGCAAGAAGCGGATCAATCGGAATTATCTTGTGGGAATGGGCCCGGTGGATCAGTTGTTCATCGCCACCTGGTATGAGGCGGTGTATTCGATAATACCGTCGGCGATAGATTCGGACAGCTTTTCAAGATAGGCCTGGTTGCCCAACAGCCGTTCTTCATATTGGTTGGAGATGAAGTTGGCCTCCACCAGGATGGCAGGCATGGTGGCGCGCCAGAGAACATAGAACATCGCCTGCTTCACACCCTTGTCCTTTATCTTCACGGCGGTGGATACACCCTTGACCATGGACCGCTGGACGGTTTTGGCCAGGAGCACAGATTCATTCACCTTCTGGGCGTTGTGCATATCGTTCATGATATAGGCGATATCATTTTCCGCAGGGTCGTCGCTGAAGTTTGCGATCATATTCTCCCGGGCGGCTGTCTCCAACTCGTCCTGGCTGCGGGCGGGGGAGAGAAAGTAGGTCTCCATTCCCCCGGCGCGGCGGTTCCTGCTGGAGTTTGCGTGGATGGAGATGAACAGATCTGCGTTTAGTGAGTTTGCCAGCACCGTGCGGTCATCCAATTCCACGCTCTGATCCTTGTTTCGGGTGAGGACAACACGGCAGTTCAGCCTTTTGTTCAGCCGGGCGGCCAGCATTTGCGCCAGGGCCAGGGTCACATGTTTTTCTCGCAGCCCCCGCTGGCCGATGGCGCCAGGATCCTTGCCACCATGGCCCGGATCGATGACGATGGTCTTGATGGCTCCGCCGCCATATGGCTTGGCCAGGGAGGCGTATTGCTCCGGTTTGTGGGCAGTGGTGGAAGGCTTTGCGTAAACGGGGGAGTCGCCATTGGGCGGGGGCCGTGTCCCAAAATCCACGATCAGCCGGTATGGATTGGAAAGCGGAGTGATGGAATGATATGCGCCCTTTTGCAGATCGAATACGACCCTGGTGGTATTGTCCCCCTTGCCCAGCCGGACGGAGTGGACCATGCCGGAGTTGAATGATTCCATGGACTGGATTCCCGGGCCGGGAGTGGCCCGCAGAAAGTCAACATATACGCGGCCCGGTTTCTCCAGCCTGTCGGAGCGGAAAGCGGTTTTGCCGGATAGGGCGATGATGAAACGGGTGTATCCATCGCGGGAGAATCGTTTGATATCCGTGATGGTGACTCCGGGAAATGAGTTTCTGCTTTTAGACGCGGCCAGGCTGGCCCCGCCCGTTCTTTCATATGCGTCCGAGTAGCTTTTCTCCGCGCTGCTGTCGTTTCGGCTGAGAAATTTTATATCCCCGATATGCCGCTCGGCGGCGCCGGCCAGGGGCCCGTTAGGGTACTTGTCCAGCGTGCGCTGGAATATTTCCAGGGCCTTCTGCCCGTCGGCGGGTATATTGAATCTTTTATACATGTTTTCATAAATCAGCCCTTGGGTGTACAGGGCATCGGCGCCTTCTTTGGAGCCGGGATAGCGCTGATAAACCAGATAGAATTTTCTCGCGGCGCTGAGCCAATGATTCCTGTTTTTGATCTTCTCCTGGGAGGAGAGCAGCGAGTAATATTGGACTCTGGCCTCCTGGTATTGCGAATGTGCCGAATGTTTGGCGGCTATGGCGTGGAAGGTGAAATCGGGAATGAGGGCGCAGAAGAGCAGAATATTGAGAAATGTTCGGGCATTTAGATACATTAGTATCTCATTTATTAGCAAATTACGGCATAATTAATGTACAAAGTATCAGCTTATGAAGGCTATGTCAAACAAATAAATATTTTATTCTAATGCAATTGAGCGCTTGGTTGATTAGGGTGACATAGTCTAGAATGGAATTTTAACATTACAAAACTTGGCGGGATGGATGGAGCCTTTTTCTAACTTTATTTCCGGCGTGGATCTTTGCAACCCCATGAGAATACAGAGGGCGATCGTCCGCCATGGTGAGCGGTTTTTGCGCCGGGTTTTCACTGAGCAAGAGATCGAATATTGCTCAGCCAAACGCAACCCATATCCATCCTACGCCGCCCGGTTCGCCGCCAAGGAGGCTGCTATGAAGCTTTTGGGGGCGGGACTGACGAAAGTGGGCTTTTCCGAGGTGGAAGTGGTGACGCTGGACTCGGGCAAACCCACGATCATATTTCACGGCCGGGCCAAGGCTCTGGCCATGAAGCTTGGCGTGTTGAAGGTGGATTTATCCTTGTCCCACGAGAGGGATATGGCGATAGCCATGGCGGTGGCCGTGGTGCAGGGCGCTTAGGCTTCGTTTAACACCCCGCGCCCTTCTTATTAACCTTATTTTAATTCCATTATTTATTTGCCTCCCACAAGGCATTGAAGTATTCTAAAACTGAACCTTCCGGCAACAGCCAGGGGGCCAAATTTATTCAAGTGAAATCCGATGGAAACCAAGCGAAACGATTCTCCGCTGCCTGAATTACGAATGCGCAGTCACCATCCTGACTCCAAGAAGGAAGTGGTGTTGCAGGTCCCCGTCGTCAATGGC
>Ga0224495_10002242_pt1 | contig 12753 bp, 11 predicted proteins | sample SF_Jul11_sed_USG_FD_168128 | JGI IMG/M metagenome (GOLD analysis project Ga0224495, IMG submission 168128) | Sediment microbial communities from San Francisco Bay, California, United States - SF_Jul11_sed_USGS_4_1 | ecosystem: Environmental > Aquatic > Marine > Sediment | place: USA: California... | reverse complement strand
TCAGTAGCATTGTGCCTTTCGAAGGGACTGAGCGCGCCCGTGGGATCGCTGCTATGCGGGAGGAGGGAGTTTGTGGAGCGGGCGCGGAAGTTTCGTAAGATGCTGGGCGGAGGCATGCGGCAGGCGGGGGTCATCGCGGCTGCAGGCATTGTGGCACTGGAAACGATGGTGGACCGGCTGGCGGAAGACCATGCCAATGCCAGACGTCTGGCACAGGGGCTGGCACAGATCAAAGGGATAACGCTGGCGCAGGACGACATTCCTACAAACATCGTGATGTTCCATGTCTCGCCACCGTTGTCTCCTGCGGAGTTTATTGAGGCTCTTGATAGAGCAGAGGTGAAGATAGGCCTACGCGACGGCCGACCGTTCCGCGCGGTGACTCACCGCATGGTGTCATCCTCGGATATTGACGAAGCGCTGACTAGGATCGAAGCAGTCTGTCTCAAGCTACAGCGGGCTCGAAAATAACCCTGGCGCAGCGCCACTGAGGAAATATTGTCCAGGGATTTCAAGCTGATTTGTATGTAGCTTATGCAGTTCGGTAGTGCTTGACATTCCTGCTTAGTGGTCATACTTAGTGGTCATAGACTTGCACTAGCCGCCAGGATGTTCCCGAGGAAGGGTAGATACTAGTGAGCGAGCGCGAAATCCCAAATTACTGACCCGGCCGTTGCTTTGGCTGCTCAAAAACTAATCCTCATGGTTTGCACCTCCGTTTCTGGTATTCGAAGAATGGGTGTTTCACCAGGTGTACAATTCCTGAATACTTGTGCGGAATAGAGGGGGTAATCCATGGAGGCATTCTTGCTCTGCTGCTTGACGAGGTGGCAGAGTGGACGATAATCGCACGCCTGGGCCGATTCGGTATAACACGCAGCATATCTATTCGCTATTTTGAGGCTGCCAAAACAGACACAGAAATCATTGTGGAGTCTCAGATCATAAGCCATGATGATAAGAATGCCGTCCAGCGGTCGACAATTCATACGGCTGATGGCACTCTGCTGGCGGAAAGCACGAGTGACTGGATGCTTCCAAGCCCTTCCGTGCTTGCCAGAGTGGGAAGCGCTGATAGGGCGACATTGCAGGAATTCCTGGCCAAATACTCACCAAAAGAAGAAGCGGTTGAGCAATAGGCGCTTCGTTTTGCGGATTATTTCCTTGCGTCCCGTATGTAATCTGGCAACTTTGATTCAAGAGGATGAACGAACTGCCCGTTTGACTTCTTGGAACCTCGTTCGCTAGCCAGTCAAATGGTATACCATCCCGGGAGTTCGTTGAATCCTACCGCTTGGCCTGTTGGCGCTCTATAGCCCAGAGTACCGGGGGCGAATTCAGAGCCAGTCTATTTGCAGCAGGCATCCAACTCTATTCGAAGGGATATACTTTGTCCGTTTCCTTTGCCATCGCCTGCAACAATGCTTTTCCGCCGGAGAAAACAGGGGAAGCTTCTTGAGGCGATTTGTGGACCATGGTGATTGACCCTGTGGGACAGGCGGATGCACAGAGGCCACAGCCAATGCACCTATCCCTGTCTATGACAGTGTGGTCATTTTCAGTTCGGACGGCACTTACGTGGCATCGCTCCACGCAGGTACCGCAGTCGGTACAGGTCTCCTGGTCCTTTATGGCATAGTAGTTCGATGTTACTATGGCCTGCGGGTTACCGTACTTCGTCAGGTTTGCCATGACCTTGCAGCAGCAGCCGCAGCAGTTGCATATGAATGCCTTGTTGCCCGCACTGTTTGTAGAGCAGTGAATGAGGCCGTCTTCCTCGGCTTTCAGGAGTATTTTCCTGGCTTCATCTTTTGAGATTTCCCGGCCGAGTCCATTGTCAATGTAGAAGTCCGCTGATGGCCCGAAGCTCATGCAGGCCTCCAGCAGCTTGTCACAGCCCTGGCCCAGCATTCTGGCTTCTTTGCGGCAAATGCAATCGGCAACAGCAAACCTGGTATGTGATTCGATAATCTGCGATACCTTTTCGTACGGCTGAATTTCAGTGCTTCCCTCTATCTCTTTCTCAACAGGGATAACGCGGAGTATGCCTAGTTTGCGATTTCGCTGCAAAGGTACCATCCCTTCCTCGAAGTACTTCTCGTACAGTTTGATGTTTTCCTGGGTGAGGTTATTCAGCTGGTACTCATAGATTCCGACTACCCAGGGTATCAGGAAGTAGTAGGGCTCCTCGTCGGGTGCCTTATAGCGCATTATTAACCCCTTCTTCGACATCCCGTGCAGGGTTTCTGCCAGTTCAGTCTTATCCTTCCCTGCCCTCTCTGCGATAGTCGCTACATTTTCAGGCGGCCAAGGTCTCAAGCGGAACATTATCTCGGCCTCATCGGGAGCAAAGAGATGCCGTAGTATCTCCAGCTCCACACCGCTTTCGGTTTTGGGGAATCCCTGGGGGAACATATCCAGTCTTTCGCGAAGTCTGTCATAAACGTCAGGCATAACAACCTCCTTTCAGGCTGAACTAGAACGAATTTAACCTCGAATTATACTCTTCTCCAGGAAAAAATGCGCCGCACTGGTGAGATAGGCAGAAGGCAAGCCCTGGCTCTGCGACCTGATGCCGAGAAGCTGATTCGCAGGGCGCTCCTGTGACCTCCAGGGCTCTATTCAGCTGTGATACACTCGGGCTATCAGGGGCAGGCAACGTTCATTCGGTCGCTGTCCCAGCAGTGCCAGTCGTCATCGCCGAATTTATTGAGGTCCTTGACGCGCCCGTCTCCGGTGGTGCTGCTCCACTCAATATATGTGTGGTTGTCCTCGCCCTTATTGTACAGGTCCCAGATGTGGTCGTAGGGAGTGCCTTTGGTGTACTGGGTGTCTATGTAGCCTCCGTTCTCGGGACCATCGGGGACTATGTTCGTATATCTGACAGCGTGTGTGCCTGCGGAGATATTGCGGGACCAGTCTATTCGCACCAAGTCCGTTGTGTTGGTCGGGCTCTTCTTGAGGATCCAGAAGCCTTCGGTTGCCGGGAGGTCGCATTCGCCGTAGTACCACAGGAAGTCCTCATATTCGCCTTCTTTCGATATGTTGATACTCCAGCGGATCCCTCCCGCGATAACCTCCGTAGTAAACTGTGCGTGCAGCTCAGCGGTGTATATGGAGCCACCGATGTTGACTGAATATGACCAGATCCATGAGCCATCGTCCTGCTGGAGCGGAATATTATGGAAGGACGCTCGAAATGCCGCTATCGGCACGGCAAGTCCGACTTTGATTATTGCACTCCAGAGTCCTACGGTGAACGCTGCATAGTTCCAGTTGGATTGATTGCCTGTTTCGAAACTGACTAGACTGCCTGTCTCGAAGTCCTCAAAGGGGATTACGAAAGTCTCTTCCGGGGGAATAATCGGCGCTCCGGATGCGCCACCGCAGCCATTGACGGTCAACACCAGGATAGCCGCAATGAGCAGCACGCGCGCCAGAGTTTTGCCTCTCAGTAGTTTCATAATATGTCCTCCTTTTCTACCTTCGTAGATTGCCCAGGTTGTAAGTTGAAACACACATACAAAGAGATGCTAGCATCTCGATGAAAGGCAGTCAACTGTTTGGTGGAGGTGTGTTGCACATCTCAAAATGGTCTTTACACTATGAAGTTCTTAAAGGTATTATAGAGATAGACAGCTACTACATTCATCTTCGCGATCAAAGGAGGGGAAATTGAGTAAGGCAAAGTCGGCAAAAAAGCAATTTGAGAAAGGGTTTTCCTGTGCTCCGGCGGTAGTCTCGACATACAGCGACCAATTTGGTATGGGAAAGGAATTAGCCTTGAAGATCTCCTGCGGTTTCGGGGGAGGAATAGGACGCATGGGCAGAACCTGCGGAGCGGTAACCGGGGCAGTAATGGTGATTGGGCTCAAGCACGGTCAGGCGGATACGGCCGATGAAGAATCCCGGCAGGAGACCCACAGGTTGGTGAAGGAGTTCATTAATAAGTTCACGGCACTTCATGGCTCCGTCGAGTGCAGAGAATTGATTGGTTACGATCTCAGTAATCCCCGCGAGCTCAGGGCGGCAAGAAAGAGTGGGGTCTTTGAAAGCAAGTGTGCAGGCTTTGTCTATGACGCGGCCTGTATCCTGGAGGATGTTCTTCATCTTTGATACTGAGCGACGTCAAGCTTAGTTCGGCAGCTTTGATTTCTATTGAGAACCACCCGGCCAGAAACCTTCAATCGAGCGACAGCCCTAGACAGCTTCGCCAGTGCTGGAACCTTTTAACGATGTTAGTCCAAAGCTACAGTACTTTGACGAAGAAGGAAGTCACTATAGCAGCCATGCGAGATTCGTATCCCGACCAGGAATGGTCTGCCCCTTCAATGATTTCACACTCCTTGGGGTCGGGCAGAGTCCGGCAGAATTCAAGGAGGTCAGTGCTGGTTACAAAATTATCTTTGCTGCCTAGCACCAGCAGCTTTGGCTTGTGACAATCCTTTAGGAAGCTAAAATCGAACATATCGAATGCAGGTGACACTGCCGCCAGCGCCCCAATTCGAGCGTGCTTGACTCCGACAGGAAAGGCGAAGCCAGCGCCAGCGGAATAGCCAGCGAGGCCCATTCTCTCGGAGTCAACTTCCTTTACCGTGCCCATGAAAGCAATGGCTGCCTCCACATCTTCCTGCTCACCTATTCCCTGGCCAAACTCGCCTTGACTGCCCCCTACTCCGCGAAAGTTAAATCTGAAGGAAACAAACGAGGATTGCGTCAGTGTCTCAGTGAGGGCATAGACGACGTTGTTGTCCATGCTGCCGCCGTAGAGGGGGTGAGGATGGCAGATTATCGCTGCCGGGAATGGGCGGTCACCTTCGGGTATAGCCAGTACTCCTTCGAGGACAAGCTCACCGGATCGAAAGTCCACTGTGGTCTCTTTCATTGTTCCTGTATAGACCTCCTTCCTATTTAACTATGACCTTAATCAATATGTCGCCGGGCAAGCCATCGCTTGTCTGAAGGGCATTCCTCAATTTCACCACGTCGCCTGTTTTTACCCCGGCAGGTATTTTCACTTCCAACCTCTTCCCTCTTCTCTTCAGTATCTTCTTCGCTCCCTGCAGAGCCTCTTTCCGGCTAATTGCCAGCTCGTAGCGAACATCCTGACGCCTGGCTCTGCGGGCCTGGCCAAATATTTCACCGAGATTGATTTCTTGTCCCGGGCGACCTTCAAATATAACTCCCCCGGGTCCACCGCCAAAGCTCCTAAAGGAGAAGGATGACCCTCTGCCTTTCAGGAAATCGCCGAATATATTGTCGAGGAAATCGAATCTCAGTCCAGCCCCACCAAAGTCTTTCATCATTTCCTCAAAAGTCGTCGCGGTATAAGGGCTGCCGAAGATATCGCCTATATTACCGACAGTGCCAAATTGGTCGTATTGCCTTCTTTTCTGAGGGTCACCCAGGACTCCGTAGGCCTCGTTTATCTCCTTGAATTTCTCGTTGGCCCATTTCTCTTTCCCGAGGTTGCGATCGGGATGGTATTGCATGGCCAGTTTCCGGTAGGCTTTCTTAATTTCTGCGTCCGAGGCGTCCCGCCGGACGCTCAAGACACCATAATAATCTTTAGCCATTTGTTCCGAGGCGATTGCCAGATTTTGGCATTTGCTGCTCCCCAATGGACGCAAAAATTATAGCAAAGTGCTGGAATTGACGCTGATTCGGAAATGGATGCGAACACAAGAGTGTTCGTTTTCATTCTGTGTTATGTCGAGCGGGGCAAATGACTGTCGAGATTCTTCGTCGTCAAGATAGACGTGGACTTCTCAGAATGACGTTGCCGGGTTCTCTGCGCCGAGGGTTTGACAAATAGGCGTTTCCCTGCTATATTGCGATGGTTTATTTCCGCTTCCAAACCAATAAAATCGGAGGTAGTCTATATGGTCATTATTGGCGAGAACATACATGTCATAGCTAAAGCAGTTTCGGTAGCAATAAGAGAGAGAGATGCTAAAGTAATCCGGGATTTGGCTAAAGCCCAGACTGAAGCCGGAGCCAATTACATTGACCTGAATGTTGGCCCTATGAAGAAAGACACCGAAGAGACCATGCAGTGGTTGGTCAACACAGTCCAGGAAGTCACCGACTTACCTTTGTCCATAGATACTATGAATCCGGTAGCTATGGAAGCTGGTTTGAAGCACTGCAAGAAGAGACCGTTGCTCAACTCTGCTTCGGGGAAGACTGACTCCAAACAGAACATGCTTCCTCTGGCCAAGAAATACAACTGCGCTGTGGTAGTCTCGGTGATGACGGACAAGGGAATGCCTCCGGATGCTGACTCCAAAATAGAGAGTATTATGGACACGGTGGCGTATGCTAATGAACTGGGGATTCCCAATGAAGATATCTGGGTTGACCCCATAATCCTGCCCGTGAGCACCGCCGGTGAGGGGCAGAGGTTTGCGGTAACAAATCTGGAATTCATCAAGATACTCGAGGATGTTTTGCCTGGCGTTAAGTCAACGGTGGGGCTTTCCAATGTATCCAACGGGGTACCGGAGCAACTCAGGCCGCTTCTTAACCGCACCTATCTGATGATGCTGGGCAGAGATGGGCTTTATTCTGCGATTGCTGACCCTTTGGATAAAGAGCTTATGAGCTTGGCCAAGGGAGAGATGCCGAAGATTACCGAGCTTATTCATAAAGCCATGGACAAGGAGGACATAGACCTGTCCGCCCTGGCTCAAAAGGAAATTGAGTATGTTAAGACGGCCAGGGTTCTTATGGGGGAGACTTTGTACTCCGACGCCTGGCTGGAAAGTTAAGGAGGGTAAACGATGGATTACAAAGCACCAGTTGAAGCGTATACCGGGGTAGTTAGAGAGGTAGCTATTGGGAAAGGCAATAAGAGCTTGAAGATTGGGGGAGAGAATATTCTTCCCCTTCATTTTTTTGACCAGGGCTCGAATCCCAATCCGGTGAAGTTTGCTCTTGAAGTTCTGGACATGAAGCCTGAAGACTGGCCTGAGCATGCAGTGGAACCCTTCAAGGATGTAATCGCCAACTCGGTCAGCTGGGCCAAGAAATGCCAGGGCGCTGGTGTAGATGCAGTCTCGCTCTTTCTCATGAGTACAGACCCGGCGGTCAAAGATGCTCCTGCAGATAAGGCAGCGACATTGGCCAAGGAAGTAGCCGAGGCTATAGCTGTACCTTTGATTGTCTATGGCTCAGGAGATGAAAAGAAAGATGTAGAGGTGCTTTCCAAGGTTGCTGAAGTATGCGATGGCATGAACCTCCTTATAGGCCCGGTGCTTAAGGAAAACTACGAAGCAGTGGGCAAGGCAATTCTGAACCACGGGCACACAGCTATTGCTCAAAGTCCTCTGGATATCAACTTACTTAAGGAACTGAATGTCAAGCTCAGCAAGATATTTCCTCCGGACAGAATTGTGATTGATCCGTTGTCTTCCGCATTGGGCTATGGCATGGAATATAGTTTCTCTTTGATCGAGCGGGTAAAACAGATTGGAATTATGACAAAAGACAGTATGACCATGATGCCGATTATTGCCAATCTTGGTGGGGAATGCTGGAAGACAAAACAGGCCAAGGAAAATAAGAAACAAGGATTGCTTTGGGAAGGAGTGACAGCGCTATCGCTTCTCTTGGCCGGGGCAAATATTATTGTACTGAGGCATCCCGAGACCTTGAAACTAATAAAGGAAACAATAGAAGCGAGGTAAGAAAATGGCACAAGTCAAAGAAATAACGCGGAAATTAGAAGAAATTCGGGAAAAGATAAAAGCGGAGATTGCCTGGGAGCCGGTAGGTCCCACTCCGATGCCAGAAATTCCCGACCTCAGAAACTGGGACATGAGGTTGTTGAAAACATATGCGCCTTTTTATGCGCCTTTCTGTGATTTATGTTGCTTCTGTACCTATGGCAAATGTGACCTCACCGAGACCAGGAGAGGAGGCTGCGGCATTGATATAGCTACTCAGCAGGCAAGATGGGTGCTTCTGACCTGCTTGATGGGATGTTCCGCTCATAGTGCCCATGCCGGGCACATTCTGGAATTCTTGATTGATAAACACGGCCCGGACAAGAAGATAGATCTAGGTGGGTCAATCAGTATCGAAGCACCGCACATAAGGACAGTTGTGGGCTTGAAGCCTGAGACTCTGGGTGATCTTTCCAAAGCCATAGAATATGTCTACAAGGAAATCACCCACCTTCTGGATTCGACTAATATGGGGCAGGAGGGGAGCTACCTGGACTATGAATCGAAAGCTCTTCATGCGGGCATGCTGGACCACGTGGGCATGGAAGTGGCTGATATTGCCCAGATTGTGGGATTCAATTACCCAACTTCAGTCGCTGATACGCCCCTGATAGATTTGGGGTGGGCAGCCGTGGACAAAAGCAAACCGGTGATCCTGTTTGTGGGGCATAACCCGGCCACTTCTACTGTGGTCATTGACTACCTCCGGGAGAATAATCTTTATGACCAGGTTGAAGTCTGTGGTGTCTGTTGCACCGCTCTGGAGACAAGCAGGTATTCTGATAGAGCCAAAGTTGTTGGTCCTTTTTCCCGGCAGCTTTTCTTCATCAGAAGTGGCATTGCCGATGTAATAATGACCGATGAGCAATGCGTCAGGACTGATATGCCAATAGAGGCGTCCAAAGCCGGATCAGCGCTCATAGCTACTCTGGACAAGGCTATGTATGGACTTGAAGATGCCTCCGAAATGGATACCGCAGAGATAGTCAGACAGATGGTAGAGGACAAGAAGCATTTTGCCATCCTCGACTCTCGAAAAGCGGCCGAGGTAGCGGCCAAGGTGGCCATTGAAATTGCCCCGCAGAGGAGAAAAGAATGGCTGACGGAGGCAGAGGCCAAGGAACTGGCCACGAAGTGCAATGTCTGCGGTATGTGTGAGCAGGTATGCCCTAACCTTTTCAACATTGGCGCTGGTATAGCCGAGGTCGCCAAGGGCAATTTTGACCTGATAAGGGAGCAATTCAATCTCTGCATCGGCTGTGGAAAGTGCGAGGCCGAATGTCCTCGCAAGATTCCCATCTTCAAGATAATGCAGACTGCGGCAAGCATGGAAAAATGGAAGGTGAGAGCCGGACGTGGTCCGATAATGGATACTGAGATACGGACTGTCGGTGCCCCCATAACTCTGGGTACAATCCCTGGAGTGGTTGCCCTGGTAGGTTGCACTAACTATCCTGACATTCGAGACATTGCGGAGATGGTGGACGAGTTTGCCAGGAGAAAGTACATCGTGGTTGTTTCCGGCTGCACTAGTATGGTTGCCGGGATGTGGAAGGATGCCGATGGCAAGACCGTGTATGAAAAATATCCCCCGGCTTTTGACATGGGAGGAGTGGTGAACGTTGGCTCCTGCGTTGCCAACAGCCATATCACGGGAGCGGCCATAAAGATTGCCAATATCTTTGCTGCGCTGCCCCTGAGAGCAAACTACGAAGTGATGGCTGATTATGTCCTTAATCGTGTAGGTGCTGTGGGAGTGGCCTGGGGAGTGTACTCTCAGAAGGCGGCCGCCATTGGCACAGGCTGCAACAGGTTGGGCATCCCGGTGATACTGGGACCTCATTCCTCCAAATATAGAAGGTTGTATCTATCGAGAAAGGAAGAGGACGATTGGAGAGTTATGGATGCCCGGAAGAGGGAAATTGTGGATACTGGAGAGCCTTCCCCCGAGCACCTGGCTTACGTGTGTGAGACTAAAGAAAAGGCTATGGTGATGATCCCCAAGTTGTGCATAAGGAAGAATGATACCCCTCAGGGAAGAGCGATAAAATTGAACCATTACATCTCCCTACACAAGAAGTACATGGGTGGTGGTCTGCCTGAGGACATTCACCTCTTCGTGCGCAGGGATCCTGATATTCCGCTTGTCTATAAGAAAGAAGTGCGGGAGTACCTGCAGAAAATCGGCTGGAAACCCAGGGAGCCCGTGGGACTTCCTACCCTTATCGGCACTTATCCCAGCAAGGTTCCTGTGGATGCAGTGATACATTAGAAGGAGGATAAAATGAGTGCAGTGATACCATATCATAGGGTAAATGTCTTAACCGGGATCAAATCGGCCAGGCTGATAGAAGATGCCCAGGAATATGCTGGCCTGATACAGAAAGCAAAGAGGCCGCTGCTGGTACTGGGCCCTCTTCTGCTGAAACATTCGCTTGGTGACAAACTGGTCCTGGAGTATGCTCTGGAGATTGCCAAGGCTGCTAACATTCCTACATGCGCCACGGCCCAGGTCAGAGCAAAGATGGGAGAGCTGGGCGTGACGCCGGATAGCTTCTATGATGTTGTGGAGATAATCAATGCCCTCAAGGATCCCAACTGGCAGGGAGTCAAGAAGGAAGGCAATCATGACTTGGTGATCTTCTTCGGTATAAGGAGCGATCTTGGAGAGCAGGGCCTCTCTGTGCTCAAGCATTTCGCTCCTCACCTAAAAACAATGACGCTGTGCAAGTATTACTTCCCTAATGCAAACTATTCTCTGCCCAATTTCAGAAAAGATGAGCAGTGGAAAGCGTTCTTGGAAAGCCTAATAGATAATTTGAAGAAAGGAGCATAAGAAATGGCAGACGGATTTCATGTTGATATCGGACCTCAATACGAAGGCGAGGTAATAAGAAAGGAAGACCTGTACATAGAATTCGGTGGGCCAAAAGCAGCACATAAGTTTGAATTAGCAACAGTCAAAAGTCCTGATGAAATAGAGCATGAGAAAGTAGAAATCATCGGCCCGGACCTAGGTGATTTGCAGCCTTACGATGAAGAGAAAGGCGGTGGTAGCTATCCTATTGCCATTCTGGTGGATGTTGCCGGAGGACAACTGGACAAGGATGCCGAGGCAATCATCGAGAGGCGGATTCATATGTTCACTAACATGATTGAGGGGTGGTATCACATGAATCAGAGGCAGGATACGTGGATGAGGATAAGTAAAAACTGCTATAAGAAGGGCTTTACTTCGCTGCGGGAATTGGGAGAAATCTACATCTTACTTTATACATCGGAGATGCCGATCATCGAGAAGATCCAGATCACTATTATCACCGATGAAGCAAAGATAAAGGAACTTCTGCCCCATGCCTTGGAGGTTTATGCCGCCAGAGACGAACGGGTGAGGAAATTGAATGACGAGGATGTGGATACCTTCTACGGGTGTGTCCTGTGTCAGAGCTTCGCTCCAACCCATTGCTCTATCATAACGCCCAACAGAATCGCCAACTGTGGGGCCATAAACTGGTTCGACGGCAGAGCTGCTGCCAAGATTGACCCGGAAGGACCCATATTTGCCATAGCAAAAGGCGAGCTTATAGACCCTGTAAAAGGCGAATATTCAGGGGTGAATGCTGTTGAAGCTGAGAAGTCTCTGGGAAACTACGATAGAGTCTATCTCTACAGTGCATTTGAGCACCCGCACACGTCTTGTGGCTGTTTCGAAGCGATTGTCTATTACATTCCCGAGACCGATGCTTTTGGAGTGGTACACAGGGAGTTCAAGGGTGAAACTGTAATCGGGGAAACGTTTTCTCATATGGCAGGAGAAACCTCCGGAGGCAAACAAATAGAAGGAAGACTGGGAACCGGACTGCAGCAGCTAAGGTCTCCCAAGTTCATCCAGGCCGACGGTGGTCTGGCCCGTATAGTGTGGATGCCCAAGGAGTTGAAGGAAAGGTTCAAGGACGCGCTGGAAGCGAAAGGACTTTACGATAAAATAGCCTCAGAAGAAGATGTCAAGAACGTGGATGAGCTTCTGGCATTTCTGGAAAAGGTGGGGCATCCTTGGCTAAAGGGGGAGGTGCAGCTTCCAACCTAAAGGCAGGATTAGTCAGCAATCAGCAATCAGTTAACTGAAAACTGATAGCTATAGAAGGAGGTTTGCTATGCCAATTGCAGGTTCTGAGATTGTAAAGATGCTTCCCGGAAGGAAGCCGTGTAAGGACTGTGGCTTTCCTACCTGTTTTGCCTTTGCCATGAAACTGGCGTCAGGCGGGGCTACTGTCGATAAATGTCCTTACTTATCTGAGGAAGTTAAGGCCAAGCTACTGGACCTCTTGGCACCACCGATAAAGCTTGTCACTGTGGGCTCAGGAGAGAACGCCGTCAGAGTGGGTAACGAAGAAGTGATATACAGGCATGAGAAGACATTTGTGCATTCACCGGGCATTACGCTGCTTATCTCAGACAACGAAGACAATGCCAAAATCGAGGAGAAAATAAAGAAGATAAAAGAGTTGCAGTTCCCCTGGGTCGGGGTGAACCTGAAGGCAAATCTTCTGGCACTTCATTTTGCCTCAGGGGACAAGAACAAGTTTTTGGCTCTGGTGAAGAAGGTCTGTGATTCAACAGATGTAGGTATGATCCTGATATCAGAAGATTTGGACGTCCTATTTGAGGCGCGGGACATATGCGCAGATAGGCACCCACTTGTCTACCCCATAACCAAAGAAAACATTGACAAGGCGATTCCAAAGATTAAGGAGAACCTTACTCCTGTTGGCATTCACGGGAAGAGTATTGAAGAGCTCATCCCTCTGACTGTTAAGTTAAAGGAGGCCGGAATTGAGGAACTGGTTCTAGACCCTGGTTCCAAGAATTTGCTGGAGGCAATAAGAGACCAGACTTTTGTCAGGAAGGCAGCGCTGAAGCAAGGTTTCAAGCCTCTGGGCTATCCCACTATCGCCTTCCCTTGCTTCATGGCCAAGGATGGGCTGAAAGAAATGCTGGTGGGCTCGGCGTTCATAAATAAATGGGC
>Ga0224495_10002241_pt1 | contig 12756 bp, 13 predicted proteins | sample SF_Jul11_sed_USG_FD_168128 | JGI IMG/M metagenome (GOLD analysis project Ga0224495, IMG submission 168128) | Sediment microbial communities from San Francisco Bay, California, United States - SF_Jul11_sed_USGS_4_1 | ecosystem: Environmental > Aquatic > Marine > Sediment | place: USA: California... | reverse complement strand
TGACATGATAAAAACTACATTCATATAACAACTGAAAATGAATCCAGGAAAGAAAGATAATCAATTTGAAAGAATCATGTCCCTGACACAGGTCATAAGGTATCCTGACCATCGAATATATACGTTTGGGGATACTGATTTTAGTTATAAAATAATATCCTCCGATCAAGTAGGCGGTTCTACAGTAAGAAGCGGTAAATTAAAATGTAAAACTCCGGTCATTGTGGTACCTGAAACATTTATGGAAACTTTTCAGGGTTTTTCACCGGAAGCGGTAGATTTTGCAAGACGAAAATACGGGGATCTTGTTTCTAAAGTACAAATTCTCGGTTACCAGTTCACTCATACACTGGAAAGCGAAAATCCATATTCAGAAAATGCCCGACAAGTTGTCGAACGCGTAGAACGTGAAATCTTTGAATCTAAAAGTGATATTGCCCTTCTCGTTTCACCCAATGATTTGTGGGAAATTGCCCTCGTTAAAATTATACTGGATGTATTGCGTAAATCTGCACATGGTAATTTTGAAGATTTACGTGAAAGAGGCTTTTTTCTCAGTGAAGATGAAAAAAGGGAAAATGAAATTGAAATTTTATTCTCCGAAGCAATCAATGATAAACATTATGTAAATGAACTTGCTGAGCGACTTCGTGAATATAATTTATTTGAAAAGTACGAAGATCGTTTCTTTCAACTTTTTAAAAAATATTAAATTTAAGTTAAAACTCTTGGTATTTTAAAAATCTATAACCAAAACTCCACAAAGTTATACACATACTATCCACAAATGTGGACAACTTATTATTGCGGCATACAACTTTAGAATCAATCTAATTGGCTGCTTTTGACAAAAATGTTCAAAAAAATTCACAATTTTTAAAAAAAATAGCCGAGGTTAGCGAAAAATTGTATATACATACTAGCACTCAATACGTATGACTGCTACCACTCAACACCATAGAGTGTTAGTTTTGCTCAAGGTATAGTGACGAATAAAAATTAGGAGAAAAAAATGTATCTAACAAATTTTTTAAATGATATCCACCGGATTCAAAACCAGATGGGGAATAGCTTATACCATGAATTTCCGGCAGTTCAGATTTATTCTAATGCCGATCAATTGATAGTTACTGCCGAAGTTCCAGGCTTAAATCAAGACGAAATTCAATTGAAAGTAAGTGACGACGTTCTCTCCATTTCTGGCGAAATTAATAAAAACCAGCAAAATGAATCACTTCGTGATTTAAAAGAAACCGCTAAAGTGTATCGACAAGAAAGGAAAACCGGGAAGTTTCATAAAACAATTGAACTCCCTTATTCCGTTGACGGTATGCAATCAGAGGCTGTTTTAAAAAATGGAATCCTGACAATCACCTTCCCTTTACGAGAAGAAGCAAAACCTCGACAGATTTCAATTAAAAGCGAATGATAAAACAAAAAGCAAATACTAAAGGAGATTTTATGACAAATGAAAAAGTTAAAACAAAAGAAGCATCAATAAATTCACATATTCCCGAATTGGAAATTATTCCAGATATGGATATTTATTTAAAAGATGACGAGTTTTATTTAGAAGGAAATATGCCCGGTGTTGACGAAACATCGCTGGATATTTCTTTTGAAAAAAATACCTTAACTATTTTAGGTAAAAACAATACCCCGCGTCTAGATAATTTTACCCTGAGGTATGCCGAATATCGAAACGCAAACTATCGTCGATCTTTTCAATTTCAGGAAAATATTGATATTGATGGAATTGAAGCTGTAATTAAAAACGGCGTTCTTAAACTAAAAGTTCCTGTCAAAAAACCTGAAACTAAAAAAATCACAGTAAAAACCAATTAACACATAAATCCGGACATGACTTCCATCATGTCCGGAGCAGGCGACTACTTCCATTGAAAGTAGTCGCCTGCCTTCCTCAGTATTCTCAATTGCTTTTAAAAAAAGATTGATGCTTGCATAAGATATTGATGTAAGGTATGAAAATTCATGAAAGAACTTATCTACATTGTAGAAGATGAGCCAGACATCGCCGCACTTGTCCAACTGCATCTTGAAAAAACAGGATTCCGTCACAGATGGTTTCAAACGGCAAAAGCATTTTTTAACGGCATTGAGAAATCACACCCTGATTTAGTCATTCTTGATCTGATGCTTGAAGATATGGATGGACTTGAAATATGTAAAAACCTGCGAAACGACGAAAAGAAAAAAAATATTCCCATCATTATGCTCACTGCCCGCGCAGAAGAAATTGATAAAATTTTAGGACTTGAACTTGGAGCCGACGACTATGTTACCAAGCCATTTTCTCCCAAAGAACTAATCGCGCGAATCAAGGCCATCTTGCGAAGAAGCCAAAAACAGGGAACAAACTCCGAAATAATAGTGAGGATAGGAGAAATACTGGCAATTGATTCTGAAAAATTCCAGGTTTCTGTAAGAGGTGAAAATATTGACCTGACAACAACAGAATTTAAAATCCTGGAAATTTTATCGAATCATCCTGGCTGGGTTTTTTCAAGAGAAAAAATACTCGATCACATCTGGGGCTATGATAAGGCAGTTATTGATAGAACTGTTGATGTACATATTCGACATCTTCGTGAAAAACTGGGAGATGCCGGCGCATTTATAAAGAATATACGCGGAATAGGCTATAAACTCGAAATTTAAATATTTTATTTTATTAAAGTAAAATGTATTAAAAATAATGAATAATTCACTTTTTACACGACTATATACAACTTTACTGGTTTTTATACTCACTATTTTTTTTGTTAATTATTATTTTACCCTCAAAACCTATCGCGAACACAGAACTTTTATTGAAAAAGAAAAATTAACTAAAATTATTCAATCCATAGAACCTGTTTTAAATAATAATTATACAAATTTAAAATACTTAAACAAATACATTAATGATACAGCGAAAAATTTAAATGTGCACTTGACTATACTTGATACTTCAGGGCTCATACTTGTAAGTTCAGAAAAATCTATCCGGACTTTTAAAAATCTGTTTTTAGAAAAAGATATCGTAGAGGCAAACGTAAATGGATTCGGACATACGATTTACCAGAGCACAGAAGTAAAACAACAAATGTTATTTGTAACCCTGAAAGAAGCCGGCGACTTTCATGGTTTTGTTCGAGCATCTGTTGTCTTATCAGATATGAATTTATTTTTAAACGTTTATAAAAAAAATATTTTTTTCGTAGCCCTGATACTTTTATTTTTATCACTTTCAGGATCATATTTTCTTACAAGAACCGTTACCAAACCGCTAGAAAAACTGGCTCATGCAACAAATCAAATTGCCGGCGGTAATTTTGATATAAATATACCTGAAACTGGCTCAGGAGAAATTTCTGAATTAGCTGATAATTTCAGAATTATGAGTAAAAAAATAAAAAATCTGTTTCAAGATATTTCACATCAAAAAGAAGAGCTTACCAATATTATTGAAGCAATTCATGAAAAACTCATGGTCATTGATTCAAGAGGTATTATATTATCTGCCAATAAAGGATTTGATGAAATCTTAAACTCCGGTGAACTTACAGGCCGCTCATATAAAAAATTAATTCCAAATAAACAAATTATAAATATAATTGATCAAACAATTAAAAACCAGACCGGAATTATGGAAGAGGTAATTCTCGACGATAAGGTATATCTATGCAGCAGCGCCTTCATGTCAGACATCAAGGAGTCGGTATTGGTTATGCGCGACATCAGCGATTTAAAAAATCTTGAAAATATAAAACGTAATTTAATTGCAAATGTGTCCCACGAGCTTAGAACTCCGCTTACAGCCATTAAAGGTTTTTTAGAAACACTAAAAGATGATCTTAAAGGTCAAAACAAAAAATATCTTGAAATTATCGAACGTCACACAGATCGACTAATTTATATTGTGCAGGACTTATTGATATTATCAAGACTTGAAGATCAAACAATTTTACCACAATACCAGAAACTAAAACTAAAAGATATTATTAATGATACTTTTTTACTGCTTGAAAAAAAAGCAAATCAAAAAGGCCTGCCCCTTGTAATTGAAGATGTAAATAACGTAAATATAGACGGAGATCGAAATCAATTGGTACAATTATTTATAAATTTAATTGATAACGCAATTAAATACACTGAAAAAGGCGAGATCAGGGTTATTTTAAATGAAAAAAATGAATCGGTTGTGATTGATATCAAAGATACAGGAATTGGAATTGATAAAAAACATTTGTCACGATTATTCGAGAGATTCTACGTAGTCGATAACTCACGCTCAAGATCCCAGGGAGGTACAGGACTGGGGCTTTCTATTGTAAAACATGTTGTTAATAACCACAAAGGTAAAGTTGAAATTTTTAGCGCTACTGAAGAAGGAACAAAAGTAAGGGTTATGCTTCCGAAATATCAAAATAAAATCATTTAAATAAAATAATTTTGACAAACTCAATCATTTTGATCTTATATCAATTCATTACTAAATTTATTATGCTCAATAAATTAAATCGATTGATTATCATTGGTTTTTTAATATTTTTTGTTTCTATAAATATAGCTCCGGAATCATCAATCAATTCAGCCATTCTATCTCGCGCAATGAACGGAGAAATCATCGTAAGTAAAATAAAAACTAAACATGGACCAGACGGAGTTAAAGTTGTATTTTGCGTAGAAGCCAATAAGGAAGATGTCTGGAGTACGATTACTGATTATAATAATTTTAATAATATCTTTGGGAATATACAATTAAAATTAATTCGTGAAAACAGTAAAGGCGCAATTGTTCAGGTGTCATTACTGGTTTTTAATTATACTCTTTATCATAAATACATTATACCAGGCGAAAAATACACATGGTCAAGAACATCAGGCGATTTAAAAACTGTAAGCGGTTCATGGTTAATATTAAATACCCCGAAAAAAAATCAGCAAATTATTGAATATACTTCTTTTATTGATGCAGGAAACGACGCATATAATTTAATTGCTCAATATGATATTGAAAAACGAGGTAAAGAAACCGCAATAAGATTAATAAATTATCTTAAAAAAAATTATCCTGCAAAAAAATAAACGTAAATCAATATCGGATTAAATACCAGATTTGACCAATCATCTCATGTAAGGCAATGTGTGTTATCATAAATGCTCCGGCACTCGGTAAAAAATCAATCATACCTTCATTATATTCAGGCAGATACATTGTCGGCGCGGGAATAACTTTAAAACCTGTCTTTTGAAAAATAGAAAGTGATCTAGGCATATGCCATGCATGTGTCACCAATAAAATTCGTTTTATATCTTTTCCATCTAATATTTTTTTTGAAAATATGGCATTTTCTGCGGTTGTACTGCTTAAATTTTCCTGCCATACGTTTGTAATTCCATAATCCTTTTTTAAAGTATCAGCCATCACCTTCGCAAGGCTATCACCTTGGTGATCGATAACATAACCCCCTGTAACCAAAATCGGCAAACCGGTCATACGATGTAAGTATACGCCATAACGCAAGCGTATCAATGTACTTTCATCAACAGTATCATGACCATATTCAGGTGAATTTAAGTATCGCCCCGAAGACAAGACAACAATTACTCCCGCACCTGAGTTTACAATTTTATCTTTGTTCAATGCCGGAATGTTTTGTAGCTGATGAATTAACTTATGTGAAATATATGGCGTAGAAAACAAATAAAAAAATACTAGAGTTGCGCCGAGCATAATTTTTGCCAATACAGGGCGAAACCATAACAGTGAGATCCCCATGATCATAAAAATCAAAATTATCCCGGGAGGCAGTAAAATACTTTTAAAAATATAATTTATAATTAAACTCACTTTCTGATTAATTTTTTTATTGAGTTACATCATCAAGTATATTCTTTATATAACAAGAGATTATGCAAACAAGAGGGATTACAGACCACTGAATATAAGTGACACGTTGTTTCAAAATTAAAAATTTACCGTATTGAATATTACTATCATGAAAATTAGCATAAACGAAATTTTTTCAATTGGATGGCATAGCGGCTTGATTGATTTTAAAAATCAATCAAGTGATTTTTCTATTGAGTATAAAAGTATCACCGCCGACAGCAGAAAAGCGGTTTTCGGAAGTATCTTTTTTGCTTTTGACGGTATTCAACATCCAGGGAAAAACTATATTCCTGATGCCCTGAAAAATCAAATTTCTGCTGTTTTTGTCGATCAAAAATATGAATCTGAATTAAATGAAATTGAAAAAAACTGTAATGTCCCTTTTTTTTATTCGGATAATTTTAAAGAAATGGCTGCAAAAACAATTTCCTTGCTTTATCAAAATCCATCTTCAAGAATAAAATGTATCGGGATTACGGGTACCAATGGAAAAACTACCATCGCCTGGGCAATTTACAGTATTTTAAAAAAGCTCAATAAAAGACCAGGTTATATTGGTACAATTGGAATTGAACTACCCGACGAATCGATATTGACCTCCTTAACCACTCCCCCTGTTGATGAAATGCATCGATTACTCCATCTAGCTAATTTGCAGCATGGAGATTTTATGGTTACCGAAGCTTCTTCACATGGTTTATCACAGGGTCGACTTGCCGGCATAAGTTGGGACATTGTCATGTTTACCAATCTTACCGAAGATCACCGCGATTACCATAAAACGATGGATGACTATTATTTGGCAAAAAAAATACTTTTTAAGAACTGGGCCGATAACTATAAAAATTCAAACGGAGCTGCGATTATAAATACTGATGATGATTATGGAAATCAACTTTTTAAATGGCTTAAAACTTCGTATCCCGAACTAACGACCATCAGTGTCGGGAAAAAAAGCGCTATGGTAAAAATTATTTCGATTTCACCATCATGGAAAGGCTATCATACGCAAATTGAATTTAACGGAAATACATATATTTTACGCAGTAAGTGTATTGGCTCTTTTAATATCTACAATTTAACCATGGCTTTTATCGGTCTTGTGCAACTGGGATTTCACAGCGATGAAGTCTTACACCATATGGAAAATTTCACTGGAGCTCCCGGGCGCATGGAAATGTATCATAAAATTAATGGCGGGATGATACTTGTCGACTATGCTCATACCCCTGATGCTTTGAAAAAATCACTTGAAACGTTAAAAGAATTACAACCTGAAAAACTTGTTGTAGTCTTTGGATGCGGGGGAGACAGGGATCGCGAGAAGAGAAGTCAAATGGGAAAAATTGCTGATGAAAACGCTGATTTTACAATCCTCACCAATGATAACCCCCGTACAGAAAAACCTGAAATGATTATTGATCAGATAAAATCAGGAATAAGCAAAAATAATTATAAAGTCATTTTTGATCGGCGGCAAGCTATCGAAGAAGCCATTTATAATTTACAATCTAACGAGGTTCTTTTAATTGCTGGCAAAGGGCATGAAGATTATCAAATACTCCCTGAAGGTAAAATCAAGTTCAGCGACAGCGAAGTTGTCAGAGAAACCATATGCAAAATTTAAATATTAATATTGTCGATCTTCTGGATGACAAAACAACATTGCACAAACTTCCTCAAGAATCCGTAATTAAATCTCTTTGTGTTGATTCGCGAAAGCTGCAAAAAGGCGACTGGTTTATTTGCCTCAAAGGTGAAACTTTTAACGGACATGATTTTATAGAATCTGTGCTTGCATCAGGAGCTGCGGGAATTATATATGATCAGGAGGATGTTAATGTACCTGGTCTAAAAGTTACCGACACAACAAAATTTCTGGGTAAGCTGGCAACACACTGGCGAAACATCATTAACCCTGTTGTAATTGCCATAACAGGTAGCAATGGAAAAACTTCAGTAAAAGAACTGATTTCGTTTTTACTTGAAAAATACGCCACGGGAAAAGTCTGTCAATCCGCCGGAAACTTTAACAATCAATTCGGTGTTCCTTATACTTTGCTGTCGCTTAAGCCGGAACACAGATTTCTCGTTGTTGAGGTTGGAACCAATCACCCCGGAGAGATCGCCCCTCTTTCCATTTTAGCCCTGCCCGATTATGCCGTAATAACTTCTGTTTCACCGGGGCATATTGGAAATTTTGGTTCACTGGAAAGTATCGTTGAAGAAAAAAGCGATATCATTACAGGGATGAAATCCTCCGGAGTTTTCATTACAAATTTTGAATTATCAAAAAATTTACAGATTTTAAAAAAAATCAATGACCATAAAATACTGATCAAATCGCCGGATAAAACACTCACCCTTTTACATCATAACGAAACCGGAATAAATTTTTTATTTGATGGCGAAACATACCATTATCCCGTATGTGGGCTTCATCAATTTCAAAATTTATTATTGGCATACACCGTTTTATCTGAAATCATAAAAGAAAAAGAGCAAATTAAAAAAGCTTTGAAGGAATTGGTAAATTATCGAGCCGTAAAGGGACGACTTCAAAAAACAGATGCCATAATGTATAATGTGTGGGACGATACATATAACGCAAACCCAGCTTCATACAAAGAAGCTATTGACTTTATTTCTCAAATTTCAAAAAACTCTGAATCTAACGCCTTTGGCGCTTTTGGAATGATGGGGGAACTAGGCAATTTTTCCGAAAAAGCTCATGAGGAATTGGGGAAATTAACTGTTGATTATGGCTTTTCAGCGGTTTTTTTCAGCTCAAATGAAGAAAAAATCAGAAATGCTTTTTTGCGAGGTCGACAAGAAATTAAACAAGCTTCATTAACCTCAGAAAAACCAGAAACCCTCGTTGCCGCAAATACCGACCAGGATATTCTCTACGGTAATAAATACTTGTTATCTAAAATGAAAAATGGAGATCATTTACTCGTGAAAGGATCCAGATCAACCCATATGGAGCGAATTTTAAAATTGTTTTAAATATCGAATGAGAACCCTTCAGGAATCATAATCATGTTTTTAAATAATTTCCTGGCGGACTTTTCCATATCTTGAAGAAAAGTATCGGTATGCATCGGATCATGATGAATCATATGCACATGCTTGATATTTGCTTTGATCGCAATCTCAGCGGCAACTTCATATGTTGAATGCCCCCAACCAATTTTTGATGCAGTATATTCTTCAGGTGTGTATTGGCAATCATAGGCCATTACATCTGCATTCATTGCAAATTTTACCAGTTCCTCTGTCATAGCATCACTATGCTCGATATCTGTACAATAAACGTAACTTTTTTTATTATAATTAAATCGAAAACCAAGAGCATCATTTGGATGCCTGAGTCGTTTACAATGAATTTCAAAAGACCCTGGGTTTATTATTACTTCAGGTTTTAACTCATGAAAATTTAAATTTGAAGGTAAATCTTTTATTCTAACGGGAAAATACATGAAATTTTGCTGCATAGACAATACATTTTCAATTGTCCATGTCTCATTTCTATTATTGGCTGGAATTACTTTTGTTTCGCCATATATATCAAATTTATTACTGGGCATGTATATTGGTACAAAAAAAGGAAATCCCTGAATATGATCCCAGTGAGTGTGCGTAAATAAAATATGAGCATGGCCGCCTTCTTTGGGGAATATCTTTAAAAGATCAAGCCCAAGATTACGTATGCCGGTTCCTGAATCAATGATTATATGCTGTCCGTCAATTTTAATGTATACACATGTGGTGTTTCCGCCATATTTGTCATACTGCATTCCTGGAGTGGGAGTTGACCCTCTTACACCATAATATTTAATATGAATCGGCATTTTTTTATCTTGATAAATATTTTACAAAATTATCAGTTATTTATCGGATTTTCCCAGTCTATTCATGATAGAATTTTCATGACGTATATCAATTCCCTCAGTAGCAAAAACGACATTTTCAGAAATATTTGTTGTATGATCTGCAATTCGTTCAAGAGCTTTTGCCGCGAAGGCTATACCAATGGAATTTGAATATTTTTTTTGTATAGAATATTCCAGCTTATCGACTTCATCATCTTTTAAAATGATCTCCTGAGCTAAAGCGCTGTTTTGGTTTAGCAATGCATTTACAGCATCCTTAACCATTTCATAAACTTTATCTGCCAGAATTTTTAAATCTTCCGGAATTGGAGGCTCAAGTGTCTTTAACTCCTTGGCAACATTTTTACATTCATCCCCGATTCTTTCTAGGTCAGAGTTTAACTTGACAACGGAAAAAACAAATCGCAAATCAGACGCCATCGGATTGATTAATGCAAGAAGGGCAACGGCCTGCTGATCAATTTTTTTTTCAAGATCATCAATATGACGATCCTGTTGAAATACAAACTCAAGCGTTTCAAAATTTTCTTTTTTAATACATGTACGAATTGTATCAACTATACTAATTACAATATCTGTCATTTCTTCAAGAGTTTTTCTTAGTTCTAAAACAGACTTTTCTACTTTTAACATTAACCAAATCTCCCTGTTATATATTTTTCCGTTAACTTGTTTTCGGGTGTCGTAAATATTTTATTTGTTGGATTTACTTCAACAAGTTCACCCAGATAAAAAAAAGAAGTGATATCCGATATTCTGGCGGCCTGTTGCATATTATGCGTAACAATCACTACCGTATAACTTTCTTTTAACTCTAAAATCAATTCTTCAATAACCTGTGTACTGATAGGGTCAAGCGCGCTTGTAGGTTCATCCATTAAAATAACGTCCGGATGGGTTGCAATTGTCCGCGCAATGCACAATCGTTGCGCCTGTCCTCCTGAAAGTGACATGGCAGAATCTTGTAATCTGTTTTCCACTTCTTTCCAGAGTCCGACTCTTTTAAGTGAGTTTTCTACGATATTATTGATTTTTTCCTTATCTTTTATTCCCGCAATTCGAATACCATAGGCAACGTTGTCAAAGATTGACTTTGGAAACGGATTTGGCTTTTGAAATACCATACCCACTTTTCTGCGAAGCTGCGTAACATCCTGTTTTCTGTCATAGATATTTTCATTATCTACTGTAATTTGTCCGGTTATTTTAATATTTGAAATCAAATCGTTCATTCGATTTAAACACTTTAATAAAGAAGATTTACCGCAGCCTGAAGGTCCTATAAATGCTGTTATTTGATTTGCGGGTATTTGAATGTTAATTTTTTTCAGAGCATGATTATTACCATAAAAAAGATCCAGGTTTTCAACACTTAGTTTTATTTGTTCTACATTTATTTTATTATTTATAGACATCTTATTTATGAACTCCAAGTTTTTTTGAAATTTTATCTCTAATGAGTATAGCCAGTAAATTTAAAATAAGTACAACGGAGATTAAAACAAAAGTTACGCCATATTTTTGTTCATCGCTTACTCCGACGACCTGTGTGCTTATGGCAAATAAATGGTATGATAGCAGCATGGTTTTATCAAAAACACTCGAAGGCAGCGAAGGAAGATAATAGGCGGCTGCCGTAAACAAAATCGGAGCAGTCTCGCCGGCAACACGAGCAGTTGCAAGAATAATTCCCGTTAAAATTCCCGGCGTTGCGGTAGGAAGTATCACCTTTACAACTGTTTGCAAGCGGCTTGCTCCAAGGGCGTAGCTTGCCTCGCGAATATTTTCTGACACAGCCTGTAATGACTGATAGGATACCGTTATAATAAGCGGTAATATTAAAACACCCATTGTCAGTGCGCCTGCTAAAATGGATATGCCAATTTTTAAGAGTAAAACAAAAATTCCAAGGCCAAAAAGTCCGTAAACCACCGATGGAATTCCCGCTAGATTAACTATAGTTAATTCAAGCAAGTAAAACAACTTGCCTTTTTTTGTATATTCGGACATATAGGTTGCCGACATAACACCAATGGGAACCGCAATGAGCATGGTTATAAAAGTTAAAAAAATAGTCCCGTATATCGGCGCAAAAATCCCTCCAGTTTCCATTGATGATGAAACTGTAAACAAGAATTCATAGTTTATACGCGAGATACCTTTGCTAAATATAAATAATATCATCGCAATAATCGGAAGTATTGTTGATACACATAAAAAACCAATGATGGTATATCCGATAAGATTGTATATTTTTGTTTTAACCATTTTTCTTTTTTGAATTTTTTATGCGATTGATTATATATGCGCTGAGCATATTTACTCCAAGAGTAATAAAAAACAACAATATACCAAGCATAAAAAGTGCATGATAATGCTGATCTCCAAATATAACTTCACCCATTTCTGACGCAATGGTTCCGGTTATGGTTCGAACAGGCGAAAAAATATTAGCCGTAATTTTAGCAGCGCCGCCTGCCACCATCATGACCGTCATAGTCTCTCCAATAGCCCGCCCGATTCCAAGCATAATACCGGCTACAATTCCAGAATTCGCGGCAGGAAGGGTGACCCTGATCATCGTCTGTAATTTTGAAGCGCCCAGGGCAAGAGATGCGTATTTTAAATTCACGGGAACCGCCTGTAAAGCTTCTTCAGAAACGGATGTAATTGTCGGAATAGACATAAAAGCCAGCATAATAGCCGCTGTAAAAGCGTTTAAACCGGAAGCAACGTGAAAGTAATGCTCGAGAAACGGCCCAACCAGAACAATACCAAAAAAGCCAAAAACTACAGATGGAATAGATGCCAAAATTTCAATAATTAATTTTAAAGCAGTCCTTATGCGCAATGTAGATATTTCTGACATAAAAAGAGCTGTTGCAATAGAAAGCGGCAAGGCAAGTAATGTCGCAAGAACTGTTATCAGCACACTTCCAAAGATCAAAGGTAAAACGCCAT
>Ga0224495_10002240_pt1 | contig 12764 bp, 6 predicted proteins | sample SF_Jul11_sed_USG_FD_168128 | JGI IMG/M metagenome (GOLD analysis project Ga0224495, IMG submission 168128) | Sediment microbial communities from San Francisco Bay, California, United States - SF_Jul11_sed_USGS_4_1 | ecosystem: Environmental > Aquatic > Marine > Sediment | place: USA: California... | reverse complement strand
ACCTGAAACCATACCTGAAGCAGGAGGAATCTGGGATGATGTGTTCTCGCAGCTGTACAGGATGGTCAAAAAGCATATCCAGACCAAACAAAAACTGGCTGCCGAATTGCAGTACCTGGAGCAGGCGACTGCCGCCTTGCCAGAGGGTGTGGTCATCCTGAACGACGCGAATCGCATCGAATGGTTCAATCCGATCGCCCAGCAACATTTCTATCTTGATGCCGAACACGATTTCATGCAGGACATTACTTATCTGGTGAGGCAGCCGGAGTTCATAGCGTATATCCATGAATCCGATTTCAGCAAACCGCTGATGATGCGACCGGCACGACATGACGACATGATTTTGTCCATCAAACTCATTCCTTACGGTGGGGACAAGAGATTGCTGATCAGCCGCGACATCACACAATTCGAGCGAATCGAAAGCATGCGCCGTGATTTCGTCGCAAATGTGTCGCACGAATTGCGCACCCCGCTTACCGTGGTGAACGGCTTTGTCGAAAATTTGCAGGACATGAAGGATCTAGGCCACGACAGCGCGCGGCGTGTATTGATGCTGATGGCCGAGCAGACCAAGCGCATGGAAAACCTGGTTGCCGATCTGCTGACCCTGTCGCGCCTGGAAAGCAATCAGAATCCTTTGATCGAGGAGGTTGTTGATATTGGTGAGCTGCTTAACGACGTCATTAAGGGCGGGCGCTTGCTCAGCGACGGAAAGCATGATTTGCGACTTGAAGTGAAAGGCACAACGAGAATATCGGGCAACCTTGGAGAGCTGCGCAGCGCGTTCGAGAATTTGCTCGGCAATGCGATCCGCTATACGCCTGAAGGAGGATCCATCCTGTTGCGCTGGTTCGAAAGGGGAGGGCAGCAGGTTTTTTCGGTGCAGGACAGCGGCATTGGCATTCCCGCGCAGCACATACCTCGCCTGACAGAAAGGTTTTACCGGATTGACAGCAGCCGTTCGCGCGAAACCGGCGGGACAGGTCTTGGCCTCGCGATCGTGAAGCATATTGCGATGCGCCACCAGGCCAAACTCGAAATATTCAGTGAGGAAGGCAAAGGCAGCACCTTTTCGCTGGTGTTCCCGGCCAGAAGACAGGTGGCGTAACCGCCGAACAGTCTGGCGATATGCAGCAGAAATGTCAGCAGGTTTCCAATAATCAGGTTTGGCTAATTGCCAGTCATCGGATACAAATCCAAAGTTGGCCCGGCACACGGCATACTCATACCGCGCACGAAGATGTCAATCCGGCGTAAAGCTGACGCGCTCGAAATCGACGCCGTACTCCACACAGAAACCCAGTTTTACTTTCTGAATCTCCGCGTTGGCTCGTTCTATTCTCGCCATGAGATCAGGTTGGAAACGGCCGTACTCAAGGATCAGGCTGGGAGGAGTCTTGAGAGTCGGCACCTCATGCAACAGCAAAGCCGGGAGATATTGGTCGGAACCGCTGCTTTCTGACACGGTGATGCGGACAGCCTCAACCTCGCCAGGCAGATATTGCACCCCGATACGCAGGTGCCCGGTGAGGGTTACGTTCACCCATTTTGATATGCCCAATATCCACGTGGTCGCACCAAGTATGCTCGTGGTTGTATCAACGGGATGAAAAGCGACCAGTTGATTGAAGCTCAGTTGACCGCCGTCCATGCTTTCACGAGCCAGCTTGGCTCCCATAATGCTGGTGTTCTCCACTTGCCATGATTCCAGCTGGGAGCCCTTGTCAATCTGATCCCTAAAGGCGGGTCCACCAGACAACCTTGCCAGGGACTCGGCATGTTTGTTTGCTGTATTTCCCTTTACGGCATAGTTGCCGGGTTGCTTAAACGGTTTGCCGGAAAGATGCGCGTAAATGTTTTCGAATTTGTGGCAAAGCCCGGTTCGATGCTCGACAGGATGGCGGTCGCCAGATCGAGTATTGCGGTTTTCGCACCAGCACTGATGCAGAAATGTGAGGAACTCGATGCAGTCCTTTGCGGTGCAATTGTCGCCAAGTTTCTGGTTCTGGGGGGTTTGTCCCTGCTGCATCAGTATGGTCTTGACACGCAACAACTTGCTCAAGGGAACCATCGCTATATATCTCATGGTCTCACTGTGGGTGACGTTATTAATAGGGAGCAATCCATGGGAACTGGCCAGATCAGTGGCCAGCGGTTGCGCGTCTCCTCTGCTTCGGGAAAAGCTTTTCTCCACGGCCACTGTGGTGCTCCATTCCGACAGCCATCCATCCAGAAGTTGCAGTTGGAAGCGGTTGAGTTCGGCGGGGCGTGCATAACAGGCAAGCAGGGTTTTGACATAAGTGCCCTCGCAACTGCCGCGAGGCTGGACGGTATTCAATGGATCCGGAACCTCAACGTGTTGCAGCCCGTTCCCTTCGGAGAAAGAGTAAAGCTCATGCAATTGATGCCATAGTTTAGGGTCGAATTCGTAGCCGCAGCGCAAGTGTTCGAAGATCGCCAGCCCGGTGTATTGCAGGCAGCGCTGGCATAACATGGCACCCCGATCGGCAAGCAGTTTGTCGCCCGAGATATAGGCTTGCAGACAACGCTGGTAACCCAATACCAGCGCCTGCCAGAGTTGCACAATGCCGACGAACACCGTCATTTCGCTATCATTCAGCGGCAACGGTTTTGCGATCAGCTTTCTTGCATAATTATCCTGCACATAGCCGACCGTCTCGCGCAACAGCTCAAGGGTATCGAGCCGGTCCGGGCTGCGTATCGGGCAGCGGTTGAATTCGCATACCTGAAACAGCAGCTTGCCGTGCGCAGGCTGAAGATTGGTCAATTGCAGTTGTGCCAGCCATTTCGAGCAGCTGTCGGTGTCCTTGAAAGCGGGATTCGCCAGGTCGTCAGTCGGTTCAAGTGGGAGGGTTAGCATGTCGGATAACTCAGGATAGATGCACGAATACCATGGGCCGGGAAAATATGTGGCTTTGTTGTTGCTGTTCAAACCATGCTCATAAGGTATGCTATTTTACAATAGCACTCGCTCTATACCGCCATCATTTGCCTTGGCTACATAATCCGGTAGCCAATTGTCTCCCAACAAATGTTTGGCCATTTCCACGACGATGTAGTCTGCAGTGGTGCCGCTGTCGTCGTTGTATCTTGACAATCCCTGCTGGCAGGACGGGCAGGAAGTCAGGATCTTGATTGCACCGCGGAAGCCGTCGGCGCGCAAATTAACCGCGCCCTTGCGCATTTCCTGTTCCTTGCGGAAACGTACCTGGGTAGCGATCTGAGGCAACGCGACGCCGAAGGTTCCCGACTCGCCGCAGCATCGTTCGTTGAGCGCTACGTCGGTACCCATCAACTCATTGACCACGTTGAGCGGCTGATAAGTCTTCATAGGAGAGTGGCACGGGTCGTGATACATATATCGCACCGGTTCTGCGTCGCGCAGCGTGGGGTCGGGAGGTGCGGAGTCCCGCTGCTCACTTCCCCTGGAGCTCATCAGGCTCTCATGCAGCAGGCGCTTTCCTTCCGCTTCCTTGAGCTGAACACCTTTCTCCAATAGGTATTCGTGTATATCAAGCAGACGACAACCGGGGAATATCTTGTCGAACTGGTATTTCAGCAACTGGTCCATGCATGTTCCGCAAGATACGATCACCGTCTTGATGTCGAGATAGTTCAGCGTGTTCGCGACGCGATGGAACAGCACGCGGTTGTCGGTGGTGATCCGGGTAGCCTTGTCAGCCTGGCCGGAAGCGTTTTGCGGATAACCGCAGCACAGATAGCCGGGTGGCAACACCGTGATTGCGCCAACCTCGTACAACATCGCCTGTGTGGCCAGGCCTACCTGCCCGAACAGACGCTCCGACCCGCAACCTGGGAAGTAAAAAACTGCCTCGCTGTCCTCGCTCAGTTTGCGCGGATTGCGTATCACCGGCACGATGTTGCCGTCTTCGATGTCTAGCAGCGCGCGCGAGGTCTTTTTCGGCAGATTGCCGGGCATCGGCTTGTTGATGAAGTGGATCACTTGTGATTTCAACGCCGCGCCGCCTGTTGTTGCCGGAGGTCGTGTTGTCTGACCTTTCAGCAAGCCGAAACGCCTTGCCATCTGGTAGCCGATGCGTTGCATCCGGTATCCCCACTCTATGATCACCTTGCGCACCAGTTTGATCGTGGTCGGGTCGGTGGCGTTGAGAAACAGCATCGAAGCCGCAGTGACCGGATTGAATTTCTTTTTCCCTTGCTTGCGCAGGAAGTTGCGCATGGCGATCGACACATCGCCAAAGTCGATATCAACCGGGCAGGGGTTCAAACACTTGTGACACACGGTGCAGTGATCGGCGACATCGCTGAATTCGTCGAAATGCCGGATCGAGACGCCGCGCCGGGTTTGTTCTTCATACAGGAATGCTTCGACCAGCAGCGATGTGCCAAGGATCTTGTTGCGCGGCGAATACAGCAGGTTGGCGCGCGGCACATGTGTGCTGCACAGCGGCTTGCATTTGCCGCAGCGCAGGCAGTCCTTTATCGAATCGGAGATCCCGCCCAGCTCGCTCTTTTCCAGGATCAGGCTTTCCAGTTCCATCAGGTTGAAGCTGGGCGTGTATGCGCGCTCCAGATTGCCGCCGGTGAGCAGCTTGCCTTTGTTGAATCGTCCCTCGGGATCGATGCGATGCTTGTAAGCGGAGAACTGGGCGATCTCGCCTTCATCAAGAAAGTCGAACTTGGTGATTCCAATGCCGTGTTCACCCGAGATCACACCGCCCAGGTCCTTCGCCAGACGCATGATTCGAACCACAGCGCCGTTAGCTTGCTGCAGCATCTCGTAGTCGTCGGAGTTAACAGGTATGTTGGTATGCACGTTACCGTCCCCGGCATGCATGTGCAGCGCGATGAACACACGGTTTTTCAGCACGCTCTGGTGTACTGCGTAACACCGCTCGAGTATCGGTTGATAAGCGCTGCCGGAAAAGATCCGGCGCAGTTCATCGCGTATTTCGCGTTTCCACGAGGCGCGGATGGAGTGGTCCTGCAGTGCATGGAAGACCGTTGAGTCTTCGGAAAGATCCAAGCCTGCTGCAGAGCAGAATTCCGGAAAGGCAATTTGCAGCCCGGATACTGGCTTGTCCAGATTGTCCCTGAGCCACTGCCAGCGCATGCGAACCTCGGCCAGCAGCTGTCTGGCATCTTGCGCTCGATTACCGAGCAGTACGGCCTCACCGATCTGCCTGTCATCCTGGTAGTAAAGTGGCAGTTCGCCGGAGAAGAATTCATCAAGTTCGTCCAGCAATTTGAGTTTGTTGTGCAGCGACAATTCGATGTTGATGCGTTCTATGCCGTCGCAATAATCGCCCATGCGCGGCAGCGGGATCACCACGTCTTCGTTGATCTTGAAAGCGTTGGTGTGCTTGGCGATCGCGGCGGTGCGCGCGCGATCCAGCCAGAATATCTTGCGAGCTTCGGCAGAAACCGCGATGAAACCTTCTCCGCTGCGCAGGTTGGCAAGGCGCACGATTTCAGATGATGCAGCCGCGGCAGCATCCGCATCGTCACTTACCACATCGGCGAGCAAAACCATCTTCGGCCGTGTGCCGCGCCTGGATTTGGTGGCGTAGCCCACCGCCTTGAGGTAACGCTCGTCGAGATGCTCCAGTCCAGCCAGCAATGCGGCCGGATGCGCATCCAGGTAATCCTTGATCTCTACGATGGCCGGAACAGCCTCGCGAACCTGCCCGTAAAATTCAAGGCATACGGTGCGCGTGTGGGCGTGTGCGCGATGCAGGACAAATCGTGCCGACGTGATGATGCCGTCGCAGCCTTCCTTCTGGATCCCGGGCAGGCCGGACAAGAATTTGTCGGTGACATCCTTTCCCAGTCCTGTCTTGCGGAAAGCAGCGCCGGGAATGGACAGAGTTTCCGGCGCACCAAGCACTGTTTTGCCATCCGCTGCGTAACGGCTGATTCTAAAATGTGCAGAGGGGACGTCGTGGATCTTGCCGAGGTTGTGATCCAGCCGCTCGACTTCCATCCACATGCCATCCGGCGTGACCATGCGCCATGAAACCAGATTGTCCAGCGCCGTGCCCCATAGCACTGCTTTCTTTCCGCCGGCGTTCATCGCCACGTTGCCGCCGATACAAGAAGCATCCGCCGACGTGGGATCAACCGCGAATACCAGGCCGCTATCGTCGGCAGCTTCCATCACCCGTCTGGTCACAACTCCAGCACCGCAATGGATTGTGGCGCATGGCTTGCCCGATCCGGGCAGGGTAAGATTCTCCACTGCCGAAAGCGATTCGAGTTTTTCGGTGTTGATCACCGCTGAGTACTTGTCCAGCGGCACTGCGCCGCCGGTATAGCCGGTGCCGCCGCCACGCGGAATGATGGTGAGTTTGAGTTCTATGCAGGCACGCACCAGCGCGGCGATCTCTTCCTCGTTGTCCGGATGCAGTACAACGAAAGGATACTCGACGCGCCAGTCGGTTGCATCGGTCACATGAGAGACGCGCGCCAAACCGTCAAACTGGATGTTGTCGCGGCGCGTGATGCGGCTCAGTATGCGTACTGCGCGTTTGCGCAATTGCAGGGTTTGTTCGAATTCGGCTGCGAATTTGTCGACTGCGGCCCGGGCAAGAGCTAGCAGCCGTTCAACTGTCTCATTCGATTGGCGGCGCTGATCGATCTCGTTCAGGCGATGGTGTAGTGCGCCGATCAAGGCGGCGCGGCGTTTGCGATTTCCCAGCAGGTCATCCTGCAGATAAGGGTTGCGCGACACCACCCAGATATCACCCAGCACCTCGTAAAGCATCTGCGCGGAACGGCCGGTTCGGCGCTCTTCGCGCAAGGTATTGATGATGTCCCATGCCTCGCTGTCGAGTATGCGCAACACGATCTCGCGGTCTGAAAACGAAGTGTAGTTGTATGGGATCTCGCGCAAACGTGCCGTCATTAATAACCTCGAAACCCTGCTACGCTGGTCAATTGCGTTGTTGCGTGCTCGCTCATTCCTCGTCTAACCGACTTGATATGCCTTGTCATTCGCTGCGCGCGCTTGGCACCAGGCCATGCTCACGACGGTATTGGAGGTTTCCAAGGTCGGGCTAATTGAAACTAAGGCGCGCATTTTACCTGAATGCGGCCTGCCACTCGATACTTATGGGGATGCGGATAGAACGAAAATATGAATCCTGATGAGATATATGAGGAAAGGCATTGTTATAGCCGGTATTCCCATATGGCATGTCCGGTCATTTGCTGTTAAATTATGCAATGAAGTGACTTTCAGCAACTGTTTCTGGAAATGGACGGGTAATCAAATCCGCACACCAATGTGATCCTTATGCGTCAAACACTGCTTAGATTTTGGCTTTTCCAACTATTGCTAATGCACTATCCGACAAGCCACGCTGAAGGATACGAACTGGGTCAAGGTTGGGCTGCCGGCAATTATCTCTTGTCCGGTTATGTAAATATTGAGCTTGTGGACCGATTTGGCGCTCCGACAAAGATTGAACTCGACGACCTGAGCATGTTCGCTAGTGGCAGAATCAGCAAGTCTGTCAACCCGTTCCTGGAGGCCGAGCTATCCAAATACACCTTGATTCAGCAGGGCGGCCAAAGCGGTGGCGGTGATTTCATAGTTGAGCGGTTTTATAATGACTCTTTTCTTTCCGAGTATGACACGCTGCGTGTTGGCAAGATACTGAGCCCAGTGGGAGAATGGAACCTGGTGCATGCGGCGCCACTGATCCCCATCATTACCCGCCCGTACACAACTGCGCGCGGCTTTGTAGCATACTCGAGCGGAGTCAGTTTGCTGCATGACCCGGAGAGTGCAGCATCTCCCAACTGGCAATTGTATTGGCAACCGGATATGGAGTGGTTCAAGCGCCCGGCTAGCATGGCACCGAGGAACTTTCGCAAAGTATATGGCGGCCACATCAACATGCCATTGGGATTGCTGGACAGGGTTGGCGCATCCGTCCAGCATGGGCAATTAATAGAGACCGGAGAAACGTTCACCTTGTATGGAGTCAATGTCTACAAGACTCTCGGCATACTGAAACTGGAAGGCGAAGCAATAACGGCCAATTTTTCAGGGATCGTATTGCCCGGAGCGACCCCTCGGGTTTATGACAACGAATCGGGGATTTTTGGGCTTGCCGATTTTGCAGTCACTCCGAAGTGGCATGCCATTCTTGAAGGTGAGTACTATCAGGATCACATGGTGAGCAAATCCTCCCGAAGTACCTTGGCTGCTTTAGCCTATAAACCCAGCGTGCCGATGGTGTGGAAGCTGGAGTACATTCACCAGGCGGGAACGTCCTTGTCCATAGCGACCATTCGTACCGGCTGGAAGGCATCCTTCTCTACTGTATTCTGATGCGGGCTTTACTGTTGATTTGCGGGGTGTTATGGGCATTGCCGGGCCTGGCAGATGAGCTATTTATAATCGCATCCCCGCAGGTGCCGGAGTCGACGATTACTGCCAAGCAATTGGCCGATATTTTCACGTTGACAAAGACTTCTTGGAACAAGAACACCCGTGTGGTGCCTGTCAACCGTGAAGCGTCGAGCGAGGAGCGCAAAAAGTTTTCCGAATATGTTTTTAATCTTCCGCCGCAAGAACTCGGAGAGTACTGGAACAAGCTCAGATTCCAGGGCAAGCTCCCCCCGGTCATCCAGACATCAGATCAAGCCGTTCTGAGTTTCGTGCGCAGTGTCCCCGGTGCGATTGGCTACATCAATGCCAAACAAAATCCAAAGGGGGTCAAGATCTTGATGCAGATTCCATGATGCGGCATTTTTCAGATCGGCCTTCCTATGATATCTGAGATCTTTAGGGGGACTATTGCACGCAAGCTGCTGCTTGCATTTTTTTCGGTGTTTATCGTCACCTATTTCGTCACTGCCCTGGTGGTGGAAAGTTCCGTCCGGTCCGCGGTGACCGATGCCGAACTGGATACATTGTCACAACTGGCTCAACTTAAACTCGGCAGCATCAATTCAAGGTTCGATCGACTTTCGACCAACCTGTATGCATGGGCCAAACTTGACGTGATGAATGATATTGTTTCTGGCGATGTGGACAAGAGGATCGAGCACACGCTGAGGAACCTGGCAACCGATTATGCGCTGGATGGCGAAATTTATGTGTTTAATCCAGCCGGGCAACTGGTTGCAGCCAGTGACATGCTGCATATAGACAGTCTTCCGGATGTATGGAAGCCGCAAGGGGGGTCAGGGTTCATCAACAAACATCCAAGCCCTGTGGATGGGCAGGATATAGTGGCGTTGGTTGCTCCCATCGTGGCAACTTTTTCGCCGAACTATCAGCTTGGCACCATCGTGATGGCCAATCACTGGAGTGAGGTGCATGCCTCGTTATCCGACAATACTCTGCTCTTGTTCCACCAGCATTCTTCAGCGCCCCGGGAGTCCGGGCCGGATGCCATGGCATCCGACAAAACGGCGCCTCCGGAAATTACCGACCTTCTGGATTCCACACTGAAAGAAACAGTATCGAACAATACCTTGTCGGAATTGGTGCATCTCAATGGATGGATAGATGTAGGCAATAAGTCGTATCTGGTTAACAGCGCATTGCAGGATTCAGGCATGCTGTCCGGATGGGAGATCGTGATGCTGCGCGAACCCGGGGAACTTTATCAGACCGTACGCATGGTGATATACAAGCTGTCCATGCTTGGCCTTGTTCTTACCTTGCCGCTTTGCCTTGCCATACTCTGGCTGGCCGGACGGCTAACCGCACCATTGCGTCAGTTGACACAATTTGTCTCTGAAATCACCGGGACCGATGACCTGTCCAGACGGCTGGAATTGCAATCCAATGACGAGATCGGCATCTTGGCAAGCAACTTTAACCGGATGACGGCAAGGCTGGAAAGCGGATCAAAAGCGCATCGCGAAGCAGAATTGCGTTTGCGTGCCACGATCGATAACGCTCTGGATGCGGTGGTGCAGATAAATGCCGAAGGGATCATCACCGGCTGGAACGATCAGGCAGCCAGTATCTTTGGCTGGGCGCGCGAGGAAGCGCTAGGACGATTGCTGCACGAATTGATCATTCCGCTACGGTACCGCGAGGATCATATCCGCGGAATTCAGCGTTATCAGGCCACCGGCGAGGGGCGCATGCTGAATTCGCGGATTGAGTTTGTGAGTCTGCACCGCAACGGACATGAATTTCCCATCGAATTGGCCATTACGCCGATCAAGGTTGTCGGGAACCGGCATGAATTCAGTGCATTCATCCGTGATATCACCCATAAAAAAGAATCCGAAGAGCTCATCTGGAAACAGGCCAATTTTGACAAAGTGACCGGCTTGCCGAACCGGCACATGTTTCACGATCGTCTGGATCAGGAAATCAAGAAGGCAAGCCGCACAGGTGAACAGATATCACTGCTATTTATCGATCTTGACCGTTTTAAGGAGATCAACGATACGCTCGGTCATGATGCCGGAGATAACCTATTGGTGGAAACAGCGCATCGAATAAGCAAGTGTGTGCGCGAGTCGGATTCAGTGGCACGTTTTGGCGGTGATGAGTTTACGGTAATCTTGCTGGAAGTTGAAGACACGGGCGACGTCGAACGGGTCGCCCAATGCATTTTGGAAAAACTGTCCGAGCCGTTTCATGTCAAGGATGAAATGGTCTATATATCAGCCAGCATCGGCATAACGATATATCCGAATGATGCGTCCAGCGTTGAAGACCTTCTCAAGAATGCCGATCAGGCGATGTATGTCTCCAAGAGCAAAGGGCGCAATCAGTCCAGTTACTATACTTCCACACTGCAGGAAGCTGCACAGGAAAGGCGGCGGCTGATAATCGATTTGCGCGAGGCTATGGCAGAAGATCAGTTCCTGGTCTACTTCCAGCCGATCATTAACCTGGGGACAGGCCGCATTCAAAAAGCAGAAGCCCTGCTGCGCTGGGAGCATCCTGAGCGCGGTCTGGTCGGCCCCAAGGAGTTTATTATGGTTGCGGAAGAGACCGGGCTTGTCAATGAAATCGGTGACTGGGTATTCAAGGAGTCAGCGCGCTGGGCAAAGCGCTGGAGTGGTCAATTTGCGCAGGATTTTCAGATCAGCGTAAATGTGTCGCCGATCCAGTTTCAGTCGGGGGGGCATTATTGCGAGCGATGGGAAGAATATCTGCAAAGCATCGATCTTGCCGGGCAGAATATAGTCATCGAGATTACCGAGAACCTATTGCTGAATGCATCGAAGAGTGTCATTAACCGGCTGCTCGGTTTCCGCGATTCCGGCATTCAGGTTGCAATCGATGATTTCGGAACGGGATATTCGTCGCTTTCATATCTGAAAAAGTTCGATATCGATTATCTGAAAATTGACAAGTCGTTTGTAGACAACCTTGAGACGGATGCCAACGACATGGTCTTGTCTGAAGCGATTGTCGTGATGGCGCACAAGCTGGGCCTGAAAGTGGTTGCCGAAGGCGTTGAAACCGAAGCACAGCGCAAGCTGCTGGGCAATGCCGGCTGCGACTATGCGCAAGGGCATATTTTTTCGAAGCCGGTCCCTCCGGAGGAATTTGAAGCATTGCTCAAGAGGCTCATGTAGGAAGCGCGATTTTATAAATGTTTCGTCCCTGACTGGACCATACACTTTCCGTCCCCAAGTTCAACCCTCCTTTCCCGCGATCATGGCGATAGCGAGCCGGGCAATTTATGTGTTGCGATGATGCAGATGCGTCATTGAATTTCATGCTCCGGAATCAAGTTCGCAATTGAATACCCGATCATGAGCCTTCGATCTGACCAGCCGAAAACCAAGGTATTTTTCGCACTGTGGCCTACCGCTGCGGAGAGCAGTCGTCTGGCAGCTTGGCAGAAGCCGCTGAAATTGATGTGCGGCGGACGCGCCATGCTTGGCGGGTCGCTGCACAACACGCTGGTGTTCATCGGCACTATCCCACAGTCCAGACTGGAGCCGCTGCAATTGGCGGCCCAGGAGGTGAGCGGGGAGGACTTCGAGTTGTGTTTCGACATCGCTCGCTACTGGGGTCATAATCACATCGTGTATGCCGCACCTGTACAGCTGCCGCCGCCATTGACGCAACTGGTAATAGCGCTGGAGCAAAATCTGGTCAGACATGGTTTCAAGTTTGATGACCGGGAATACCGGCCGCACGTCACTTTGATCCGCAACGCGCGCTGGACCGATGCGCCGTTGCCTGCGATGCAACCGGTGTGCTGGAAGATAACTGAATTTGTGCTGGTGCAGTCCATGAGCCATGAGGGGGCGGCCGCATATCGTGTGCTGGCCCGGTTCCCGCTGGAAGCGGTGGCGGGAGTCCGGCAGCGCGTTCCGGACTGCTGAGGCAATCCGGCCATGCTTGGAAAATTCACTGTTTTCCGTGGTCTTGGGCTGCAGATTTATGGATAATGCCGCCCACCGAGCATCCGCATCATAACCATCCACTTGCTAGCATTTGTTTGGAGACATTGCGGAGTGGATGGAAGATTCATCAGGAGCGAAGCAATGCTATATATTTTTACCCTGGAACGCAGCCGGCTGGTCAGCATCCGGCCTGATGAGGTCGCGACCCGCAAGCCGATCTGGGTGGATATCGTCGAACCGAGTGAAGAAGAGCGCGCCTGGGTGACGGATACATTTGCGATCACGCTGCCATACCCGGAGCATTTGCGTGACATCGAGGAAAGCGCGCGATTTTACGAAGAGAACGAGGAGCTTCATGTGCGCTCCGATTTTTTGCAGGGCAAGGAGATCGGCACACTTAGCGTGATCGT
>Ga0224495_10002239_pt1 | contig 12765 bp, 9 predicted proteins | sample SF_Jul11_sed_USG_FD_168128 | JGI IMG/M metagenome (GOLD analysis project Ga0224495, IMG submission 168128) | Sediment microbial communities from San Francisco Bay, California, United States - SF_Jul11_sed_USGS_4_1 | ecosystem: Environmental > Aquatic > Marine > Sediment | place: USA: California... | reverse complement strand
ACAGTGCTCAATAAATTGGCAAGTCGCGTTGCTCGAAACGCTGGGAGTTAAAAGTGGTAAAAGAGGGGTGTAAAATGTAGCACCCAGGGCAGGGAGGATGGCAGCCAGAAACCAATAAAATCGCCGAAATCCATGTTTGTTGAAACTTGAAATCAAGGCGGTGGATTAAAATATTTATAAAAACATACGTTTATACGCGTTTATTCCAGGCGCAGACCAGTGCCTGGCGTGTCCTTTATCATTCCGCCGTATTGGATAGACCGGGCATATCTCTTTCTTATGATACTGTGACGTGCAAAACATTAATAAACCTAACTTTCAGGGAAAATACGCCGAATACACCTTGTTAGATGCCCGATCTAGGCGTGCCGGGGCCATGAACCTTACGCTCGAGAGGTTGAATTGTTGGTGTTTTATGCTCTAGATTTCCTGTTTGTAATTATTTCCATCATCTTTTTCTGGGTGGGTGCGCGTTATTTTATTTTAGTTCAAACGCGTCGTCGTCATTCTACCGGTCACGTCATGACAACAGCGAAAAATACGGCTATTTTCAGCCGCCTTGACCACACCGCTACCATGCAAGAACGGTCGGATTCGGCGCTCGTGGAGCGATACCATCGGTTACGTGACGACTTCCACATTCAGCAGAAAATTTTGCAAGTTAGCAATGCGATTCTTGCCGGGGGCGCGAGTGTTGCTACACTTGAGGAGGCCTTTACGCTGACTTTGGAGACGTGTCAGCAAGCCTTCGGTGGTGATACATCAGTGATTGAATTACTCGATGATGAGGGCAAAGAGTTGGTGGGTGTCGCAACGGATCGTCAACCCTACCATGCGGATGGCTACTTTCGTATCCCGTTGACGGAAAGCGCTCTTTCCACGATCGCATTTAACTCAGGACATACGGTCGGAATTACGGATGTTATACACGATCCGCGCGTAAGTCAGCGGATACGTAAAATATTCAATGCACGTTCAGGTATTGCCACGCCTTTAATCATAGACAAAAGACCTATCGGAATTTTGATGACAATGATGCAGCACGTTCATCAAGAATTTACATCACGTGATTATTCCGTGCTGGAAGGCTTGGCTGCGGTGGCCGCGCTCGCCGTGCACACGCAAATATTACACAAATCACGCATTCAACTCGAACACCGGTTTCAACGATTGGTTGAAATGGCGCCGTCGGCGATATTTGTCATCGACAATGATTATCGCATCGTAGAGAGCAATAGAGCGGTATCAAAACTATTCGGTTATCCGGATCAGTTTCTCAACGGACGGGACTTTGAAGGTCTGTTTAATCCTGAATTTACCGATAAACTCCACGACTACTCCGCGAAAAGTACATTCGATTCCGCGATCACATTTGAAAGCGAAATGAGTGATGTCAGTGGAATATATATCCCCGTAGAAATCAATATGAACCGATTAACCATCGTGGGTCGGCCAGTCATACAAGCGTTCGTGCGCGATATAAGGGCGCGCAAGGCCGCTCAAGAAGCGTTGCGGGAAGCTAAGGAGCATGCGGAAATAACGCTACGGTCCATTGGTGAAGCGGTGATCACGACGGACATAAAAGGATACGTTAAAGAACTCAATCCCGCAGGTGAAACGCTTGTCGAAGTTTCCAGAGAACTCGCACGCGGAAAGCCGATATGTGATGTGCTGAGAATTGTAGATGAATATACCGACGCGCCCATCGACAACCCAGTTAAGGCATGTCTGAGTTCAAATACAGAATTAGAATTGACAGAACACTTGGCAGTTATAAAAAGCGATGGGTTGCGTGTCGGCGTCGAGATGTCCATTTCACCGATCAGAGATTCAGCGGGCAAAGCAATAGGGACGGTGACAGTCATACACGATGTAAGTCATACACGATGTAAGTCATGCGCGCAAAATGGCGAAACACATGGCCTATCTGGCGGCACATGATCATCTCACCGGGCTTGTAAATCGTGTTGAATTCGAAAGTCGCCTACAGCGTGCGATAGACAGCGCGAAATTTAATAATCGTCAGCATGCGTTGTGCTTTATCGATCTTGATCGATTCAAATTGGTCAATGATAGTAGCGGCCATAGCGCCGGAGATGAGTTGCTGCGCCAAATTGCCCTCCAACTGGGCACGATACGACGTGAGTCTGACACATTCGGTCGACTGGGCGGTGATGAATTCGGTCTGCTACTAGAAGATTGTGATTTGAGTATAGCCGTGGAATTCGCTGAGCGCATGAGAAAGACGATTGACGGTTTTCAATTTAAGTGGGATGGGAGGGTGTTTGATGTTGGTGCGAGTGTTGGCGTAGTTGCAATAACAGCGATAAGCGGGGAACTAAAAGATGTAATGCACGTGGTGGACACTGCGTGTTATGCGGCAAAGGCGCAAGGTAGAAATCAAGTTCGTATATCTAGGGAACCTCTAAAATTCGATCAGGGGATACAGCGCTAGGCGGAAAGGGGTGAAAGAGCGCAGTTTACACGGAACAAATGAGCATTTCTCGACCCTTTTCAACGACGCGATGCGCCGCGCAGCGAATTTTTAGAGGTTCCCTTCAATCATTTGCGCGTGCCCGTCAGTGCGTGTAGAAATAACGCACGGTATTGATCGTGGTCAAATGAGATCGGATTTCCACCCGCCGAAGGATCATGTACTGCAGCGCTTGCGATTTGTTCTGCGCCATCGCTGTCTATGCCGATTTCCTTAAGCGTATGTGGAATCTTTAGTTGCAGGCGCAGCTCTTCCACCCATCTTATGATAACGCTTGTGCCCTTGCCCTTAATGCCTAAAAATGCAGCCAAACGTGTCATTTTTTCTTCTATGGCAGGCGCATTCGCCACCAAAACATAGGGCATAAGTATCGCATTGAGTAAGCCGTGGTGGGCATCGTAATGCGCCCCCAGTGGATGGGCAAGCGCGTGCATTGCACCCAGGCCTTTTTGAAACGCGGTTGCGCCCATAGTTGAGGCGACCAACATGTGCGCGCGCGCTGCAATGTTGTGGGGTTCATGATGAGCGACGACGAGCCATTCTTTCACTAAACGCATCCCCTCCATTGCAATGCCATCCGCGATAGGATGAAACGTTGGAGCGCAATATGCCTCCAGACAGTGCGATAAGGCGTCCATGCCGGTGGCGGCAGTTACGTGCGGTGGCAGGTTTAGTGTTAATTCAGGATCAGCGATAACCACAGGTGGTAACATGAGAGGGTGAAAAATAATGACCTTGCGGTGTTCAACCTCTGACGTGATGACCGAGGCGCGACCGACCTCGGACCCGGTACCTGCGGTGGTCGGGATAGCGATGCAACGCGCGATACCCTCGGCATTTACAAGTGTCCAGTTGTCTCCAACGTCCTCAAAATCCCAGAGGGAACGCTTTTGGCCCACCATTAACGCGATGGCTTTCGCTGCGTCCAGTGCGCTGCCACCTCCCAATGCGATGATGCCGTCACACTTAGCCTGATGATATGCATTAACGCCGTCTTCTACATTTTTTCCGGTGGGGTTGGGTTTAATGTCGGAATATACTGTATAAGAAATTTTGGCGTCGTTTAATATGCCGCATACCAATGCAAAAATAGGAAGACGCACCAACCCTTGGTCGGTCACTAACAAGGGGTGATGGATATATTGTTGTCGCGCGATTGTTGGCAACTCTTTAATTCGTCCCGTGCCGAAGCGTATGGCCGTCGGGTAATTCCAATTTCCAAAATAGCTTGCATTAGGCATCGTGGTTAACCCCGGGTGTTAAGTCGCAAATGAAATGATTTAGGACGCGTGAGGCGTTCATAGCCGATTTCAGAAAGACTGCATCCGCGGCCGGAGTCGCGCACCCCTGTCCATGCGAGATAGGGATCCAGGTAGTCACAGCGATTCATGAACACAGTTCCAGTGTGCAGCGCTTGACCGATGTGCTCGGCTTGCACGATATCTTGCGTCCAAATCGCGGCGGTTAAACCATAGTGGCTGTCATTCATCATCGCGATAGCCTGTTCATCGTTTTTTACCGACATAATACCTACGATGGGCCCGAAGCTCTCATCCTGCATTACGCTCATGTCGTGGTTTACGTTCACGAGGACTTGAGGGGCGAGGTAGCAGCCACGTCCTGTATCTTTGATAAAATACTGAGTGTCAACCAAGGCCTGTGCACCTTGTTTCAGCGCTGCACGTATCTGTTGACGCACGTGATCGGCGGCTTTTTTCCGCACCATGGGCCCTAGCGTCGTCTCTTGCTGTGTGGGATCGTCCAGACGATATTTTTTAACTTCCGCGACATAGGCGTCAACAAAATCCGCATATATCGATTGGTCAACATAGATCCGCTCAACACCACAGCATGATTGCCCGGAATTGAAAAAAGCGCCATCGACTAAGTTGGTAACGGCATGGTCAAAATCCGCGTCCAAGCGCACATACGCAGGATCCTTACCACCCAATTCTAAACTCGATTCGATAAATCGTCCTGTCAATGCCCGTTCTACGGCCTGACCTCCCGTAACCGAGCCAGTAAAACTTACGTAATTAAGATCAGCCTTTTTGAGTATGTTTTCTGTATGTTTATGATCTAGATGCAGTGATTGCATCACACCTTCCGGTAGCCCTGCCGCTGCACATGCGCTCACAATACGTTCCGCTGTAAGAGGTGTTTGTGCGGAGGCCTTCATAATCACCGCATTACCCGCAACCAAGGCGGGAATTATTGCGTTTACCGCAGTCAAGTAGGGATAATTCCAAGGGGTTAAAGAAAATACGACCCCCAACGGTTCGCGCGAAATATAACGCTTAAAATTATCGAGAAGAGGTGCGTCTAAAGTGCGCAATTTTTGCGGCGCAATTTGCAACATCGCGCGCGCGCGCTCGATGAAACCGTTGACTTCGCCAGCACTGAATTTTATCGGACGACCCATCGACCAAGTGACTTCCTCGGCGATTAATGCTTTGTTTGCAATGAAATAATCAATTATTCTTGCGCACAGCGCGATGCGCTCGTCGAGCGGCGTGCGCCGCCAGAGCTTCAGAGCACACTGCGCTTGTTCGAATACACGTTGGATTTGTTGCGGCGACGCATAGTTGCGTTGGATATATACGCGGTCGTCAACAGGAGAGATGACATCGAACGTTTTACTGTCCATTATATAATCTCGAAATAGCGATCCAATTCCCAGTCTGTGATTGCGCGTCGGAATTCTCGTTCTTCCCACTCCCGACTCGCGGCGAAATGTTCTACAAAGGGCTCGCCGAACCACCGTCTTGCCATGGCCGAGGCCTTCAATCGTTGGGCGGCCTCCCAAAGCGCAGACGGCAGGCGTTTTTCATCCGGAAGTTGCAGCGTGTACGCGCTCCCCACTACCGGTGCTTCTAGCGTTGCGTCATCTTCAATGCCTTGCAGTCCAGAGGCCAATGCCGCTGCAAGTATGATGTAAGGATTTGCATCCGCCGCCGCGACACGATATTCCACCCGCTGCGACTTTTCACCGCCGGGTATAACGCGCAATGCGCAGGTTCTATTCTCTACACCCCAAGTAGCCGTCGTGGGTGCCCAGTAACCGGGGACGAGCCTGGTATATGAATTTATTGTGGGGGCCACCATGGCTAGTAGTTCGGGCATATATTTTAGCTGACCGGCGACGAATTTCCGCATAGTGTCACTCATACCAAACGGAGCGTTCTGGTCGTGAAACAAACCCTTACCTGTTGGATTTTTCAGTGACATGTGCAGGTGTCCCCCTTGGCCCGGCCATTGGGGCGACCATTTCGCCATGAAGGTTGCCATCAGGTTATTGCGTTGACATGCAACTTTAGTGAATGTTTTAAACAGCGCTGCCTTGTCGGCAGCGGACAGTGCACGATCTACTCCTATGGCCGCTTCAAGAACGCCTGCGCCGGTTTCTTCATGCAGACCTTCAAGCGGGAAATCCATGGCTTCGCTGATTTTTAATATCTCATGATAAATTTCGATGTCAACGGAATTGCGCAATACCGAATAGCCAAAATATCCCGGCGCTAAAGGTGTTAGGTTACGAAAATTTTTTTCGCGTACCGATGCCCGGGTTTCTCTAAATACTACGAATTCATATTCAAACGCGCAGTAGGGGTCTAGCCCCATAGCCTGTGCGCGTTCGATAACGCGGCGCAGCGTTCCGCGTGGACAAATCGGTTCCGCCTTGTCTGCAAATTCGGCGAGAAACAACAATCCGTTTTCTTCATAATACAGTTCTCGGCAACTATCCGCTATGATACGTGCAGGTGCATCGGGATAACCGGTGTGCCAGCCGGTATATCGCACGTTGTCATAGAGTTGGTCTTTGGAATCCCAACCCAATACAACATCGCAAAAGCCAAAACCATTGTCCAGCGATGAGAAAAATTTTTCCCGCGACATGTATTTGCCGCGTAAAACGCCATCCACATCATAGGCCCCAACTTTTATATGTTGGAGATTGCGTTCCTGAACAATCTGCTTAGCGTCGGCTATGGTTTTGACGTCTCTCGGTTGCATAGGAACAATCTTCTCCTTTGGGGCGCAGGTGTTAACAGCGATAGCGACCGAGGATCGGTAATCCTAAGTCAACGTAGGCGTAAATTGGGCGACTATTTAGTCCTTGCGAACCCGAATAGTTGATGATTTCGTTGATTATTTTGATATCGACCCCCGTATTTATATAGAGAAGATCGGGAAGTAAACCTCATGCGGCAGCCCTGGTGAGGCACACCGCTATGAAATTGAACGCATACGGCCGTTATACCTCTAAGTGTATAATGTAAGCATAGTCCCCATTATATGGATTTGCATCATGTACTTAGGCATATTGCAGTGTGACTCGGTGTTACCCCAGTTTCAGGAAGAGCATTCAGACTATCCTGAGATGATAGGTGCGCTGCTTAGTTCTCAGAATGCAGGGGTGCGGTTTACGACATTCGACGTCGTAAATGACGAATTTCCGGGGGATATTGATGATTGCGAAGGTTATGTGATTACAGGCAGCAAGGCGAGCGTGTATGACCGCTCACCTTGGATCAGACCATTAGAGGATTATATACGCCGCCTGCACAACGCCCGCAAGCCTTTGGTCGGTATATGCTTTGGGCACCAGCTCATTGCGCAGGCCTTAGGCGGTGTCACGGCCAAAGCGGCGCAGGGCTGGGGTGTTGGCGTGCACACCTATGCCATAGGTCAGGTGCAAGCGTGGCAAATTCCTGCGACGAAGTCGCTTTCCTTGCTGGCTAGCCACCAAGACCAGGTGTTACAGCTACCGCAGGGGGCGGAACTGATCGCGGCAAGCGCGTTTTGTCCGCATGCGATGTATCAAGTGGAAGGCCACATATTGGCCCTACAGGCGCATCCCGAGTTTACAAAATCTTATGCTGAGGCCATGTTGCGCCATCGGCGAACCAAGTTGGGCGATCACCTCTATGCGGAGGGCATCGCCTCATTAAAACTGCCGATAAACGACGGCGTGGCCGCGCAATGGCTTACCAATTTTTTACGCAGTGCCATCCAGAACTATAGGCAAGGCTAAGCTTGCGCGGCGCAACCGTCCTCGCAAACTGTCGGAATTAGGCGAACGTAGCGAGGGAAGGTCTCTTGAGACGGATTTTTTGATCGATTGACGCGAATGGCCGTCGCTATTAAACGAAAGTAATCGGAAGATATGTCCAATTCCGCAGTAGATCAGTCTTAAATCCGACAGGTTGCTAGGGAATCGCCGGTGGTGTCGGAAGATAAAGGGCTCAGCGGTTGTTTATATCGGGTATTACTGATAAATTGCTAGGCAAGAGGTGTACATGGCGGTATCGGTCAAATTAGGTGTTTATGAACGACATTGATCGTGGAATGTCGGTAGAAAGTCTGTCACGGTGGCGTATTCCGCCTGCAGCGCAGTGGCGACACAAATTCAAAAGCGGTCTGGCGGCCAGTGGTCTGTTATGGCCGTTTCTAGGCCTGGGCCTGATCGGCATGCTGGTGTTGGTAGTGATTGTTTTATGGGAACAGTATCCGCAGCGCATGCATTGGTGGATCGCGTTTGCGGCGATGTGTCTAGTCGCCGCCGGTGCGTTGGTGATGACAATGGTAGGGCGTGTACAACGCAATTTGGTTGTGCCATTGACGCATGTACGTCATTGGGCGGCACGTATGCGCGGTGGAAATTTGCGTGCGCGAATTCCTAACCCTGCACACGGCGAATTTAAAGAATTGGCGTCTGACATAAATAATCTCAGCGAATCGCTTTTTGTTTTAACGCGCGAAATGCAGGCAGAGGTGGAAAAACAAACGGAACGTGTCGCCCAACAATCCAATTCGTTGCGTGTTTTGTATGACGTGGCGACCAGCATCAACGGCGCGAATGATTTGGATGAGTTATTGACCCAGTTTTTAAACACCCTGCGCGATCTGGTGCAGGCCGAGGCCGCGACCGTGCGTATTCTCGGAAATGACGGCCACCTACACTTGGCCGCCAGTATCGGTATGAGTTGTCATGACCTGCCGCAAGAATTACATGTACCGATAGATCGCTGCCATTGCGGCAAGGCCGTACGAGAATTAGCGATCCAGTGTTCTGATGTACAGCAATGCGAACGGATCATTGAAGCGCCTTTGTTACCGCGCAGGGATTTGCGGGTGATTGCTGTACCGTTACAGTATCGAGGCGAGGTGTTAGGTGTATACAATTTATTTGTGCAGCGTGATGAATTGGTGGATAACGAAGAATTCACCGGATTGTTGACCAGCATCGGCAAACAACTTGGTATCGCGATTGCAAAAACACGCCTAGAAGTGCAGGCCAGACGCTTGGCGTTGATGGAAGAACGCACATTGCTGTCGCATGAATTGCACGATTCACTGGCGCAAACGCTGGCGAGCCTGCGTTTCCAAGTCCAAATGCTGGATGATAGTATGATGCGCGGGAATACGCCAGCGGTGCGGGAAAAAATTAAAGATGTGCATGCGGGGTTGGAAAATGCGAACCACGAATTACGCGAATTATTAGAACATTTTCGTGCGCGTATGGACGAGCGAGGGTTGATCCCGGCGATTCGTGAACTCACGCAACGCCTGGAGAGGGATACCGGCATTGCGGTGTATTTTCAAGACGAGACGAAACATCAAAATCTTTCTCCGAGCAATGAAGTGCAGGTGTTACACATCGTACAAGAAGCGTTAAGCAATGCGCGAAAACACAGTAAAGCGCAAAATGTTCGCGTATTATTGCGTGCCGATGTTTCCGGGCATTGGCATGTGTTGGTTGAGGATGACGGCGAAGGTATGGCGCTGACTCAGCAGCCCGCGATGCCAGGAGAGCACATAGGATTGAAAATTATGCAAGAACGCGCTAGTCATCTCAATGGACAGTTAAGCATCGAGAGTGAACCAGGGGAAGGCACGCGCGTAGAATTGGTATTTGAAGCGGCGCCTGCGCATAGAATCGCAACCGCGACCATTTACAAAAGGACGCATTTTGAAACGTCTGAAAATGAGGAAAAGCCAAACGAATGAATGCCAACGATTTGTTGTCATCCGCGATAAGCGTTGTCTTGATAGACGACCACGCATTGTTTCGAGCCGGAGTTGAAGAGTTATTGACCCGTCGGGGAATTACGGTGGCGGCATCTGTCAACAATGGCCGTGAAGGTATTGTGCGTGTGCGTGAGTTGCAACCTGATGTGGTGTTGTTGGATATTCGGCTACCCCAAGAGGGCGGCCTGGATATTTTAGCGCAATTACGCCGCGAATTTCCATCGCTTGCGGTGGTGATGCTGACCACCAGCCGCGACGATGCAGATATCGCGACCGCACTGCAACATGGTGCGCAGGGTTATTTGTTGAAGGATATGGAACCCGAAGAGCTCATAATTGCGTTGCAAGCGATTATGCGGCGCGAAACAGTGGTTGCGCCCGCGTTGGCGTCTTCGCTTGCGCGCGTGGTGCAAGGTGGGCGAAAAAAAAGTACAGACAGATTGGCGGAGTTGACGGCGCGTGAGAGGGAAATTTTACGCCTGATTGCGGATGGGGGGAGTAACAAGGTTATTGGCCGCATCCTTGGAATAACCGACGGCACGGTAAAGTTGCATGTTAAATCCATCTTAAGGAAATTGGAAGTGCATTCACGAGTGGAAGCTGCTGTAATTGCGGTAGAGCAGGGGCTAAGTCAAAAAGGCAATGTGGATCGTTAGTAGATAAAGGGATGCGCTATTGCAAATGTAAATTAAAGCGATACAAGGGGTTAGCAGTGGTAGTTTAACGAAGTTATGCAGATTGATGTGTAATTAGTTGAATAAAATATATAACTAAGAACTGGAGTTTATTTTGTTGAGGATTTAGAAAAATTCTAACAATTTTTGTTGAATTGAAATTTGAATAATAATATAGTGGTCTCGCATTGAAACAGGATGTTCAATTTGTGAGGTACACATTGTGCAACAAGGAATGTTAAAGAATATTCCAACGTCTACGTTGGACCTCGATATTCAAACCCCGTGTGTCGACGACACTCGTCAGCTCGCAGACCTCTTCGTGGACTATCTTCTCCAGCTCGGTATCGACGCCGTATTCGGTGTGCCGGGCGGTGCGATTGAGCCCCTGTACAATGCTTTGGCGCGAAGCAAAAGGCGAAGTCGCATCCAAGCCGTCGTTGCACGGCACGAGGCAGGCGCGGCTTTTATGGCCATGGGCTATGCGAAAGAAACTGGAAAAATAGGTGTCTGTTGCACCACGACCGGGCCTGGCGCGACAAATGTATTAACCGCCGTCGCGTCAGCCTACTGGGATGAATTGCCTCTATTGGTGATTACCGGGCAAACACCGGTGGCGAATAGCGCGCGCGGTGCATTGCAGGATTCATCAAGCAGCGGCATAAATACCGTGGGCTTATTTCAATATTGTACGCGTTTCAGTCGGCAGGTGGATCATCCTTTGCAGTTTGAACGGCTATTTGTTCAGGCCTTGCAGAGTATGCACGGCGATCCTCCGGGCCCGGCGCATTTAAGCGTGGCCCCTGATATATTTCGACACAATTTAAATCATACGGCGCGCTATGATGCGTTACGCTTTGCACGGCGTGCGCATGTGATAGACATAGCGCAGATTAATGCGCTCGCCAACGAACTCAGAGATACGCGGCAGGCTGTTATCTTGCTCGGTGAGGTATGCGCGCACGGTGTGCGAGAGATCGTGGCATTGGCGGAACGACTGCAAATTCCATTTATTACCACGCCTGGTGCAAAGGGTCTGGTCGCGACCCATCACCCGTTAAACTACGGCGTATTCGGGTTCGCCGGCCATGTCACAGCGCGCGAATTATTGCTGGATCCACGTGTAGATCTAATCGTCGCGGTGGGCACGCGCTTAGGGGAGTGGGATACCTTGGGTTGGGACGAGGCTGCACTATTAAATGAAAAGTTGGTACACGTCGATCAATATTCCACGCACTTCGCATACTCGCTGATGGCGCGCATGCAGGTACAAGGAGATATCGCGCTGATATTCGGCACTTTGCTCAATCGATTTATCGAGATTGACATTACCGCGGCAGTTGCCGGAAATCGGGCACAACTGAATGTAGTTCAGTCCAGTGCAGTTCAATCAGCGGATGTCAAAAGAGACTCCGATTTCGCGATGTCACCGGTGGCGGTTATGACGTGGCTGCATCATCTTTTACCAGAAGACGCCTGTGTTTATGTCGATGCGGGAAATAGCACGTGTTGGGGCGTGCACTACCTGGCGAGTTTCGGACAACGGAAAATTGTCCCCACCGGTGGTGATTGGTTTCGCATGAGCTCACAGTTTGCGTCCATGGGATGGGCGATCGGTAATGCAATAGGTGCTGCTTATGCAAATCGCAACCGTGTTTTCGTATGTGTGACCGGAGATGGCAGCTGGTTGATGAATGGCCAGGAATTTACCGTGGCGGTGGCGGAGCGCATCCCTATGGTGTTTGTAATTTTAAACGATCACGCATACGGAATGGTTAAACACGGGCAACGCATGGCCAATGCAGAACCTATAGCGTTTGCGCTGCCAGAGGTGGATTTTAGTTTGATGGCGTGCGCAATGGGCGGTAAGGGCATACGTGTGCATTCCTTACAACAATTGCAGGACGTGTTGCCGACGCTGAAACATTTATCCGGGCCTTTGGTGTTGGATATTGTCATCGACGGCGAGGTCGTACCGCCGATGCAGGCGCGTGTAAAGGTGCTGGAGGCGGCGCAATGAAGCTGGAAACCGTTAAAAGCGAATTTTGGCAGGAAGTACCCGAGCCCGACGATCCGTTTGGCGCGCGAATATGTCGTTGCGCTGGTTACGATGTATATGGAGAATTGATTCAACGTGCAAGTTATATTGAAGTTCTTTACCTGATATTTTGCGGCGAGCGGCCGACGCGCGAGGCCGCGCGTATGTTGCAAATATTGGCGATTGCGCTCGCTAATCCGGGTCCGCGCGACCCTATGGTACATGCGGCGATGAGTGCTGGTGTAGGCGGTTCTACACACGCGGCGTGTTTAATGGCGGCGTTGGCGGTGGGCGCAGGCCAACGCGGCGGTGCGCGTGAGCTTGTGTTGGCAATGGAAATGTTTGCGGTGGCAGGTGTTGATGTGGTCGCGTGGCGCGCGCAATTTGCACGTGGTTATGCGCGCCCGTTTCGCGATGGCTGGGGTGAGTTGGAACATTTTCCAGGGTTTGATCCGAACGCTAAGGTGTGTGCACTGCCTGTCGTTCAAAGTTTAGCGGCGCTCGCAGACAGGCGGCGTGACGGCCGT
>Ga0224495_10002238_pt1 | contig 12768 bp, 10 predicted proteins | sample SF_Jul11_sed_USG_FD_168128 | JGI IMG/M metagenome (GOLD analysis project Ga0224495, IMG submission 168128) | Sediment microbial communities from San Francisco Bay, California, United States - SF_Jul11_sed_USGS_4_1 | ecosystem: Environmental > Aquatic > Marine > Sediment | place: USA: California... | reverse complement strand
TCCGTTTGGTCAATCAGTTTTGCTGGCATGGTAAGTACTCCTAAAAAAACAGTTAAACCATGCCACTGTTATCGGACAAATCCAAAAAGTTCCTTGAAATATAACACTATTTCAAGCGAACACCCATGGACATCCCGCTAACCCCTTTTATCCGAAAGACTAATAAAGACAAGCCAAGAGCTGTAAAGTAAAAAACGAGCCCCCTCTGCTTCAAAGGAGATTGCATTTCGCTGAAATTCGGTATATAATAAAGGTTAGGTCCTTTAGTGTTCTTTGAAAATTCGGGGGCGACTGGCTTCGACCGGACAGGTAGACGGCCGGGTGGCATGCCCAGGATGACGGTTGGCCTGGCTAATCATCCGTTACACTTTTTAACTGGCAACTACCAGTATAAACTGGCTGCATAAATGCGGCCCGTCCTGTGAGAGTTCTTTCCGCGGTTCTCACGAGGGCGCCGACAGCGGAATAGGTTGCCGATGTGTTCGCGGTCGGTGAGCGAAACTTAGCGAACTAGCGACAACAACAGCCTGTCGTTTGGCGATTGTTCGGGCGAATCTCAAACAAACGACTAAGCATGTAGAGGCCTTGCCTGAAATGTCACGGGACGGGGGTTCGAATCCCCCCGCCTCCACTCGATGCGGCCATCCTTTACAGGATGGCCTTACTCGTGGCAGGCCATCAATCTATTCAGTCGCATCGAGTGTCCTGAGCGAACGAAGTGAGTCGAAGGGCGATCAACAACTCTATTTCGAAGGCGCAATTATGTGGTATGTTTATATTCTCCTTTGTGCAGATGACAGCTTTTATGTTGGACATACACAAGATATCGAGTCAAGAGAGAAACGGCACAATGACCGAAAGGGAGCTGTTTATACTGCATGCAGAACACCTGTGAGGATTGTTTGGCAAGAGAAGCATGAAAGCAGAGAAATGGCAATGCAAAGGGAGCATCAAATCAAACGTTGGAGTAAGGCAAAGAAGAAAGCTCTAATTGCAGGGGACTTGGAAACTTTATCCAAATTAGCAAAAAGGAGAATATGAATTTAAAGCAGTCTGAATATAAGAACCTCTAACTGTATGCCCAAAAACCGTTTTTACAGTGCTAAAATCGGGCATTCTTGTTCTTTTTGTTAGAAGTTCTTAATTTTTGAACCCCTTTTAACTCCCCAACTCGGCGTCTTTTTTCAGGGCTTTTTCAGTCTGAGCGGCACGGAAATCAGACAAAATCCTTGCCAAACCCGCATCACTCAGCGCCAGAATCTGCAGCGCAAACACCGCAGCGTTTTTTGCGCCGGCTTTGCCGATCGCCATCGTTCCCACCGGCATCCCCGGAGGCATCTGCACGGTACTGAGCAGTGCATCCAACCCACAGGGCCCTTCCTTGGCCTGCATCGGCACCCCGATTACCGGCAGTTGTGAATGCGCCGCCATTGCCCCGGCCAGATGCGCGGCCATCCCTGCCGCCGCAATGATCACCTTGACCCCGTTACCGGCCGCGTTCGCCGCAAAGTCACACGCCGCCGCGGGCGTTCGATGCGCAGACAAAATCCGCACAATCGGATCGATGCCGAACTCTTTAAGCTGTTTGATGCAGCTTTCCATCGTCGAAAGATCGCTGTCTGAACCCATTAAAACCGCTACCGGCGACTGTTTTGCTTTAGCCATTGTATTTTTCCCGTCTGCTTTGTACAATTAACATGAATAAAGTCCATTGACAACGTAGATAATATACTCGCTAAATCGGGTGTTTGCAAGCCCTCAAAAACGGAGGTGAAAAATGAATGTTCGAAAACCGGCTGTTGCAGGTCAATTTTATGGTGGAACCCCGGCTCAATGCCTGGCCGAAATCGATGAATGTCTGCCCCTTCGTGACTTAAAGACTGAACTTCCCGACCCCATCGTCGCAGCCATTGTCCCCCACGCCGGCTGGGTGTTCAGCGGTGAACTGGCGGCAACCGCATTTAAGGCCATTCAGCAGGCCAATCAGCATGTGGATACGTTTGTCATTTTCGGCGCCGCTCATCGGTATTTTGGCGGCGGAGCCGTTGTTTATGACAGCGGAGCGTGGGAAACCCCTCTCGGTCAGATCGAGATCGACGCCGAACTGGCGAGCCAAATCATTGATAAAGGCGCCATTGCCGACCCCAAGGCCCATCGCAGCGAACACAGCATCGAGGTGCAGGTCCCCTTTATCCAGCATTTGTTCCCGAATGCCAAAATCGTGCCCATTATTGTCCCGGTCGCGGATTTTGACCACAATTTCGGTACACATGTCGGCCAACTGATCTATAAGCAAAAAGATAAAAAGGTTGTCTGTATCGCGTCAACGGACCTGACCCACTATGGACCGCGATACGGATTCTGCCCGGAAGGCGCCGGCCAGGCCGCATTAAAATGGGCCCGAGAGGTCAACGATATGGAATTCATCGATCTGGCCCTGCGAATGGAGGCCGACCGGCTTCTGGAAGCGGCCCTGGAAAAGGGCAATGCCTGCGGACCGGCCGCGGTCGCCACGGTTGTCGCAGCCGCCAAAGCCATGGGACGCATCTGCGGCATACTGCTCGGACATACCACCAGCTATGACATCATGCTCCAAAAATTCAACCAGTCCAGCGAAGAATCCGTCGGCTATGCGGCAATTGTGTTTTAAGCAAGTCGGTTCTCGGCAGGAGCCGAGGGGGTAAGCTGTCCGTAATTCAGAACATTTCGCATCCCCTAATGCCGGTTCTGCCGTAAAATTCCTATTGCAAATCTTTTCTATATAGTTATAATGTGTCATTTCCACTTTTAGGAAAAGCAGTTGCGTATGTTTCCTGCCGCAGGGACGGGTTGTTTGTGCGGCCCTATTGGACGTTTAACGAAATTAAAACCACGGTATTCGAGGAGCCAATTGAATGGTATCTTTAGCTGACACACCAGTAAACTTATTTGAAGGCGAATTGCCGAGTTTTGAAAGCATCAAGACGCTGTGGCAATATGTGAACTCCAGCGAGATGAACCGCAATGCCTTCCGCAAGCAGGCTGAAAACCACAAAGACAACAAGGTCAAGGGTATTGCCCTGCTGCTGTGCGGCGACGTCGCCGAGGCGGTCAAACTGCTGGACAAGGGCAAAGACTGTGCCCAAAAATGCATGGCACTGGGATATGCGCACCGAAAGTTGGGCAATTTTGACAAAGCCATCGAGGCGTTTGAGGCCGCCGCCCAGCAAAGCGACGGGATCGCCGCGGCACTGGAAAAGTGTGAGACATCCCGCCAGGCAGGTGATTTAAAAGCGTGCGAAAAAGTCCTGAAATCGTGCAGCAATTTTGAGAATGTCAGCGCCGAATACCATTATCAGAAAGGAAAGGTTCTGGATGCCCAGGGCCAGTACGACAAGGCCATGGACGAATATGAGCATGCGATTGATCTGGATAACGGTCATGTCAAGTCGCTGTTTCAACTGGCGTATTCATTTAACCTTCGCGGCGACGAAAAAGAAGCGCTTCATTACTATCAGGAAGTGGTTAAGGTGGCGCCGGCTCATGTGAACGCCCTTTTGAATCTGACCGTACTCTACGAGGACACGGGCGATTATGACAATGCCCTGAAATGTGCCGAAAGCGTACTGGAGTCCCATCCGAATCATGCCAAAGCGGAGCTGTTCCGAAAAGACATCACCAGCGCCAGCGTGATGCTCTACGATGAGGAGCGGGAAAAACGCCGCGATCGACAGAATAAAATCCTTGAAATTCCAATTTCTGATTTCGAACTGTCTGTTCGCAGCCGCAATTGCCTCAGAAAGATGAATATTATCACGCTGGGCGATCTGCTGCGGACAACCGAGGCCGAACTGCTTTCGTATAAGAACTTTGGCGAAACGAGTCTTCAGGAAATCAAGAAAGTCCTGGACTACAAAGGATTGCGGCTGGGGATGGCGCTGGAAGATAAAGCCGGCACCAAGCCGATTGATCCGGAAATCGCCAACCAGGCCAGCCCTGAAATCCTGAATCAGACCATCGAAGACCTGAATCTTTCCGTGCGGGCCTATCGTGCACTCGACCGGTTGGGTGTGAAGACCATTCTCGAATTGATCAACAAAACCGAAGCGGAACTGCTGGGCTGTAAGAATTTCGGCGTAACCAGTCTGAATGAAATCAAGGAACGTCTGGAAGGCCTTGGATTGGGCCTTCGAAAGCTTGAGTAGCCGTATTCGAGCTGCTTGTGCATCCGTTAAGGGAATGAGACTATACAAGCAAAGCATTTGCAGGCCCTCAACATTGCCAAATCCGGCGTTGTGGGCCTGTGTGGTATGTATGTTGATGATGGCGGGATGCCGCCATCGCCCCGCCGAACCGACGCCCGGGATAGAAAGTCCCGAGCAGACATGGGTGCGGGTTTTGCTCTTTGGCAATCTAAGAGAGTGCACAGTTTCTTCGGTCAGCGGGCTTGACGTCCGGGACGTCGACAGCGGCACCGTGGCAACATTTCGAAGCGATGAACCGTTTGCCGTGCGGCTTTCGGCCGGCGTGCTGTATGTCGGTGAACACCGGATCGGCCGTGATGTGCTGGTTCGCCCACAGGATCCGTATGTATTTGAAATCAACGATACCCCCTATCGCGGGTATCTGCGGCTGCGTGTGCTTGAAGAGGAACAGGGATTTGAGGCGGTCAATCATGTTCCGCTGGAATCGTACCTGCTTGGCGTCGTCGGGGCCGAAATGCAAAGCTACTGGGAACCGGAAGCGCTGAAGGCGCAGGCGGTGTCATCACGAACGTACTGCCTTTATATTAAGGACCGATTCGGGCGAGACCGCACGTGGGATATGACGCGGTCGGAATCGACCCAAATGTACGGCGGCCTGAAGGCAGAGACGGCGATGATCCGGCAAGTTGTCGAAGACACATCCGGTCAGATTCTGGTGTGTCCTGGCAGAATGCATGAACGGAACGTGATTTTTCCCGCCTTCTACAGCAGTTCCTGCGGTGGTCATACGGAAGCGGCGGAAAATATCTTCGGGGGCGAACCCGTCGCATCGCTTTGCGGCGTTGGGTGCCCCTATTGTGCAAACGTGGCCCGACGCAGCCATTTTTACTGGAAGCCGGTAGAGATGAAAATGTCGGAGATCAGCGAGAGACTGCTGGTGCGATATCCGACACTGGAAAAACTTGAAGCGATCACCGATTTCAATGTCACGAAGCTGGGCTATAAAAGCCGGATCCTCCGGGTCGAACTGATCGGAAAAAACGGAAAAAATGACACGCTTCGAGGCGAGGATTTTCGTTTATCGCTGGATCCGACAGGCCGGAAAATACGAAGTGCCATCTTCAGCGTCGAAAAGCGAGGAAGTATGGTGACTTTCCAAAACGGACTGGGATTCGGACACGGCGTGGGATTCTGTCAATGCGGCGCCCAAGGGATGGCCCGACAAGGCAAAACGTATGAACAGATACTGGACCATTATTTTCCCGGTTCCAAGCGAGTCAAGATAGAGTGATCGCGATTGAAAATTCCCGTTGGGTCGCGGCTATGTAGGCCTGCGACCGTAAGTTACGAATTGACTCGCGGGAATTTCCTACCCTGAAGGGTATAGAGACGTCAAGTGAACCATGAAACCTTACGAATTAATCAATCACGACAGGCACAGCGGCGCACGGCGCGGGCGGTTGACAACGGCACACGGCACGATTGAAACGCCGGTGTTCATGCCGGTAGGCACACGCGGATGCGTAAAAGGCATTACCCCCGCTCAACTTCGGGCCACGGGGGCACAGATCGTGCTGGCCAATACTTATCACATGCTGATTCGGCCGGGAACGGATGTGGTTGAATCGCTGGGCGATTTGCATGGATTGATGAGTTGGGACGGCCCCATCCTGACCGACAGCGGCGGCTACCAGGTTTTTTCCCTCAGCACGCTGAACCGCATCGGCGATGACGGCGTGGAATTTGCCAGTCATATTGACGGAGCAAAGATTTATCTCGACCCCGCGGTCGCGACGCAAACGCAAAATCGGCTGGGGGCGGACATCATTATGTGTTTTGACGAATGTACGCCGTGGCCCTGCCCGGCAGAACATTTGAAAAAAGCCGCCGAGCGGACGATCCGGTGGGCGAAACAATGTAAAGAGGCCCACTGCAACGAAAAACAACTGCTGTTCGGCATCGTCCAGGGCGGCATTGATACGGAACTGAGAAGCAGCTGTGCACAGGAATTGATACTGATGGATTTTGATGGATACGCCATCGGCGGCCTGAGCGTCGGCGAAGGCCACGATCACATGATCCGAACCGTTGGGCATACGGCCCCCCTGCTGCCGGAGGAAAAACCGCGCTACCTGATGGGTGTCGGGATGCCGGTCGATATTGTCGAGGCGGTACGGGCCGGAGTTGACATGTTCGACTGCGTGCTGCCAACGCGAAACGGGCGAAACGCGTATGCTTTTACCAACAACGGCCCGCTTCGCCTGCGAAACAGCAAGTATGTTGCGGATACGCAGCCGATTGAGCCGGGATGTCCCTGTTACGCCTGTCAGAATTTCGGCAAGGGAACGATTCGCCACTTTTTTAATGTGGGCGAGATGCTGGGCCCTATATTGGTATCGATTCATAATTTAACCTATTATCAACGGCTCATGAAGACCATTCGGTCTCAGATCGAGAACCAGACGTTCAACGATTGGGCCGATGAATTTTGTGCGAAACATAAAACGGAAACCGAAGACGAAACAAACAGCAAAGGAACGATGCAATGAACAATATCTGGATATTAGCAGAAGCAGGCGATGGCGAAGGCCAAGTCATTACCATGGAAGAGTCCTCCGGAACGGAAACCCAAAATACCGGCACCCTTGAAAACGGTGCCAACGGCACAACGGAAACACCCCAGACGCAATCGCCTGGATCCAACCCCCTGTTTTTTGTCATGATCGCGGTTTTGGGTGTTTATATGTTTTTTATTATGTTCCGGGGTCCGAAGAAAAAACAGCAGGAACATCAGAAGATGGTGCAGGCGCTGTCGAAAAATGACCGCGTTCGCACAATCGGCGGCATTTTCGGCACGGTGCTGGATGTCCGGGACGATGAAATCGTGCTGAAGATCGATGAATCCACCAATACCAAGATGCGTGTCAGCCCTCAGGCGATCGCCACGGTTTTGACGGATAAAGCCGAATAAGGCAAAATCGCCGGCATCAGTTCAAACAAGAAAACGAAAATTTATTTTCAGGAATCGGTTATGGATAAGAATTTAATCTGGAAAAGCTTATTAATCGTCATTGTTGTTGGTCTGATCGGGATCAATGTCTATCCCCCGCAGGAAAAGCTGAAACCGGGAATTGATCTGGCCGGCGGTACCAGCTTGATCTATGAGATTGACACGACAGGTCTGAAACCGACAGAACGGAAGGGACTGGCTCAGAACATGGTCCCGATCCTGCTGAAACGCATCGATCCGACTCACGTGGCCAATATCATTATGCGTCCCCAGGGCGATTCCCGAATCGAAATTCAACTGCCGGTCGCCAGTTTGGATACCCGCAACAAACGGCAGTCCTACGAAGACGCCCTGATGGCGTTGCAGGCGGAAAACATCAATCTGCTGAAGATCCGCCAGGCCCTGACGCTTCCGGCTGATCAGAAAACCGCCATGTTTGACAGCTTCTCTGGTAATAATCAGGAACGCCGCGAGATCCTTACGACACTGGCTGAGGTATATAATCAGCGCAGACAGGCACAGACCCAGCGGGATTCGCTTACTGCTGAAATGGATGGCGTGAAAACGGCCATGGCAGAAGCCGGGCTGACGTTTGATTCGCTGCAATATAAAATCAGCGACTGGGCCAAACAGGAAAGCGATACACGTAAAGACAGCGTTGAGACCTATGTCAAAGAGACTATCCCCCAAGACGTTGTCGTCGAAGGCCAACTGAACGAAGAGCAGCTCAAAGCCGTTGGACTGATCAATGAGTATCTGAAACTCTACAAGAAATGGGCGCCGGTTGTCGACGATCTGACAAGGCCCGAAGACGGCTTGAACGCCCGATGGAACACCGCCATCGAGGACCTGGCCAAGCTGAATCTGAACATTGATCTGGTTCGTGAAGTTCTGGAGATGCCGGCAGGTTCCGCCACCCGCACTGAAAAGCTCACTGCCTTTAAGGAGCAGTTCCCCGGCCGCAGTTCTCTGATCGACGCGGTTGTTTCCGCCTATGACAACTATCGCAAGGTTGGCGGGCGACTGGATGACCCGGAAGACCTCAAACGGATGCTGAAAGGGTCCGGGGTTCTGGAATTTCGTATTTTGCCGACCGGCGATGACGGCGACATGGCCCTCCTGCAAGCCCGGGTTGAAGAATTGGCGAAGCAGGGTCCGAAACTGGCCTCTCACGGGGATTATACCTGGTGCGAAATCGAAGATCCCGAAACCTTTGCCGCTCCCGGGATCACCGGGACTTTCGGCGAAAAGGAATATATCCTCTGCAGCAACAAAACCAATGAGAAAATGCTGCATGACGGCGACAAAAAGTGGAAACTGAATAAGGCCTATCCGACAAGCGACCAGCAGGGACGCCGGGCGATTGGTTTTACATTTGACGATGTGGCCGCGAACCGGTTTTTCAATATTACCAGCAATAATATCGGCAAGCCCCTGTGTATCCTGCTGGATAATAAGGCCATCTCGGCTCCAAATATTCAAAGTGCCATTCGTTCTTCCGGCATCATCACCGGGTCGTTTACACAAACAGAAATCTCCGATATGGTCAACAAGCTCAATGCCGGCTCGTTTCCGGCACGGCTGAGCGAGGTTCCCATCTCCGAAAAGACCATCAGTGCCACCATCGGCGTCGACAACCGGGATAAGGGTATCGAGGCCGGAAAATGGGGGATGGGGGCTGTGGTGGTGTTTATGTTAGGATACTATCTGCTCAGCGGAGCCATCGCGGATATCGCGCTCGTATTGAACATTGTGCTTGTCCTGGGCATCATGGCCCTTCTGCAATCAACTTTCACATTGCCCGGTATCGCCGGTTTAATTCTGACAATCGGCATGAGCGTGGACGCCAATGTGCTGATTTTTGAACGCATTCGAGAAGAACAGAAACGGGGTTCGTCAGTAAAACCGGCTATCGCCAACGGCTACGCCCGCGCGTTCCGAACGATCTTTGATGCCAACATTACAACATTCGGCGTGGCGGCCATCCTCTACATGGCCGCTTCGGAAGAGATCAAAGGATTCGCAATTGTGTTAATGCTGGGTATTCTCGCAAGTATGTTTACCGCCCTGTTTGTGACCCGTGTCATCTTCGACTGGCTGACCAGCACCCGCCTGCTCACAAATAAACTGGCAATGCCCTGGGAAGTCGCCCGGGACGCAAAGGTTAACTGGATGGCATTACGGCCTGTCTTCCTTGTGATCTCAGGGATCTTAATGATTGGCGGATTAGCTGTCTTTTTCACGCGGGATGACGCCAAAAACAGTAAGTATGATATCGAGTTCATCGGCGGCACCAGTGTTGAAGTAGAGTTCAAAAACGGTTCCCCGTATGAAAATAAGCAAGCTGAGGTTGATAGAGTCATTCAGGAATACCTTAATCCCGTTAAGGTCTATGCCGTCGGTAATACCGGCCGTCAGTTTGAAATCAGCACCACGCTAACAAACAAAACCACCGCCCTGTTGACATTTAAGGACGCAGGTAATACCCCCGAAACTGTAACAGAAATGATTCGTAAGGCGTCAGAGGCGTCGAACCGAACGCTGTCAAATCTAAATGTAACCCCCACACAGAGCAATGCGTTTACAGTATCCACCAGCCGTGTGAACGCGACGCTGGTTGAGGAAGTTCTGACAGCCGCTGTCGGAGACGCCGCGACTGTTTCGAATGTTGAAGTTCAGGAAGTTGTCAGCGACGCAGTGCGGGAAGCATTTAAGGATTATCTGGCAATCCGTGAGAACATGGGGCTGCGTGTTGTTTCTGAAGAACAAATCGAACCGGATTCAGAAAATGCTGCATTGCTGGCGGATTATCTGGGCGGTGTGATGATAACCTGTGAACTGGAACGAGAATGTACCGCCGGTAATCTCAAGGCCCGCATTCGCGATTTGCAGTTTAAGCCGGACATGCAAGCGATTGAATGGCATCGCTACCAGATTCTTAAAACCAATCTGACCGAACCGCAGGACGATGAAAAACTAACCAGCTTTGTCTATGTCAGCGCTCATCCGGAGGCCGGGTATCGTGAACTGGATGCGAACGAGTGGCAAAGCTATGTCGATAACGAAAAGACCAAGCTCATTGGTGCCGCTTCGCTGGAAACATCGCTGTCCCGCGTGACCCAGATCGACCCGTCCATCGGCTCGCAGGCCAAGCAGCGTGCCCTTGTGGCCATCATCCTGTCGCTGATTGCGATTGTGGGCTATATCTGGGTGCGGTTCGGCACCGCCCGCTATGGCTTTGCGGCCATCGCCGCCCTTGTTCATGACGTATGCATTACACTGGGGCTGGTGACTGCATGTTATTATCTATCGGAAACATCCATTGGTAAGGCCTTGGGTATTCAGGACTTCAAAATTAACCTTGAAATGATCGCGGCCTTTTTGACGATTATCGGTTATTCTCTCAACGATACCATCGTTGTATTCGACCGGATTCGTGAAAACCGCGGCAAACTAAGCATCCTAACCCCGGAGATGATCTCCGCAAGTATCAACCAGACACTGTCGCGTACGCTGCTGACCTCTTTTACCACGTTCCTGGTTGTGTTGGTGATGTATATCTGGGGTGGAACGGGCCTGCGTGGATTTACCTTTGCATTGCTGGTGGGTATTATTGTCGGAACGTATTCCTCCATTGCAATCGCCGCTCCGATCCTTCTGTTAAGCGGATCCAAAGACACTAAAAAATAATCAAAAAAGCTTATTAAAACGTCTAAAGGCCGGATTTTTCTATTGAATCCGGCCTTTTTATGTGCTGCCATCATATTCAAAAAAAACGCCAATGCCGAATAATGGCGGTTTTAAGTGAAATTTTGGAAGAAAATCGCTCTTTTTCGTAACCAATTCGCAGATTCGCTCACTATCTTAACGGATGTCCGGCTCTTGAAATGGGTTGATTTTATGAAACAAAAACCCTATAGTAAAAGCAGATGGTTAATGATGTGATCCGATTATTGATCCAAAATCAATGCGATCCAAAGGGATCGACATCCTCGCTTTTAATACAGCCCCCATTGGCCGGAGGTCTTTTGTTCTCTTTGAAAAATCAAGACAAGACGATTTCCCATATCGGCTTTTCCGGGCAGGATGACGTTCAAAAGTCCCAAAACGGGGATGCCGAAGCGTTTCGTCGCTTGGTCCAACGGCATCAGGAACATGTTTCCAAGCTGATGTGGCGATTCACACGGGATAAAAACAGCCACCAGGAACTGGTTCAGGAAAGCTTTGTAGAGGCCTATTTATCTCTGCACAGCTATAAAGCCCGGGCCCCTTTTGAGCATTGGCTTTCACGAATTGCCACGCGCGTGGGATACCGTTACTGGAAGCAGCTGAAACGGCATCCCCACGTATCGCTCCAGGACAGCGACTGGAAGCAGATTACCGAGAAACAGCCGGAATCCATCAGCCCCGAAGACGCCGCCGGCATTGTTCATCAGTGCCTTTCGGAACTGCCGCCTCGGGATCGACTGGTGTTGACGCTGCGTTATCTGGAGCAATGCGATGTTGAGGAAACCGCTCGGCGAACCGGTTGGAGTCTGTCTCTTGTCAAAGTTCAGACTCACCGCGCCAAACAAAAACTGAAGAAAGTTCTCGAAAAAACGAATATTCAATTTGAGATGTAACGATGAAAAAACAAAGATTTGAAAATCTGGTTTTACTGGCATGCCAGGAATCCTGTCCCTGCGTTGACGTGACCGACGGGGTCATTTCCGCGGTCTCGGCGGTGATTCATCGAAACGCGAAATATGACCGAACCTATACATGGATGGGCGCCGCTTCGGCGGCCATTGCCGCCTGCATCCTGGTCGCCACAACGTTCTTCTGGCAGTCAAGCACGGATTCCGTCAGTGAAATAATGACTTATGTTTCATGGGTAACACAATGAGCCAACCGGAAATAAATCCTGATAAACTGGTCCCCAAGCCGGTCCTGAAACCGGCGATTTTCAGTGTTCTGATCCTGGTATCCGGAATCATCATCGGCTCGGGGGTAACGCTCATGACGGCCGAAAGATTCAAAAAGAAATCGGTTCCGCCAGGCCCGGAATATCTGTCGGGACGTATGATCAACCGCCTCGTCCGGGAACTGAACCTTTCACCCGAGCAACAGTTGCAGTTGGACCCCATTGTGAAACAGCACATGGAAGCGATGGACAAAATTCGTCAGGAAGCCCGCCCTCAGATCTCCGAAGAAATCAAACAGATGAACGACGGGATTATGGCCCTCTTAGACGAGGGGCAAAAGAAGATCTGGACAGATAAGATCCGGCGGATGCAGGACAATTTCCCCCGCATGGGTTCACGTCGCGGGCCGAGATCGCCAAGAGACAGGCCCGAACCTAATTCCAGGTCCGAAGACCCCCGCCCTCCCCGCTATTTTCGAAATGGCAGGCCGCCGGAAAATCGGGGACGCCCGGATGCGCCTCTTCCTCCGAGAGATGAGGAAACAGAGATAATATGTAGGCCATCCTAAAATCGCTCGTATAATGTTTGCAAACCGTATTGTAAACATTATTGAAAGGATGGCCCATGAGTACCTTAACAAAAGTCGAAACCTTTTTCAATCATGTAACTT
>Ga0224495_10002236_pt1 | contig 12789 bp, 8 predicted proteins | sample SF_Jul11_sed_USG_FD_168128 | JGI IMG/M metagenome (GOLD analysis project Ga0224495, IMG submission 168128) | Sediment microbial communities from San Francisco Bay, California, United States - SF_Jul11_sed_USGS_4_1 | ecosystem: Environmental > Aquatic > Marine > Sediment | place: USA: California... | reverse complement strand
GGCGCCATTGACCGTCAACGTGGCGACCCGCATGAACTTGTCATAAACCCGGCCAACATCGCCATTCACCGGCCCCGTCATCGTTTCCTTAGTCATCAGAGGTCCATCCCAGGCGTATGATAACCCAATGCCGTCCGAGGTGGCAACGGATTTGAGTTGGATGACTATTGTTTTAAATTCCCCATTTTATGGGCGCCGGCCGCTTCCGGCGCCTCCATGCGGATTTTGACAGAATATCATTTTGCGCCCTGCCCGCTTGTCTATGAGTGTTCCTTAAAAGCCGGGTATCAGTCAATATCCATATCGATGCGCTCGATGCGAAGACCTGGCACATCGTATTTGGGCGAAATGCTTTTCAGCGGAAGCGTCTGGCCGGGCAGGACAAGGTCCGGCGCGATGTCCAGCAACGGCAGATGGACGAATTGCTGGGTGAGTATCTGTTCGTGGGGAAGCCTTCCACCGGCCTGCTTGCCCTTGAAATTGTCATACAACAGCAGGTCCACATCCAGGGGCCGGGGAGCGAACTTGTCCACTGTGCGCTTTCTGCCCAAAGTCCTTTCGATCCAGCAAAGCTCGCCGCGCACACCGAAAATGTCCCGGTCGGTGGTCACCAGGGCCACCAGGTTATAATAATCTGGCTGTGGGTCTTTGGCGCCCCAAGGCTCCGACCGGTATACAGGCGAGAGCCGGACAAGAGTGAACCTGGAGCGGATAAGCTCTATCCCCAGAGGGATATTCCTCTCCGGATCGATGTTGCCGCCGATTCCCAGATATACCATATGATCCTGAGAGGGGCGGGTGACCTGCACCGATATGTTATCTGAACCACGGATGGCGCCTGGCTTGGACACGGTAATCCTGGCCCGATTGACCCCGTCATGGCCCAGGCAAAGGTTGGCGATTTTCTCCGCCATGGTTTCGATGAGAAAAAATGAGCTCGGCTCCACCAGCGCGATTATTTCCTTCGAGATCGATTTGTAATCGACAGTGTGGCGGATATCGTCGGACTTGGCGGCCCGGGAATGGTTGCAATCAAGCTCGAAGCTGATTTCCACGGTCTGCTTGGTTACCCGCTCCCAATCGAAGATCCCGATGATGCACTCGATCTTCAGCCGGTCCAAAATTATCTTGTCAGGCACCCGATAGCTCCAGATAAGGTCCAAGGGAATGATCTATATTTAAACATAAAGCCGGGCGTGGAAATAGATGAAGATTAAAGATCAACCTTTATTGTCCTGGCGTTCAAGGCCAGCCCATATGATGGCCAGCTGCTTGGCATACCATTGACGCACCCGCCCGGCGCCCATGGACTGGACCAGGGGCGGTGTAGAGAAAAGAATTGAAATGAGAGCCAACATGGCCGGCTCTATCTCCACCTCCTGCGCAATGGCGCCAGAAAGCTTTGCGCTTTTAAGCAGATCGGCCAGAATGGAGCTCAAGCTGCGTGGCGTGACAGACTCTATTCCCTCATTGCCAGGGAATGCCAGCGCCAGTTCAGCAGGGGTGAGGGGCGCCATCGGCGTCTCCTCCCTCCGGCGAGCCATCCATGAGATTACCTCCGCTATCATTCTAGGACGCTGTTCAGCGCGGAGGCCGGCATAGTCAATCATGCCCGCCAAAGCTTCCCTTGGCCCCAAGTGGCGGCCATATCTCTCCATCCACCAGCTGATCTCCACACCCCAGAGCTGGATAAAATAATCCAGGATCGAAGTCTTGTGGGGGAAATAAAGGAAAAAAGTGGCGGTGGCTATGTTTGAATCATGGCAGATATCCTTGACGGAAATGCTTTCCAAAGGTTCTGTTTCGATACGGAGAATAAGGCTACGTAGTATGGCCAACTTGGTGGCAGCAAACTTCTCTTCTCTAGTCAAAGACGGCATAGTCAATTATAGAAAGTCTAATAATATAGCGCAATATATAAATAGCGCGCATTCTATCCTTTTGCATACTTTCCTTATTACCTTCATTTACATGACGTTACCGCTATTTGTTAAAGCAACTTCAATTAATTACAAGCATCAAATATTGCCTAAATAATAATAGACTGCATTGTATATTGAGGCTTTAGTAGAAAATGGCGCAGCAGAGTGCGTTATATTTTAAATTATCATACCCTTTCGCCCTTCCCTTCTTTTGATCACGGCCATTTATAGTTAACTTCATTTTCTTCAATTGGCCGTGGATTATTCCGTCTGTTTGTTGTGTCAACCCAGTTCGCGTGCTGTTTCGATGCTCGTTTCTCTTTTTTCGCGCGTCTCTCGCTGGTTGAGGGTCGGCCTTCACCCAGCGGAGCCACGCTCTTTGTGGCCTTTTGCAATTTTTTGAACCAACCTGGAGGTAACAACAATGTGCGCTGATTTTGGGGCTAGCGCTGTTTTGTCTGACCGAACAAAGAAACTGGAGGCTGCGTTAAAGGAAACAAATTATTTAGGCCAGTTGCTGCCGCGCTAGGTCATGCGGAAACGGCACGAAGTCGTCCGTATAAACGACTGGCGCGAACAGTCCGAGCCATCCGCCGGCATTCGGCGGAGCACAGGGGCGAACAGGCTGCAGCCGCTCAGTCCATCTATGATGGGCGAGTATCAATCTTACGAGTCGAAAGGCTGAAGTTTCGTATATGCCTTTGCAGATAACCAGAAAACCTTGTAAATCTCCTTTACGGCATCCCTATTCTTGAACATCTCTGGGTTCTGTATCGTTCCCGAAACCAGAATCCCTGAGCCGACACTTTGCGTCAGGCATGTCTTTGCCGAATCTGTCAAGGTCATAAGTTGTAAAAAGGAAACAAGAAGATTATAACAGGTGAAAACTGATATAATGAAAAGATACAAGCGAGCTACACTTCCGGATTTGTTGAACCAAGGCATGTGGGTTGAATTTCCGGCTTTGCTCAAGCCTTTATATTTATTGACAAGCACGGAGCCACCAACCATATGGATTTAGTTATGCCTAAAGGAAAATACAGCCAGTGGGAATCGATCAAGAATGTCGTCCTTCTTGGTAATCACCTACCCCGCAAATGCGGAATAGCCACCTTTACAACAGACCTGGCCGACGCTATCGCCAAGGAAGCGCCAGGCGCCTCTGTTTGGGCCATGGCGATGAACGACAGGCTGGAAGGTTATAAATATCCTTCCCGTGTCCGATTTGAAATATCGCAGGGCAAGCTTAACGAGTATGACCTTGCCGCTGATTTTCTGAACATGAGCCACGTTGACGTGGTTTGTCTTCAACATGAATATGGCATCTTTGGAGGGCCAAAGGGAAGCAATATTATTGAGCTGCTTAGGGCTATAAGGATCCCAGTTGTAACCACACTTCATACTATCCTTAAAAATCCCTCTCCGGAGGAGAAGAAAATCCTGATACAGCTCGCTGGTTTATCTGACCGTCTTGTAGTTATGAGCCATCGAGCGGTTGACTTTCTTATAGATATTTATAAAGTGCCCAGACAGAAGATAGTTTTCATACCTCACGGCATTCCAGATGTCCCTTTCACCGATCCCAGCTTCTACAAGGACAAGTTAGGAGCGGAAGGCAAGAAGGTCATTCTCACTTTCGGGCTTCTTTCTCCAGGCAAGGGGATAGAAAACATGATCGACGCCTTGCCGAACATAGTCAAGAAACGCCAGGATGTTGTTTACTTCGTGTTGGGCGCAACTCACCCTAATGTAAAGGCAGAACGAGGCGAGGATTATCGTATCGAGCTAAAGCTGCGGGCCAAAAAACTTGGGGTGGATAAGCACGTCGTGTTTCACGATCAGTTTGTTGACCTTGCCGATCTAATCGAGTTCATGGGGGCGGCGGATATATTTGTGACTCCATACCTTAACGAGGCGCAGATAACATCTGGCACCCTGGCCTACGCCATGGGCGCCGGCATCGCCACATTGTCCACTCCATATTGGTACGCGCAGGAAATGCTTGCCGAAGGCAGGGGCCGATTGGTTCCCTTCAATGATCCAGATGCTCTGGCCAGGGAGATTAATGATCTATTCCAGGATGACGTGGAATGCCATGCGATGAGGAAAAGGGCGTACATGTTCTGCCGGAAGATGCTCTGGGCGGAAGTTGGGCGTCAATATCTTGAAACGTTCGATCTGGCAAAACGCTCAGGGTTGAAAACCCGTGCGCCCATTCCCAAGCTGAAGACTCTTAACGTTGGGCCTCCAAATCTACCGGAAATCAACCTCGACCACTTGCGCCTCATGACCGATGACACAGGGATTCTTCAACACGCCAAGTTCACGGTTCCAAACCGTAGCCATGGCTATTGTGTGGATGATAACGCCAGGGCTCTTATTGTCGCCGTGATGGCTCTGGAGGTTTATCCAAAGGATATGGCGTTAAAAGCGCTCTCCTCCAATTACCTTAGTTTTTTGGATCACGCGTTCAATGAGGATACCGGAAGGTTCAGAAACTTCATGTCATACGAAAGAAAGTGGCTGGAGGATACAGGCTCCGACGATAGCCATGGCCGTTCGGTTTGGGGGCTTGGCGTCGCAGTGGCGTTTTGCAAAGACAAGGGGCAGCTAGGAATCGCGGTGAACCTTTTTCACCGTTCGCTCGACGCTCTTGATCATATCCACTCTCCCAGGGCCATTTCGTATGCGCTGATAGGATTGCACGCTTATCTCCGCCAATTCGGAGGTGACACCCGTGTTCGCCGTTTGCGCGAGCAATTGGCGCGAAAGTTGATGCGGATGTTTACCGATAATGCGCTGGAGGAGTGGCCCTGGATTGAGGATAGCCTCTCATACGACAACGCCAGGGCTCCTCACGCGCTGATCCTGTCTGGACAATGGTTGCAGGATCACGAGATGTTGGAGATGGGCCTGAAGGCTTTGCGCTGGCTGAAGAAAATCCAGACCACCAAGGATGGGCATTTTGCCCCGATAGGCAATAATGGCTGGTACCGCCGGGGAGATTCCATGGCCAGGTTTGATCAGCAGCCATTGGAGGCTTGCGCAATGATAGACGCCTGCATCGAAGCGTTTAACATCACCCGGGACGTTGAATGGGTATCATATACCAACGTCCTCCTGGACTGGTATCTGGGAGAAAATGATCACCGTCTACCTTTATACGACTATACAACCGGGGGCTGCAAGGATGGGCTGGAGGCTCAGAGGGTGAATGAAAACCAGGGCGCTGAATCCACTTTGTCATGGCTCTTGTCACTTCTGGCCATGTACAATCATCGCGCGACCCAAGCGCTCGATACCATTCCGGAGACAGTAGATAGCAAAGAGCCTGGCAGCGTCTAAACCTTTGCGATGTCCCGCAGATTCTGTGTAATCAGAACCCTGGACCGATTATCGCCGAGTAGTCATTCGCCTTTCAGCCTGGCTAACAGTTTCTTGACCGGTATCGTCGCGATTCCTGTCCTCTGGTCTGCGCTGGCGTAAGGAATTATCAGTTCTCCATTATGCATCATGCTTCCGCAGGAGTAAACCACGTTTGGCACATACCCTTCTCTTTCAAAATCGTTTGGCTCCAATATGGGGCTATCCAGCCTGCCAATCACTTTGGATGGATCATTCAAGTCCAGAAGCTCGATACCCATACAATACTTTCTCATGGGCCCTACTCCATGAGTCAGCAGAATCCAACCCTCCGCGGTTTCGATAGGCGACCCGCAGTTGCCTATCTGGATAAATTCCCAAGGCCGAGTTGGGGTCCGCAAGACGCTGGATTTCTGCCAAAAGTGAATGTTGTCGGAAAACATGATGTGGTTGTTTTCCCCATCCTGCCTGGATAACATCACATATTTACCGTCGATCTTCCTGGGAAAGAGCGCCATTCCCTTGTTCTGGACCGCTTTTCCATTCAGGGTGATGATCCTGAAGGTCACAAAATCATTCGTCTCAATCAACTGCGGCATTATTGTGACGCCGTTATATGCGGTGTATGTGGCATAGTATACGACGCTGCCGTCATCGTCTGTAAATCGCACAAAACGGGCGTCTTCTATTCCCCGGCTCTCATTTTCAGAAACCGGGAATATCACTCTCTCGGAGATCCGATGCTCCGGATGGAACTTCACCACATAGTTGGACCTTGCCAGCCACAACGCCATGTCGGACGCGCTTTTCCGGCTGGCTAAATCCAGCCGCGGCTCCCGATCAAGCTCCTCGATTTTCCGCTTCAGCGTCTCAAAGGTAAACTCGTCATCGAGCTTGTTAAACAAGCAATCGGTCACATCGTTGCATGCTCCCATCTCGTTGAGTTTCAGGATCACAAGACGCTTGTTATACGTCCGGTTGATGTACAGCTCAGGCGTCTGAACATAGTCACTGATCGGATCAAAAAATATGCTGGTATCCTTGTCTATCACCCCGCTGCGGAACTCAATTGAAGAAAGATGCCCTTCGCCCGTGGCGCGAAAGCTCATGATAAATCGTATGCCACCCTCCGGAACATCACCCTGGTCCGGATGCGCCACCATTGATGGATTAAAAAGCGCCGCGGCTTCCACGGAGTACTCGCATGTAAAGTACGACCCCAGCAACAGACGCCTTTCCAACGAGATATTCTCGCTCTCTTGGACACAATATTCGATTTTCCGGTAATTGCTTTCCAGGATTTTTTTAAAGGACCTGTGCCGGCTGGAAAACTCACTCAGCGTCTGGTCCAGCAGCGACTGGACCTCTTCTTCACTCAGTCTCAGCACCCTCTCAACTATGGATTTAATTCGGCTTTCCTTGCCCGGCACAAACGGCCTTGTGATCACTCTGGATTTTTCTGATTGGATCACCACGGACCTTCGTTTGGCCTCAAGGTTTGTTTTTTGGATATTCACATTCATTATATGATTCTATTCACTTTAAAACCTGGGCTATTGTGTCTCATTTCCAGCTCGTCACTCAGGCGACTGTGGCTCGATGCGTTATCATTAATAGGTGGATAGTCCCTTTGCATGTACAATGGTATCTTATCCTGAACAGAAAGATTTATCCATGCGTATCGCGATGTTGAGCCCCATATCCTGGCGTACCCCCCCACGACATTACGGCCCATGGGAGGCTGTTGTCAGCATGTTGACCGAAGGCCTTGTCCAGGCTGGGGTGGATATCACCCTTTTCGCCACTGGAGATTCAATCACCAGCGCCAAGCTCGCCTGGGCATGCCCCACCCCATATTCCGAAGACCGGAACATAGATCCGAAGGTGTGGGAGTGTATGCATATTTCAGAAGTCTTTGAGAGGGCCGAGGAGTATGACCTGATTCATAATCATTTCGATTTTCTGCCTCTGACGTACTCTGGCCTTACGCATACGCCGGTGGTGAGCACCATCCACGGGTTCTCCTCTCCAGCCATTATGCCAGTTTACAAAAAATACAACCGCCGCGTGCATTATGTCGCCATCAGTGAAGCTGACAAGTCACCCGAGCTGGATTACGCAGCTACAATCCACCATGGCATCCGTCTGGAGGATTTTTCATTTCGCGAAAGCCCTGAAGACTATCTGCTTTTCTTTGGCAGAATACATCCTCACAAGGGAGTCATTGAAGCTATCGAAGTGGCCAAGAAAGCATGCCTGAAACTCAAAATCGCCGGCATCATCCAGGATGAGGAATATTTCAGGACACGTGTTGAGCCGCATATAGACGGCGACAGGATTGAATACCTCGGCTCGGTGGGCCCAACACAGCGGTCCGCTCTACTTGGAGGAGCGGTGGCCCTGCTTCATCTTATAAATTTTGACGAGCCTTTTGGCTTGAGCATGGTGGAAGCCATGGCCTGTGGAACACCAGTGATCGCAAACGCAAGAGGCTCTATTCCGGAGATTGTACAAGATGGCTTTAATGGCTTTCTTGTCCATAATGTGGCTGAGGCCTTGGACGCGGTAAGTAAGATCGGCGCGATTGATCGTGGCGCCTGCCGCCAGTCCGTAGAAAAGCGATTTACAACCGAGCGGATGGTTAAAGATTACATCGGGCTTTACCAAAACATATTGGACAGCCGTGATAACTTCCGTCCGTGGGGGCACTATGAGAACCTGAGTGAACACAAGAATCACAAGGTGAAAAGGATCGTGGTGGCCCCTGGCAAGCGGCTGAGCCTCCAGAAACATAGACGCCGCTCCGAACATTGGATAGTTGTCAGTGGCGAGGCGATAATAACCCTGGATGATAAGGAGATCTTCCTGGTGGCTGGCCAGTCTGTAGATATCCCGAAAGGCTCAGTTCATAGGATAATGAATCCTGGTTCTTTACCCCTTGTTTTCGTCGAGGCGCAAATGGGGGATTATTTCGGTGAGGACGATATAATCCGGCTGGAGGACGATTATGGCAGGGCGCCGCAAAGCGCTTTTAGGAGTGAATCATGATTGTCCGGCGATATGAAGGCAATCCGATTCTAACCAAGCATGATGTACCCTACCCTGTGGAGACGGTTCACAACGCAGCGATCACCAAGTGCAACAACCGATACGTTATGTTGTTTCGATCCCATCTTCGCACCGGACGTTCGATAATCGGCATTGCCGAAAGCATGGATGGTTTCAACTTCATCGTTGGCCCCAGGCCATTCATAACGCCATCGGCTGATGGTGTATTTGGAGAGTATGAGGAATATGGCGTAGAAGACCCTAGAATCTGCTATATTGACGGCGAATACCTGATAACTTACAGCGCGTATTCCAGGCATGGCGTCCGCATTGGCCTGATAAGGACAAAGGACTTCTTATCGATCGAAAGAGTTTCTCTGATCACCCAGGCTGACTTGCGCAACGTGGTAATATTTCCAGAAAAAATCAATGGGCGGTACGCCAGGCTGGACCGCCCCCATTCTGAACTCAGTCCCTGGTCCATCTGGATATCATATTCGCCAGACCTTGTTCATTGGGGCGACTCAAAGGTTGTGATCAAACCGGTGAAGTATCACTGGGATGAAATGAAGATTGGACCCGGAGCGACACCGATCAAGACCAGCCAAGGATGGCTAAGCATATATCACGGTGTGTTCAAGACAATGGATGGCGCCGTCTATCGCCTCGGCGTGGCGTTGCATGACCTGTTGGACCCTTCAAAGGTTCTAGGCGTGGCCGATGAATGGATACTTCAACCTGAAGACGATTGGGAAATCACAGGTTATGTGCACAATGTAGTGTTTTCATGTGGCGCTGTTTTGGAGGACGATGGCTCTGTGAAAATATACTGGGGAGGCGCCGACACGGTGATGTGCGCGGGAATTGCCAAGATCGATGATCTTGTTGAGCTATGCATGACAAAAAGCAGACCTGCAGTTTAGTAATTTTATTATAACGTTGAAATTTTTGATAAACTCCGGTTTTTTGGCGCCATATTGCGCTGACATGCATCTATAAGCAAAACACCACGCATAGGTCGATAAAACTATGCAACCTACCTTTGGAATGATCGAAGACGAGGCCTAGCGCAATTAAATTATTATGCTCGACCACATCACCAAGGTCATAGACTTCTGGAAAATCAAAAAGCTTTTTTATAAAGCGTACAAACGCGGCGGTCGCCCGCCGATCCAGCAGGTTATGCTCTTCAAGGCGCTGCCTCTGGAGAACTGGTACGATTTGTCCGACGTCCAAATAGTCCAGGAGATTCACGACTGGCGCTGTTTCTAACGGTTCATCGGGCAGGAGATCAGAAACTATCTTTTGGAAGACAGCGGACCTGAAGTGTTGATGTTCGATGGGCCGGAGGTGGTATTACGGAATGGAGCGCAACCGGCTGTGGATGCTTATATGCGGCTTGGCATGCAACCTCAAGTGGGCGGGGACCCTGGCGGCAGCCTGAGACGGGAGAGGTGTGCCTGGATGTGTGGAAACGAGGTTAAAACGCTCATGATATGGCGGATGAAGACCTAACCGGGCCGCGAGAATAAGAGAAATCGGGATAATTTAAAGCTGGTGGGGTGTCTTTCATAGGTTTTTTTATCAACATAATTTATTGCGCATGTTCTATATGCAAGTGCGCCACGGAAGACGCCGATTATGCGCGTTTCTTGCTACGGCTGACGGAGCTGGAGCTTATCCACCGTCAGAACCGTAATGTTGAGCGCAGATTTAGGCTGCCGCCAGAGTCCCGGTGATAAAAATCCTGGACAGCTTCGACTTTAGGGTCATACCGTCGCTGAACAAAAAGCTGGCGGGCGAGTTGGCACAATACGAATATATTGAGCGAAGGCTAAACGTAATCACCCTTTGCAACTCCGGTATGGGCAAGACACACATCGCCACCGGGCTAGACATGGAGGCGTGCCAGAAGGGAATGCCGACGCTTTTCAGCAGGGCCTCTACCCTGGTAAACGAGCTAATGGAGGCCAGAGGCGACAGAAGGCTGGTCCGGTTCAAGTAACAGCATGCCTGGCAGAAGCTGCTTATCATCGACAAGTTGGATTTTGTTTCATTGTTCAAGACCGGCGTTGAGCTCTTGTTCGAAGCAATCAGCCAGCGCTACGAGCAATGCTCGCTGATCATCACCAGCAACCTGCCCTTAGACGAGTGGCCCGAGGTCTTCGGCTCGGAAAAACTCACAGGAGCGCTATTAGACAGGCTAACCCATCACGTTTACATCCTGGAGATGAACAAAGACAGCTACCGGCTCTCCAACAGCAAGAAAACGGAACGAGGTAACTATCCAAAATACGGTCAGATTAATAATCTGGGTCTTTGGGCCAAGTGGTACCAGTTTACTCCGCCACACTGGTAAATTCCTACTCCGCCCTTGACAGGATGCCCTGTCTTGGATTAGGGAAGGCAGATCTCATTATATTAATGATAAAACATTATTATATGATAACCAATTTATATTGTTGACTGACTCAGTGATTGACGATTATAGTCTCGTCAATATGGCACGGCATAGACCACTTCATTCTAATACGTTGTTCTTTGAAAGGTGTCATTTTGAAACAAGCTTTATTCCCCCTCGTCCTTTCCGTAGTTTTATTTTCCACAATATCAATTTCCTGCGGCGGCTTGTCCTCCGACCCTGGCGATATGCCCCAAGGCAGAGCCATGAAGGGGCCGGTAATCGGCGGCCATGTGGAAGTTTTCGATTATCAGGGCGGGGTGAAGGGGGCTCTGCTGGAGACTGCCACAACTGGTCCTGGCGGCAAGTTCTCATTGTCGGCCACGTACGATCATTCCATCATGATAGTTGTGACAGGTGGGACATATATAGACGAGGCCACCGGGGAGGAAAGGGACATGTCGGGCCAGTCGCTGATATCCCTATTCCCGTTTGGTGTGTTTGCGGGGGAGACGCCAGTGGTGTCTCTATTGACGCATGCAGCGGCCATGAACGCCATTCTGCGGATTGCAAACGGGGAGGAGCCTTTGAGCGCCATGCAGACGGCCAATCTACAGATATCCTTCGAGATGGGGTTGCTGGGGACAGACATAACCAAAGTCTGGCCTTTCGACCTGACCAACGCAACGGAAGGCGCCACTGCGGACTCATCGGCTGATTACGCAGGGGCCCTGGCGGCTCTGAGTTGGTACGGAAAGGACAACGGCTATTCCACCGCTGATATTATCCTGCTGGCCAAATGTATCGGCGAGGACCTGGCGGACAACAAACTTGACGGTTTTGCCTTCGGCCAGTCCTGCGGCCCCGGTTTCAACACCCGGGCGGCCGTGGAGAACCGGGAGGACAATGCGGACGCTTTCCTGAACAGCCCGATGAACCTGTCCGGGCTTGGCGCGGATCAAGTAACGCTGATCCAGGGCGCCAGTGGTGGCGGCGGAGGCGGTGGTGGGGCCGGCGCTCCAGCTCCCACGCCCACGGTCAATGCGTTCACATTCACGGATCTTACAGGGCAGGCTCTGAACGTCCAGGTGACAGAAGGGGGCACGACGCTTTCCGGGATGATCGCGCCTTTGGCCATATCGATCACTGGCGATCCCACATGCCAATACACGCTTGATACGGGGGTCACCTGGACCAACGCCACCCTGGCCATGCCGGCCAACGGAACCTTCGATGTGCGCGTGACCACGGCCAATGCTGTGAGTACGGCCGTCACCTGCACCGTTACGGTGGGTGCGGTTTCTGCCACATGGACGGTCACCACGACAAACGGCCAGACGCCCAACGCCTTCACCTTCACGGATCTGACGGGTCAGAACCTGAGCGCCGTAGTGACAGAGGGTGGAACAACTCTGACCGGGATGCTTGCGTCCGGGCCGATCTCCATCACCGGCGACGGCTCCTGCCAATACGACGCTGGAGCGGGGTGGACAAACGCGGCGGGGACAGTGGCGCAAAACGGGACCTTCGACGTGAAGGTGACAACAGCGGCCACCATCAACACAGCCGTCACCTGCACAGTGACGGTGGGGACGGCTTCGGCCACATGGACGGTCACCACGGGTGATCCGATTCCCAACGCCTTCACTTTCACGGACCAGACCGGAGTGGCGATCTCCACTACCATTCAGTCCAATACCATAACGCTATCAGGGATAAACATGGCTACGGCAGTGGCTATAACATCCAATCCCAGCGGGACATGCCAGGTGAATGTAAACGGGACAGGATTCACGGCCACGCCCGGAACCGTGGCAAACGGCCAGACGGTGCAGTTGCAGGTCACCTCGTCGGCTTCGTTCAGCACGGCGGTTACCTGCGCGGTGACCATCGGCGGCGTGGCGGACGGAGACTCGCCCTGGAGCGTGACCACGCTGGCCATAGACACGGCCCCCAATCCGTTCACCTTTACGGACCAGACCGGTGTGGCGCTTTCCACGGTGACGCAGTCCAACACCATAACGGTGGCGGGGATCAACAGCGCCGCGGCGTTCT
>Ga0224495_10002235_pt1 | contig 12790 bp, 13 predicted proteins | sample SF_Jul11_sed_USG_FD_168128 | JGI IMG/M metagenome (GOLD analysis project Ga0224495, IMG submission 168128) | Sediment microbial communities from San Francisco Bay, California, United States - SF_Jul11_sed_USGS_4_1 | ecosystem: Environmental > Aquatic > Marine > Sediment | place: USA: California... | reverse complement strand
CGTTCCTCCGCTTGAAACATTGCCCGGCAACGTGTTGTTGGTGCCAAAGACTGCTGTCTGTACGGGGAGGCTTACAAGGGGATACGTTTCGTTTCGAGATGTTCAGCTCTACCCGCTTTTAGGAGTTGTGAGTCGGCCGAGATCAGAACCGACGGTTCGTCCAGATGATGTTGCAACTCGATCGCCGCAGCCAGGTGGATGGCATCGAGAGTGCGTAGCGGGTGGCGCTCAAGCAGTGTCTTGGAGCGCACAAGAATACTGTCGTCCAAGTTGATTCGGACGTAGGCAGGCCATTCCTGTAAAAAGCGACGAACAAGCTCGTGGTATTGAGATTCTTGCAGTGCTGTTTCTCGGACGCGTCTGCGTAATGCCGAAAAGGTCTCGGTATAGGCGATTGTGGCGGTGGCATGGGGTAGAGCTTCGGCTCGCAGTGCGAGGGCTTCGCCCGTTCCAGCTTCCTCGATGAACTGTTTCACGAGTGCGCTGGTGTCCCAGTAATACATCGTCACTACTCATCACGGTCGTCGATGACCGCGCGCCCGAGAGAGGGGCCTCGATAGGAGAGTGGCTTGAGTCGCTTGCGTGGCAGACAAGTCGGCGGAATGATTTTGCCGAGCGCGGCGAGTTGCGCCAACCGCGCCTCACGCGTCCTAGGCTTTCCGGCCTCGATTTTCTGGAGCAGCGCGATGGGCCGTCCTCGGTCGGTCACGACGATTTCTTCACCCTTCTGGGTTCGACGAAGATAGTGTGTCAGGCGATCCTTCAGTTCTTTGACGCCGACCCGGCTCATCGCTTACCTCAGTGGCCATTGTAGCTACTTCCATTATGAAAAACAAGCAACTCCTTATCTCCGGCCATGTTCAAGGTCTAGTGCCTTCCATAGCGTGAAGGGGATCGTGCGGTGTTCTGACTGGTAGGATGTGGCGTTGATGAGCTGCCTGATCTTCCGTTCAGAGCTTCACCGTCAACCATCCCATCACCCTGGTGCCAAGGAGGTCTCCTAACGGATGCTCACGATGGGTGTCATTCAGGGCATTGAACACGGAGACGGCTACCTCCGCCTCGCGGCGATACTCGTGAGTCGTTTCTTGCTTCCAGAAGCGATAGGCCCCGCGCAGGTTCAAGAGATGGTAACTCCCGACGTACGGATCGGGCGGTATGACGCCAAAGGGTTGAAAGTCGACAAACCGCTGACTCAAGGGGGCGGTGAACGCACCGACCCAGTGGTACGCGATCTCGCCGCTGAGCCCGTTCTCCCATTGGGCTCTGAGACCAGCGTTGTACTTGAACCGGGGGGCTGCCCGTCTGGTGGCCCCTGTGAGGGTCTGACCAATCTCCTGGTAGGTCATGTTGGCGAATCCACTCAGCCATGTGGTCGCAAGGAATTCCAATCCGACCTCACCTCCGTAGATGTCGGCGACTCCACCTTGGATCGGTCTCACGAAATGCGTTTGAATGAGGTCCGAGAGGTGATTGTAGAAGAGTGCTGTGCGTACCCTGGCCCGATGGCGCAAGTACCAGCCTTGATACTCCAGTTCAGAGGAAATGATTTGTTCAGGTTGGAGGCTGCCGCTGCCTGTCGAGTTGACTGGCAGCGGCGATGGACTGGGTGGAGGGAGCGTGATAATTGAGTTTGCGTCACGGTAGGTCTCGTTCAGTGTCGGAGGTCGATAGCCCACCGCGACGCTGGCGCGGAAGGTGTGGTCCCTAAGCGGAGAAAAAATGAGCGCCCCACGCGGACTGATGGTCGGATTGATGAAGGTGTCCAAATCGTACCGCACCCCGCCGACGAGCTGGAACAATGGCGCAGGCTTCCATTCACCCTGCAGGTACATCCCCAACCGATCCTCTGTGCGAAAGCGATCAATAAAATTCATGGACAGCGTGTTGCGCCGATAGTTGACGCCGACGGTCACGCTCGTGGTGGGGCCCATCACGAACCGCTGTTGGGCTTCGAGATTGTACGTATAACCTTGAGCTTTCAGATTTGAGTCGAAGTCTTGCCCGGTGATGTGCAGGAACGGTGCAAGGAGCGGATTCACAATGATGGGTGCATCCATGTCGTAGCTGTTCCAAAAGGCCCGCACAAAGAAATTGGGGCGCTCATAGTTTGCCTGAGCATAGCCAAGAGCCGGCAGCACGCTTTGTGTGACCACAGTGGACACGATGCCATCGAACCGATTTACATCGACGAGGCCGCCTGCAAACGTGAGCTTGGAATCACCTTCCAGGGCATATTCCGTGTGCACATTGAATTTGTTGTCGCGATAGGCTAGGGCGCTGCCGTTGCGCCACTGCTGATTTTGATCATGGCCGTAGGAGAAGCGATAGCTGAATTTCTTGTACCTATTGGCATAGATGGCGGCGTTGCTGAGGGTGCCGTAGGCTCCGCCTCCGACCTGCAGGGTTGCCCCCTTCATCTCTTCCGGTGATTTCGTAATGATGTTGATAATGCCGTCGAACGCATTGAAGCCGTAGAGCACGGAGGCTGGCCCCTTCTGCACCTCAATCCGTTTGATCTCCGGGAACGTCACCGGAATGGCTTTCCAGAAGACTGCTCCTTGCGTATCCTCATAGATCGACCGGCCATCGACCATCACCAAGAGTTTATTGGCACCCGGTTGGTTATCCCCCCGCATGCTGACGTCAAAGTCGGCACCCGTCATCTGCATGACTTCCAGACCGGGAATGCGTCGGAGCACGGTCGGGAGATCCGTCGCACCTGAATGGCGAATATCTTCGTCCGTGATCACATAGACATTCGACGGGGCCTCTGAAATCGGCTGCTCATAGCGACTCGCGATGCTGACGGTCTCTTCCTTCAAATAGAGCGCTTCTTCCTGGAGCTGCTGTTCGGTTGCGGAGGATGTGCGTGGAATGGGTAACGACGTCTCAGCCCAGCTCCAGAGTGGAGCACTCACTCCAGAGAGTATGACGCCGATCATCCAACCCCATCTCACACGAATCATGCAGTTCGACACCTCAGTGAGTCTGTCAGTGGCCAGCGTAGGTCTTATCACAAAGCCGCCCCATCGGAGGGCAAACTCTTCTGAATGGTCGTCCTGCCTGAATAAACATTCCGTCGATTCTCACCAGTGAATCGAATCAGATACTGAATCGAATTGGATACAGTCCTGTGCATATCTGACGTTGGGACATTGAAGTTGTCGGTATCGATCCCACCTCAACCGGAAGTGAGATTGTGCCATTTGCCTCTTGTACCAGCTGATTCTGTCTTAGGCGCAAGGATCGGCAGTACGACGATAGGTCCCGACGAGGGCATCGCATCTGTGTCGCCATACGTGGAACGCTATTTGCTGAACCACGTACATCATTGGAGATGTTCGAGTGTAAAAGGTTGGTTGACGGTGGCTCAGGAATTTCTGCGGTTCCCAGGCCGGGGCCAGGCTGGATCGCCCCATCCAGCAGCGCATCTCCTTGTGAGGCTCCGCCCTGGGTCGGTGAACCCGGCGGCGATTTTCTACTATCACCGCCGGGCATCGCCGTGATAAAGAGATGCTTCACAACGACACAAGATGCTGAACGAAGATAGAGGTGAGATCTCAGAGGTCCACGATATGGACAGGATGCACTGGCCCTCAAACGGAAGGAGTTGAAATGGTGAGTGTAAAACAGGTGGTGAGGTATGCAATGGTCGTCTGCGGCCTAAGCTTGCTGGCCGCGCCCGTGCAGGCGAATTTCCCGTCGGTGCCGAAGGAGACGTACGAGGCGTTGAAACTGGACCGCTCGGCGTCGCCGAAGGAACTGTACGAAGCCCTGATTAAGCGGTACATGGACCCGGAGCAGGGCGTGGGCAAAGGGAAGTACGGGCAATATTGGCAGCCCGTCTCGTTCAGCAAATATTTCGACCCCCACACCTTCTATAAGCCGCCGCAAGCCGTGAAAGAAGTGGCGAGCCGGCAGGAATGTGTGAAGTGTCACACCGATGAATCGCCGGGGTGGGTCGTGGCGTGGAAGAAGAGCACCCATGCCAACTTGGATAAGATCCGGAAGCTGAGCCCGAAGGATCCCACGTTCTACAAGAAGGCCAAGCTCGAAGCCGTCGAAGAGAATCTGCGCTCGATGGGCAAGCTGGGCAAGAACGAAAAGCTGAAGGAAGTGGGCTGCATCGACTGCCACTTCGACATCAACACCAAGCAGAAAGCCGATCACCGCAAGGATATCAAGTTGGCCACCGCCGACACCTGCGGCACCTGCCACTTGCAGGAATTTGCCGAGCGGGAGTCCGAGCGGGATACCATCACCTGGCCCAAGGATCAGTGGCCGAAGGGCCGGCCGTCCCATGCGTTGGACTACAAGGCCAACGTCGAAGTGGACGTCTATGCGGGGATGTCGCAGCGGGAAATTGCCGATGGCTGCACCGGCTGTCACGTCAACCAGAACAAGTGCGACACCTGCCATGCGCGGCATGATTTCTCGGTCGCGGAATCCCGCAAACCGGAAGTCTGTGCGCAGTGCCATAGCGGGGCTGACCACAACAACTGGGAAGCCTACAATCTCTCGAAGCATGGCTTGAAGTATCAGCGGGACAAAGCGCAGTGGAACTTCAACGTGCCAATTAAAGAGGCGATGAAGAACGGGGCCGAGACCGCGCCGACCTGCCAATACTGCCACATGGAGTATCAAGGCAAGATCGCGCACAACGTCGTGCGGAAAGTGCGCTGGGCCAACTATCCGTTCGTGCCGGGCATTCGGGAGAACATCAAGACCGAATGGGCCGACAAGCGCAACGATGCGTGGGTGAAGACCTGTACCAACTGTCACTCGGAAACCTATGCCCGAGCCTGGATGGAGTTCATGGACAATGGGACCTTCTCCGGCTTGGATAAGTACGACGAAGCGCATCATGTGGTGGAAGAGCAATACAAGGCGGGCCTGTTAACCGGGCAGAAGACCAACCGGCCGACCCCGCCGGCGCCGGTGCAAGACGGCTTTGAGCAGTTCTTCCAGATCTATTGGTCGAAGGGGAACAACCCGGCGGCCAATGAGCTGAAGCTGTTCGAAATGGCCGAAGACCACCTGGTGCAATTGCACGTGAGCTTGGCCCACCAGTACTGGGGCTACACCTACACCGTAGGCTGGGCCGCCATGAACCGGGCCTATGTGGAAATCATGGATGACGATACGCGGCTAAAAGAGAAGCTGGAATTGCAGGCACGCGTCGCGAAGCTGGAAGGGCAGATGAAGACCGGGCTGCTCGATCTGGACAGCGAGACCGGCAAGCTCTCCCTCGGGGGCATTGGCGGCGGCATGATGCTGGCGGGCACCCTCGCGATGGCCGGCTGGCGGCGTCGTCAGAAGTAGGCCGTGAACGCGACATCGTCCATGAATGAGTCGATGTCGCGTCCGTCCCGGACCACACTCCTCCCGTCACTAGGAGTCCTCCTGGTGACGGGAGGTTTTTTTCTGCTGTGTTGGGTTCTCTATCTCTGGTTCAAACCTCTTCCTCCTCCGTACAACTATCAGCTCGTTGAAGAAGGGGGGAGTGCTCAGTTTTTGAATCTTCAGTTGGAAGCTTGGCCGGATCTGAGAATTAGTAAATACGAGCTTCGCGTCCCATCCCTTGATAGGCCAGTGGCGATCGCCTATGAAACTAAAGATCAGGCGGGTCACTCCATTCTCCTCAACTGGGAAAATCTGGTTTCTGAACCTATTGTGACGGCATCCGTCGATTTTTCCGAGTTGAGAACACTCGCGGCTGATATAGCGAACCATGTGCCAGAGGGCGCGATAATTTTGGGATGGTGGGATACATCAAGGCAGCTGAAGTTGCTGTCGGGGCGGGACACGCTGTTCGCATCTTACCTCGCTGATCCACTTATCGTGCCGTCGTACTGGAAAGACCGTTCGGATGTGATTGCTGAATACGAACGTGAATTTTGGGGTCCACTCGGGGCCAATGAGGAGCAGGAAAAATTCAAAATCTTCGCCGACGCACTTTCATCCGAAGCTTCTAAGGGTGCCAACATGCTGAAGGAGGTCGTTGGTTCACGGGAAGCTTACATCGTTGTTCATCCAGCGGATCTCTATAAGCTTGCGATGATGTATCCTGACCGGATTGATCTGGCCTTTAAGGACTTTCCATTGACCGGTAATGTCCATGGGCTTGCGGGGCAGGTGAAGGGGTGGATGAAGGAGAACGGCTATAACACCTATACGCTTCAGTCACTTAGTGAGAAGTCTGTGCGAGCGTACTTCCTGAATGAAACTCAGAAGGGGAAAGTCTTGCTGGCTCATATGCTTCCCCTCATGAATTCTACGCCGGTAGATTTTGAGGCCTTGCAAGTTGTCCATAAACAAGGCGGATATTGGGTTTTTAAGATACCATCCGCTTAGACCTTCCAGGGTGTTTAATCCAATTAGCGATTATGAGGGTAGCAGTCGCGAGTTTCTCCATGGTAAACTGTAGCCGTTTCCCTAGTGGAGTGACGATTGGAATGACTAAGCGCTTGTGCATGAACCATGTAAGAAAATCAGTCGATATTCATCATACATTTATTGGAAAGGAGATGCCGTGACTCAACGAATGGTGTTTGCATTTGTCGCTGCAGCGGTCTTTCTAGCAGTCGCTGGAACGGCTTCAGCCCAAGGAACATTTGAAGGTCGAAAGAAGTGTTATAACTGCCATAAAAGCCAGGGAGAATCATGGGATAAGACTCTCCACGGGAAGGCAATGGAGTCGCTGAAACCCAACACCAGGAAGGAAGCTAAGCTGAAGGCTAAGCTTGATCCTAAGAAGGATTATACGGCGGATAAGGAGTGTGTCGGTTGTCACGTAGACGGCTTCGGGCAAGAAGGTGGTTACGTTATCGAAGAGCCTGAGAAATTTGTCACGAATGTAGGTTGTGAATCCTGCCACGGCGCTGGAAGTGCGTATCGAAAAATTCATCGAAAAGCAGGAGAGGCATTCGAGAAATCACAGAAAACAATGGATCGAGAAAAGCTCGTAGAAGCCGGGCAGGAGTTTGAATTTCAGGAGAAATGTAATGCCTGCCATCTCAATTACGAAGGGTCTGGCTGGAAGGGTGTGAAGAAACCTTACACTCCGTTCACGCCAAAGGTGGACAAGAAATACGCCTTTGATTTCGAAAAATCCGTTCGAAGTGACAAGGCTCTGCATGAGCATTTCAAACTGGCCGGGACCTTCACTGGTCCACCCACTCCAAAGTTCCACGAGGAGTTTCAGAAGAATGCGAAGCCTCCTGTGAAGGCTGACAATGGTGGAGACGACTAGAAATGGCTAAGACTGGGACGTTAATTGCTGGTGCTGCACTCGGGATCGGGCTCATCACCGTTGTCTTCGGTGGTGAGGCTGCGATCTCTAGGACTGAATTCTGTATAAGTTGCCATTCTGAAATCTATCCCTATGAAGAGTTGAAAAAGTCTTCACACTGGGGCGCTTTGGGTATGGATCCTGGTTGTAAGGATTGCCATGTGCCTCAAGGGTTGGCTAACTTCCATAAGGCGGTTTACACCCATGTGGTGGACGGTGTGCCGTTCCTGATTAAGGAATTCACCACTGATTATTCAACCGTCGAAAAGTTTAATGAACATCGACCGGAGGCGGCCTTTAGAGCTCGGATGAAGCTCAAAGAATGGGATAGCTTGACGTGCCGAGCGTGTCATAAGAACACCAAGCCGCCGGGCGCTTCAGCGAAAGCGGCCCATGCGAAGATGGAGAGCGAGGGGGCAACCTGTATCGACTGCCATCAGAATCTGGTCCACAAGAAAGTTCCGGAAAACGACCTCAATGCGAGCCTCGCTCAAGGCCATGCAGTGCTCAAGGAGGTCAAGAAGAAATCAGACGATGACGAGGATGATGACGATTAAGACGTAAAATAATAAGTTTTCGTTCTCGCCAGTCGACAAGAAGTACGGGGCTGGGCCAACCAGTAGGGTTTGGCTCGGCCCTATGCTGTTCTAAGGTTAGAGCCAGAAATAAGCCCCCCCGGGACCGAAGTCGAGTACCCTATCAAGGCGGGCCACTTCTATATTCGATCCACCTGTGGTCCATACAGCCTGCTGGAGTGGCTTTCTACCATGCCAGTGTCAGCGCGCTTGCCTAATTTCACCCGCCACCGAGATGAGAGGGCCGGGCAGTTCGCAAGATCACGCGCTGCATCTCTGTCCTCAGTCTGATGGTGCATCAAAAGATTGGCTCTAGCGATCGTCCACTGCGGAAACGGACGGGAAGCTAGTACCACTGACTGATTGGCTTGGACCAAACCTTCTCGTAGTACACGAAAATACCAACCAGTCCGACCGGTATTCTGGAATTGTAGGGCTAAGTCAGGTACGCCCCAGCGCCGAGCGAGCTTCCAGCATGGCTGCCGGGGTTGCGATACCTCGACAAGCGAGTCGCCGATCTCAAAGGTATCTCCAATGCATACCTCATCTTCAGACAAAGCTCGAGTCGTAAAATTCTCACCAAAAGCTCCCGGCACCAACTCGTTCATAGAAAGGACTTGTAACCAATATGGGTAGTGCTCGATAGGATATACATTAACCGCTTTATCAACTCCGCCGTGATTCTCAAGGTCCGCCTGCCCATCCCCGTCAAGGTTAAGTCTACCGAGCCAAACGGGATCGCTAATTGGATGTTTGAAGAACCCTGTGGTCCAGGCCTGGTCTGAAGAAATGCCGACATCTCTGCACTCGATGGTGCACGGTAAGCCAAGCTGCAGAGATGTAATGTGTCCCCGCAACGTCATGTTCAAGATGTGCTCCTGATTAAGGAGGAGACTACCGCACTCACTTCTTGATCTGTTCCGACAGGAACCGTTCGAGACCTACCTGAGCGATAGTCCGAAGTCTGGTCTCAAACCAATCGACATGCTCTTCTGAATCTTGAATCATGTGTTCCAGCAGATGACGTGTCGTAAAATCTCGGACTTCCGTGCAATGCGCAATCGCTGTGCGGAGCAACGCAATATCTTCACATTCAAAACCGAGGTCGACCCGAAATAAAGCTGCGACATCCTCCCCATGCGCTACGGAATCGATATGTGCTACCGCGGGGGTACCGTCTAGATAGAGAATATGATCGATAAGACCCGCGGAGTGTTGAACTTCTTCATTCGCTAGATGGCTGTAATGTTCGTGCAGCCGTTCGTATCCCCAATTCTTACACATGGCCGCGTGCAGCAGATACTGGTGGACCGCTGTCAATTCAGCTTTGAGGACCTGGTTGAGGAAGTCTAGAACTCCGTCTCTGGCTTTCATAATCTCCTCGCTCAAGAGTCTTTCTTGATTTGTTCGGCAAGGTAGTTCTCTAAGCCGACTTGTTTGACCGTTTCCAGTTGAGTTTCAATCCAATCGATATGCTCATCAACATCCTTCGCCATGTCTTCCAACATATGGCGAGTCGTAAAATCCGAGACCTTCGCGCAGTGCACGATTCCTTCGTTAAGTAAGGTCAGCATTTCTTGTTCAGCCTTTAAGTCCAGCTTCAACTGTTCCGGTACGGTCTCGCCCACCTGAACCGAGTTCATGCGTTGCACATTAGGTACACCTTCCAGGTAGAGAATGTGCCCGATGAGCTCGTCGGCATCCTTCATCTCGTCGATACTCCGTTCGCGCACCTTCTGATGGAGCCGCTCATATCCCCAATTATCACACATCTTCGCATGGACAAAATACTGATTAATGGCGGTTAAGTCGGCGGTCAGGATCTTATTTAGAATAGTGATGACTCCCTCTTTTGCTTTCATGACTAGCCTCCTTTGGAAATGGATCCACAGACCTATTTATATTATCAGCACGTCTGTTGATCAACGTCAACTCGAGAAATAGATTCATTTCGAGTTTACTTCTCAGTTTCGTTGAGACGAATTCTCGCGTTCTCAGATACGAGGTCGTACGGCGGCCGTAGAGCATCACGCAAGACCGAGCCAACGATGTTGGCTACTTGAAAGAGCCGACCGCACGGTGGTAGATTTTGAGGGTTACCAACCCTCTGTGAACAGATACGGCCAATAACGTGATGATTACATACGCTACCTATATAGGGTCATTCTTTCTCTTGCTCCTCAGTATGGCGGGCATCAGTCCGGCTCCCGCTGCCGCTCATGGCAATGTCACCATTGAAGAGGATCCCTGTGTGCGAAAAATCGGTGGGAGCATGGTGCATTTCAGTGCGTATCAGCCTCAGATTGAACCAAAGGCTCAATACTGTACAGATATTCCGGATGTCGGTGATACCTTCCTCGTAGTGGACCTTGTCGATCCAAGCCTCCGCAAGCTGCCGGTGGGGGTCAAAATCATTCGTGGCGTTAATGAAAACCAACAGGACGAAACGCAAACGGTCGCCTATTGGAGACCGACATCTCATCCAGATGGAGTCGTGCGAGGTGAAGCAAATCTGGATAAAGGTTTGTATAAAGTGATCATCACGGCAGAGGGGCTCAGCCCCTCTGCCTATTTGTTACGGGTGCAACAGGTTGACTACTCAAAAATTGGCCGGTCCGCCCTCGGCCCGTTAGCACTACTTCTAGTCCTGGGGATCATCGGATATGAGCTTTCAAAGTCAGGCCGATTCCGGGGCTGGTGGGCTGCTCGCCGTCGGTCATAAACAGTATGTTGACCACTACGTAATCACTCATTATTCCAGAGAGGGACCACCCATGAAACCTTTTCTTTCCCTGAAGCCGACAGTTGGATGTGCGGTATTTGCGTTGACTGCTCTCTTCTCCTCACAGGCCTATGCGCACGGTGGGCTGTCGATGGCGGAAGATATGTGTAAGCTCACGGTTGGACCATACATGATGCACTTCAGTGGTTACCAACCTGAGAACACACAAGATAAACAGTTCTGTGAGGACATCCCGGCGACAGGCCAGACGATCGTCGTACTGGATTATATCGAGCAGGAACTTCGGTCCCTTCCGGCTGAAGTTCGTATCATCAAAGATACCGGATCCGAGGACGACCTGGAGAGCATCACGGTCCTTCACCTTCCCCCGAAAGTGTATGGAAACGGTTCTATCGACTTCACCCATACCTTCCCGAATCCTGGTAAATTCGTCGGTATCGTGACGGTAGGGGAAAATCATGAGCATGTCTCAAAATTTCCATTCTCGGTCGGTGAGCCGAAATTCTTTTCAAAGTTCCTGAACATTTACATGGTTCCTGTTGTGGCAACTCTGATCGTAGGAGCAATTTTCTTTTTCATGCGCGATCGCAAGCCGGAGAAAAAGGCGGCCTCCTAAGAGCTCAGTGAGTGATCTTTTGACAACGAAGAGGTTAAACATGTCCCGTCACATTCTGATTCGTGCTTGGGTGTACTGTCTGTTTCTACTCGTTGCCGCTCCGTTCACGGCGTTGGCTCAGCATGGACATGAATTGGCCCCGGATACCTGTGTCCTCCATATCGGACCCTATAAGATGTATTTCCACTCCTATCTACCGGACACCTACTATGAACGGCAATTTTGTCAGGAGTTGCCTGGTATGGGAAATGCCGTGTTGGTCTTCGACTATGTTGAAAAGGAGCTACGCTCTCTCCCGGTCGAAGTGCGTATTATTAGCGACACCGGATCGGAAGACAATCTTGAGGCCGTGACGGTTGCGCATCTCCCGGCTAAGGTCTACCCGACCGGATCCATCGATGTGAAGCACAATTTTGATAAGCCCGGAAAATTCATCGGGTTGGTTTCGGTTGGCGACAATGGCGAACACGTTTCACGCCTCCCGTTTTCGGTTGGTGAAACGGGAGTCATGTCCCATCTCTCGCATTACATCATGGTGATTGTTCCTGTTGTGGTAGGTCTCGCGGTGGTTTTATTCTTCTCTTTTCGCGATCGTCGCAAACCTTCAGAGGCCACGCGTGCTGCGGGCGGCTGATCCATCTTAGGGTACTCCTCGCTAGGCACCCGAGTAAGTAGGTCTCTCTCGGGTGCCGTAATTGATATAAGAGGAAATGCGAATCATGATCCGCTTGCCAAGGACTGGTTCGTTCGCAAGCCTTGCCTGGTTCAATGTGATCACCTTGCACTAGGCACCAGTTATCTCAGCTTTGGCGCCTGCTCAGTTGATCAAGTGAAAACCTCGCTTCCCTCCTTGTGCTCGATGCCACGCACCAGCCAGCAAAGCAACACCTACTCTCGCCCCGATGATCAAAAATCGATCGTCCTCCCTCTGCAGGGATTTGCCTCCTGTAAGGATTCCGTCAAGTTCAGAATTCTAGCTGTAGTTTGCCACGTGGTTGAACCAACCTTTGACTTTACGATCAAGGACGATGCTTTTAAGAAATAATCGAGGTCGCTGGTTCACTGCGTCACCGTGCGTGTCCCCCTCTTTCGTAGCAGGTCAAAATTATCTTGAATTCAAAGTCGCGTTTTTCAGCGCAGTCGGTAATTCATAAGCAGATCAAATGCCACGCAGCAGCTTGACCGATCTTGACTTTTTATGCCTTGCAGGAGTATACGTGCGGACACTGGCCAAGCAACTGCGTGTGTATTTTACAAGGCTTTTGGTTGGTCTCACGCGTGATATTTTGCTTGACTCGTCTCGAATATTTGTCAGATACTTGTGCACCTTTTTCGGGTCCTGCCAGCAGAGTACTTAGTTTGCCTGCTGGAAGATCCTTTCTTGTAAACGTGGCATTCAGTGGTCGCGCTCTTTCATTCAACACAAGGAGGTAGAGGATATGGCTGCTGACAGTTCGGGGCGAGGGTACGACATTTCGCAGTGGTACGACTCGCGACCAGCCAAGATCGGCTGGTTTGCGATGTTGGCGATCGGCGTGTTTTGGGTCCTGTATCAACGGACC
>Ga0224495_10002234_pt1 | contig 12795 bp, 8 predicted proteins | sample SF_Jul11_sed_USG_FD_168128 | JGI IMG/M metagenome (GOLD analysis project Ga0224495, IMG submission 168128) | Sediment microbial communities from San Francisco Bay, California, United States - SF_Jul11_sed_USGS_4_1 | ecosystem: Environmental > Aquatic > Marine > Sediment | place: USA: California... | reverse complement strand
GATGGGGTTCAACCGAAACCAACACCTTCTTTTGTCGGCACACGGAAGTGCATGGACTGTCACCAAAAAGAATACGATAAATGGCGGGATTCTCACCACGATCATGCCATGGAGTTTGCCGATAAGAATACGGTTTTAGGAGATTTTGACGACGTTGTTTTTAAAAGCTATGGGATCACTTCACGTTTTTATCAAAAGGACGGCCGATTTTTTGTTCATACCCAGGGGCCGAATGGTGAGATGGGGGAATTTGAAGTCACCCATACCTTTGGCTGGTATCCGCTTCAACAGTACCTTGTTCCCTTTCCTGGCGGCCGCTTGCAATGCCTTCCCATTGCCTGGGATGTAAGAGAAAAGAAATGGTATCATCTCTATCCAAATGACCCCTTTGACCCAAAAGACTGGTTGTACTGGACCAATGCCGGACAAAACTGGAACGGCATGTGTGCCGAATGTCATTCCACCAATTTAAAAAAGAACTATCACTTGGAAACCGAAACCTACCAGACGATCTGGTCGGATATCGACGTGGGTTGTGAAGCGTGTCACGGGCCTGGATCTCGTCATGTGGAGTGGGCTCAGATGCCGGATATGGCCCGTCCCCAGGTGGAAAACTATGAGTTGGTGGTAAGAACCTCCGGAATCAACTCGCGCAAACTGGTTGAACTATGTGCGCCGTGTCACTCGCGTCGGGCGGCACTCGGAGATTACACCCATGCAGAAGCCGATTTTCTGGACAGCATGCTGCCCAGTCTCCTTGCCGAAAATTTATATTTTGCCGACGGTCAGATTCTGGAAGAGGTCTATGTTTACGGATCGTTTACCCAGAGCAAAATGTATCATCGGGATGTGCGCTGCAATGACTGCCACGACGTCCACAGCATAAAATTGGTCAAAAAGGGCAACGATCTCTGTTTACAGTGTCACAGGGCAAACGAGTATGACACAAAAGCGCATCATTTTCACAAAAAAAAGGGCGAAAAGGGAGCGTCCATTATGTCTGCAGACGGAAGAGTGCTGTTTGACATCGGCACCGGCGCCGAATGTGTTCAGTGCCACATGCCGGGCCGAACCTACATGGGGATCGATTACCGACCGGATCACAGTTTTCGGGTGCCGCGTCCCGACCTGAGTGTTAAAATAGGTACGCCCGATGCCTGCAAGCGGTGCCACCTCGATAAAGCCTCTCAATGGTCCGATCAGACCATCACCAAGTGGTATGGGCCTGGTCGAAAGCGACATTACGGAAGCATCATCGACGCCGGTCGCAAACGGCGTCCCGATGTCCGTAAGGACCTCATCCAACTGGCCGGAGATCCCCTCTACCCCGTCATCGTTCGGGCCACGGCCATATCCCTTTTAACCGCCTACCCCGGTGAGGATACTTCCCAGACCATAAAGCTGGCGTTGATGGATGACGAAGCACTGATCCGTCGAACGGCGTTGGAAAGTATCGTTCCGACCAATCAAAAAGAGAAGACCGAGCTCATTGCCCCCTTGCTTTATGACCCTGTAAAGGCTGTACGTATCGATGCCGCCCGAAGGCTGGCCGAGGAACCTTCCATGCGCCTGGACCCTGATCAGGAGAAAGTTTTTAAAGCCGTCTTGAAAGAATTTGTAGCATCCATGGAATATAGTGCAGACTTTGCCTTTGGTCGGTATAACCTGGGCAATCTCTATGTTGCATTGAATCGGCCGGAGGAAGCCATTCGAAACTATCTGGCTGCCATAAAGATTGACAGTTTATTTTACCCGGCCAAAGTCAACTTGGCCATGTTTTACAATAAAAGAGGCGAGAATGACAAAGCAGAAGAACTGCTGCGTGAAGTTGTAAAGGCACATCCGGAATTACATGAAATCGCTTATTCGCTTGGGCTTTTGCTGGCAGAAATGAAGAAATATGATTCAGCGGTGGTCTATCTGAAAAAAGCGGCAAAAGGCATGCCGGAGCACTCACGTGTTCACTACAACCTCGGGTTGCTGTTGCAGTATTTAAAAAAAGATGCAGAAGCAGAAGGAGCATTGCTCAAGGCATTGAAAATAGAACCTGACAATATGGATTATCTGTATGCCATGGGGGATTTTTATTTAAAAAGAGGAAAATTACAAAAAGCTAAAAATATTGCTGTACAAATGGTTGCAAAAAACCCCGACAAGCCCATTGGAAAAGAGTTGCTCGGCATTATTGAAAGGAATTCGCCAAAATCGAATGAATAGGATAAAATGCCAGAGAGCACTATTCATTTTCTATGAATTAACTACAGAATAAATTCCTTGCTCAAGCATGAGCCCATTGTCCGTAAAGGCAATTGATAAACATAGGTTGTCTCCCAAAGTTGTAGCCTATAGCATTCTGTCTTTCGACTGAAATTACTATCGTTTCAAAGGCTACAATCTTGCACTTAAACCCATGAATTAAAAAGCGTGAATCGATGATAAAATTCCGCGCTTTTTCATTTAAAGAGCTACACAATATATTGGGGTTTATAGGGTTGGTTTGAAAAAGGGGAGAATTTCAGTTTGATTTTATTCTGGTACTCTGCAATATTTTTCAAATATCATGTCTTAAAATATCTGATCTAACCAGAACTTATCACAAAACAGTAGTTGTGGTGATTTCTTCTATCGATCACCGGATCTACTGTCCACAGACTTTTGGTTGTCTGTCATAAAAAGTATAAGTCAGATCTCGATTATGTTTCGTTTTTGACTTTTTCCTTGCAAACGCCGCAGATATTGCAAGATTCCATGGGGCAAGGGGGCGAGGTTTTACCCTGAAGGGCTCTTTTGTACTCTGTTTTGAGAAAAGATTTGCTGATGCCGTGATCGATAAAGTCCCAGGGAAGCAATTCATCCAAAGAACGCTCCCTGAGAACATAAAAATCAGGGTTTATGGGAGAAGATTTAAAGGTTTTGGGCCAGTTTCCCTGGTTCGTGTTCACCAGGGACAATATTTGTGCAACCTTGCGGTCTCCTCGTGACAGCAGTGCCTGAATGTAAGCCCATCTCGGAATATCCGCATGGACACGAACGTTTGCCACCCTTTTCAGGCCGTTCTTGACTTTTTTAATCTTGGATTTAAGCAGATGAACATCATCCATCTTAACCCATTGAAAAGGGGTGAACGGTTTAGGAACAAAACTGTTCAGACTTACGGTGATCTCACCCATACGTTTTTTTGCCCGGCTCGATTTGAGGAATCGATGCTTGATTTTCTTGCAGAGTGTGACAATGGCTTCAACATCGTCCATGGTTTCCGTGGGAAGACCGACCATGAAATAGAGTTTAAGGTTGGGGATTCCGGCGGCAACAATCTGTTCGGCAGCATTCAGGATGTCGGTTTCGCTGATGCCTTTGTTAACGACGTTTCGCATCCGTTCTGATCCGGCATCCGGTGCAATTGTGGCTGTTTTGGTTTTACTTTTCTTGAGGGTTGACAGGAGTTCAGGCGTCAAAGCGTCCGCTCTAAGGGAGCTGAAAGATATTCGGGTGTCCTTTTCAAATTCCCGCCCGCAGATTTTATTGAGATCCGGAAGATCCGATACGGCAGCACCGACAAGTCCTATTTTATCCGTCTTTGAAGCCCCCTGCTCCATACATTCTTTTAAAAGCGAAAAGGGCCTGAATCTTGGCGGTCTGTAAACAAATCCTGTGCCGCAGAACCTGCAACCATGCGGGCATCCCCTGCTGACCTCTATGAGAAACGTACTGTCAAAGATGGTATCAGGTGTGATGATCGGACTACAGGTGGGGGTCCGGGAAAGATCTTTCACATACTGGCGTTCAACTTTGTCCGGCACATCAAATATCGGTTCAAATGCACCAAGGGTTCCATCTGAATTGTATGCAGCTTTGTAAAAGGATGGGACATAAACACCGGGAGCATCACGGGCAAGTGTATTTAAACACGACATTCTGTCTCGGGCCAAGAGGTCATGTGAAACAGTATCGAAAAATCGAGGCAAAATGGCTTCAGCTTCACCGATGAGAAAACAGTCGATAAACGGCGCCAATGGTTCTGGATTTAAGAAAAAAGCGACTCCCCCTGCAATAACGAGAGGATGGGGGATTCCTCTGTCTTTGAATCCCAGGGGGAGTTTTGCTTTCTCAAGAATTGTAAGGAGGTTGGGGTAGTCATTCTCATATGAAACTGAAAAAGCGATAAGGTCAAATGCTGAAATAGGATTCCCGGACTCTATGGTGGTGATGCGTTCTGTTTTACCCGAACCGCCATCGTCCGGAAGAAATGACCTTTCACAAACGACATTCTCAAATGTATTGATGAGTTCATATACTGCCTGAAAACCGAGATTGGACATTCCAACGTGATACGTGTTTGGATAAACCAGCGCGACCTTGATGCGTCCGTTCCATTTTTTACGAATAACGCCGGTTTCGGAATCCGTAATGTTCTTACGAAATTTATGAGTTGTCCATGTCATGGATAATTAATCTTGAAAATCTAAAAGCAAAAACATTACACATAAGCGCCTAGTCTGCCTTTCTCCGTAAAAATGTCGGGACATCCAGATTCGCAAGATCGGCATTGTCCATGACAATACCCCTGTACCCTCTGTAGGTACCGCCACTCGATTCACCCACTGCGTGTTTTCGACGAATAAATGTCGGTTCGTCATAATCTACTGCATCGTTTATATCATCCGGTGTGATATCTCTGACCTTGCCTCTGAGTTCATTTTTTATACTGGTGTCAGGACCCGAATCGATTCCGGTGGCAATGACAGTGACGCGCATTTCATTGCCAATACTGTCATCTACTGCGGTTCCCCATATAATGTCGGCATCCTCCCCGACTTCATTGTATATCCGATCGGAAGCTTCGGTCATCTCTTCCATTGTCAAATCGGTGTTACTGGTGATGTTCATTAAAACACCCTTAGCGCCTGAAATGGAGATATCTTCCAACAATGGATGGGATATGGCCCGCTGGGCAGCCTCCAGGGCACGATTTTCTCCACTTGCGATGCCGATGCCCATGATGGCCATGCCTGCTTTGGACATAATCGTTTTAACATCGGCAAAGTCAAGATTGATCAGCCCCGGCATCATAATAAGATCCGTAATCCCTTTGACGGAATGAAGCAGCACCTCATCCGCTTTCTTGAACATATCGATCATTCTGGCATTTTTGGATGCAAGGCCCCTTAGCCTGTCGTTGGGGATGGTGATCACCGTATCTGCCACTTTCTTGAGAAAATCAATTCCTTCTTCAGCCTGTTTGGCCCTTTTTCGACCTTCAAATGAAAACGGTTTTGTGACCACCGCCACCGTCAAGACATCAATTTCTTTGCAGAGTTCAGCAATGACCGGAGCAGCCCCTGTCCCGGTTCCGCCACCGAATCCTGCCGTAATGAACACCATATGGCTGCCTTCAAGTGTGTTTTTGAGGGTTTCGGCATTTTCCAGCGCCGCTTCCCGTCCGATTTGAGGATTGGCGCCGGCCCCGAGTCCCTGTGTGAGCTGTTCCCCAATTTGGAGCTTAACAGTTGCCTTGGAACACTCAAGGGCCTGGGCATCTGTATTGGCGGCGATAAACCTCACGCCCTGAAGCTTGGAGTCGATCATGTTGTTGATCGCGTTTCCACCGGCGCCGCCAACACCAATAACCATAATCTTTGCAAAATTTTCATTTTCCACCAAAGTAAACGTCATTTCCCCCACCTCCTGTAAAATAGTTTGCCTTTATTTTTCAATTCCGAGCGGTCCCCATATCCGCTTCGATCCTTACCTTCTGATTCCAGATCAACTTATTTCATATGACCTCCTTAAACCATCTTTTCATCCGGGTCATGACACGGTTGAAAATATTTGTGTCACGAATCCTGAATTTCTTTTTGGGTTGATTTCTGGCGCCGTATAATACGAGTCCGACACCCGTGGCATACATGGGATTATTGACCACATCCGTTAGACCGCTAATCCCCATAGGCTTGCCCAGTCGGGTTGGCAGATCGAAAACCGATTCCGCAACATCCGTAACGCCTTCTAAAAGGGATGTTCCACCAGTTAAAACAACACCGGAAGTAATAATTCTTTCCATTCCAGCCCTGTAAATTTCTCTTTTTATCAGCGAAAATATCTCTTCCATGCGTGGTTCCAATATTTCACCGAGAATCTGCCGCTGAAGTTTTCTGGGTTTACGCCCGCCCATACCGGGGACGTCGATGGTCTCGTCGGCACTGACGTTCCTGGGAATGCATGTACCGTATTTTTTCTTGATCTTTTCGGCGTCGGCCATGGATGCACGTAAACCGATACTGATATCGTTTGTCAGGTTGTTACCGCCAAGTGCCAGAACAAATGTGTGTTTGATGTTTTTCCCTGAAAAAATGGCGAGATCGCTCGTGCCGCCGCCCAGATCCATAAGGGCCGTACCCAGATCTTTTTCCTCATCGGTCAATACCGCTTCTCCTGAAGCAAGCGGTTCTAGAACGATATCGCAGACATCAAGACCTGAGCGATTGGCACTTTTCACAATGTTGTGTGCAGATGTTACCGCACCGGTCACAATATGAATCTTGGCTTCCAGACGTACACCGGACATACCCACAGGATTCTGAATTCCACCCTGTTCGTCGATCATGAATTCCTGTGGAATCACATGAATAACCTCACGGTCCATGGGAATTGCAACAGCACGTGCAGCATCTATAACCCGGTCTACATCTTGCTGGGTCACTTCCGGCCCCTTAATTGCTACGATTCCACGACTGTTAAAACCGGTGATATGACCACCTGCGATCCCGGCATATACGGATGATATTTCACAGCCTGCCATAAGTTCCGCCTCTTCAATCGCCTTCTGAATTGATTCTACGGTGGACTCAATATTTACGACAACACCCTTTCGAAGTCCGATGGAGGGATGTGTTCCAATACCGACAATATTTATCTTATCTCCTGTTATTTCACCGACCACGGCACATATTTTCGTCGTTCCGATATCCAGCCCGACAATAATATTTTCCTGTCCCTGCATTTCAAACCTCCTTATGACCCTTGGCAACGGATTCTATTTTCGCAGGATTTACAACGATGCGATTCAAATTATTAAGATCGATTGATTCGAGGCGTGAAAACCCGCCATTTTTTTCCATATAAAAAAGAACATCTTTTAGCATGGCATACTTATCCGGATAATTATTGTATCCGATTTTTATTTCTCTGATGTGATCAAAGGCATAAATGGTAAGGCCCATTTCGCGATCTACGTGGATTTTCTTTATTAGGCTATAGGGGAGAACGCTTTCAGGTTTCTGCCCAAGCCCTAATATTTTCATAACAGCATCAAATGGAATGCTTCTTAACTCACCCTTCACATTAATGTCTGAAAATTCAAGCCCGCTGATCATGGGCAAATTACAATGGTCTGCCTTATCCATTTCCTTAAATATTTCACCATGGGTATTGATGATAAATTTTCGGCCAAGGTCAAGAACGGCAAGGGGCTTTTGTTCCTTTATGCTGATATTGATTCCCGAAGGAAGCTCTCTTCGGACTTCTGCATCTTCAATCCATGAATGCGCAAGCAGTCGCTTTCGAACCTTAGAGAGATTAACTGAAAATATATTGACGCCGTTCGTGATATTCGCCTGTTTCAAAACCTGGTTTTGTGTAAGTCGATGGGTACCTATAACCATCAATCCTTTAGCCTTGAAATAATCGCACTGGGTTAAGAAGTCGTAACTAAAAACAAACAGCAGGCTGACAAACACCAACGCTGTTCCAACGACCGTTAGTTTTAAACCGAAGGCAAAGCGCTTTAACATCTTATTGCGCTTTCCGGCGCCGCTGTCTTTGTAATAGTTTTTACGTATGCGTTTACGCCCCGACAACCTTAACCTCTCTTTCCAGATGAACATTGAACTTTTCTAATACAACTTTCTCAGTAAGATCCATCAGCGCCAGAAAGTCGGCGGCCGATGCTTTATGCCGGTTGATAAAAAAGTTGGCATGTTTCGATGAAATTTCCGCACCGCCAACGGATTTTCCCTTCAGACCGGCCATCTCAATAAGCTGGCCGGCGGTTTCTCCGGATACCGGATTTTTAAAGAAACATCCTGCACTCGGCAAACCAATGGGCTGCCTTTGCTTGCGTGTTCTTATTATTTCTCGGGCCGTTTTTTTGAGTACTTCGGGATCCGAAGGACAAAGACAGAATCGGCCGTCCAAAATAACCGTTTGATCGAGATGACCATCCGTCAACTCCGGGCTCCATGAAAGCTTCCGATAATCAAAATCGAGCGCTTCTTTTTTTATTCTGCGTGTACGACCTGTGGGCAAAAGAACATTTATGGATTCAAGTACATTTTCCATGGAACCATGAGACGTTCCGGCATTCATTATAATGCCTCCGCCAACCGTTCCGGGAATCCCCAGGGCAAAATTCATGCCTTCAAGGCCCTGTTTCAGGGCATAAGCACACAGGGTTTTCAGATTTACACCTGCCATAGCCGTAACAATCACACCGTCGGTGTGCGTTTCGGTCTGATCAATTTTTTTCAGGCACTTTGTCAAAGAAATGGCAATGCCAGGGATGCCGTTGTCCTTGACCAAAAGATTGGTGCCCCTGCCAATGACCAGATAAGAAAGTCTTCTATCCCACGACCATTTGACCAGCGTTTCTAAATCTTCAACGTTCTCAGGTGTTACAAAAGCCTCGGCCGGTCCGCCGACGCGCAACGATGTGTGCCCGGACATCGGTTCACCAAATTTAACGTTATGTTTAAAACGGCTTTTAAGCCATTTGATTAAATCCGAGTCAAGCGCCACAACCGTCATGTCCTTTCACAACTCTTTCAGCAGCATTTCACCAACTTTCCAAACATCTCCTGCACCCAGTGTAAGGAGAATATCATTCGACACTAAAATTGTTTTCAGATGCGAAACCGCTGTTTCAAGACTTTCCACATAGACGACATCCTTATGCCCATGACGTTGAATTTCTTCAAACAAGGCTTGCCCATCGACGCCTTTTATCTCTTTTTCTCCGGCTGCATAGATGGGAAGAACGACGAGCAGGTCCGATTGGTAGAACGCACGGGTGAAGTCATCAAAAAGCGCCTGGGTTCTGGAATAACGGTGTGGCTGGAATACCGCTACAACCCGCCTGTCCGGCCAGCATTCCCTTGCGGCCTCCAGGGTGGTCTTAATCTCCGTAGGGTGATGGCCGTAATCGTCAACAACCGTAACCCCCTTTTTTTCACCTTTAATTTCCAGGCGCCGTTGAACACCTTCCGCAGTTTGGAGCGCCGATTTTATAACCTCAAAAGGTATATCGAGCTCAATGCCCACCGCGATACTTGCCAGGGAATTGTAAACATTATGAATACCCGGAAGATTCAATAAAATCTCTCCGAGTAACGTTCCAAGATGATCCACCTTGAACCTGCTTTTTAACCCTTCAAAAACTACGTCTTTTGCCCTGAAATCGGCCTGTGTGCTCATTCCATAGGTTGTAAAACGTTTCTGAATGTTCGGAATAATTTCTTGAATCGGCTCATTGTCCAGACACAGAACCGCCAGGCCGTAAAACGGTATTTTTTCAATAAATTTCAAAAAGACTTCTTGGATATGGTTTAAGCCTTTATAATAATCGAGATGTTCTCGATCGATATTTGTTACCACTGCGATGGTCGGGGACATTTTAAGAAAAGAACCGTCACTTTCGTCGGCTTCTGCCACGATATAATCTCCTTCTCCCAATAGTGCATTGGAATCGATGCTTTTGAGTTTCCCCCCGATAACCACCGTTGGATCAAGCCCGCCTTTTGCCAGTACAGAGGCGACAATCGACGTGGTGGATGTTTTGCCGTGAGCCCCGGCGATTGCCACACTGTATTTTAAACGCATGAGTTCCGCCAGCATCTCCGCTCTGGGTATGACCGGAATTGACGCCCGGCCTGCGGCAACAACCTCGGCATTTTCGGGACCGACTGCCGATGATGTTACAACAACATCTGCCCCGTGAATCTGTTCTTCTGAATGACCTTTAAATACAATTCCCCCGAGGCGTTCCAGGCGCCGGGTTATATCTGAAGAACTGATGTCAGATCCGGACACCTTATACCCGAGGTTCAGCAAAAGCTCGGCAATCCCGCTCATTCCGATACCGCCGATTCCCACAAAGTGAATATGGTATTTTTTAAGAAACATACGGTTAGCTCATTTGGTTTTATTGGTTTAACTAACCTAATCCGGATAAGCCGGAAAAGTTACAAGTGAACTAAAGTTTGAAGTGAGCTAAAATTAAGGAGTCGCTGCGCTCCCGTTGTTCATATTAAATTGACACAATTCCAAAACTTTAGGCAATTTAGATCACTTTAGGCACTTCACACTTGTAATTAAGAAATCAACTCATAACAATCATCGACAATCATCGCTGCTGCATCGACACGTCCAAGATCCCTGGACCGTAACGCCATTTGTTGCAGGGCTTCCGGCCGTTGAACATAATAATTGATTCGTTCTGCAAGGACTTTGCCGCTAAGATCTTTTTCAAGAATCATCTCGCCAGCCCCTGCCTTTTCCAGAGATCGGGCGTTTAATACCTGATGGTTATCTGCCGCAAAAGGAAACGGAATAAAGATAACCCCCTTGCCAATGGCTTTGATTTCCGCCACAGTGGTTGCCCCTGCACGGCATATAATGAGGTCGGCGCTTTGATACTGACGGGCCATATCCTTGAAAAATGCCCGTGTATCGTTTTCAATACCGTGTTCGTCATACCTTTGCTTTACCTGTGTCTCATCCTGTGCGCCGGTTTGATGCACAAAAAATATATTTTCTCTATTTTCAAGATATTCAAGGGCTTCCAAAAGCGCCATATTTATACTGTGAGCCCCCTGGCTTCCGCCCAGTATCAGGATCGTGAATTTCTTCTCTTTTTTCGACGCCTTGATATCTGTATTTCTTAACGTTTCTGCGCATTGAACGATTTCTTTTCTCACCGGATTTCCGGTAAGCCGGATTTTTTTGGGTGTCACGCCCATTATCGTTTCTGCAAACGAAACATATATCCGGTCTGCAAAGCGTGAAAGAATTCGATTGGTGATCCCCGGCAGAATATTCTGCTCATGCAAAACAATTTTAATCCCCAAAAACCGGGCGCCCATGACCAAAGGCCCTGCGGAGTATCCGCCGACGCCAATCACTATATGCGGTTTAAAGCCTTTAAGGATCAAAATCGATTCAATGATCCCTTTAGGTACTTTTGAGATCGAGACAAGCTGATTCCAAACCCCTCGCCCCTTGAAACCCTCGGCTGTAATGCGCTTATGGGCAAAACCGGTTTCCGACAAAATCGAAATTTCAAACGGTTTCCCGGTACCCACAAACAAGACACTGTTTTCAGCATTTTTTGCCAGAAACTCCTGAGCAATGGCAATTCCCGGAAAAAGATGGCCGCCGGTCCCCCCTCCTGCAATGACGACCCGAAGGGCTTTTGTAGCATTTCGCAACTGGCGAACTTTTTTTTCCCCCCTATTTTTTTTATCGTCTTGATCCATAACTGCCGTTTGCTATCTGTCACTGGTCACTCGTCACTGGTCACTCGATTGCGAACCTTTTTCATTGAACCGATGTTCATCAGCACCCCGATGGACACCATGTTCATCAAAAGGGATGTGCCGCCATAACTTAAAAATGGCAGCGTAAGCCCTTTGGTCGGAAGGAGTCCTAAAGCTACCCCCATGTTGACGCAAATCTGCAAACCTATTGCCGTTGTCAGGCCGATGGCCACAAATGATCCGAAAGCATCTTCGCTGTTTCTGGCAATGGATATCCCCCTCCACAAAATCACGGTATAAAGTCCCAGAATAATCAAAACCCCTATAAGACCGAGTTCCTCTCCAATGACCGAAAATATAAAATCGGTGTGAGGTTCAGGGAGATAAAACAGTTTTTGATAGCCCTTGCCGATGCCGGTGCCCCATATTCCCCCTGTACCGAAGGCCAATAGGGAATGGACAACCTGGTAGCCTTTATCCGCTGAATATTGCCAGGGATTCATAAAGGACATGATGCGCTCTATCCGATAATCGGCACTGACCATTAAAGAGTAGATGATGGGGATGACCAAGACCAGCGATCCAAGTAGATATGAAATACGAACCCCACCGACAAAAAGCATGATCCATGTAATGGCACCAAAAATAACCACAGAGCCGAAGTCGGGCTGTAACATGATCAGAACCGTAAACATGCACAGGACTAAAAAATGGGGCAAAAATCCGACCTTAAACTCCTTAATTCGATTCATTTTTTTGTTCATTGAATACGCCAGATAGATAACCAGCACAAAACGGGCAAATTCAGAAGGCTGAAACGTAAAGCCGGCAATGCGAAACCACCGTTTTGCCCCCCCTGCCGAATATCCGAATCCGGAAATAAGAATCGCAAAAAGAAGTATAGCGGCCATGATAAGCAATGGATATGCCAAAGAACGAAAAATATGATATGGAATATGGCAACTGATGACCAGTATAACAATACCCAACAACGCAAAAATAGATTGTTTTTTTAAAAAATAATAACTCGTTCCGAACTTGTTCAGGGCCAGTGCCGAACTCGCGCTGTAGACCATGACAATACCGATTCCCACCAGGAACAATACTGGAAATAATAGTGCGATATCGTATTGCAGGGGCTGTTTGCGAATATTTTGTTTTTTTTGTTTGTCACCGGCCATGCGTTATATCCCGATCTGAATTTTCAAGATTTTCAACCGCCTTACAAAATACTTCCCCCCGCTCTGCATAACTGCTATACATATCA
>Ga0224495_10002233_pt1 | contig 12795 bp, 10 predicted proteins | sample SF_Jul11_sed_USG_FD_168128 | JGI IMG/M metagenome (GOLD analysis project Ga0224495, IMG submission 168128) | Sediment microbial communities from San Francisco Bay, California, United States - SF_Jul11_sed_USGS_4_1 | ecosystem: Environmental > Aquatic > Marine > Sediment | place: USA: California... | reverse complement strand
TACAAAAAGAAATTTCCGTGCTAAATTCGGAGCAGGGGAAAAACGAAACTCCTTTTCTGGAAATTCCTTTAAAAGTTTTAAATTCTTCGAGGAGCGCCGATCTGGATATCGGACTTGGCGTTCGCGCCAACGTCGAAGAAAACGAGCCACGCGCCCGAGGTATTAGGAACATACGCAGAGGACGACCAATAAACGCTGGCAACCGTTGCCGGAAAAATTATCGTATTTATTGCCGGACAGTTTGTTCTATCGACAATATTTTTGAGCTCATTTATATTCGGCAGGTGCCAGCTTCTGCCGACAAGAGATAGCGTGTTGCAATACGTTAGTGTTTGCCCAGGTTGCGGTTGGCGCCGCCCCTGAACAAGTAGCATCGTTGTTTTGATTATTTTGTTTTGCAGCTTAACTCATTTTATGCATTGTACTTCATTCTATGCCGAATAAAAAAATTCTTATCATTGCAGGTCCAAATGGAGCAGGTAAAACAACTTTTATCAAAGAATACTTGCGAAACGATGCTAATATTGAATATTTCGTTAATGCTGATACTATAGCGCTCGGTCTTTCACAGTTTTCTCCTGAAAAAGTTGCCCTTAAAGCAGGTAGACTCTTTCTTGGACAGATCGATGAATACGTTTCAGCAGGCGTTAATTTTTCTTTTGAGACCACCTTGTCATCCATGAATTACAAAAATAAAATATTTAACTGGAAAAATAGCGGATACCAAGTTAAATTAATATTCTTAATGTTGGATAATTATGATATTGCCATACGACGTGTAGAGCAACGAGTCCGACAAGGGGGACACTTTATTGCCCACGATATAATAAAAAGACGATTTACAAGAGGATTGTATAATTTTCATCATGTTTATAAAATATTAGTAAATTCATGGCAAATCTATAATAACGGAACCGATCCTGCTATTTTGTTAGATGAAGGAGAAAACGCATGAAGATTTCAATATCCCGATTAAAAGATAAAGATATGCGAGCCGTACCTGCGGCGCTGGCGCGAGCGGCAGAACAAGCTAAAAAAATTGCCGAGTTTTATGGAACCGAACTAATTACAGAAAAACCCAAAAACAAGGTACCTAAAAAAGATACCAAAACCGCGCGACTAAAATAATTACACGATCATTCAGGCGTTAGGGAACGGTAGGGCTTTATCCGATTAACCTATGATTCAGACACTTTTTTTATCAGATCTTTGTTGTTGGCCAAAATCTTCAAATCTTGTCAGAATGCTTCGAAATACTGTAAGCGTCAATTGTGCAAAGATAATTAATAAAACAACACCCGGTTATTGTTTGCATCTACAATGTACAAATAGTCGCTGGCATCGATGGCAATGCCGGAAAAATAATTAGCATTGCCGCCGGAATAAAACAAGCTGTTTGCCGTTATGCCGCCGTTGTTTGCCGTGCTTACGGAAAAACTACCAAGTTGGCCATAGACCTTGTCGGCAGTCGTCGAACCCGGTGAATAATGCAAGACACGGTTGTTTCCATCTACAACATACAGTTCACCGGCTGAATCGAGCATAATTCCCGAAGGATTCAACAGGCTGTTGGCGCTGATGCCGCCATTATTTGCCGTGTTTGTGACGAAACTACCGAGCTGACCATAGACTTTGTCGGCGGTGATTGAACCCGGTAAATAATGCAAGACACGGTGGTTGCCCCAATCGGCAATATACAAACCGCCATAAGGATCGACTGCAACGCCATAAGGTAAGTTCAGACTGCCCGCGCTGATTCCGCCGTTATTGGCAGTACCCGTGGTAAAAATACCGCCCTGGCCATACACTCTGTCGGCAGTGGTCAAACCCGATGGATAATGCAATACACGGTGGTTGTTGGTATCGGCGACATACAAACCGCCCGCAGAATCTACCGCAACGGCGCGAGGCCCCCCCAAACCGGTTGCGCTGATCGTGGCCGTGTTTGTGGTAAAACTGCCGCCCTGGCCGTAGACAACATTGGCAGTAGTCGAACCCGATACATAATGCAACACACGGTTGTTGCCCCAATCGGCAACATACAAACCGCTTGCAGAATCTACCGCCGCGCCCAAAGGAGCATACAAACTATTTGCACTGACGCCGCCATTATTGATAGTAGCCGTGGTTAAAATACCCCCCTGACCGTACACAACATTGGCAGTGGTCGAACCAGACAGGTAATGCAACACACGGTTGTTAAATGTATCTGTAACATACAAGCCGCTTAAAGAATCTACCGCCGCGCTAAAAGGGGCATACAAGCTATTTGCGGTTACACCGCCATTGTTGATTGTAGCTGTGGTATAAACACCACCCTGGCCGTACACCCTGGAAGGAAGGGTCGAACCCGAAAGAAAATATAATAGACGTATGTTGCCCAAATCGGCAACATACAAACCGCCAGTAGAATCTACAGCAAGACCCCGTGGACTCGACAGGGCGTTTGCATTTATAGCCCAATTACCCGTGGTAAAATTACCATTCTGACCATAAACAACATTGGCGGTGGTGGAACCCGACAGGTAATGCAACACACGGTTGTTAAATGTATCGGCAACATACAAACCTCCCGCAGAATCTACCGCAACGTCATAAGGTCGTTGCAAACTATTTGCGCTTATCCCGCCATTATTGGAGATACTTGATGTAAATAAACCGGCCTGACCATAGACTCTGTCAGCAGTCGTTGAATTTAATGGATAATGCAATACCCGATTGTTCATATTTTCAGCAACGTACAAACCGCCTGAAGAATCCAATGCAATTCCCCGGGGACTATACAAGCCGTTAGCGTTGGTACTGGCAGTACTTGTTGTAAAACTGCCACCCTGACCATAGACTCTATCAGCAGTCGTCGAACCTGACGGAAAATGCAATATTCGGTTCCATACAGAATCAGAAACATACAAGCCACCCGCAGAATCAACCGCAAGACCGTAAGGTGAATTCATGGCGGTTGAGGAAGCTGCCCCAGCACCGTTCAGGGTAAAACCTGATTGACCATAAACTCTATCGGCAGTCGTTGAACCCGATGGATAATGCAATACACGGTTGTTGCCGCTATCAGCAACATACAAACCGCCAGCTGAATCTACCGCAGTAACATTTGGAGAAGACAAACTGTTGGCGCTGATCCCGCCGGTATTGACCGTGTATGTCGTAAAGCTACCAAGCTGACCATAAACTCTGTCGGCAGTCGTTGAACCCGATGGATAATGCAACACACGGTTGTTGGTGTTATCAGCAACATACAAACCGCCAGCTGAATCGACTTTAACGCTCGTGGGATTATTAAGACCTGTATCCTGCCCGTAATTTGAAGTAAAATTTCCGAGCTGACCATATACCCGGCTGGCCATAGTGGTATTGGCCGCCCGGCAGGTAATGGTCAAACCTGGATTGGTACCTGTCAGTGTTCCCCCCTTGACACCGGCAATAGAACAATGCTGCCCGGCTGGTTGTGTTTTTGCCACAACATAATATGGGCTGGGGTCAACAAACTGGCTAAAGCTGCTTGCGCCATTTGCAGAAATGCTGAGATTTTGCTGGCTTATGGTTTCTTGAAGAACCAGCGTACCGGTTAGTCCGCTAATACTGACAGTGATGGTACGCGCAAATGTTCCGCTCGTAAAGGCCGCGCTGTTTGTGCCAGTAGCTGCCCCATTCGCATTATAATCTGTCACAAGACCATTCGCCGCAGTTACCGTATATGACGTGGTATTTGCCTGTGCCGTTGTGGTCAGACTGACTGTGGAAGAACCGGTTAGAACAGGGTCTAAACCAATACTGGCTGCATTCACGGTTAAACCGGTTACGGTGTACGAAGATGCCACTTCGGCGGTTGCTTTGGTAACATCTTCTGAAAAAAGCAACTGCAAAGTCGTCTGACTTTTACCTGTGGCTGAAATGACAATCGGTAATGCTTTGTCGGTTTCAACAAGAGTCGCGGTGAATATTTGCGCAAGTGCATAGCCGACTGAATCGGTTATGCCGGGCGTAGCCGTGGTGGTTAAGTCGGGTTTTGCGCCAGTATCTGGCAGGCTGCCCTCGGTAAATTTCAGGTAAAGAATGTTGTCATTGACGGTATCTGCTACCGGGGCGGCAGTACCATGAACCAGTACCGCCCCCGTGTAGCCGTTGACAAGCCATGCAGTCTGGGCGCTGCCTATACCATTTAAAACATACCCTGGAAATGTAGCATCGACGACATTCTCAGAAAAGGTAATTTTATAAGTATCTATTTTTCCATTGTTGGTGGTATCGAGGGTTTCGGCGCTGACAATCGTTGGAGCAATGGTATCTTTGATGACAGTCGTCGATGCCTGGGTTGCGGCATTGCCGGCGGCATCGGTATGGTTGGCCGTCACGCTCACTGAAAGGCTATCGGCCACGCCGCTGACATTCATGGCAGAAGCTGTGTAAGCAAGGGTCGTACATGTTGGCGAGGCGGCAACTCCGCCTACGTTCACCGTGACAATTCTCCCATTTTCTGAACATGCGCCGCTTACCGAATAACCGGCTTTATTGCTATTGGTAATTACAAGCGCCGAAGTAATTGTCACTGTGGGAATCACGGTATCTTTGATGACAGTCGTCGAGGCCTGGGTCGCGGGGTTACCGGCTGCATCGCTATGGTTGGCCGTCACGCTCACAACTGCGCCATCGGCGACGCCGCTGACATTCATGGCTGAAGCTGTATATAAAAGACTCGTGCATGTTGGCGATGCGGCGACACCGCCCACGCTAACTGTGACAATCCTGCCATTTTCTGAACACGCGCCGCTTACAACATAAGAGGCTTTGTTTGTATTATTGATTACCGGGGCAGATGTAATCGTCACTGTGGGGTTCACGGTATCTTTGACAACCGTAGCTGATGCCTGGATTGCGGGATTGCCGGCGGCATCCGTATGATTTGCAGTCACGTTCACAGAAGCGCTATCGACCAGAGTGCTGACATTCAAAGAAGTGGTGTATAATAAACTGGTACATGTTGGCGTGGCAATTACGGCGCCTACGCTTACCGTGACCAGGTTACCGTTGTCTGAACAGGTTCCGCTTACCGAATAACTGGCTTTATTGGGATTGTTAATTGCCGCCGGCGAGGTAATGGTAACTGTCGGAGCAACCGTATCTTTAAGAACAGTGGTTGATGCCTGGGGTGCGGTATTGCCGACAGAATCGCTATGGTTGGCGGTCACGCTCAACGCGGCGCCATCGGCCAGAGCGCTTACATTCATGGCCGAAGTAGTGTAGAGCTGGCTGGCACAAGTTGGCGTGGCGATTACGCCGCCTACGCTTACCGTTACGAGGCTTCCGTTGTCGGAACATGCGCCGGATATCGAATAACCGGCTTTATTGGCATTATTTATCACCGCTGCTGTGGTAATGCTAACCGTAGCAATGGTATCTTTGATGACGGTTATCGAGGCCTGGGTCGCCGCATTGCCGGCTGCATCGGAAAGGTTGGCGGTCACGCTCACAGAAGCGCTATCGAGCAACGCGCTTACATTCATGGCAGAAGCAGTGTAGAGCAGGCTCGTACATGTTGGCGATGCGGCGACACCGCCTACGTTCACCGTGACAATTCTCCCGTTTTCTGAACAGGCGCCGCTTACCGAATAACCGGCTTTATTGCTATTGGTAATTACAAGCGCCGAAGTAATGGTAACGGTAGGGATCACGGTATCTTTGATGACAGTCGTCGAGGCCTGAGTCGCGGGGTTACCGACAGAGTCGGTATGATTTGCTGTTATCGAGACCGCCGCATTGTCGGCCAAACCGCTTACGTTCATAGCTGATGTCAGGTAGGAACCCACGCTGCAAACGGGCGCAGCCGTTACACCGCCAACATTTACAGTCACGATCCGTGTATTTTCAGAACAATTCCCGCTGACAGTATAAGCGGTTTTATTGGCCACGTTAATTATCGTCGGCGCTGCTATGGTAACCGTCGGGGCAATGACATCTTTTAATACTGTTGCCGATGCCTGGGGAGCAGCAGTTAGAGCGGCATTGGAATGATCTGCGGTTATCGTTACAGAACCATCGGCAAGACCGCTTACGTTCATACCGGCTGTTGTATAGGCCAATAAAGCGCATGTAGGCGCAGCGGCTACACCGCCAACATTTACATTCACAATCTGGCCATTTTCAGAACAGTTCCCGCTGACAGTATAAGCCCCGATATTTGCCGCGTTAATGCTTGCCGGAGAGTTTATGGTTACAGAGGGAATATTCGTATTTTTCGTTGCGCTGGCCGAAGCCTGGCTTGCCGCATTACCGGCGAGATCTGTATGATCTGCGGTTATCGACACTGAACCATCGGCAAGACCGCTTACGTTCATCCCGGCTGTCGCATAGGCGCCAGCGCTGCAAGTAGACGTAGAAAGAACGCCGCCAACGCTTATATTCACATCCCGACCATTTTCTGAGCAGGAGCCGCTGACGGTATATACAGTCATCGTAGCCCCCGTTATGGTGGCAGGAGCAGTTATGGTAACGGTTGGTACAACGGTATCTTTCAATACGCTGGCCGTTGCCGGGGTGGCGGTATTTCCGGCGGCATCATTATGATTTACCGTGATCGGCACCGAAGCATTGTCGGTCACCCCGTTTACATTTCGTGAAACTGAATATACTCCAGAATTGCAGGTCGTTGCAGAAATTGCGCCGCCTACATTTACGTTTACAGGTTGGCCATTTTCAGAACATATACCACTAACGCTATAAGTTACAGCATTGCTCATGTTAATTGCGGGCAGGGCATTTATGGATACGGTCGGAGCGGTTCTATCAATGCGGACGCTGGAACTATTCGTGGTAGTTGTAACCAGGACTCCGGCGTTACCCGCCAAACCATTATACCCGGAAATCGACAGAGCAACCGCGCCTTCTGTATCTGAAGAAGTCACAGTTATCGATGCGCTGTAACTGCTCAATGAACCGGTAACGGCGCCAACAACACCGGCGATTGTCACAGCAGGCGGGGTAATCGATTCTGAAGATGTAATTGTAACGGTGATAGTATCGCCAGCTTTGGCCATCGCCGGATTGGGATTATTCGATGCAATAGTAACCGCTGTCAGTACAGGTAATGTAGAATTGCTACCGGCGGGTATGAAGGTTACATTATTGTCTTGCGCTGGTTTAGAGCAAAAACTGTTAAAAAGCGCCAACAATACGATGATTAAAATATTTTTTTTCATATTCATTCCTTTTGATTTTACATTCTAAAACTTAGCCCGCCGCCAACAAAACCCGCGCCGGAGGTTGCGCCTATATAAAAATATTGGCGATATTGCCCGGTTAACTGAACTGCCAGTACCCGGTTTATCTGATAGCCAAGATGAAGGCCAGCCTCGACAAAAACAGAGCTGATATTGAGATTTGCAGAGGATTTAGACGCACCGTTAGAATCAACCGGCAATACCGACAAAGTAGAGTAATCCAGTTTAATGTTGCCCAGATAGAACCCAGCGCCAGCAATTGGCTCCAGAAAAAACTTTGATACATCAAAGCGATATCCCGCATTGCCGCTTAAAAAAAAGCCAGCAAGTGATGCGTGAATGGTTTTAGTGTCGACAGCAATTTTTAGTTCGCCTGTACCAAAATGACCTCCGCCAACCACCGTTAAAAGCGCATGAGGCTTTAAAAAATCATGTCGGGTATAGCTGATTCTACCTTCAAAAGCATTTTTAAAATCTTTCGGGAATAAATTCGTAGTGGATGAAAAGTCCCCATTGAAAGCTGCCGGAACAGCAATGATGTTAGCGCCTGCAAAAACGCTGATTTCATTTAATCCCATGGCCTCTTCGGCCAGGTTGAATTGTTTAAGGTCGTCTTTATTGGGTAGTACTTTCGACGCTTCTTTGGCGACCTTATCGGCAACTTCGTCAATCGTTTTGAAAATCTGGCTATCCGTCGGAATTTCTATAGCGATTTCAGAAATAACCTTTTTTTCCGTAATGCTTATGATGCGAACGACAGTACTTGCAAATTCTGATCCTTTGGCGCCCTGCATGGATATAAAACCGCCGTTAATTACTACATCCTGAGCGGCATAAAGGCCAAGCTGCATACCATAAGACGTGGTATAGCAATCGCTATCGGTAAGAAAACTTCTTTTAGAAACAGCCTTCCATTGGCCTTCAGAAGCTTCCTGAAATATAAATTTTTTTTTAAGTTTTGTTCGAATCGCATCGGTGATTGTAGTCTCGAGATAATCATAATTGGGATTTTTCGTAATATTTTTAAACGGCAAAATTATCACTTTCGGCAATTCTTTAGCAACTAACTCCGAATACGTCGGCAGACAGATAGCTATTATCAGGCAAATAAGTATTCGATGGCGTTTCATTTTTTTCTTGTTTTATTTTACAACTTTAAAGGGGGGCAAGTCTGCCCCCTCGCTTCAACCCACGGGTTTCCGCTACCCCCGACAGATCGCCTCTTCATGCGTTTATAACATGTAAACTTGCGTTTGTCGTCCAGAATGATCATTCTGGACTTCTTTTTTCAAAAAATGGCGATTTTTACGCGAAATTCCGTTTGAATTGGGCATAATGGGGTGACGGAGGCCGGTCACGGCCGCAGGCAGGGGCATGGGTGTTTTACACGCTGCCCGACAAAGACATCCCGCCCCTTCCACGGATTACTTTTTTTCGGGCGCTGTCTGATGGCGATAATCGCTGGCGCTGACACCCACAAGATTTTGAAATACGGAGCAAAAAGAGGCTTTCGAGCCAAAACCCGTGTCAAAGGCGATGTCGATGATTCTTTTGTCGGGTTGGGCAAGCAATTGCTTTTGGGCTTCTTCAATTCTAAGCTGGTTGATGTAGGCAGAGAAGGTCATTCCAAAGCGGGTGTTCAACAACTCGGATAACTGGGAACGGTTGAGCCGCAGCAGACGGCTCAGTTCGGGCAGTCGCAAACCTTCCACGAGATAAATTTTTTCCTGGTTTATGAGAATACGGAGTTCCCTTAAAACCAGATCCACATCGACATCCGCCAGAGAGGACTTTTGATAACGATTCGAAGCCGGCGCGGCATTTACGCTTTCCTGATTTTCATCCAGCGGATGATGCGCCGGATGCAGGGCCTGCATTTTTTTTTCAACCTGCAACATTCGCCTTACCTGAATTTCGTGCTGTTTTTCCCAGATACTCATGAACAGGAAAAGTATATCCACCGGAATGGCCAGAATGGGCGCATACACATAGAAAGGATGGTAGGGTAAAATATAAGAAAAGTAGAGCACCTGAAAAATGGCAAAAAAGAAAAATATCCCCCAACCGATTAAAAAGAATCGAACATAGCGAACAGATCTCGGAAGAAGGTAGATCCCGATACCAAGAAAAGATATAATAACAATCCAGTAGAGACTTGTATACAAGTGTGAAAATACAGAAATAGGAATGTCGAACAACGTAAGCGGAATCGAAATCCCGCACACAACGGCCAGAATCTTCGCGATCGTATCGGCAAGCGGAACAAAGCGCTGAAAATCAAGCAGGCGCCTGACAAATAAAAGAGAAAACAAAAGCTGGGCGCCGATAAAAGTCATTCCCGAACGATTCTGCCACCAGGTGGAATTCGGCCAGAATAAATCAAAGGCATTTCCAAACGTAACGTCCTGGGCAAGACTTATCGAAAGCAAATAAGCGAGATAAAGCAAATAGTTGATGTCGCGCGACATAATGAAGAGAAAGCCCGCAAAAAGCAAAAGAACAAAGATAATGGTTTTGTATACCATGATGATCATGACGCTGTTATTCAGGTCGCTTAAATAGGAGCGTTCCGACTTGTAGAAAACCGGAAAATTTTTTATCGATAACGAATCCAGGCGAACATAGTAAACATGCCTGGGGTTATCCTGCGCCAATATCGAAAATGCGGGAAAATGCGCCTCGGGCAAAGACCACGTTGATTTGGGGTGCATGTCTCCGGCGATCTGCGTTTCGATTTTTCCCTCGCTGTTCACATAAAAAAGTTCCACCGAATCGAGAGCCTTCCAGGCAAAAACAAGATACGATATTGGGCTTTGAGAAAGGGAAAGTTCGTTGCCAAGATCGATTTTCAGCCAAAACACCGACTTGGAAAATTTGAAGTTAAACGAATCCTGACCGACTTTTTGCCATCGATCCGGCGCAACAGATAGAATTTCTTTAAAAGAAATTTTACCTTTTACATCTTCGATATATTCAATGGATGAAGTTATGTTTTTATTGTTAGAATCATACGATGAACACTGCAGGCTCAGGCCAGCCAGCATAAATACAGTCGGCAAAAAGGACATTTTTAAAAACACAACGCAAAATCATAAAGTTATTTATTATGACAAGATATAATTGGGATTGCCCGGAAATATCATGACAGCGGTTCTCGGTGAATATTTTAATGCAATTTTTCGTAATGATATTTTCTCATGCATCCTGCGGCAGGCAAATTTATTTTGCTCCGCCTCCGATTAAATAATATATGATCTGCACGGGCGAAGTAAGAATGTCCAGCGCAAAGGTTAGGGGATAACCCAGATACATTAAGGGATATATAATATGGCTTCGTTTTTTCCACGCCAGATTCAAATCGCCATCGCTTAAAACGGCCAAACGAATTGAATCCATAACGTATGCTTCGCCATGGCGTTTCCAGTAAATTGCGTTTACTGAATAAAAGTTGTCTGAAACTTCGAGCAATACAATTACCGGCGTCAAAACTTTTTCCCTGAAAGGCCATGTCTGTTCGTAAATCGAGCAAGCTCGTTTCCTCACTTCGCCCAGTCTCTCTCATACGCGCCCATCGACCAACCCGCGCCAATTTGAGAAAGTTTGCAGTATTTTATTCCAAAAGTAAATATTTTTTGGTCTTTAAGTACGTAATTAAGTACAATTAGCTGCAATACGGAGATATGAATGAATGCCATAAATTACAGTAAATTGCGTACTAATTTAAAATCGACCATGGACAAAGTGTGCGAAAACCACGAACCTGTCATCATAACCAGAAAAGATAGCGATAATCTGGTGTTGCTTTCATATGAGGACTATTCTGCAATGGAAGAAACTTCTTATCTGCTAAGAAATCCTAAAAATGCGGAGCGGCTAAGAGAAAGTATTAAAAGTTTTTATGAAGGCAAAGGAAGTGAAAAAACATTGATTGAGGATGATGAGTGAAAATCATTTTCCATCCAAATGCATGGGAAGATTACTGTTACTGGCAGAACGAAAATAAAAAAATTCTTAAAAAAATCAACCACCTTATTAAAGAAATCCAGAGAACACCATTCGAAGGAGAAGGTAAACCAGAACCGCTAAAATTTGACTTATCCGGATTTTGGAGTCGCAGAATAGATCAGGAACATCGCATTGTCTATCGCGTTGAGGGGAAAGACGTCCATATATTATCGTGCAGGTTCCATTATTAGTCCCTCTCTTCGTGTCCTGCGTATAAAAAAATCCTGCTATTTTCATTTCGATAAGTTATAACCCCTGACCAAAATTTACCCGCGATTTTACCAATAACCAAAAATCTTGGCTCGTCGCTGGTTTTGACCGGAATTTCTATCAAATCGGGATCATCCCACCTTTTGTCAAAATATTTTTTTTATAATGTGAAATAAGGGGGGCGATGGGTTTTTTTACTGGCAATGTATTTATCGCAACCCCCCTCGCTGCAACCGCCGGGAATTTTGGCAGGGAACGATCGCGACCGTTCCCTACCGAAAAAACCGACCGGCGGTTTTCGCTACCCCCCACGTTTTATTCGCATGCAGCGGGAGACTGCGGCGAACCCGTAAAGCCGATAAACTTGTTTTTGTATTCGGCTTTGGTATAATCGTTGGGTACAACGGGCGTACCCAGATTGTTGTCGATGCGTATGGCCTGCCCCTGTGAGTTTGCAAAAGTAGAATTGGTAATCGACGGACCTTTTTTATTGTTGGGGGCGCCCTTGAGCATAATGGCCGCAGCCTGGTCTTCGCGGTCGGCGCAATGATAAATTTTGCCCTGCGGCGACATCCCCCCGGCGTATTCAAATTTCACGTAGTCAAACTTCGTTTTTTCGCCCTGGATGTTGTCGGGAAAAATTAAAATCCCGTTCCAGCTTCCTGGCTCCGGAGTCTTGCCGTGGTTGGCGGCATCGGTGGTAAAAATAATGGGGTCAGCCGCCGTACCCACAGCCGCCAGATTGCTCACCTCGCTGCCGCCCTTGCCGAGACGAATTTCGGATTGTTCATGCACCGCGACAATAACGCCCGGATCGATCGTCCAGGTATTGGGGCTGGATGCGTTTCCGCCAAAAGTGGTTTCAAACATGTGAAAGGCCAATCCGGGAGCCAGTTTGTGCATGGTAACGTTGAAATCAATGTACGCCCCGGAAGCGTAATCTACGTACACATATTTTAACGCCTCGGGAATTTTACCAACGGTAATCGTTTTGGCCGTCAGCGTTTTTAACCCGTAAGGACGCATGTACAACACGGCGTAGCTGTAATAATAATCGGGCGGAAAGTCGTTGCCATCGACATCTTTGGCGATATAATCGGCAATGTAGATGCTGGTTTCGGGAGTCCAGCCGCTGGTAAAGTTGCGAATGCCCGAACGCCAGTGTTTGTCGTTACGTTGCGAAAATCTAACGGCGGCAAATTGGGATCGCCAAAGGTTTTAATAAACCCCGCGCCCGAAGAACCGGCATAGTAAAAATCGGCGTACTGCACGGTTCCCGGCTTTTTCACGTCGGCTCCGTAGTCAATGCCCATCCATTCGACCTCGCCCACGCTTAAATCGTACCATC
>Ga0224495_10002232_pt1 | contig 12796 bp, 12 predicted proteins | sample SF_Jul11_sed_USG_FD_168128 | JGI IMG/M metagenome (GOLD analysis project Ga0224495, IMG submission 168128) | Sediment microbial communities from San Francisco Bay, California, United States - SF_Jul11_sed_USGS_4_1 | ecosystem: Environmental > Aquatic > Marine > Sediment | place: USA: California... | reverse complement strand
TCTCCCACTCTGAGCCGGGAAGAGAAATTGCGGCTTTTCGCTGAAATAAAATCGGCGGTAGCCGACCGCGGGACAGTAGTTGCTGGCACAGGCAACTACGATACCAGAGAGAGCCAGGAGTTGACCAATGAAGCGGAGAGAATTGGAGTTGATGCTTGTCTTTTGGTAGTCCCATATTACAATAGGCCGACCCAGCAAGGATTGCATGAGCATTTCAAGGCCATTGCCCAGAATACTAGCCTGCCATGCATCATCTATAATGTGCCGTCGCGTACGGTTACCAACCTTACTGCCGATACGCTGATCAAGCTGAGTCAAATCGATAACATTGTGGGAGTGAAGGAAGCCAGTGGCAATCTTGGGCAGATAGCTGAGATTATTCAAGGAACTGGGGAAGATTTCTTGGTCTACAGTGGCAATGACAGTGATACCTTGCCCATACTTGCTTTGGGTGGCTACGGCGTTGTTAGCATCGCCTCACATCTGGTGGGAATCCAGATAAAGGATATGATAGAGAAGTCCGTTGACGGCAAATTTCAAGAAGCAGCCAAGATTCACCGATACCTACTACCACTGATAAACGCCCTGTTCATCGTTTCCAATCCTGTACCCGTCAAGTGGGCTCTGAACTGCGTAGGTTTTTCAGTAGGGAAACCTCGCTTGCCTCTAGTTGAGCCTGATGAAAAATCGGCCGACCTTATAAAGGCGACGCTAAAGAACTACAGAGTAGATTTGCATATCCCCCATTAATTTCCAACTCCCGGTTTCTGAACTCCGGACAACGAAAGTGGTCAGTAGTTAGGATTTACGATTGACCAATTGGAAGCCATCTCCTTTCTGCCGGCTACTGGCTTGTGAATTCTTACGCGTATTAGGATTTAGGGCTTCGTGCTTCAGATTTTGGAGTTCTTTCAATGGTTTGTCTCCTATCTGGCCCTGTGGAGACGAGACTGATGGGGCAAGAGAGGAGGTCTTCAAGACGAGACAGATATTTACGAGCCTGTGTCGGCAGCTTTCTGAAACTACGGATTCCACTTATTGATTCTTGCCAGCCGTCCAATTCTTCGTAGACGGGTTGGCATTTCTGTAATACCGCTACATCGCTGGGGAAAGAAGTCAGTGCCCGGCCTTTGAACCTGTAAGCGGTGCATATTTTGACTGAGGGGAAACCATCGTAGATATCGAGGTGAGTCAGAGCTATATCACTGAGGCCATTTATTTGAACGCTGAAGCGACCCGCCACAGCATCAAACCAGCCACATCTTCGCGGCCTTCCCGTGGTAGCACCATACTCACGAGCCTTTTCTCGTATTACGTCACCAATCTTGTCTTTGAGCTCTGTGGGCATGGGCCCAGCACCGACTCGAGTGTTATATGCTTTGAATATGCCCAGCACGCGATCAATTTCCCGCGGACCCAGGCCTGCTCCAATACAGCTTGCTCCGGACAGAGGTGAAGAAGAGGTAACATAGGGGTAGGTGCCAAAGTCAGGATCAAGCAAAGCTCCCTGGGCACCTTCTAAAAGCACTAGCTCCCCTTCTGTCGCCGCTTCGCGAACCATGGAGCTAGTCTCTCGGATGAAGGGCAGGAGCCGCTCCCCGTAATGACAATATTGCTGATAGACCTCCTCAAGCGATAGAAGTGGAGCTTGGTACACTTTGGCCAAGAGAATATTCTTGAGTTCCAGAGCCGACTTCAAGCGGCTCAGAAATATGTCCTCATCTAACAAATCTCCAGTACGAATTCCCAGGCGAGCCACTTTATCAGCAAAGACAGGTCCAATTCCTCTGAGTGTTGTACCCAATGCTCCTTTGCTGCGCCGTTCTTCTTCCAGCCTGTCGAGGAGGGTGTGGTAGGGCATGATCAGGTGAGCTCGGTCACTAATGAAAAGGCGGCTTACACCTACGCCATGGCTTTGCAGCTCATCTATCTCCTTAAGAAGTACCGCTGGATTAATAGCCACACCATTGCCGATAATGCAAGTCACCTGAGGGTAGAAGATGCCCGAAGGGACGAGATGCAACCGAAACTCGCCATAAGGGTTGATCACAGTATGCCCAGCATTGTCTCCGCCAGAGAAACGGACTACTATCTTCGCCTTCTCAGCCAGAAGATCAATTATCTTTCCTTTACCTTCATCACCCCATTGCCCTCCCACAACAGCTATGACTGCCATTCAATCTCCTTTAGTCTTTTCTTGCTTCCACACGTAAACCAACCTTTGAACCACAGTGACAAAGACGAAGACCGCCAGAATACATAAAGCAACAAGAATCTGATTTATTAGCAAACCTATCGCTAATACTATAACCCGTTCAGCTCTGGTAAACAAGCCAACTTGGCATTGCCAGCCGAGCCCTTCTGCTCTAGCCCTTATGTAGCTGACCAGGAAGGAACCGATCAAAACAGCAAGAATAAGTACGATTTCCAAGGTGGCACCTTCTTGTGGGACATACCAAATCAGGAGGCCGCAGAGAGTCGCCGCTTCAGCGATACGGTCAACCGTGGAATCCAGAACAGCGCCGAACTTCGTAGTTTGCTTGGTGAAGCGGGCCAAAGCTCCGTCAAGAAGGTCAAACAAGCCGGAACCTAGGATTAACACGCCGCCAAGAAGAAAGTGCCCCGTGGCAATAACATAGGCCGCCACTATGTTCAAGGCCAGATTGGTGAAAGTAAGAGTATTGGGAGTTATGCCACTTTTGCTCAGAATCCCGACTATAGGACTGGTAACACGATAGGCTAGGTTCCGTCGAATGTCCTGTAAATTCATTACGCTCTTCTGCCTAATTTAGTATTCCTTTCTTTTGCAGAAATTTGACTACTCCCTGCATTTGCTTTTCATCATTCCACTCGCCGATCTCGCAGACTTTTACTATTCCCCGAGGTAAGTTCTTGGCTATCATTTGCCAATTCATATTTCCTTTTCCTGGGGCATGGTGGTCGGAAATGCCACAGATATCGTGCAAGTGAATGCCGACCATTCTGTCTCTGAACCGCGAAAGCCATTCTTCATGAAAGCTAAATCCGAGTTGCTGTTGTACCTCAGCATGTCCTACGTCATGCCAATAGCCAGCCAATTGCTCTGATACTTCGCCAAGTAGCTCGGCCATTTCATCCATATTCGGTATCTCGTTAAAATGGAATCTGGTCTCAAGCCCAAGCATTATACCCTTTTGTCGGCCATATTTACTAAGCTCTTGGAGACTCTTCCTCGCCGCAGCGAGATAAGATTTAGCCAGAGAAAGGCGTTGGTGAACTAGCCTTTCTCTAAGCTGAACATATTCTTTGGTTTGGGCATAGCCTCCGTCATGGAGCCTATAAAGTTTATCTTGTAGACTTAGGTCGATTGGCACTTCGCCCATGTGAAGGACAATCGCCCTGGCGCTCACATTTGCCGCCAGGTCTATTGTTTTCTTGGTGAAGCTGACAGCTTCCATGCGCTCGCTTGTGTCCAGAGAACTCAACGAAAGGTTACTTGCGGGGATTCCTTGGGATGACAGTACCGCTGGACAGGGAGAGTGGATGCTGGAAATTGGAACCGTGGTCTTGAGAAGCTCATTCAGCATTCTTGGAGAAACTAATGTATTTGGCTCTACGTGGGTAAAGCCCAATTCTCTAAGTCTGGCCGCAAATTCAGCCATGTGGCTGAATCTACCTTTTGCCCACATAGTGGAGAGGGAAACTTCGGACAACTTGCTACCTTTAGGCAAACCTTCGTAACTCTTGCTGCTCGTGGAGATCTGTTGTGTTTGCTCTAAATATTGGCCAAGCTCTCGGGCACATCGTGAGATTTTCTTGCGGGTGGTTTGGCTCGTGGCAAACTCAAAGTCTCGCTGCGGGCTCTCAGTTTGCGTTGTTTGAAGCCAGTGTTTGTGTCCGGAGAGAGACTCATCCCTTGACCTTAACTGAGTGCAGTTCAGGCAAAGAAACGGGTCCTTCTTGTTCTTGTCCTGCGATGAACGTCTCAGTTCTCACTCGAGCTTCTTCATCGGAGTACTGAATCGGCGGAGATTTCATGAAATAGGCTGACGGGCCCACTATAGTCCCGCTTAAGCCGCGGTTCATGGCTAGTTTAAGGCATCTTATGGCATCAATCACTACCCCGGCTGAATTCGGACTATCCCATACCTCTAGCTTCAGCTCTAGATTTAGAGCCACATCACCGAATGTACGACCTTCCATCTTGAGGTAACAGTATTTGCGGTCAGCTAGCCAAGGTACGTAGTCGCTGGGACCGATGTGAATGTTGTCGTGACCAATATCGTAGTCTAGCTGCGAGGTAACAGCGTTTGTTTTGGAAATTTTCTTAGACTCCAAGCGCTCTCGTTCTAGCATATTTAGGAAATCAGTATTGCCGCCAAAATTTAGCTGATAGGTCCGCTCTAGCTTGACACCTCTATCACGAAAGAGTTTGGTCAATATTCTATGGGTGATTGTAGCGCCTACCTGGGACTTAATATCATCACCAATCACAGGCAATCCCCTCTCGGCAAATCTGCCTTGCCAATAGTTTTCACGAGCAATAAAAACAGGCATGCAATTGATGAAACCGCAGCCGGCAGTCAGTACCTGTTCTACATACCATTTGGTTGCCTCTTCGCTTCCTACCGGCAAGTAGTTGACCACCACATCAGTGTCAGTTTTCTTGAGTATATCTACAATATTGGCAGTGGGGCCTGGTGCCTTCGTGATAACTTGAGACAGATACTTGCCCAGCCCGTCGTGGGTCATGCCCCGCTCAACCCGCACGCCTGTCTTAGGCACGTCACTGAATTTAATAGTGTTGTTCGGCTTGGTGAAAACAGCTTCAGCCAAATCCTTGCCCACTTTGTTCTTGTCAATATCGAATGCAGCTACAAAGTTTATGTCAGATATATGGTAGCCCCCCAGATTGACATGCATTAGGCCTGGGATGAATTCATCTTCCCTAGCATCCTTGTAGTAGTGAACTCCTTGCACCAGAGAAGAGGCACAATTACCGACGCCTACTATGGCTACGTTTATTGGTTCCATCCTTTCCTCCTTTGTCAATACGAAGCTTACTGTGAGAGCCAATTCTATCATCCTTCTGAGTGCTTAGCTCGCTCATCAATTCGAGTAATCTCGCTCCCCGCTCAATAGAATCGTCGTAATGAAAGCTGAGTTCTGGCATCTGTCTTAATCTCAAGTGAGCTGCAAGTTCTTTGCGCAAGAATCCGGAAGCTTTGTTAAAACCTGCCAGCAAATCCTCCTTATTCATTTCGCTACCCAGGGTGCTAACGTACACCTTGGCATGCATAAAATCAGGCGAAAGGGTGACTTCTGTCACTGACACAAACTTGCTCAGTCTCGGGTCATTGACCTCACGCTCAAGCAACGCACTGATTTCTCGCTGGATCAGTTTGCTAGTTCGTTCACTTCGCCTGCTCATCTCAACCTCTTATCTGCGAAGTTTGATTAGCTTGTTCTTTCCTTTCTGTAGAATTCAATGATATCGCCAATTTGGAAATCGGCAGTCCCTTCTACTCCCAGGCCGCATTCGAGCCCAGTGGAGACCTCGGAAACGTCTTCTTTAAAGCGCTTGAGACTGGCGACCCGTGAGTCACAAACAACTTTACTTTGCCGCAATATTTTGACCTGGGCATCTCTGCCTGCCTTTCCTTCCATAACATAGACTCCGGCTATCTTTCCCGCCTTGCCGCGAGGAAAGACAGCTCTTACTTCAGCGCGCCCACTGAGCACCTCAGCATAGGTTGGCTCAAGCATTCCCTTCAGTGTCCTATCCATGTCTTCTATGAGCTTATAGATCACATCATAGTGGTGGATGCCTACCCCCTCCGCATCGGCCAGCTGCGTTGCCCCGGGTGAGGTGGGAGTGTTGAAACCGAGTATAATGCCTTTTGAAGCTGAGGCTAAAAGCACATCGCTCTCCGTGATGCTGCCGCTGGCGGCGTGGATAACTCTGGTTTTGGTCTTCTCTGTCCCCACCCTTTCCATAGAGGTTCTTATGGGTTCAATACTGCCCTCGACGTCGGTCTTCAGAACTATGTTGAGTTCTTTTATTCGCCCGTAGCTTATTTGACTCGAAAGCACACTCAGACTCAAGGTGGGACGTGATCTAGCATATTTTTGCTTCTCAGCAATGCTTCGTGCCTCGTGCTCGTCGGGAAGCACAATAAAACGATCTCCCGACGTTGCCACTTCGTTCAAGCCGAGGACTTCCACCGGAGTAGCTGGCTCAGCCTTCTGAACTGGCTTCCCTTGATCATCAAACATAGCTCTTATCTTTCCCCAAGCACTGCCGGCTACCACAACATCGCCTCGTCTAAGGGTGCCCTTCTGGACAAGAAGGGTAGCCAGAGGGCCTTTGGTTTTGTCAAGCTTGGCCTCAATAACTACCCCTTCTGCGGCGCTATCAAGGTCAGCTTTGAGTTCCAGTATGTCAGCAACCAGGAATAGGTTTTCCAGTAAATCCGATATTCCTTGTCCCTGCTTGGCAGATATCGGTACACAAACGGTATCGCCACCCCACTCTTCAATAACCAGACCCAAATCCGCGAGCTGCTGTTTTACACGTTCAGGATTAGCATCAGGTTTGTCAATCTTGTTGAGTGCAACTACTATGGGCACTTTGGCAGCCTTGGCATGGTCTATAGCTTCCACAGTCTGGGGCATGACACCGTCATCAGCGGCGACCACCAGAGTTACAATATCAGTCGCTTCTGCCCCTCGGGCCCTCATGGCTGTGAAAGCCTCATGTCCCGGTGTATCCAAAAAGGTGATTTTGCGTCCATCGACCAATGCCTGGTAGGCACCGATATGCTGGGTAATTGCTCCTGCCTCACGGGCAGTTACATTAGTCTTTCTGATGACATCAAGAAGGGTAGTTTTGCCGTGGTCAACATGGCCCATGACAGTAACTACCGGGGGGCGAACCGACAGTTTACCTTTCCCCTTCCCCTTCCCTTTGCCTTTCCCTCCTTCCTGTCGGGTAGACGAAGACTTACGCCCTTTTGGCATTTTAGCATCATAGCCAAAGTCTGTAGCTGTTATGCGCGCAGTCTCAAAATCGATGCTCTCGTTGACGCTGGCCATGACGCCTTTACGCATGAGTTGTTTGATTACTCTTGCAGGCTCTACTTTTAACAAATCCGCCAACTGTCTGACAGTTATGGAAGGCGGAAGCTCAACTTGCGGTAGGCCTTTTTTCAATCCCGGTTTGCTATCATCCAAGTTTAGCTTTCCTCCAGGTTACAAATGTACTCACGCAGGGTTTGTCTGTTATCATCGCGAAGTCTTGTTCGTAGAGCATAATCCAGTCGATCTTTCCTGAGCGCCAACTCCCAGCAGGTTCTTTTCGGACATAGATAAGCGCCTCTGCCTGACTTCTCTGCAAGCACATCTATCTCAGCAATGCCATGCTCTGTGCTTACCAGGCGAATTAAGTCCCTCTTTTCCTTAACCTGCCGACAAGCTATGCAAGTACGTTGAGGTGGACGTTTACACTTCACTTTCATCATCTATGAGGTGCTCATCTTGCTTTTTATACTTTAGCACCTTTCCCTTCCTTTTACCTTTGGTCTCGCGCTTCATCCTATCTGGCACCTTTGCTTTTGATGCCCCTGCCAAGATATCTTCAGCGAAACGAATATGTTTTTCTTCGGGCTTCACAGAAGGGGCCTCTGGTATGTCTGGAATCTCAACCGGTTCTGCCACGCCAATTTCCTCACCCGTCGCTTCTTCAAGTGATTCTCTTGCCCCAACTTCAGAGGCAGCGATTTCGGCTGCCGTTTCCGGTTCTTCTGTAACGCTTCTTTCCGCCTCAATAGCGGAGACGCTCTTGATATCGATCCGCCAACCTGTGAGTTTCGCAGCCAGTCGGGCATTCTGTCCTTCTTTGCCTATAGCCAAGGAGAGTTGCTTGTCGGGTACAACCACAGTAGCCGTGTTGCTTACTTCATCGATCTTAATGCTTGCTACTTGAGCCGGGCTAAGGGCGTTGGCAATGAACACCGCAGGGTCTGGATGCCACTGGATTACGTCTATTTTCTCGCCATTCAATTCATTAATGATACTTTGTAGTCTTATGCCTCGAGGGCCAAGGCAAGAACCCACGGGGTCAACATTCTCTTGCATGGTCGCCACTGCCACTTTGGTCCGATGTCCAGCCTCGCGAGCTAATGTTTTTAGTTCCACGATGCCGTTATGAACCTCAGGAATTTCTAACTCAAATAGGCCGCGAATCAGGTTGGGATGAGAGCGGGAGACTATTACTTGAGGCTCCTTGTCTCTCTGAGACATCTCAAGAAGGTAGAATTTGAGTCGCTGCCCTCTGTAGTAATGTTCATTGGGGACCTGTTCATTCGCGGGAAGCATCCCCTCTATTCTATTCAGTCTGACATAAATTCGTTTGGCTTCCATGAACTGAATTGTCCCACTGACGACCTTTCCTTCCCTATCGGTGAACTCTTCATAGACAATGCGATGCTCTGCCTCCCGCAATCGCTGCAGAACGACTTGTTTTGCTGCTTGAACGGCGATACGGCCAATATTCTTGGGCGTGCATTCTATGCTTATCACATCGCCAAGTTGTGCCGTAGCTCGCGTTTTTCGAGCTTCCTTGACGGAGAGCTCACGATTCGGATTGGTAACTGACTCAACTATGGCCTTTTGAACATAGAAATTGATTTCGCCGCTTTCAGGGTCGACTTTTACCACAACATCTTGTTCCAGAGCGGACATACTTTTCTTGTATGCTGAAGCCAGCGCTGATTCCAGGGCAGCCAAGACTATTTCTTTAGGCAAGTTTCTCTCAGCCGAAAGCTGAGTAATCGCAGCTTTAAGCTCTGTTTTCATCTTCCCATTCCCCTTCAGTTTCTTTCATGTAGTAAAAAGGTGGGTAAACCCCACCTTAGGCTGGATATGTTTTCTGTAATCTAACACATTTGGCCCAAAAATGCAAAAGATTGTCCAAATAGCTTATAATGGGCAATTGGCTATCTTGGGAGGATATATGTTAGCTTTGGAAGGTGTGAAAATTCTGGACTTGTCGATGTTGGTTCCAGGCGCATTTTGCACCATGCTGTTGGGAGACTTGGGCGCTGATGTGCTTAAGGTTGAGGCGCCGGGTGTAAATGAGTTTAGAGGTTCATCGACAGCGCTTCCAAAGGAAGAACGACGAAAGGCAGCGGCTCATTATGCGCTTGACCGGAACAAGAAGAGCATCGTGGTCAACCTGAAATCGGAAGCAGGACGAGAAATATTCTACCGCCTTTCTCAGCGCGCAGATGTTATTGTCGAAGGTTTTAGACCTGGAGTGGCCAAGCGCTTGAGGATAGATTACGGAACTATAAGTAAGCTAAACCCTGGCATAGTATATTGTTCACTTAGTGGCTACGGTCAGGATGGGCCCTACCATACCTTCCCCGGGCATGATGTCAACTACATAGCTATGGCTGGTGTCCTGGGCTTGATTGGGTTCAGCGAAGGACCTCCAGCTGTACCCTTAAACCTGATCGCCGACTTTGCAGGGGCGGCGCTATACGGGGCTCTGGGTATTTCAGTGGCTTTGGTGGCTAGAAACAAGACCGGCAAAGGACAATATGTGGACATGGCCTACATGGATGGGGCAATATCACTCATGAATTGGTTCAATTGTGGTTACCTTCTTGATGGGTCGATGTTGAAGAGAGGTGAATCATGGCTTCACGGCGCTTATCCCTATTACGGAGTGTACGAAACCAAGGACGGCAAATATATTACTATTGGCTGTCTAGAGCCACATTTTTGGGAGAACCTATGCCGACTTTTAGGCAGAGAAGAGTACATTCCCTATCGCTTCGCTCTGGAACACACTTTTCATAAGCCAGAGGGTGAGAAATGGCATGAAATCCGCTCTTCTTTGAAGCAAGTCTTTCTAACCAGGACAAGGGATGAATGGTTTGAGTTGCTGATTCGTAATGACGTGCCGGCCGGCAAGGTCTATACGCCGGACGAGGTTTTTAGTGACCCGCAGGTGCTTCATCGCCAAATGGTAATCGAGGTGGAACACCCGACCTTGGGCAAGATCAAACAAGTTGGCATAGCTCCAAAGCTGTCAAGCACACCAGGCAAGGTGAGAAGTCTGTCTCCGCTTCCCGGGGAACACACTGATGAGATACTACAGGGACTGGGCTACAAGCAACGGGATATTAAGAATTTACGCCAAGAAGGCGTAGTATATTAGAGGAGTCAGTATGGCTGAAGAATGCATTTTTTGCCGAATCGTTGCTGGTGAAATACCTAGCGACATCGTCTATCAAGACGGAGATTTCTTGGCATTCAGGGATATCATGCCCAAAGCACCTACGCACGTGCTTATTATACCTAGGACCCATATCACATCAGCGGCTGAGCTCACTGAGGGACAGGAAAAGCTCGCCGGGCGCCTCATAATCATAGCCAAGAATCTGGCTGAAAAAGAAGGGATAGCCGAGAACGGTTTTCGCTTGGTGATAAATTGTGGCTCCGAAGGAGGGCAGATCGTGCCTCATCTTCATCTTCACCTTATCGGTGGCAGGCAGATGGATGCCAAACTTGGCTAGACTACGCTGGGAAAGTCCCGCGATTTTCGCGCGGATTCCGTTAACCTAGATCGAATCTGGCTGGGCCCTAGAAGTTATAGAGACCTGAGCCTGGCCACCAATTCTTCTACAGCTTCATCTGGGGTCGATGCTCCAGCGGTAACGCCAATCCGGTGCTTGCCCCTCGCCCAGGAAGCGTCAACTTCGTTGGCTGTTTCTACCGAATGGGTTTCCACCACAGGAGAACATATTTCGACAAGGTGTCTGGTATTGGCACTATTGCCTCCGCCTATCACTATCATGAGTTGACTCCGGCAAGCTAATTCTAGGGCAGCCTCTTGTTGTGCCTGCGTTACTTTACATAAAGTATTGACAAGGCGCATTTCCTCCGTCTTCGGGCCCGCTGTCTCCACAAGCTGCGCGGCAAATTCGAGAAAGGCAGATCGAGTCTGGGTTGTCTGTGAGATAATGCCTAAACGTGACGATGATTCTACCGTCCTGCCTATTTGCTTTATATCGAGGGCAGCTATGCCTTTTTCTCCAGCCCAACCTAGCAATCCTTTGACCTCGGAGTGCTTTGCGTCTCCAAATATGACTACGTCAAAACCAGCGCCGGCCAATTCCTTGGCCGCATTCTGGGCTTTGCGGACTATCGGGCAGGTAGTATCAATGATACGGACGTGACGAGCTTTGATCTCAGATAATGTGGCCGGACTTGTGCCATGGGTGGTGATAGCCAGGATTCTGCCTTTGGCCTGATCGAGACGCGTTATTGGTTTTGCTCCCAGACTGGTCAGTGTTTCCACTAGCAGGCGATTATGGGCTACGGGTCCCAGTGTTTCTATTTGTCCGTACTTAGTAGCTGCCTCCTTTAACAGCTCGATGGCCCGCCTGACGCCAAAGCATAAACCCAGCTTCTCAGCTTTCTCAATCCTCACGTCTTTCATAAGCGCCTTGATATTCGGGTGGTAGAAGAGCAGCGATTTCGCACATCAGCTGCGTAGTCAACGATTGCATTTGTGACTTACTGATCCTATTGTTGGTCGGAGGTAGCTTGAATGGCTTGCCAATCTTGACGACTATGCGAGGGCGTTTCCACAGCCAGCTGATGCCATGAACCTTGTCTGTTCCGGCGATGCCAACGGGAAGAAGAGGGACATCTGTTTTGGAGGCTATCACTGCGGAGCCCGGTTTGCCCTTTCTGAGTTTGCCGTCGTGGCTCCTGGCGCCTTCCGGGAACATTCCCAGGATTAGTCCTTCCTCCAATGCCTTTCTGGCACCCGCAAGTATCCTCTGTTTCTCTCGGACTTTACCGTCACGTTGCAGGGGCAAAGAGCCGGCCCAGCGGAGCCAGAGCCTCAGGAAGAGAGAATGAAAGAGTTCCCCTTTGGCTACGAATGTAATCCATCGCGGAAAAGCAAATACGAGCAAAATCGGGTCGACGACATGAACATGGTTGGCTACCAGAATCAGCGGCCCGGTCAATGGTACGTTTTCTCTTCCTTCGACCTTCCAGGAGAAGCAAATTTTGACCAAAGGTCTGAATGTAGCGAAGAAAATCTTCTGAGAGAGGGTCATAGGTTTATCGCCAGACTATATATTTTGTCTACAACTTGCTCCAGGCTCAGGTTTTCTGTATTGATGATTATGGAATCTTCAGCCGGTTTGAGTGGAGAGACGGTTCTATTGATGTCCATCTCGTCTCGCCTCTTTAAATCGGCGAGGACGATCTCCAGACTGGAATTCTGTCCCCGCCTCAATAGTTCCTTGTGGCGGCGCCTGGCTCTCTCTTCGGTAGAAGCGGTGAGAAAAATCTTCAGTTCCGCCCAGGGCAGGACTACCGTGCCGATGTCTCTGCCTGCCATCACTACCTTTCCTCGCTGGGCCAACTTGCGCTGTTCCGATACCATTGCCTGGCGTACCCCCGCTATTTTTGCTATCAGCGCGACCAATCCCTCTATTTCAGCGGAGAGCAATCTGGATGAGACGTCCTCACCGTCAACAAAGAACGAGAGGGCACCTTGTTTAGACGGAATGAAATCAAACTCCGTCGTAGTGGCCAGGTGACAGAGTTTCTGTTCATCCTCTGGCGAAATACCTGACTTGAGAACCTTCCAGGTAAACGCCCGATAGATCATGCCGGTGTCGAAGAAAATATAGCCGAGCCTCTTTGCCAGTCGCAAGCCGACACTACTCTTGCCAACGGCCACAGGCCCGTCTATGGCAATTAGCTGTGCTTTCAAATTTCCCTCAAT
>Ga0224495_10002231_pt1 | contig 12800 bp, 6 predicted proteins | sample SF_Jul11_sed_USG_FD_168128 | JGI IMG/M metagenome (GOLD analysis project Ga0224495, IMG submission 168128) | Sediment microbial communities from San Francisco Bay, California, United States - SF_Jul11_sed_USGS_4_1 | ecosystem: Environmental > Aquatic > Marine > Sediment | place: USA: California... | reverse complement strand
GATAGCTGCTGTCGTTCCGGGCCCGCGCGATGTTTCTCCTGGTCACTTCGGCACCGCGCGTCTGGGGCTCGTACAGGAACCACCGGATGTAATCGGCGATCCCCTCTACGAGCCATCCGGGTGTTCTAATGGCGTTGGGGTCGGTGCGCCGCACAGGGCCGTACCGTTGGACAACATGTACCAGCTCGTGCACGACCGCGCCCTTTGCTTCGCCCTGTAGCTGCTGCCTGAACCAGCCCGCACCACACCGAATGCTTGTCCCGCTTGCTGCCGCCACACCTTGCATATTCGGACTAAATGTGATACTGATTCTCCCGGGAGCTTGATATCCCTCGCTGGGCAGCATCTTGACGATTTTCGGATACCATTCCTGCAGCACCGGCGCCAGCTCTTTGGCCGCCCATTCTGTCAGGTCGGGTGTTTCAGACGTATCGATGGTAATCCGATATTTTCCTCTTTCAGCCTCGAAGGTTTCCCCTCGCCGTTCCGTGGCCGGTGCCGCTACAACCACTAGCGCATTGGGCTCGACTACGTCGATTTCGCTATAGAACGTGTTGCCGAACGGATCGGTCACTTCGGTGCGGGAAATGTCAAAAAGCAGGTAGTGATACTTGCCGATGTTACCGTTGGAATCGCAGATGCTGACGCCGTATTGCCCGCCGCTTGGTTTTTCCTTCCCTCGCGTGTCGACCCTCGCGACCAGTTTCCACCCGCACGTCCCCGGGTCGGTTCCCCTCTTTGGCCGAGGATTAAAATTGTCGGCTTTTCCATCTTCGGCATAGAGCTTATACACCTGCGGGGCGCGCGTGTTGGGATGCCATGAATACGTGTTGACCTGCTTGATATCGATAGTGCCGCCCAGGTCAACAAGAAGCCGGCCGCCATCGGTGCCCGCATTAAAGAAGAAATTCTCAAACGGCTGGTCTTCCTCGATGGGAATTTTGCCATCGTGAAGCTTATCGACGTTGCCTCCATTGCGGTCCCTCCTGCCGTCCACGATAGTAAACTTGGCTTTTGTGGCCGCGTCGCTTCCGGAGGGCGAGGGAATGTTCCTGAACTTGAAATCGGACGTCGCGTATTCGTTGCGGTTATGGTTGATAACGGTTTTGACGACGGCGTTCGAGGCCATCGCGAACACCAGGATAGTTGAAACTCCAACGATAAACATGCTGCAAGATTTCATACAATCCTCCATTTATTTTCTCTGATGTTTCGCATCTAACATTTTTAAAATTTGCCTTTGATTTAGGAGACGACTTCAACAGCAAGCTACTTCCCTGCCATACAGAATACGTGACCATTTTCCAGTGACAGATACAGCCGGCCATCTGCAGCGGCCATACCGTCAAAGATAGGCGACGAATCGAGTCGGTATCGCGTCAACTCACTCCCGTCAGAGGCCGAGAAGGCAATGAGTAAAGCGCCCTGGTTTTCATTACTTCCCTGGGCCCCATTATCTGCATCTTGGAGGGGGCCGGCCGCAAACAGAACTTTGTCCGCCAAAACCATCGCCCGTACCTGGATCGAAACACGCTTCGTCCACCGCTCCTTACCATCTTCCGAGTTGAGTGCATACAACCGGTATGCTCCGTCCTGGAGCTGGTTTGACCAATGAATTGTAGCCCGCCCATACCCGTAGATCATCGGCTTATCAAAGACAAGCACCCTGCCGGAAATCAGATCTCTCTCGCGTCCGCTGCAGCCGGTCGAGACAGAACACTTTGTGCCGAAGATCCAGTAGGAGCGGTGAGGCCACGAATCATCAAGGAAACCCGTCAGCGTAAACAAATGCCGATTCCCATTCGGCTGCCTGTCGCCGCGCTTGTCCAATACCATATCACGCAAATAGACGTATTGGGCGTCACTCGAAAGAATGTCCCCGAGCGCTCCGGGCATGTAGGCAGGCCCATACTGGGCGGGCTGTTTGCCGGTTACAGGGTCGGGGCTATAGATAGTAGTTTTAGTCAGGATTTTGCCTGTCCGGGCTTCGAGTCTATAGAGGTCAATCCCGCCATCCAGGTAGGATGACCTACCAGCCGTAAAATATGCCTCACCATCCCGGACAAGCACGCTTCCGTATACAGGTGAAGCGGATTCGAGCCGGCCGGAAGCCGTTATGCGTCGTCCATCGCGCCCCGCTTTCAGACGCCAGGCCAACGCGCCGTCCGAAGCACGCAAGCTGTATACGTATCCGTCACGACATCCGAAGATTGCGTTGTTGGCGTATAAAGTAGGTGGCGAGTCTACACGAGCGCCTGCCGTGAAGTCCCAGATTGACCGGCCTGAATCGGCGTCAATCGCACACACCCTGTGCTCATCCACAGAAGCCACGAACACTTTGCCCCCGGAAACGGTGGGACTCGTGATATTGGTGCCGACATCTGCCTGCCACTTACGGCGAAGGGCGGCAGGCACGGCATATTGTGTGCCGCCACTACGTTGAGCATCGTGCCGATAGGTGGGCCAGTCCTGAGCAGGGATTTCAGATTGCTGAATTCGACTTTTTTCGGAGTACCCCTTTCCACGCTCGAGATTCTCTGCGGCAGGATTATCAGCCGGGATTCCTGAATCTCTTTCAGACGCCAGGGCATAAAAGCCATCCAGCTTCGCCGCAATGTAGCAGCCGCAGGAATGAGGCGGCGCATAAAGCAGGCCGTTGCACGGCATAACACCGTACTTGCACACCCCTCGCACCCAACTGTGCCACAGGACATCGCCCGTCTTTAAATCAATGTACTCAACACCTCGTCTGCCGCCGAGAATATAACGCTCGGTGGCCTTGTTCCGCCAGCATCGATGATGGTGCTCCGGATTCTCCGGTTCGACATGCCTTAGCACTTTACCTGTGGCCAGCTCACGCTGCGTAACAAAATACGGACCCCACACAGGTCCCCTTTTTCCCTTAATCGGTTTGAATCCCCCCAGCCACAGCAACCCATTGACAACGAACGCATCCCGAATTTCAGTTAGCAAACCGTCCCGTCTCCAAAGGCTCTTTCCAGTCTCCCCAGACAGGGCCGTCACGGTATGTCCGTCGGCACAGACCACGCTTTCCTCGCACACCACGCGCAGAGGAGCAGAAGATACCGACCACTGTTCTTTTCCCGTTCTCAGATTGAAGCAGACGACATTCTTTCCCTTCTGATAGAACACCCTCTCACTTATGGCGCACAGACTGACCGGTCTCAGCCCGGCCGCTTCCTTGCCTGTTTTCTTCCAAAGCAAACGTCCCGTATCGGCATCGAGCGCAAGAATCGTTTTCTCCGCCTTGTTTTCAATCGCGCGAAAGCGATTGACCAACGGCTGCGCCGTCTCTCTCACATACAAAGGAGAATGTTTCTGTTTTGCAAGTTGTGCCCATTCATCAAGCTCGGCCGTTCGTTCATCGGTAACGCTCCGGATGACCAGCAGGAGGATCCCCTTATGGCACACAATTTCCTCCGTGCCCCGGGTATCCTCGTAAACCTTCACTACCTCTCCCGTCGCCGCATCAACGGCGCTCAGCGGCGCGTGCAGGCCGAGGGTAACATAGATGCGCTCCCCGACGGCAACCAGCCTTCGCTGAAGATGATTGGGCACGGCACCCCAGTTGAAGATATGGGGAAACCACGGACTAAAAGGCCGCTTCCAGAGCAGAATTCCATTGTACGCATCACGGGCGACAAGATGCCATTTGGGAGTTTGCCGCAGGGATGCGATGGACCCCTCGTCGGCGATATAGAATATCCGACCGCTGGCCGAGACCAAAGCGTTGATGCTCGGCGTGTGTTCGTGACCGCGCGTATGCCTCGGCTCCGCTATCCACTGCACGTACCGGGGCGGTCCGACCACCTCATCATGGGCCACCGCATTTCCGCTTGCATCATGGAGAAAGTGGGTCCACTCGTCTGTATTTTTGGGCCGTGGCTTGATAGTCTTTACCCAGCGCCCGTCCTGTTTCACATACAGCACCCCGCCCGGAGCCAGCACGCGTATCACTTCTGTCTTCGCGACGCCGCCGAGGTCTTCGGCCACTATTAGGTTCGCCAGGTTGTCCGCGTATGGCAGCCGCTTGCCGTCGAAGCGCTCGACCGACACCTTTCCGTATTCTTTGAGCGACCGAATATATTGGCGAGCCTGTTGGATTTTCTCGGGATCGGTGTCCAGACCGTGGATAAGGTAGCTTTCACCGGCGCCGAGTGCCGCAGTCAGCTTTCCATCTCCACAGCCGATGTGCACGATGAGACCGCCTTTGACACCGGTGGCATCTATAATCTGCCTGGCTTTCCGGTCATAACCGCTCGTCTCAGCTTCCACAACTAATAACATATTTGAAATCGACAACAAAAGAGCAAGCCCCCCAAAGAACCATAACTTAGTTTTCATAAGCACTTCTCCTGCCTATTTGATTTCAGCTATCACGAGGGTCACTTGCCCGGCGAAAACTATATGCCCCTCCGGAAGGGTAGCTTCAAGACCATAATGAAGAATAAGCCTAAATCCGCCAGCCATCGCGATATTTGATATGCAGCAGCTCATTTGCGGCGTCGTTATTCTTAAACTTCAGGTTCTCAGAGTCCCATTCCAGCTTTTGATCTTTCATTCGAATCGCCAACATGCCCAGAAGTGCCATCTCGGTCAATGGTCCGCCATAGTCAAAAGTAGAGCTTGCAGGTCTGCCGTCCTTACCTTCTTTGCACGCACGCAGCCAGTCACCTTCATGGCTGCCTTTAACTCTCGGTATTGTCTTTTCAGGTCGTTTATATTCCCGCATTTTTGCTTCAGGAATAATCCGCAATCCTTCCGCACCATGTGAACCATGCAGCATACAGCCTTTCTCGCCAATAATAAGCGCGCCACTGTCCGGCAACTTTCTTCCTTTTTCCAGGGCATCGGGAATAGGCGGCAAAAGCCGTCCGTCATACCAGGTCAGCTTGACAGGAGGTCTTTTCCCGCGAGCAGGGAATTTATATCGAACAATTGAGGCCCTTGGGAAAGTTTCCGAGCTCACTTCTTCCTGCCAATGAGTAGACGTAGCCTGGATGCTCTCCGGCGAGCCAAGATCCAGTCCCCAAAAGGCGGGATCGATTATGTGGCATCCCATATCTCCCAATGCACCCGTTCCGAAATCAAGCCATGCCCTCCATTTGACCGGATGATACTCGGGATGGTAAGGTCTATAGGCCACAGGACCAAGCCACAAGTCCCAATCAAGCGTTTCCGGCACCGGCGGCGTATCTTTCGGCCTGGCCCTTACTGCAAAATTCGACCAGACCGCACCGCCGACCGGACGGTCCGTCCATGCATGAACTTCGGTAACGTCCCCAATGGCGCCGTCGGCAAGCCATTCTTTCAGCAGACGAATATGTTCGGATGAATGCCCCTGGTTACCCATTTGAGTCTGGACTTTATATCTGCGTGCCGCCTCGGTTATCTTCCGGGCCTCATAAACTGTATGAGTCAACGGCTTCTGACAATAAACGTGTTTTCCCCTTTCCAAAGCGGCCATGGTGATTACGGCATGAGTATGATCAGGCGTAGCAATGACAACGGCTTCGATGTCCTTCTGCTTATCGAACATAACACGGTAATCTTTGTAAACCTTTGCTTTCGGATATCTCTTAAAGGCCCCCCCGGCATAATTGCTGTCGACATCACACAACGCCATGATATTTTCTCTTTCGCACTGCCTCAAATTTCCCCCACCCATTCCGCCGACACCAATGCCGGCAATATTAAGTTTATTGCTGGGTGCATCCGCTCCGAGCAATCGGCTGGGAATATAATGGAAAGAAAAGGCAGCAAGAGCGGAATTTGACAAAAATCTCCGGCGGGATATTAATTGCTTAACATCATTTTTCATGATCTTGCCTCCATATCTATTTATCGCTGTATGTTGACTTGTTTAATTATGAACTTTGAGCAAAGTCTAACCTGCCAAAAGGCAAATGTCAAGCCAAATCACAACGACACTAATTGGACGGCTGGAGGATCTGAAATTTCGGAACAGGTTAACAAGATGCCGTCCGGCGTTTTATCGTGTTATGGCAATGATCCAGTCGGACTTGTAAGGGGCTTTAAAAACCTGTTCTGGTTTTACAGACAAGTTCGATAGTCTGAGTTCCTTGTATTTTTTGCGAGTATCGACGGCGACCGCATCGAATTTGCCTTTTAGCTCGCTCAGATTCATCTTGATTGAGTCCGCGTTCTCTTTATAGAAGGTAAGCAGCTTGCCCGAGACCTTTAGACACACACCGTCGGTTATGCTGTTATCGCGGATCATCTCTTTTTTGAAACGGTCTTGCCAGAACAGTGACCAGGTCTTGATTTGTTCTTTGTTCGGGTAAGGATGTGATACACCATCAGGGCGCGGATTGAGCAGATTGCCCCAGATATTTGCCGCGCCACCGGCCATCGTGGAGTGCCATAAGCCACGACGAGTCATCTCGAAATCGTAGTCCTTGTCAGGATAGACATTCTTGCGGACACGGAATCGGTCTTCCATAAAAGTGGGTTTATCAGGGTATTGATCGATGGCCTTGACGTAAATATCGTAGTCTGGCCGATGCTGTTGATAAGAAGAATAATCCAGACCATCACATATCTGAGCCAGATCAGGTGCCCGTCCGCCGAGGAAATGGAACCAGCCAAGGTGGCTGTGCATATATTCGTGCCAGTTGCGCAGCTCCTTATCCGTCACCCACTCCTGCAGGTCAAAGCCGTAGCCCATCGACCAGCCTGGCAGCGGACCAAGTCGAGCACAGATGTAGCGCTGCAGCCGCCTGTCAACCTTGCCGTTCAGGCCCCACCTTTTCGGTGTCATCCTCCGCTGCTCATCGCCCCAGGCCCAGATATGCACGACGCCGCCTGCGGCATGGACCTTGCTTAACAACAACTCAAGTGCCTCGAAGGTGCGCGGGTCGGGATTCGGATCGGCTGGGGTTATTTCACTGGAGCGGGTCTTTTCAAGGTCGAACCAGCGACCAAGAACACCGATGTGAAAACCGTTGAATCCGTGCCCGACGAAGAACGTGTGGATATCAGCGTCTATGCGATCAGGATTCCGATAAAACAAAGGCGGATCACAGTACATCACATACTGTGGCACAAAGGCCTTGTCGATTCCCAGTCGTCCCCATTTGCCGCCGTAGTTTGTCATAAAACCCGGTACACCGGGATTAGGCTTGACATCGACTTGGCCTTTGAGGCCAGCCAGTTCCGGATCGGTGCTTCTGGTAGCAAATCGCCATTGGCCGGCCTTGTTCCCGGTAAAGCGCAGTTTCCAGGTGTCACCGCCGTCATAGAACATTTCGGTTCTAATAATCTGGCCGCTTCTGACGTGCGTGAACGTTGCCAGGACTTCCAGGTCGAATGGATTGCCGGAGTATCCTGGATTTTGGAATATCCACTCTACCGGCTCCCATAGTCTGGCCTGTTTTACCTCCGAACCCCTGACCGGACAGCTTATGACCAACAAAACAACACTCGTACATATCAAAGTCTTCTTCATAATTATCATCTGCAACTTCGCCTTTACTCTCATTTTAACGGCCAACCTGTAAAGCCACTCTTCAATAAACAATCCTTCTGCGGCCTGTCCTGTGCCGGACAACCGAATCTGCCTTTGCTCTTTGGTATATTCACTTATGGTGTGAATGCCCACGTAGGGTCTCCGGAGAGCACTTTCAAGCGATTCGGTAAATTAGACTCAAGAACTTTTAGCGCTTCGCGTGAATTGGGCACCTTATTTCTCACGCCGTTCAAAAGTACTGCCCTGCCAATGTAGGCATAGGAACTGCCATAGTCAAGACCTCCCAGGCCTGGTTTTGTATCAGGAGAAACCACGCGGAATGACTTCTCGAAAAGCTCCTTCCATGTGGTATAGTATTGCTTATCACCCGCTACCCGTTCACCAATGACAAGGAAATACGAAGCAGCATATCGAATATCGTAAACATTCGGATGTGTCAAAACACCCACTTGAAGTCGCGTGAAATAATCTCGCGGCTTAGCGGCTGTTGTGTAACCTGCACGAAAGGCGTGATCAAGCGACCAGGCAAGAAAGTTTTGTTGCCACGGTGCTAATGTAACCCATTTTTGTCGCTCCTGCGCCGAACGCCCTCGTACATAGGCATCGGAGGCCCCGAGAGTATATGTGCCCAGAGGCGTTGCATCCGGTCCGTCGATGAAGATGCAATAGTACTTTAGATTACTTTCTACTTTTGAATCGAAATACTTCTTTTCATGGTGTTCGTCAGGAGCGATTTTTGCTGCATCGACGAGCTGCCGAAGGGCCCACGCCTCGCCGCGAGTCTGATCGGGAGCAATGAGGCCTTTTTCTTTTTGTCGATATGCGGCGTTTTGAATCAGCATACACCAGTTGGCCCAGAAGTACATTTCCTCCAGGTAATAGTAGTCTCCGGTCAGCAGGTATGGGATAAAGGCCAATGAGGGCTGGTGGGCATTATCTACCTGGTATGGTGATGTTCCGGGAAGGATATAGGGGCGGTCGGGAGCCGGACGTAGTGGTATCTTTTCTAATGTCCCTCGAGGATTAAGAGAAAACCCGGGGTGTTCATCGATGGAGAAAATCCTACCTGTTTTCCTGTCCCGTATGTGAACCGGGAAACTACCCGCAAGGTCTCCCGTGCCAAGCACCATTTTCCATGCCCGGTTATCCTGACTAAAAAGGTACCTCGTCGTCCAGGTCGGATAAGGCCCAAGGTCCTCTCTGCCTCCTGTGGTCGGGAAGTAGGCCATGATGATACCGTTTTCGAGGACCCCACGTGGAGATTGTTCCCAACTTTTAAGGCTGCGTTCAAGTTGCTCACTTGAGATGGTGAGTTCTGTATCATACGGTGGAATAAGTAATGTGGAAACCAGGTACGGCAATTCGTAACGAATATGTGTTTCGGGAGGCTTCTTGCCCCACCAATATATTTTTCTCCATCGTGCGTGGGCGAAATGGCCCAAACTACGGTCCTTGCCCTTCAGCCAGTAAGGCATTCGATGATGCCAATACCCGATTTGTTTTTGTGACATCACTTCCTTTCCGCCTAAAAACGCCGTGATGTCGTACGGGACATTGCCCGGAACATCCACCCATGGTGACTCGACCGTTACTTCTACACGTACGGATTTCCCACCCTTAAAGAGCCGTAATCCAAAGATAACCAGCAGGTCGGGGTCGAGGTCTCCATTAGCTCCATAGGCCGGCCCCATGAGCTGTACTTCGCTCGCCAGAGGTCCCTCGAGCCATTTGACGAGCCGAAAACGCTCGATTCCGGAAACGGCTTTGTTGTAAAACTCAAGCGCATTCGCCCTGCGTATACTGTCATCGGGAAAACGGAAAACAACCTCCGCTGAAAATCCTTTGGGAAAATCCTGTATGACAGGATCGGTCAGCTTCTTCTCATTAGTTGGATAAATATCCAGCTTCAATGGCTTGTCTGGTTGGACCTGCCTGATAGGTGCCGAAATGATTGCATGTTTCACAGAGGCATCAGCGTAACGCCGTTTGACGTCTACCTGGGCACCAATATCCTCATCACCGACTTTCAGAACCACCGTTTTCTCAACATCACCTTTCTTGAACGGATGAGCAAAGGTCACTACAAAGTCCCTGTCTTTTTCCCGGGATTCGACAACCACAGAGCAAATCGGTTTTTCGGCAGCGATCGCGGAGTTCACCATAAAAGCGGCTATTAGCATAAGAATAACAAATCGCAGGATTGCCATGCCGGCACATTTCAGGATACCCTCATTCATTTTTTCTCTCCTACGAAAATACGATGCAGTATATTATATTGTCAGAAAGTGCGATTACAACTATAAAGTCCCTATATACCACACCCGAAAATCAGCGTAAACTCTGCTCTAACGTGCGAACTCGCTCCGGGCCATATCTAACACTCTATTCATGAAAGGCGGCCTTCACCTTTCTTTCGGCGATTCTATTCCCATAATCACTGAGCCTGGAGCAACGAGACCAGCGGATGGGGATAGACATACGGTGCATAGTCCGGCCTGCTTGTGTCGTTGTGATAGTCTCGGCCCTGTTTGATATGGGCCTGCACTTCCGGGCCGCCACTGACTGCGATGTCCGCGTTGGCACCGTTGAGTGTGTTGTCCCATTCGTATAATGGATCATGCTGCTGAGGCGTCCCGGGACCGCTGTCGGTGGAACGGCCGATCTGGTCTATGGCCGGATAACCATTGGATTCCTGATTGCCGTCCCACTTATTTGAGCCGTCGCATTTGCCCCATGGCGGGTAGGAACCCCGCGACCTGTAATTCGTTGCGAGCACAAATGCCCTGTAAACTCCGATTAGCTTGTTGTCGAAAATTGCACCCGTGCCGCCCCGCAGAAATATTGCGGTGAAATGCTCTCTGGGAGCCTCGAGAGTAAAGCTGTTGTCGTAGATTTCGTAAGATCGAATCGAGCGTCCTCTGCCACTTGACTCGGTGCCGTGGACGCCGACATGGGCATTGATAAGCGTATTGTGGCGAAAGACAACGCGGGCACCGAAGCAGCCGTCGAGGGCGGCGTTTGGTTTTTGCGCATCGTACCTGAATGTGCAGTCCTCAATATATACCGCTTTTTCCGTGCCGAGTGAAAGTGGGCTGCTCCAGGAACCGTCTCCATGGTCTTTGCCGGCAAAATCCATGTGGGACACGAATACCGACTGGCCGTTGTCCTTTTTATCAAAAGTGCAATGGTCAATCAGGCCAATACCCGAAACCCATAGTGATCTGCCACTGTTTTCAAAGCGGCAATGGTCGATACGCCACTTGGTATATCCGGTGGTCGAGAGGAGCGCATCGTCACCCCTGCCTTTGAATGTAAATCCGGTGATGCGAAAGGCCTTTTCTTTTACTCCGCTATATATCCCGGCTTCGCTCGTTTTTATGACAACCTGGAAGCATTGTGGACCGGTGGCATCTGTAATAATAGTCTTGTCAATGCCGGCGCCTTGCAGCGTGATCTGTTTCTCCCTCCCCTTTCTCGAAATAACCACAGCCGGGCGGTTCTCTTGCGACGTCGTCCAGGCGGCGCTGCCGGCCGGAACCAGCACAGTATCGCCGTCCGCCGCCGCATCGATTGCCTTCTGGACCTCTTGCTTCGAGCAACCAGCCGCCAAAATTGCCCTCGCTTCAGCATCAGTGACGAGAACAACTGCACCGAAGAAAGAGATTAGACAAACCATTTTGACGAAAAAACGGATTTCCATAAACGGCTATTACTTTCCTTCAATATGCACTTCCTATCGCCTGGACGCATCGAGAGACAGAGTCTTCGAGCTAAGACTGATGCCCGAAGTGAAACCGACAATTCAATTATACCAGAAAAAGGCAGTTTGAAAATCAAAACAATCTGTCCCTGCAGGTTCGTTTCCTGAAACCGGCCATTGAAAATGTTTACCTATTTTTCAATACTTTTTTGGTGTCTGAACTGAAAAGCGTATAAATCAGCATCCCGCATGACAAAACGCAGCCGAATCGGTTTGCCGGTTAATTTGGCCACTGTGCTTCTGCCGTTCCATTTCACAACGCGGTTGATTTCATTGGCCGTATAGATTTGGTCGCAGTCTTCGAGTGTATAGCCGGGTATTGGTTTGTTGTTCTCGTTCAGGATTTCAACCTGTACCTGGCCCACTGCTGATGTGTTAATGTTCAGCGCCAGTTCATCACCGGTAAAACTTAAGAGAGGTGTCAGGAACCGTCCACCGGCATAATCAGCCTTAATCGAGACAAAGCCATCTCGGCGAATGACCAAACGGCTGATGCCATGTACATCCGTCTCCGGTGCCCCAACTGCCCGATGCAGTATACGTTTGTTTGGTTCTTTGTGCTGGTCTTCCCTGTCCCAGCCGTGGAGCGTATTGCTACCGTAGTAGTACATAAACATCTCGCTTTCATTGTTGCCCGGCACCACTCCGTAGGCCATATAGATGCTGCTGGAATCCCACTCGTGTTTCATGCCCAGCTCTACAAAGGTTCTTCTGTCGTATCGTTTCCAGGATATGCCGTCCCGGCTCGCAGCAAAGCGGGCATCGAGGGAGCCGGCATTAACAGGCTGACCATTGCGAAAATCCTTGAGAAAATTCATATAGTGGAAGTACTCTGACGGAAACATATAATACGCGTCCTGCGCCCACGGATACTTGAAGGTTCCATTCGTATAAAAATCGGCAACCTGGATTTTTACCTTATTGACCGGGTCATAATACTGTGGATCCTGGGCATCAAATCCCAGCACAACCGGACAATCTTCGACATCGGGGAAGCGGGAAAGGTTTGTTGATTCGGCACGTGCAACGCTCCGGCCCTGCGAACCGCCGGGACGAAGATTACGCCGGACATAGGCAACGTACTTGTTAATCCGTTCATCCCGGAATATTACGTTTTGTGAATCGAGGTGATGTTTTTCGCTGCGGAACTTCATAACGTCGCGGTGCGTCAGCTTCCAGTGTATTCCGTCGCCGGATGAGAATATATGCAGGTATTTGCCAAGCTCCTGCGGATTTGAGACAAGGCGAAATCTCTGGTCCGAAGGTGCGAGAGGATCTAAAAAAACCATGCAGCCGTGTGTAGCTCCCTTGATACCTCCAAAACCGTGCCCCAGTACGATGTTATTCTTGCGTGTGCCGTAAATTTCCACAAGGCCCAGATCCGGCTTTTCCCAATTAATACCGTCAGACGACCTCGCATAGGCAATACTCCTTACGGGTACAGCGTTGCTGTCCGCTCCGCCATATACTGTGTACCACATGTGATAGGTTTTGTTTTCGTATAGTACAGAGTGGTACTGGCCCATCCTT
>Ga0224495_10002230_pt1 | contig 12810 bp, 10 predicted proteins | sample SF_Jul11_sed_USG_FD_168128 | JGI IMG/M metagenome (GOLD analysis project Ga0224495, IMG submission 168128) | Sediment microbial communities from San Francisco Bay, California, United States - SF_Jul11_sed_USGS_4_1 | ecosystem: Environmental > Aquatic > Marine > Sediment | place: USA: California... | reverse complement strand
TCGGGATACCAGCCTCCATATCGAATCCACCGACCCAGGTAAAAGGTCCGTCGGTAAACAAAAAAACCATCTACGCCCTCCACCTTCCCATTCAACTCTTTCCGGATCTCTTCAGCCAGTTCCGGAAAGACTTCCTCGTCAGCATCGACGAACATGATCCACTCATGGGTCGTCAGATCAGCAGCATACTGATACTGGTCCCGGTGCCCCGGCCATTTTCTCTGGAAGAGCTTATCAGTAAATTTCCGTCCTATCTCCACCGTCCTGTCATTGCTGAAGGAGTCCACGATGACAATCTCATCGGCCCATGCGACGCTTTTCAGAGCCATTTCGACCGTCTCTTCATTATTGTAGGTAATCATGTAAACAGAAACTTTCGGTCCTTGTCTCGACGCTTCCATGGGTTAAGCTTAAATCCTTAGCTAAAGATATTTCGAACTTCCCCTCACCCTTCCCCTCTCCCCAGCGGGGAGAGGGAGGAGGTGAGCAATTCCTCACAAGCTTTCAGGACTTTTTGGACGTCCAGATTCTTCATGCACGGTCTTTCATCACACCCTTTTAAATAACAGGGAGAACATTTCATCTCCTCCCTGACCACCCTGCTTCTCCTATTTTGAGGTCCTACATAGAATGGATCGGTTGGGCCGAAGATCCCCACGACCGGGATATCGAAGGAGGAGGCAAGATGCATGATCCCTGAATCGACTCCTACGAAGAGACTTGCCTCTTTAAGAAGATAGCATAGCTCTTTTAAATTCGTCTGGCCAGTTAAATTCTGTATGTGATTCATCTTCCTTCCTTCATCCTTTTCTCTAACGATTTCAATGATCTTTTCGCTGACGTCTCTACCGTCTTCTCCACCGACCAAGACAGGATTCAGACCATGTTTCTCCTTCAATTGAAGGATCAGATTTCCAAATTTTTCTTCCTCCCATGTTTTTATTCTTCTTCGTGCAGAAGTACCCGGAGAGATGACAACGTATTTCCCTGGAATTTTGGAAAATTTGTCTCTGCCCGGTCCCCTTGAATCCTTATTGAATGGAATATGAATCAGTCCCACATAGTCATTCTTCTCAGCTTCGATATTTAGTCTTTTTAAGAGCTTAAAGTTATTGGAGGCAGACGGAAGTCCTTCCATCTTTTCTTTGAGGTCGAGCCCGAAATCCCATGGAAAATGGGTAAATCCAGCCTTCAGCCGAGCTCCACTTAAGGTCGTCAGAAAAAAGCATTCCTCAGACCTCGAAAGAGTGATGAGGAGGTCATATCTGTTCTTACGCAGATGGCCCAAAAGGATGAAACTCTTTTTGACCCCCCTTTCCCTGATGAGCAATTGATCAACAAAAGGTGAATGGACTAATAAATCCTTTAAATGGGGGCGTATGACAGAATGAAGGACTGCGGAGGGAGCACTCTCTTTCAAGGCCTTTAAGAAAGGGAGAGAAAAAAGGAGATCTCCGATCTGATTGAGATGGATGACACATATTTTCTTGAATTCCATGATTTAATGACTAATGATAGCTATCATAAATATTTTTAAGTGAAGCCATGTTACACAAAATGTGTGAATGTCCGACGAGGGGTTCGCATCGCTTCTCAATAGCGCTGATGAAGTCTCTCACCGACAGGTCCAGGGGATCGGCGATCTTCCATTTCCGGTTTCCATAATTGAAATAGATATCATAATTTCTTAGATTGAGGCTTCTCCTGACAATCTTATCATTAAATCCAAATTGGAACTCCCGGGGCTGCCCCTCTTTTTTAGCCAGCTTTATCAATACCTCGCAATCCTTCTTCCCGAAGAGATATTTGAATTTAATCGTCATCTCTTCTTCTTTTGGAGACTCAAATATAAGATTCCCTATCTCTCCCTCTCCCAACACCGAATAAAGAAGGCTTAAAGCATGCGGGACAGCTTCGGAGATCATCTCCCTCCCAGAGGCAAAGGGGGATAGGGTGATGAAGAATCGGTTCGCCTTCTTGATCTCGATTTTTCCGCAGATCTTCTTATAATACTTTAGGGCGAAAGGCCATTGTGAATTCATGGCCAGGGTTAATCCTTTTTCCTTAGCCTTTTCAAGAATATTCTCAACCCTTCCCTTCACGTCATCGAGATCTGGGCTGAGAAAAGGCTTTTCACAGAAGATATTCAGTCCCAAATCAACGCATTTCATCAAATAATCGTAATGAGTAGATGAAGGAGAGGCGATCACAACCACATCCGGTCTCTCTCTTTCCACCATCTCATGAAGGTCCGTATAGGAGTTAGATTTTATCCCATACTTCTGAAGGCTCAATGATGCCTTCTGACTTGTTTCTTCGGTCCTTCCAAGGACAGAACTAACCTCTGCTCTGTTTTTGTGGAAATATTTCCCTACATATTCTCCAATTCCATTTCTATTTCGACCAGCCCCTATGATTGAAACCTTCATCCTTGAATCCTATTAAATTCCAATCATATACTAGCAATGATCTAAAATCAACATATATTTTCAATTAGTTATGGATAATATCTCTTTTGTTGCTTTAAAAACATCGTCTACTGTGATTATTTTTAAACATTTAAGGTCCTTACAGGATCGATTTCGACAGGGATTGCAACCCACCTCCTTTACAACCTTCTTATGTCGACCAAGTGGTTCATGAAAGACCGGGTCCGTTGGGCCGTAGATCACGAGGACGGGTGTCCCCATTAAAGAGGCAATATGCATAGGGCCGGTATCTCCACCCACATAGAGGTCACAATGTCTGAAGAGTTCTCCCAACTGCGTTAGCGTCTCGGTCTCCGGCCCTAAAACAGACTGCTCCCTCATCTCTTTTCGAATGGCTTCCACCGATTCTAATTCTCCAGGGCCCCAGGTAAAGATGACGGTCGCATCGAGTTCACGTATCAGCCGATCTGCCAATTGGGCATAATGACTCGGCATCCACCTCTTAAAAAGGGCCTTGGGGTTTGATCCCGCATGGATAGCAATAGAGGGTCTTCGGAGCGGAGGGTTCAATCCTATGAAAAATGATTTTACATACTCTTTATCCCTTGGAGGGACATGAAGTTTTGCTTCAAAATCCTTCACTTCCAAACCCAGGCCTTTAAGAAGAGCGAAATTCCTTTGATATCGACTGATCTTTTCTTTCGGAAGCTTCACCTTAATATTGGAAAAGAGGAAATTGCCTTCCCTGCTCGATTTTCGATCATATCCGATCCTCTCAGGAGACCCTGAAAGAAAAGAGATCATCCCGCTCTTTATAATTCCATGAAAATCGAGGACGAAGTCGAACTTTTGCTTTTTCAGTTCAAGAATGAATTGACCCATTTCCTTGAGGGTCTTCCATACCTTTCCAATTGATTTCATTCCCTCTGTCCATCTTTTTCTCGGCAGTAAGATCACCTGATCGATCTGGGGCTGACTTTCCAGTAGGGTCTTGGAAGGTTCTTCAACGACCCATGCAATATGGGAGGAAGGAAAATATTCTTTTAAAGCCATGACTGCAGGCAATGTTCGAAGGACATCGCCCACTGCGCTCAGCCTTAAAATCAAGATCTTCGGGTGCGTCATTGGTGAAACATTACCCTATTGGTATTCAATTTTCAATAGTTAAAACAAGAACATGGTAATGCCTTACTTATCCGGGGGGCCGCTGGGTAGGGGAGGCTTTAGCCTCCCTGCCTAAAGGGCGACTGAAGTCGCCCCTACCCCGTTTAAGTGAGGGGTTACAGAAGATGGTGATATGAGGGAAGGTTTTGGAGAGGGACACGAGAGGGTGGAAAAGGTCACCTCCGTTTTCCGAGGTGGATCGTCTCCTGATAAAATTTCTCAACCGCCTCCACCTGTCGATTCAATGGGAAGTCTCGGTGGGCCTTCTGGTAAGCAGCCTTTCCTAACGCTTCCCTTCTCTCAGGATGACGAAGCAGATAGAGGGCGGCACGGGCTAATTCTTCCGGTGTATCGTCCACCACAAGACCTGAAACGCCATCTTCGATCAATTCGGGTAACATTCCCCGGTTGGCCACGATGACGGGCTTGCCCATAGCCATTGCCTCTCTCAAAGCGCGGGCTGTTCCGTCAGACCCCGCCATTAAGAAGACAAAAATGTCCATACAGGCTAAGGTGTCAAGGTAGTCTGTTGTCCGATATCCTGCGAGGGTGACCCACTCTTCAACGCCCAATTGTCTCATGGGCTTCACAACGCTTTCTTCGATCTGGCTCGACCGGCCTACCAACAGGACTTTGATATTTGGAAAATCCTTGGCGATGGTTTTGGTCGCTTCCAAAAAGACAGCCGTCCTTCTGTATTTTTGGTAGCGGGCAATCATTCCAATCACGACCTTTTCAGGTCCGATCCCAAAAAGAGTCCTCATATCTTTGTACTCCCTCCCAGGGTCATACCGATCTAAATCCAAGGCGGGCAGGATTTTTGCAACCCTTTCGGGGGGAAGTCCGAAATGTTCCGCATCTTCTCTTCTTGCCCTCTCTGAAAAGGTGATCATCCCATCGGTCAATTGAGAAATGAGAAACCGGTTCCCGAGACTCGGTTTCAAGGGGTCCCGTTTGTGATCTGTTCGGACGATCAGGACAGGATGGCCGCATCTCCTTGCCGCAATTCCTCCCAATAGATGGCCATGAGAATGATGCACGTTCAGGATATCAAACTTCTCATAACGAAGATAGTTGGTGATATCGAGGATGTCTCGAAGATTACTCCACAGGAACTGAGGATGATAAACCCTGATGGCATGGTTTAGACGAAACTGGTCCGTCGACTTCACGCTCGCAAGTCTAACCCTTTTCTCTATGCTATCCTCAATCGGGAGGGGAGGTTTCTGATAGGCCAGAGTGACCTCATGCCCTCTCTTTTCTAATCCTTTGCAGAGATTGAGTGTGGGATCGGCAGGACCTGTCCACTTCCAATTACTGAAAAGTTGAAGGATCTTCATCTACACCATCTCACTCTATTATAGAAAGAAGTTGTCATCTTCAACCTTTTCGATTTCGTGGACATTCTCCTTTGATTGGATGAACGTCTCGAGCCACCAGTTGGTTTCGTTGTAAAAACACCCAACGTCTTTGCATTCCGTGGTCGCACGAAACGTCTCGATGGATTCCGCTATTCTTTTCAGGCTCTGTCTGAATTTCTTATCTGTCAGGTATCCATCCTTCTCTGCAATCTTGGCAATGTCCACGCCTCGAAAGGCTGGACAATGATAAATGCCGAATGGAGAAACGACGGTTCTGAAAAATTGCATATGGCATCTTTTCGGTTGGGTCTTAATCCGCTCCGTCTCCTGATTCAGCATGGCTTTGAGATTTGAGCTTTCAATGACCTTCACTTTGTCCCCGGCGATCTCTCTTGCTTTTTGTAACTGGATCTTGATTTCTTTTGCAATCTCTGACTCTTTCGATGGACCAACGTTTTGAAGCAGCGTTTCCCTCTGGGATTCTTCCACTCTGACAAGGCAGGGTTTAAAGGAAATATAATCAAACGAGAACTTACTTGCCAGTTCCGTCGCCTTGGGCATTTCTTGAATGTTAGGCCTCAATCCTTTTCCATCAATGTCCACGCCTTCCCATACAATCACATAGGAATATCCTAGGGAGACACGGGGATTTTTCTCTTTTATTTTTTTCGCCCTCTCCAAGATCTGACGGAGCGTGAGTTTGGTTCTTGGCTGATGTAACGCTTTGAACGTTTCTTGAGTGGCTGCATCGATTGAAATTCTGATCCAATCCTTCTCCTCTAATTGGTCGGCGATGGCTTCGATCTTTTCCAATCGGGACCCGTTCGTGACGATTCCAATCTGAATTCCTTTGCTTTTGATAGTTTCGACTACTGCCTCAAAATCAGGATGGAGGGTCGGCTCGCCCCCGCCGATCAGAATCACTGAAAGGAGACCATGGGAATACAAGGTGTCGACCAAATTCTTGATATCTTCCGAGGCTAAGGTTTTCCCGGCATTGATGAGTCGTGAGTCGACACAAAAAGGACAGGAATAATTGCAGGCTGACGTGAGATCCAGGTTAATCGATATGGGGCTATGGACAGGAGGTTCAAGAGAAGGAAAGTTGGCTTCAAGATCTCTCTGCCACTGAATATATTCCTTCAACCTCTGGACAGTTGAATGCTGCCTTAATTTAGAGCCGAAATCATGTTCTCTGTTCTTCAGCTTTACCAAGGATGACCTTTCACCCAAATCGCTATGGCCTTCTTATTCTTAGTAAGTATCAGATAGATCAAAGGATTGTCAAGGATGGATGGATTTTGTTCAGTCAGAGAACGAATATCTAACAAAAAGGAAGCCATCGATTAGTGGGTAAGAAGATCAAAAAACTCCTTCGGAAGGCTTTTAGGGGTTCCATTGGAATCTAGATTCACGTGCCTTGTCTCTCCTTCCGCAATCAATTCCTCCTTACTCCGATCTCTTCGCAAAATTTGATAGCCGAAGGTGATCATCCTTTTATGAACCTCTTTCAGCCACGTTCGTACCGTAACGAGTTCGTCATATCGAGCCGAATTTCGATAATGGCAGTGCACATCGGTCACAACAAGCCGATAACCCAACGATTCGAGTCTAGAATAATTGAACCCTTTTCTCCGACAGAGCTCGCCACGCCCCACTTCAAACCACACAAGATAGTTTGCATAATAAGCCACCCCCATCTGATCCGTCTCTGCATATCGTACCCGAACGTCAATATCTATCGTTTCTTTCATCTGTTTTGCTTCCTAACGAATGACTTGAATGATAGCGAATTCAGCGAATTATAACACGTCGGTATTCAACTTTGCTTTTAGAAAAATTGACCAGAATTCCAAGTTTATAGCCGCTTAGCCCCTCACCCTTCCCCTCTCCCCATCGGGGAGAGGGAGGGGGTGAGGGGAAGACAAATCGGGATAAATAATATTCGCGCCATTCGCTATCATTCGGCTTATTCGCCTTCACAGGGCGCGTAGGAACTCAGGCCGCAAAAGAGCAGGGTCTCTCCTCCGGAGGACCTCTCGGATTCTCCGAAGGGCATCTTCTTTCTCCTCGGGCATCCGAACTCTGAGAGGAAGATAGTTCGAGGCGTGATTCGAGGCGAAGAAACATTGGGTGCAATGGAAATGCTCGATCATTGTCTCCAATTCCTGAATCATGTCAAAAGGAGTCGGAAGGACCAGTTTTCCCGTTTTAATCTCCTTCTCAATCGGCGTTCCGGGCACCACCATAAGCGAAAGGGCTCCCACATAATCCGGATCCAGTTCCGAAAGCACCTTGCCCGTATCTGCCGCATGGGCTTGGCTTTGTTCAACCCCTCCAATACCCAAAATCACGGTCACCGAGAGGAGGATTCCAGACTCCTTCACCCTTCTGCCCGCACGAATCAACTGGTCCACCGTCGCGTTTTTCTTAATTCGTTTCAAGATTTCTGGATTTCCTGATTCCAACCCGAGATAAAGGATGCCCAATCCAAGGTTTTTCAATGCCTTTAACTCCTCCACATCTTTTCGCAGGATGTCCTTGGCATTGGCGTAAATTCCCACTCTTTCTACCCAATTCAGTCTCAAACGAGCATACTCCAGGATCCGAAGCAGTTCTCTCTGAGGCATCGCCAATGCATTCCCATCGGCCAGAAAAATTCTCTGAATTCGGGACCCGTAGGAACTCGCTTCATCGATATCTCTCTCGATCTCCTCAAACCGTTTGATTCGAAAGGATTTCTCTCGGTAGGCTCCGCAAAAGGTGCACCGGTTGTAAGAACAGCCCACGGTCACCTGAAGGATCAAGCTGTCGGCCTCGCTGGGGGGCCGAAAGATCATCCCCTCATAGTCCATTTGGAGGGCTCCTTCCATACACGAATGGTTCGAATGATAACGAATGTCACGAATAGAACCTTCCCTTCTCCCATGGAACAGCGGCAATATTCGTGCTATTCGTCATAAAATATTCATGTCATTTGCTGTCGTTCGTGCTATTTTTTTTATTTTTGTTGTCCGGAGGGTCGAATTGATAAATCACTTCTCCCTCTTTTACCATCCCCAACTCTTTCCGGGCAATCTCTTCAATGTAGCGCTTTTCATACTGTAGCCGTTTCACCTCTTCCCTCAGTTTCCGGTTCTCTCCCTCTATCTTCACATTTGTCTCTTTGATCCGGTCCCATTCTTTCTGAAGACGAAGAAGATGGATAATTCCCTTGTCTCCAAAAAAAGTGAAAAATCCGAAAATCAAAAAAAGAAAAAGGAGCAAAATGAGAATTCGCTTCTTGCTCATTTCGTTACTGGAGTCTAAACTTGATGGGGATCATGCCCCACTCCTCCACGGGAGGTTGATCTTTGGGCAGCGGAGCGAATCGCCATTGTTTCAAATATTGGATGGCGAGGCGTTCAAGCTCTGCATCTCCTTTCACGGAGGGGATGGCACGATCGACAATCCCGCTCGGCAACACCCAAAAGGTCAATTCAATCTCTGTTTCCACTCGCACCTTAATTTGCGGAAGCGATGGCCTTTCGATGATTTTTCGAGCGGCGAGAGGTCCCTTCATTCCTAATTGTAAGTTCTCCTCGAGAGGCTTTCTTGGGGACGGTTTTTCTTTCGAGATCAAGAGTCCGTCAATGATCTTTTCCGTCCCCTTATCCTTTCGAGGGGGCAACTCCAAACCCTCGTTGAGAGATGGCATCGGAGATTCTGGGCTGAAGAGATCCTCCTTCTGTTTCAAATATTCCATCAATGCCTTCTCGATCTCCTTAAACTCGGGAGAGTTCCTAAAACCTTTCATCCTCTCCTCTTCCCCAGTGCCCTCTAATTTTTTCGGGCTGGGATATTCTGGCACCAGCGATCTCCAATCCTGACTGGCATTGGCTTCCTCCATTTTCTTAAGGATGACCTCCTCCCTGATTCGTTTCTCCTCAGGAGGGATCTCTTGCTTTCCCCATCCCAATAACCTCCTGCTCTCCCTGGTCAGTAACTCCCATCTTTCCTCCAAGAAGGTACGAACCGCAGGGGTTGACAGGAAAAGCAATGCCAGAAAACCCAGGAGCACAATGATCAGAGCGATCAGGAGGGGAAGAAACCGCCGCTCTCGCTTCGACTTTTCTTTCATTGACGAGGCATCCCTTTCTGGATCTGATCGATCATCTTCTTGGCCAACGCTCTTCGATCTTCCCTCTTCGTCTTTGAAAGCAATTTCTGGTAGACCTGTTTCGCTTCGGCGAATTTCTTCTCTTCCAGATAAAGCACGCCCAGTTTAAGAAGAGCTTCCTCCATGACTTCAGCCCGGTGCGGATAGAGGTAAACGACTCTTGAAAATTGAACTAAGGCCTGCTCTTTGTTCTCAGCTCTCAGATGGGCTTCTCCTAATTTAAGCTGGGCCTGACTTGCGATCCCTTCCTCTGCGCTTTGAATCGCCACGGAAAGGGCGGAGATGGCATCCCCGAATTTTTTCTGGCTCAAGAAAAGAAGTCCCAATCGGAGGTATCCTTCATGCCTCATCTCATCATTGGGAAACTTTCCAACAAAATCCCTCATGACCTTCACCGCCTGGTCTATCCTCCCCAGGTGCCGATATCCTTCCTCCATTCCCAGGTAAGCTCTCTTCACAATGAGATGTTGCGGATGGTTCTGAATCACCCAGTCGAACTTTTCTAATGCCTTTGAATAATCTTTCAGCGTGAGATAGAGCTCGCCAGCCTCCACGTAGGCTTCCACATAGAGGTGGCTCTTGGGATGTTGCCTGATGAACTTCTCCATCTCCTCTACGGATTCCGTCCATTTTCTTTCCTGTTTAAACAGGAGGGCCGTACGGAATTGGGCTTCTTCAGCTCCTTCCCCACTGGGATGAAGGTCGATCAACTCTCGATAGGTCTTCAACGCCTTCTCGCTCATCCGGGTTTGTTCATAGGAGTCTCCCAATTGAATCAGAGCCTGAGCCGTCAAGGGATGTTGAGGATACCGTTTGACAAAAGACTCTACGCGAGCCACGAAGGCCTCTCGTTTCTTCTCCTGGAGAAGAGAGAGGATGATGCCATAATCGGCCTCCGGGGCCTCTTTTGACTTCGGGTATTCCTTGATCAGTTGAAGATAGATGTTGGTCGCTTGACCATATCGCTTGAGATTATAATATCCGTCTCCCATCTTCAGCAGGGAGGACGCAACAAGAGGGCTCCGAGGATATTGCTTGATGACGCGTTGAAATTCCCCGATCGCCTTCTCATAATTTTTCTTCCTGAAATAGGACCATGCGATCCAGTACTGGGATTCGTCCCGGTAGGAACTCGAAGGATAAGAATCCAAGATCATTCGAAACCGGTCAATGGCTTCATCAAAGCGCTCTTCCCGGTAGTCAATCCATCCGAGGAGATACAAACCCTTCTCGGTGTCCCCATTCCCTTTGGATTGGGAGGTCAGACGAACCAAATGGGTCCTCGCCTGCTTATAATCATTCTGGTTCAGGAAACATTCAGCAACCATCAGGGAAATGGAAGGCGTCGACTGATATTGAGGGAATTCGCTGAGGATCTTCAAAAAATAATGATTGGCCTCTTTCCATTCACGCCTTTGAAAATGGTACCAACCCAAACTGTTCAATCCTTTCGGATAGAAGACAGAGTCGCTTTTCAGTCGGTCCACATATCCGGCACCCTTCCGAAAGTCCTGTCTGCGGAGGCTCGTCTCTGCCAGCCAGTAAAGGATTTCATCCTTTCCTTTATGATTCGGGTAATCCGTGAGGAGCCTTTCCCAGGATTGGATCGCCGCCTCATAATCCTTAACAAAAAAATAGGCATAGCCTAACTTTGAAAAGATCCGATCATCAAGGTCGGCCTGCCTCTTCTCCTCTAGGGCCCGACGATAAGCCTGGATGGCTCCCGCGTAATCCTTTTGACTGAATAAAGATTCCCCCAGCATGAAATAGACCCACTCCTGGAGGTAGCTTTCAGGATAGACCCCGAGAAATTGTCGGAACGTCGTGGTCGCCTGTGCATACTCCCCCTTTTCAAAATAGTGTTGGCCAATATCAAAAAGACTTTTTTCAGCCCAAGGAGAAGAGAGAAAGTGAGAAAGAAATCTCTGGTAATAGAGGACTGCCCTCTCCACCTCATTGGTCCCAAGATAAGTTTTTAGAATTCCCCAGAAGGTGGGATCTGAAAGATTGCCTCTCGGGAAGGTGAGGAGAACCTCTTCGAAAGTCTTTCTCCCCACTTCATATTGTCCAAGAGAGACCAGAGTCCAGGCATAGGCGTAGCGTGCGCTCTCCTCGAGCGGATGGTGGGGGAAGCGTATCCAGAAGTTTCTGAAGAGATCCGCTGCCTCATTGAATTTTTGAAGCCTGAACAGGCTGATCCCCATCAGATATTCCGCCTCTGGTCTCCATATGCCTTTGGGAAAGATCCGAAGCATCGCCTCTAATTCTTGAACTGATTGTTCATAATAATCGATTTGATAGAGACAGTAAGCAGACCAAAAGAGCGAAGGCTGGGCAATGGGGTGGGTGGGGCTTTTCTCGTAAACTCGATGGAAGAAGCTAAATCCCTTCTCGTGGTCGCCCCCCTTGAGCTGGATCCATCCACTGGAATAGAGGGCGTACGGATAAAATTCATTGTCCGGGTGTTCATCCACCACTTTCTGAAAATAAGAGAAGGCTTCCTCCGTTTTTCCTTGGTGAAAGGTCGCTTCCCCTGCCCAGTAAAAGGCAGCTCCTCTCCGGGGGCTTTGGGGATAGACTCGAACCAATCTTTGGAATGTTTCAAAGGCCTCTTCAAAATCACGATGATAATAGTAATACCTTCCTTTCTCGTAAAGGGCCTTGTCTCCTTTTACAACCCTCGTAACCCCTCGGGTGAGCCTACTGGTATAAGCACACCCCGGCTGAGTGGCTGCGGGACTTATCTTCTGGGTTGGACCAATGGGCTCCTCTCCAAGGTCGAAGGAACCGATATGGGGCTCCCCCTTTAAACCTTGAGCGATGAGAACGGGAAGAGGGATTTCCCTCTTCTCCATCCACTTGGTCTCTTCTTTTCCAAGGAAGATGATTTCCGGAGTTACGGTGCGCTCTGGCTGCTGACTCTCACTTTGAAAGATTGGAAATGAAAAGAGGATGATGAATAGAAGAAAAAGGCTCGAGCTTCTCATCATCAGGTTTAGTATCTTCAATCCCATCATCTTCTAAAGTAGCAGAAATATTCAAGGAATGTCAAGGATTGACAAGATTTTGACGACTATGATAGTTTTACTTTGTCGTTGATGATGATCAGATTCAATTGATAAAAAGCCTCCGTATTCCACTCGATGTTCATTTGAGTTTACACCGCGCCGTGAAGCCGATAACAGGATTGACAAACATGAAAAACAAGTCGCTTTCTATCATCCTTATTTTCATTTTCCTACTTTTCCTTCCCCATTGCAGGGAAGGCAAAAGGGCCTCCAATTCAAGCCCTAAGGGAGATTATAAAACCATGCGGGAAGGGATGGTTGAGACACAGATAAAGGCGAGAGGGGTGAAAGAGCCCCGTGTTCTCGCAGTCATGCTCAAGGTGGAGCGCCACCTTTTCGTTCCCAAAGATCTTCGTCTCACTGCCTATTCAGATCAACCACTTCCTATTGGAGAAGGTCAAACCATCTCCCAACCCTATATCGTCGCCTTGATGACGGAACTTCTGGCCCTTAAGGGAGAAGAGAAGGTTCTGGAGGTAGGAACCGGCTCAGGTTATCAGGCGGCCATCCTCGCTGAACTGGCCAAAGAGGTTTATACCATCGAGATCATCGAAAAGCTTGCCACCTCCGCCGAAAAGCTCCTTCTCGATCTGGGTTATAAGAACATCAAAGTGAAGGCAGGAGATGGA
>Ga0224495_10002229_pt1 | contig 12822 bp, 7 predicted proteins | sample SF_Jul11_sed_USG_FD_168128 | JGI IMG/M metagenome (GOLD analysis project Ga0224495, IMG submission 168128) | Sediment microbial communities from San Francisco Bay, California, United States - SF_Jul11_sed_USGS_4_1 | ecosystem: Environmental > Aquatic > Marine > Sediment | place: USA: California... | reverse complement strand
GAACTGCTGAAAGTTTTTGTACCTTGGCCCGGCGGGATTGCGTTTTCTTCCGCCCGGCTCATCGCGACCGGGTCCCCAGCCCTTGCGGGTAAAACCTATGTGATAACCGGCATTTTCGAGTATATCCGGGTACACATCGAACTTTGCCGGCAGCGTGCTCCAGAGGTTGCCGCCCTCTTCCAATCGCCAGTGCCACTGTCCAGTCAGTATGGCGCCGCGCGACGGAGTGCATGATGGAGCGGAGACAAATGCGTTCTTAAACAGGAGTCCTTCACTCGCCACGCGGTCGAATGTCGGCGTTTTTACGACCTTATCTCCTGCAATGCTTGCGTGGGGCCAGGACCAATCATCCGCAAGGCAAAAGAGAATATTCGGACGGTTCTTCGTAACTTGGGCTCCAAAGGACTGCGAAGCATGTGTACAGCCTGAGAGAGTCAGTGATGCGGCACCGATGCCCACTGATTTCAAGAAGTCACGACGCGTGTTACCCATCGGTTTCATGTTTTTCTCCATTTATTTATTAGTCATTTCTATCCGACAGCCTTTCCTGGCGGTCGAGCGTTTGCCTTTAATTCACGGTCGAATTCTTCCATTATACCCGTTAAGCGTTTTACGATTCCAGGATGCTTATCCGCGAGATTTTGTTTTTCGCTGATGTCTTCTTTAAGGTCGTACAACTCGGTTTTCTTTGTGCGGCGCAGCTTCCATTTGCCGCTACGGACGGCTTCGAGTATGCTACCTCTGTAATAGAAAAACGCTTTGTGTGGTGACTTTGCACCCGGTTTGCCGGTCATCAGAGGCCATATATCTTTGCCGTCAATCAACCGGTCGGCGGGCAATTTAGCGTCGGCCAATCGAGCGAATGTCGGCAGCAGGTCAATGGTGGAACAGAGATAAGGGCAGACAGTTCCTGCGGGGATTTTGCCCGGCCAGCGGGCGATACAGGGCTCTCGCATTCCGCCTTCATAGGTGGAAAATTTACCATCGCGCAGGGGCAGGGCTGAGCCGCCATGATGCTTCTTTCCAAGCCAGGGGCCGTTATCACTGGTGAAGACCACGAGCGTATTTCTATCTACACCGGCATTTTTAAGGGCCTCAAGTACCCTGCCCACTGATGAGTCTATCTGCTCGATAGTTGCTTTGTAGGCCTTATGGGCATCTTCGACGAAAAATTCATCAGAAACAAACAATGGAATATGGGGCATCGTGTGAGGTAAATAAAGGAAGAATGGATTATTTTTGTTTTTTTGGATGAACCTGACCGCTTCCTGAGTGTAGCGTTCGATGAGGGTGGTTTGGACTGCCGGCCTCTCGATGATTTTTTCATCGCGCATCAATGGGACGTTCCATGGAGAGTAGTCTTTCTGCCGCCAGGTGCGGTCGAGATCTTTATTCTTTCCCTTGACGCCGTCCATATCGTTGGAGTAGGGAATGCCGAAGTATGAATCAAATCCATTGCTCGTAGGGAGGAATTGGGGCAGGTGGCCGAGGTGCCATTTGCCAACGCAGGCGGTGGCATAACCGCGGGTTTTGAGAACGTCGGCGATGGTGACTTCATCAGGATTTAAGCCTATGCTGTCCCCTGGAAATAATACTTTTGTGATGCCGACGCGGGGGGGATAGCAGCCGGTCAGTAGAGCGGCACGGGAAGGCGAACAAACCGAAGCAGCTACATAAAAATCGGTGAACTTCATGCCCTCGGCAGCCATACGGTCCAGGTTCGGTGTATTTATATTTGGTGAGCCGAAACAGCCAACGTCCTGGTAGCCCTGGTCGTCGGTGAAGATGATTACGAAATTCGGTTTCTCTGTAGATGCCCCGGATGAAATTCGCTGAGCACTGCTCGCGCAGCCCGGTACAACCAGCGATGCTGCACCCAAACCTACAGTTTTTAAAAAATCACGACGCGTGTAACCATCTTTACTCATAACTATCTCTCCTGCTTTTTATTTTACTTTTATCATTCAGTCTGGAATCTGGGCTCCAACGTCCCTCCGCCATGATTTTAGTCGCTTTTGCAGTTCGGCGGCTTTATTGGGCAGCTTCTCTGCCAGGTTATTTTTCTCTGCGATATCCTCGGTGAGATTATATAGTTCAACCTCACCATTATCAAAGAATTCAATGAGCTTGAAGTCGCTCTGCCGGATTGCACCGGAGGAGCGTCCTCCAAGGAAGTGCGGCTTTTTGAGCGGATAGTGCCAGTAGAGAGTGCTTCGGGCGAGTTTGGCCTGTGGGTTTTTGAGCAGTGGAAAGATAGAAACACCATCAAGATGCTGAGTCGGATCCGGTCTGAGGCCGGCGAGATGGAGAAACGTCGGATAGAAATCAATATTGCTGACCGGTGTATTGCAGGTGCTACCGGGTTTGACTACCGGCGGCCAACGGATGATTAACGGCTCGCGAATGCCGCCTTCGTAAAGTGTAGATTTGCCGGCCCGAAGAGGAGCGTTGGAGGTGACACTGTCTTCGCCGCCGTTGTCGCCTGTAAAGATTAGAACGGTGTTTTCGGCCAGGCCCAATTCGTCGAGTTTGTTCATAATCATACCGACACCCTCATCGATGCTTTCGAGCTGGGCAGCGAGGTGTGGATTATTCTGTTTCGCTTTATTCCCTCTGCCTGCGCCGGGCTTTTTCTCGTACTTGGCGACGAGTTCGGCCTTGCCCTGCAAACGGGTATGGACGGCATAGTGACTTAAGTAGAGAAAGAAAAGACCGTCCTTGTGCCGGTCGATGAATTCTATTGCTTCAAGGTTGCACCGGTCGACGAGGTATTCTTTGCCGGGCAGACGCTTGTTGATTTCTTTGTTGAAGTGATATGGATGAAAGTAACTGCCGCCGCTGATACCGCGGTTTTCGGAGACAATCACTTCGTCAAAGCCGTGCCGAGTCGGTGGGACTTCCTTCGCACCGTGGTTGGCATAACCGGTTAGGTGCCACTTGCCTATGATGCCTGTAGTGTAGCCGGCCATTTTTAACATCTCGGCGATAGTGATATAGTCGGTCGAAAGGTGGTTTTCATCGTTTGGGCGAAGGTAATCTGTTATCCCCACCCTTGCCGGATATTGGCCCGTCATCAGGGCTGCGCGATAAGGCGAACAGACGGGGGCTGATGCGTAAGCGTCGGTAAACATGGTGCCCTGGGCGGCCAGTTTGTCGAGGTTGGGCGTTTCATTAAATGTGTTGCCATAGCATCCCAGCTCAGCCCAGCCCAGGTCATCGGCCAGGATTAAAATGATATTGGGCCTTTGGGCGGAAGCCTTGTCCGAGATTAGTGCTGAGTTGCTTAGACTGCCCTGCATCGCCAGCGTCACAGTCCCCAGACCTACGGATTTCAAAAAATCGCGGCGGGAACATCGTAGTTTTCTACAGATTATTTGCTCTGTTTGTGGTTTGTTGTTTTTCATTTTGACTGGCCTGTATCAATTATCTGCAATTGAAGGATTTTTCTCGTTTTATTAGTCACCCTGGTTCGCTCGCTTATTCTTATGGGCCAAAGCCAGATGATTTTTTCAGAATCTTCGATAACAAGCAGCTTCCGGCGCAGGTGGTGCGGGACTTTTGCCGCGGTCAGAAATTTGCCAATCTTCTTTTCCGCATCCAATCCCAACGGCCAAAACCTATCGCCTGCCTTGCGAGAACGAACCGTTAGAGGTAATTTAACTTTATCCCAATCAAAACACTCGATACAATTGTTTTCTTCGGTTTTGAATTTCTCAATTCGGTTGCCATCAGCTTCAAGAGTAGCTGCCTGGATTAAAAATCGGCCGAATTTCGTCTTCCCCGGAACTTGCAACGGGGTACTGTTTCCGATTAGCTCGTCATGAGGAGATATTGTTTCAGGCCGAGCAAAAATCAGATTGCCGTATTCTCTTCGGACGACAAAACCGGCGGGCAATTCGATTTTCCTGCCGCCAACATTTTGTTCAGCTAACCGCAATATCTTTTGGAAATGCAGGCGCGTCAAATCCCGCTGGCCGCAGCCAATAGCAGTGAGACTTCTTCGAACCAGCTCAACCTTTACCGGAACAGGGTGAGTTAAAAACATCTGCAAGTTCAGCTTTAGCACGTTGGCCGGGCAATCGGTGAGTTGGGGCCAAGCCTTGTTGGCACAATTGCAAACCATGTTATAAAACTTGCGCGATGAGGCAGCCAATTCGGACAATTGCTCCACGAGAGAGCCTGTGCAATCCTGTTGTAAAGCCGGGAGTAGTCGATGCCGAATAAAATTTCTGGTATATGTACAATCAGCATTTGTATGGTCCCGGCGCCATTTTAGATTTCGCTTTTTCAGGTACTCGATAATCTCGTCACGTGTTACAGAGAGCAACGGCCTTATAAACCGAATATCGTCGGCAAAGAGCCGCGTCGGCCAGATACCGGCAAGGCCGCGAAAACCCGTCCCACGAACCAGGCGATGCAAGACGGTCTCGGCATTATCGTTTTTATGATGTGCGGTTGCTATGGAGTTGCAGTTGCCGGCCTTTGCAATATTTAGCAAAGTTTCAATCCGCATCTGCCGAGCGGCGGTCTCGATGGATAACTTGTTTTTGCGGGCAAACCCGCGTACATCCAACTTCTTTGTTGTTATGGTCAGCTTAAGGTCGCGAGCCTGCGCGGTAACAAAATCCTCGTCCACATCCGCATCAGCACCCCTTAACTGATGATTAATATGGGCACAAACAAGATCGGAACTCAAGATGTTTTCTGTCTTCAGCACGTGCATTACATACAGAAGCGCGGTGGAATCAGCTCCTCCGGAAACCGCCAACAAGACCCTTTCCGCCGTGTCAACAAGGGAGTTTTCCTTGATAAAATCGGCGACTTTTTTTTCGAATTCCAACGGCATTGTCATTCACAAAAAAAACGGGCCTGCTATCCAACCAGGCCCGAAACTCTAACAGAAAACTTTCCCTCAAACATTCGTCAACGTCATTGGGTTCCTTCCTCGCCTTTGGTCAACTCGTTGATTCGAAGTTGCGCAAAATCCCTGTAAGTCTGAGGCATAGCTTCATCCACGACAGCCTGGCGATAAAGCTCAAGTGCCTCTGTTCTTTGGTTGAGTTGTTTATCCAAAACTTTTGCCGCCTTATACTTTGCAGGAAGGACTGTATAACGGTCCCACTGATACACCCTTTTGTAGTACAAAACAGCCAATGTGTAGTCTTTGAAATGCTCATAAATTCCAGCAGCCCTGTATGCGGCATCATCGATCTTGTCGCTGGAGCTATGCTTCTCTATCAACTGGAGGTATTTATTCAAAGCCAACCGCAACATCTGATCGTCTTTAATAAAGAGCGTTGAGGCCTTTTGTTCAATCTGCAAAGCTTCATCGTAGAGTGCATCTGCTTCGGAGATGGAAGTAACGGCTTTCAAATTCGCAACTTCTCCTACAACGTGGTATGTATATTGTGGAATAGAGTCCAGGCCTGTGAGCTCCTTTTTAGCCCATTGAAGTTTCATATCATTACCCATCTTGGTATAGAACTTTACGAGCAATTCAAGTCCCTGCCGATATGCCTGCCGATTAAGCGCCATCTGCTCGATGAGATCTGACTCACTGGTATCGGTAACCGAAATTACGGGAGCCGGCCCCACGTGAGGGGGCGCAAGCTGGCTTCTGCCACTGTCAATGCCCGTGCAGCCAACCAGCACATTCAATAATACTATAAGCACTGCGGTTAAAATTGTCCTTGCCATAATGGCCTCCTTTCAACCTTGAACCCAATCTTACGGATACAAGTTAACAACTTTAAATCTCTACAAGCATATACTGTATCAGGATAAAATCAATCTTCAATTATCAATTAATACAAGTGCCCGTCAAGGATAAAGTCTTAAAAATATTCGGGCCTGTGCCAGTTTCTAATTATCTATGCAAATGTCCCGTCCAGAGCCGGTTTTCAAATCATTTGCCTCCAACCTCAAAAACCGTTCCGACATCAGCAAACAGGCCCGACAGAACAGGCTGCAGAGTGAAATACTGTAAAATCTTTTCAAAAAGAGGGGGTTATCGGCCTTTTTTCCTGCCGGAACAGGCTGAATTAATTTTTATCGCTGTTTTTCAGGAATCGTTGATGGCTTATTCTATTTGAAGCTCTCCATTCGCTCCCTGATTTCCTGCTGTTGGTAAAACTCAAGTTGTTCCTTGATTTGCAGGGCAAGCTGCTGGTCTCCGGCAGCGAGAGCGAGATTGAGTGCTTTTTCTGCAGATAAAATGGCCTTTCGTAATTGGCCCTCATTGGCATATCTTATCGCCAGGAAATGGTGGAGTATGGGCGATTTATCAAGGGCTGGTTCAATAGAGATGGCTTTTGAGTAATGCCTGAGAGCATCATCTGTTTTCCCCTCGGCAGCGAGAGCGACGGCAAGGTCGTAGTGAAGTTTGCCTTCGGCCGGTGAAAGACGGACGGCCTCGGACAAATGTACCGTGCTCCGGCTGATGTTTCCGCTGTAATACAACGCCAAGCCAAGGTTGTAATGCATGCCAACGGCGTTGTACTGCTGATCTACGCCCTGTGGCATACGCCGTAAAGCCTCTGAGAGATGGTTGACGGCCTGGTCATATTTTCTCTGGTGCAACAGCGCCATCCCGAGGTCGTGGTGCACGAGTGCATTGTCGGGATCAAGTTTTATGGCTTTTTCCAGGTGTGCCATTCCCTCCTCAGATTTTTCTTTGACGTTGTACAGAAGAAAACCTATCTTCAGGTGGGCCTCGACATTATTCGGATTTATTTTGAGCGCTTCCCTATATTCAGCTATCGCGTTGTCCGGCTCATTCTGTCTGAAAAACTCATTACCAGCTCTAACAAATGAATAATCGTCAAGGAATTTTTCGCGGATTTTCCTGATTGCGGTGGGCTTTGCGTTTAAAAACTCCGGTATGTTGGCCGCCCTGTCCGGAGCGGTAAAGTGTTCCAAGAGGACGGCAGGAGTGCTGCGTCCCTGTTCGTCGATATGGGTGAGGAAAAGCTGCGTGTAGGCCGAATTTGCTTTTGAGGAAAACACGAGCCATCTGCCGTTTGGCGAGAAACTGTGCCAGGAGTTCATCCGGCTTGTGTTGGCGCGCAATCTCCTGACCTGACCTCCCTGGGCCGGGATTATGTAAAGCTCGCTGTCGGGCTGAAGCAGCATATAACTCTTGGCTTTGCAGAACACAATCCATTTGCCATCGGGTGAATACTTCGCGAAGTAGTTGCTCATACCGTTGTTGGAAGCTCCCTCAAGGGGCTCGGGTTTGCCGCCTTTTCCGTCATTATACGGAATCCTGTACAAGTCGAAGAGGAAGGGCCTTCCATCTTCGGTGAATTCTTTGCATTCCTCGCGGGTCAGCAGCACCTTGCCCTTACCGCTGGTTTGCTTGAGGTCGTAAGCTTTGGCCCTGGCAAAAACGATGTATTTGCCATCGGGGCTCCAGGATGGATTGCTCTGTACGTAATTGGGGTCATCCGCTCCCGGCAGTGACTGAAAGGTCTGCATTTGCCGATTATATAGACACAGAATACCCCTGATTGGGAAAAACAGTTGGGAGAAGGCAAGGGGCTGCATCGGAACAAAAACAGACTTATCTTTGACTGTGCTGACGACAACTTTTCCGTCCGGAGAGACCTGAGAGAGCAAACCGAAGGTCTGCTCTCCATCCTTCTTCCTATAATCGTTCCAGGTTATGATGTCGCTCGTAGCAAGAACCATTTTTTCTGCGACGTTTGCAATGACGTACGAGCCTTTACTGTTTGCATAATCCACATCCATCGCGAAGGTTCTGCCGGCTTTACAAAACGAGTGACAGTTGCCACATACCGGCAATTTCTCCAGGACAACGGGCGGCTGACGCGGCGAAGAGACTGCCCCAAAACGCCACTTGATGCGAGAGGGGTCTTTTACGGCATTTAGAAAGGGCAGGTCCACTTCACGATAAAACAAGGGAGCGCCGACCTTGTCTTTGGATGTGCTGATAGAGATGCGGTCTCCGGAGAGGATTTTTGTAGGTGTCGAGCTATTGACACCCAGCACGGTAATTTCCGCCTCCTTTTCCAGGGTACGCTTTTTTATTGTCTCCCATTCTTTTACCCCGGGCCTCCACTGCTGTTTGGCAGTTACGAAATTCATACGCCCCTTGTCGTCCCGGAAATTGATAGTGACCAGCCAGGCGTCGGACCCGGATTTGTCCTCCTTCCAGCGAAATACAGGGGGCACAATTTCGGGAGGGAAAACCGCCTCATTAAAAGGATATTTAATCGTCAATCCGCTGTATTGCCCACCATCCTGATAGGCAGCCAATACATCCTCTACCCGGACGCGTGGCTTGAGGAAGACAATGAGCACGGCCGCTGCAATAACGACAGTCACTATACCAACGCCCATAACCATATATACGACTGATTTACGCATAAGTCCTCACGAGGGCAATGTTCTTATCTGGCTGCCTGCCGAATTTCGGGTTGAAATTTCCTTCTTTGTGATTAAATGAAGTGGCAAACGGATAGTCTTCTTAAAACAATGTTTCCGATTCGAACTACACATTATATAAATTATAACATCGTTTTTAGTAAAAACAAGCTTGAGGTCAAACTCGCGCTCTTTCATTAAGGAAACCTGCGTGGTGTAAATTGATATTATTTGTTGTTGTTTCCTGAGTGCCGTTTATTTATTAGTAACGCTTAATCATGTTTTTGATTATTTCTGCGAGTTCTTTGTCGTTGGCGGCATTAGCAAGGTCGAGGGCTTTTCCTGCAGTTCTCAAGGCTTCCTCTAAGTTATCCTTTTGGCGCAGCGCCATCGACTTAATCAACCATGCTATGCCGGAATCCGGGTAGTTTCTTATTTGATCGTCCATATCTGCAATAATTATGTCAGGATTAAACAAGCGGTGTTTCAATGCCTTCTCTATATCCGACAAACAATCGTCCCGGAGTTCGAGGAGAGGTTTGTAGCCGGGGATTAGCTTTAAGCCATGAAAGCTGCACTGTAATTTCGTAAGAAATGCCTGTTCTCCGTGTGCTTTCAATATTAAGGTCGCGGCCTGATAACGTAAATCAAAGTCCTTGCGCCATTGTTCCCGCTCACTTTGACCCAGTCCATCCCAGTCAATATGCTTTAAAATCGAACCTCTCCGTATCGTCTGAATTAGAAGCGGGAAATAAGCCGGCAGGACCAGGTTCTTTGAGTCGAGATTGAATTCAAGATACGGTTTATAGTCACTATTGATTTGAAATTCCCCGAGGTATCTTCGTATGTCCCCTTTGTCCCCGATATAGCATGTTAAAACATCAGCACTATTTTCAATATTCAAATACTCTACACTGTTGCGCACGTTTTCTTTTCCGAGTTCATCGTCGATACGTTTTGGTGAAAAAAGCTGTTCATCGGCAGAACCTACGAGATAGAAAAATACGAAAGGTTTTGTCGTCGGAAACCATACCGTCACATGGGGAAATACCTCCAGAAAAGTTCCCAAGATACTATCGAAGTTTGACTTTGGATGACCTTGCAGGTGTAACTTGGTCATAAACAACCCGCCGGGATTCAAATGTCTCAGTGCGCTTTGAAAATGCTCCTTAGTAAATAAGGGCGCACTTCCCGAAGTGGAATGAACATTAGAATCATTGAGGATGATGTCATATTTTCTGTCTGTCAAATTGAGATAATTCTTACCATCCATATATATCATGTTGACTTTTTGGCTTAACTGCTCGCCGAGGTTAATGTGCTTGAAGAATTTGACGGCAATTTCGGTTACTTCCGGAGCGATTTCCACGCAATCGATCCGACGAAGTTCGTGTTGAGCCAGGCAGGCAGTGGTTTCCCCTGTCCCAAGTCCGAAAGTCAGTACATCTTTGGGGTCGCTGTGCATCAAGACCGCCAGATGGCCGAGCGTTTTCTGCGCCGAACGATGAATGTCATCACCGGCCATTTCAATGTGGTCTATCGCCATCAACAAACTACCATCGTATTTTCTGGTGACCGCGACCGTCGTTGTAAGGCCCTCTTTTACAGACAATATCTCGCCGGTATATGTCTCATCGAGACTCCATCGAAACATTTCCGCCGGTATTATGGCTGCTATCACTGTCAAGACAACAACTGTTGCTATAGAGCCGATTCGCAGCGCTATGCCCGGCTTTGAGTGAAAGATCTGAACCATCGCCCCTCCAAGCCATATCCCCGCCAGACCAAGAACCATGATCGAAAGCTGTACGCCCATCAACGGGATTAGAACAAAACCGGTCAGCACTCCACCCAACACCGCACCAATGGTATTGACACCGTAGACAGTACCGGTGGTTTGCCCCACTTTGTGCCGGAACCTGCCCCATCCCTGTAACGCCAGCGGGAAACCGATTCCCATAACAATCGCCGGCAGAAGAAACAGGAAGACGCTGTGAAACAGGGGTAAACTGGCCTTGCGAATACTATCCATACCTAATGAATCCGCAAGCAGGGCGGTAACAGTTGATGTTTCCCTTAAGAATGAAAACCACGTCCTGAACCAGGGAATATAGAATATACCCAATGCCCCCAGGCAGGTCAAACTCAGCCCAAAAGCGACTGCAGGATTGCTCAGTCTTTTCGATAAACGACTCCCAATCCACGCACCAAGCACATTGCCCACGAGATATACAGTCAGCACCGCCGAAAATACATAGGTAAAGCCACCTAATGGAACGACAATGCTGCGCATCCAGATAAGCTCGTATCCTATGCTTATTAATCCACTGAGGAAAAAACCGGCTGCCAGCACATATTGCCTGCTCATTCTTGCTTCTGCGATGTCGGCATGGGATTTCGGGGCTTCGGTCTTTTGTTCGGTTCTTCTGATGGCAGACTCATGAGAACGGGACAGCATCCACCCGCCAAAGGCCACAAACAGATTGATACCTGCCGCAATGTACAGCGTCCCCATCACTCCCACCATTCGTATGAAAACGAACCCCGCCAGGAAACATCCCAGAGCCGCACCCAATGTGTTTAATGCATATAATCTACCAACGAAATGCCCGACACGCTGCTCCAATGTGGTAACGTATCGACCTAAAAGCGGCAGTGTGCTGCCCATAAGCATCGTGGGCACTAACAGCAGAAATGCCGACACCACGGCTTGTACGAAAAGTAGTCCTGTAGGGGAGGGCTGATATTTCACGAAAAACCAATGGTAGGCACCATCTGCTAATCGCATGGACCACGGCATCAACAATGCGGAGATAGTCACGAGCACTTCAAGTAACGCGTATAAACGCAGTTGCCTGCCTACGCGGTCCGCATATCGGCCCATAATCAGTGCGCCAAGCGCCAAACCTGCCATAAACATGGACACAACAATGCTCGAGGCATACACTGTGTTGCCCAGTGTCAGTTTCAGGAGGCGTACCCACACTACTTCATCAATTAGAGAGCAAGCACCAGAGCAAAAGTATATTAACATCACAGATGTAATCCCGATGCGTTTAGTTACTATTGCCTTATCATTCCGAGTGTGTTTTTTATTTTTTTTACGTCTCATCTGCACCTAAGCTTTTTGTTACTCTGTGTCGTAAAGTTGATGAGTTATGAAATATTTCGCCTAACACTTGCTCCTCTTGGCATTAAGCAGGACATAGAATTTCTGCCGTTTGAGCGTTGAGGCTGCTCTGTCAATTTTCGTAGTGAGGATTTTCTTAAACCGACATTTCACATTTAAATCAAGCTCAGCTACGCCGCTAAGCTACTCTCATATAGCAAATCGGCCTTATGATTATAGTGCTTGTGGTTGTTTCTGTCAAAGCTGCCCGTTAGCTTAGACACAGACAGCAGGCTTTATATTATCGGGCATCTCTCGCTGTGCTTGCCTGTCCACTATTTGTGTCACTTCGTTTTTTTTTATTCACACTAAGGCTTTTTCAAAATCCTTGACTTTGGGTGGTTTTTTGCCTTTGGCGGCAGCAATTTTATGTCCTTCCGCTCTTAAGTGTGCAGCCTGGGCCTTAGCGCCTCCGGGGAGTTTTGGGTTTAAGCTGCCATCTGTTTTAATCACCCGCCAATAAGGTGTAATGCGTTTTTTACCCGCGAGCAGGTCTTCTTCGGCGGTTTCAGCGGAAATGCGAATAAAAATGCCCGTGGTTAGCGGACAGGTCGAGTCGGCTTTGAAATCTTTGGCAAGCTGCTGCCTGATTTGTCCTACAGTGACCAGCTTTCCTTTTCTGACTTTTCGGATTAGCCCGTCAACAAGCAGAGGTGTGGGGACAAGGATCCTTCTTCCACCGAAGCGTTTTTCCCACTTCGCAGGGCCATTTACGACTTTAGGCAGACCTTCCGGGTGATTTTCCAGCTTTTGACGCCAGCTTGTGCGTGATTTGAATTTACAGCTCATTTGCTACTTCACATAAGACACAGTTATTGCAGCTTTTAATAGCGCCTACGCTTATCACCCGGCCTAACGCCTAACGGCTGGATAATAACAGACAAACTCCTTCGCCATTGGTCTGCGATCCCGGTCACGTTCACAAATTACGATTTTTGTCAGACCTTCTCCGGCACGACGAACGGCTCGCGGTAGTTGCGCTTGACGTACATATTGGCCATATCGCTAAGCTCGCCCGTGAACTTCTCGGTCTCCGGATCCATCGTCAGCATTGGTCCCATTGTTATGGGCTCTTTTTCGAGGTCCACCTCATTGACCTTGAGATGCTCGAGCATCCTCTCGAACGAATCCATCACGTACTCATTGTCGATCATCTTCCTGGCCTCGCTTACCGGCAGTTTCTTTCCCATCCGGTAAGAGACGTTGCCCATGTGGCATAAGGCGCTGGAAAGGTGGCCCTTTTCAATATCGGCGTTGAGGTCGCTAAC
>Ga0224495_10002228_pt1 | contig 12822 bp, 13 predicted proteins | sample SF_Jul11_sed_USG_FD_168128 | JGI IMG/M metagenome (GOLD analysis project Ga0224495, IMG submission 168128) | Sediment microbial communities from San Francisco Bay, California, United States - SF_Jul11_sed_USGS_4_1 | ecosystem: Environmental > Aquatic > Marine > Sediment | place: USA: California... | reverse complement strand
GACGCCGCCGAGGACGATGGCGAGGACGATGGCGAGGACGATGGCGAGGACGCCGCCGAGGACGCCGCCGAGGACGATGGCGAGGACGCCGCCGAGGACGCCGCCGAGGACGATGGCGAGGACGATGGCGAGGACGCCGCCGAGGTGGTGCGGCTGACGAAGAAAGCGAACGCCAAGCTGGCCGAGCTGCTGAAGAAGGGGGAGGAGTCGCCGGAGAGGCCTGCGCCCGATCCCGAGCCGAACCCGGACGACTTTGAAGATTACAGCTCCTACGTGAAGGCCTTGGCCGTCTGGGCGTATAAGGATGAGCAGCGGAAGGTCATGGAGGACCACGCCGCGAAGGCCCTCGAAGAAACCCATGCCATGTTGGCCGAGGCAGCACGAAAGGAGACGGAGATCGACGTGGCCGCCTTCAACCGGCGTCGGGAGGTTTTTGTGAAGGCCAACCCCGACTACAACAAGGTGATGAAGGCATCCAACGTCGCCCTCAACGATGTGCTGATGCGGGAGATCCTCAAGTCCGAACAGGGGCCCGCAGTTGCCTTTTACCTGGCCAACAACCCGGAAGTGGCAAAGGCGCTGGGGGACAAAAACGAACGGGAGATCATCCTGGAAGTGTCTTACCTTGGGCAGAAGATGGTGCGCACGGCGGCACCGCGAAAGCCGAGTCAGGCACCCGACACCGGCCCGACGGTTGGAACCCGAGGGAAGGTTATTCGGCCTCTGGAGAACATGAGCCAGGTCGAGTACAACCAATACATGGCGGAGCGGGAGAAAAAACGGAGGATCGCGTAGCTCCACGGTTGTCAGTTAACACCCATCTCACACGGGGCAGGCGGCGACGCACAAGGCCCACAAGGAGGAAAAAAAAATGGATTAGAAAATGGCCAACAACCTCATCACACCTGCGGTGATCGCCAAGGAAGCGATGCGTCAGCTTGAGAACGAACTGACGTTTACCAAGCTGGTCAACCGCCAGTACAAGCACGAGTTCGACAAGAGGGTGGGCGATACGATCAGCATCCGTCGGCCGGTGAAGTTCGAGACGAACACGGGGTTCGACATCACCAGCCAGATTCAGGATGTTGAGGAGGGGGTTGACAACCTCAAATTGCAGTACGAGCGCAACGTGTCGTGGGCGTTCAGCAGCCGCGATCTGACGCTGACCGTTGATGAGTACTCGGACCGCTACATCAGGCCCGCCATGATCACCATGGCGCAGTCTGTTGACCAGTTGGGGATGCTGTTGTATCGGGACATCCCCAACGAGGTGGGGACGCGCAACACCCCCCCGTCCAACTTTGCCGCCATGGCTGCGGCTGCCCAGCGGCTGGAAGAGCTTTCGATCAAGGGAGATATCAACGCCATCGTGGACTCGGCGGCACGGTGGGCGATGGGCTCATCCAACTCGGCGCTGTACATGCAGGACGTGGCCCGGGATGCCTTTCGCAAAGGCGACCTGGGGGAAATTGCAAGCGCGCGGGTGTTTTCATCGCAGAATGTGCTGAAGCACACGCCTGGCGCGGCGACCGGCACCCCGCTGATCAACGGCGTCAGTCAGAACGTGACCTATGCCGCTGCGGGGGTGACCCTGACCGATGGCCGGGTGTTCAAGAGCGCACAGAGTCTGGTCACCGATGGATGGACCAACAGCACCACCGGCATTCTGAAGGCGGGGGACGTCTTTACCATCGCCGGGGTGTTCGCGGTCAACCAGGTGCCGGGGGATGCGGTTTTGAACAAGTCGGTGCTGTCATTCCTTCAGCAGTTCACGGTGCTGGAGGATGCGAATTCTGGCGCCACCACCGGCCCGGCGACCTTGAAAATTGCTCCGGCCATCATCATTGACGGCCCGCAGCAGACGGTGAGTGCGGCGCCTGCGGACAACGCGGCCATCACCGTGCGGAATTCTGCCGGGATGATGAATCTGATGTTCTCGCCGGAGGCCTTCACCCTGGTGACGGTGCCCCTGGCGCTGCCGGACAGCGCGACCTGGAAGCAGCGGGTGACCCACAATGGCCTGTCCATGACCATCATGAAGGGCATGGACATCCTGACCCGCAGGGAAATCGTGCGCGTGGACATGCTGTTCGGCTGGCGCACGACGAATCCGATGGCGGCGGTGCGTTTGGCCGGATAACGAGTGACGGACTGAAAGGAGACGCCATCCATGTCTGAAAGCAAAAATATGGAACCGAAGAACACGGTGGTTTACCACCGGAGCGGCACCAACGAGGTGGTGTCCGCCGAGGAGGCGGTTCTCCGGTGCCAAGGCGATAAACCGGAATGGGCCACCACCCCGGCGGCCTTTTCACTCCCGGAGGCCACACCGGCCCCCCAATCCGCGAAGGTGGCCGAGGTGGAAGCCCTGGTCAACTCCACGAAGCCCACGGCGAAGAAAGCCGCCGCCGTGAGTGAGGGCAAGGCGTGACCGTTGCCGACGTGATCAAGTCCGCACTTCGGGTTTTGGGGGTTGTCTCGGAAGAGCAACCCCCTAGCCCGGAGCAGGAGGCCACCGGGCTGGAGGCCATGAACGGGGTGCTGGCGGGCTGGGCCACCCGGGGGGTGGCCACCGTCAGCTATAGCGCCGTGAGCGACATCATTGATAGGGGGGCGGAATTCACACGCGCGCTAAAGTTTGCCCTTGCGGCGGAAATGGCCCTGGAATACGGCCAGGTGGTTTCGACGGATTTGGCCCGGATGCAGCAGGAATCGTGGATTCAACTGTATGCCAGTGTGGAACCGGCGCCGGAAATGAAAATAGACAACGCCTTGAAAACCCGCCCCCGCCACTTTGATCCCTACACCAGGAGGGGGTACTAGCCCATGAAATTGCTCTGCACAGGTTGCAAGCGGGAGCTGATCAAAAACAATGGCAAGCTGGTCACCAGTGAGTGCAAAGTGGGAAAGATCACTCACACCGGCAGGTTGGTGTTGGTGTGCAAGTGTAATAGTGAAGAACCAACCTGGTTGGTGCTGGAGGCGCCCGCAGCATGACCACCGTGATTGTTGCTGGCGAAAACCACACCATTCCGGCCGGAACAACCGGCCCCATCAAGGTGAGGTATCCGCAGGATCCGGGCGGCAGCGCAACCTGGACGATGGACTGGACCCCTTATTTGAAACCCGCTGGCGACACCATCGTTTCCTCGGAATGGGACGGGGGCGGTCTTACCGTTGGCTCCCCCACCATTCTGGCAGGGGCCAGACAAACGTCATTGCGTATTTCCGGGGGGAGCGACGGGATTGATTACACGGTTAAAAACACCATTGCCACGGCCGGAGGGGACACGGTAGTCCGCTCCTTCATCCTTCCCATCTGCAAGAGGTAAACCGATGGCCACATCCGAAGCACTTTTTTCAATCTTTGCCGGGGCCACCGGCACCAGTCGTGTTTTTGAAATTCCCAAATCCGGGTGCGGCATTGATTTGACCATCTCGGTGGCGGCCACCGTGGTGGTGAAAGTGAGCAACAACCAAACCGCCCCTGACAACAACGCGGCCGTCACCTGGCAACCCGTGGGGACTTTTACCGTGAGCGGGGCTTTTACGGTTCCGGCCCTTTTTGATTTTGCGCGGCTGGAAATTTCGGGCAACACGGGCCTGGTGACCGCCTTGCTGAACGGCAGAAATTAAGTTCCATGCACTTCGTAATGCCTGCCGCCACCACTGTGGCCCGCGCAAAATCCGCCATCGCCCTGCGCCCAGCCATCAACGGCGCGACGGCTTTTTATGACTTTGCCAACGGCACGTACTGGGGGCCGCCGGTGACGCACACCCGCGCCTCGGAGGCGTTGGGAACAAATGCCGCCGGGGTGTGGCAAAAGTATGCGAACAACATGCACCGCACCCGCACGGACCGGGGGATGCTGAGCGAGGTCGCAGCCACCAACCTGAACACCAACTACAACGCCCCCGTCGTGAGCAGCCCCACCACCGGACTGACGCCGAGCGGCACCGCCACCGTTTCCATCGTGGCCGACGCCACAGCGCTTTCCGCGCTCGTGGACTCCGCCATCGGCACCTACGCGGTCAAGGTGGATGGCGGGGCCAGCGGGGGTACGGTGACCATTGCCGGGGCGGCTACGGCGGACACCCACAGCTTTCAAATCATCGCCCGACGCTTCAGCGGCGCGGGAACGCCCACCGCGCACCTCAACACCAAGGGCAGCCAGAACATCACCAGCGCAACTTATGTGCGGCTGAAGAGCGAAAACATCACCGCCCTTGCGGGTGATCTTCTTACGATCACCATTCCCGCGTCCACCGTGGTTTATTTTGTGCTGAACCAGTTCGAATTGGGGGCGTTCTGCACGACGCCGATCGTCGTGGCTGGCGCGGCGGCGCTGCGGCAGGCCGACCAGATGACAATCCCGCTGCCGGGCGCAATTAACCCCCTCGATTGGTCCGTGGTCGCGACCGTCTACCGCGAGAGCTTTACCACCTCAGCGGGAGGGCTTTTGAGTTTTGGTTCCAGTGTTAATGGCTCGCGTTTTGGTTTTCTCGGAACCGGGTTTGGTAGTGGCATACAGACACTGGTCATAGCTGATGGCGTTGGGGTGGCTAACATTGTGGGTGGCGCGGCGATTAGCACCGGTGCTTTTCATAACGTTGGGGCTAGCGTCCGCCAGGATGATTTCCGGCAGTTCCGGGACGGCACCGCCGATGGTGCTGACGCCGCGGGGACGCTCACCGCCCCCGCCGGGACCGTGATAGGGATTGGATGGGACACGCTGAACGGCAATTTGCAGCCGAACGCATGGATACAAAAGCTCGCAATCTACGCGGACCTGCCGCAGGAGCAAATGAAATGGTTGACTACGCAGTAGGATTTTTTGCATGAAACAACTGACCTGCATCCGCCCCGCCGCGAACCCCAATTCCGACCTGCCGTGGCCCACCGATGGGGTGATTCATCCACCGCATCCGGCGGGTGTGGTGAACGCCGGGCAGCAGGTTGTAGTGCTGGCGGTGGTAGATGCTTTTGACGAAACCTTGCTGCCCCCCGGATGGACGGTGAAGGGTGTGCTGGTACCCGGAGGGAACAAAGCCGACCGGGCCACGGCGGCGGACGTGGCCCCTTTTGGGCTGACTGTGGCAAACGTGCCGATCCCGATGGGCTGGTGAGGGAGTAGACGATGGCGAAACCACTTGGGAATCCGCGTTTTTTCGCCCGTGACGCTACGGGGGCAAACCTGTCCGTCGGCTATGTCCTGACCTACTACGCAGGGACGACGATGCAACGGTCCGTGTACACGGACAGCGGAGAGACGTCCGTACTGCCGGGCCCGTCCACCGGGGCGAACGCGGGGGCGGCAGGTTTCATGCTGGACACTTACGGCGAGGCCGCCCCCTACTGGGGGGCGGGGCTGTACAAGCTGCGCGTTTACACGTCCGCCGACACTCTGGTGCGCGAGATTGATAACTTTGACCCCGGCGTGGATACGCTGAGTGCGTACCGCGACCTGGCGCTGGCGAATTGGTTCCCGCGCACCAGCGGGACGGCGAACGCCCTCTACGACGTGACGTGGTCGGGTTCGCTATTCGTCGCCGTGGGCGATGTCGGCACGATCGTCACCAGCCCTGACGGGGTGACCTGGACGGTCCGCGCCAGCGGGACGACGAACGCACTCACCGACGTGACGTGGTCGGGCTCGCTGTTCGTCGCGGTGGGCGGTGTCGGCACGATCGTCACCAGCCCTGACGGGGTGACCTGGACGGTCGCCGCCAGTGGGACGACGAACACACTCAACGATGTGGTGTGGTCGGGCTCGCTGTTCGTCGCGGCGGGCAATATTGGCACGATCGTCACCAGCCCGGACGGGGTAACCTGGACCCTCCGCACCAGCGGGACAACGAACACCCTCTACAACGTAGTGTGGTCGGGCTCGCTGTCCGTCGCGGTGGGCCAATCTGGCACGATCACCACCAGCCCGGACGGGGTAACCTGGACGGTCGGCGCCAGTGGGACGACGAACACACTCACCGACGTGACGTGGTCGGGCTCGCTATTCGTCGCGGTGGGCGCCGGTGGCACGATCACCACCAGCCCCACAGGGTTAACCTGGACGGTCGGCGCCAGCGGGACGACGAATTACCTCAACGATGTGGCGTGGTCGGGCTCGCTATTCGTCGCGGTGGGCCCCCTCGGCACGATCGTCACCAGCCCTACAGGGTTAACCTGGACGCTCCACACCAGCGGGACGACGAACGCCCTCAACGATGTGGTGTGGTCGGGCTCGCTGTTCGTCGCCGTGGGCAATGCTGGCACGATCGTCACCAGCCCGGACGGAGCGACGTGGAAGAAGCTTCCGGCCCCCACCACGGCGCCGCTGCGGGCGCTCTCCAGTGATGGCTTTCTGTTCGTTGCCGTGGGCGACTCCGGAGCAATCGTTACCAGTTTGAGGATGGGGTAGGTGCCGGAAATCCAGGTACCCATCGTCGGCGGTGACTACCAGGGGGTGGTCCGTTCGCTGAACAGCCAGCGCACCGTGAACCTGTACCCGGTTCCGGGGGGCCCCGGCGGGAAAACGGTTGCCGCATTGCGTACCGTGCCGGGGCTGAGTCTGTTTGCACGGTTGCCGGGAACCGGAGCGATTCGCGGGCAGATTGAGTTCAACGGCGCCCTGCTGGTGGTACAGGGGGCGTATTTGTATGTGGTATCCACCGGGGGGGTGGTGTCCGCTGCGGTTGCCACGCTGAACTCCACTGTGGGTCGGGTGGACCTGGCGAGCAACGGCTTGAACGTGCTGATCGTGGATGGCGTTGACGGGTACCTTTGGGATGGTGCGGTGCTGTCGGTCATTGACGACCCCTATTTCCCCGGCGTGGGGGATACTTTCGCCCCGACAGCATGCGCATGCGCGAATCACGTGTACGTTGTCAACGATCCGTCATACCCTGGGCGGTTCTATGTTTCGGAACCGTTGGCTGCGGGGGCCCGTTGGGGCTTGCAAGTCAGCGGGACGACGAATCAATTCAAAGATGTGGTGTGGTCGGGCTCGCTATTCGTCGCGGTGGGCACCCTCGGCACGATCGTCACCAGCCCTACAGGGTTAACCTGGACGCTCCACACCAGTGGGACGACGAACGCCCTCAGAGCCGCCGTGTGGTCGGGCTCGCTGTTTGTCGCGGTGGGCGACGTCGGCAAGATCGTCACCAGCCCGGACGGGGTGACCTGGACGCTCCGCGCCAGCGGGACGACGAACGTTCTCCACCGCGTAGTGTGGTCGGGCTCGCTGTTCGTCGCGGCGGGCAATATTGGCACGATCGTCACCAGCCCTGACGGGGTGACCTGGACGGTCCGCGCCAGCGGGACGACGAACACCCTCTACGATGTGGTGTGGTCGGGCTCGCTGTTTGTCGCGGTGGGCGAAGTTGGCACGATCGTCACCAGCCCCACAGGGTCAACCTGGACGGTCGGCGCCAGCGGGACGACGAACGCCCTCTACGATGTGGTGTGGTCGGGCTCGCTGTTTGTCGCGGTGGGCAATATTGGCACGATCGTCACCAGCCCTGACGGGGTGACCTGGACGGTCCGCGCCAGCGGGACGACGAACGCCCTCTACGATGTGGCGTGGTCGGGCTCGCTGTTTGTCGCGGTGGGCGAAGTTGGCACGATCGTCACCAGCTCCACAGGGTCAACCTGGACGGTCGGCGCCAGCGGGACGACGAACGTCCTCTACGATGTGGTGTGGTCGGGCTCGCTATTCGTCGCGGTGGGCGCCGGTGGCACGATCACCACCAGCCCCTCGGGGTTAACCTGGACGGTCGGCGCCAGCGGGACGGCGAACGCCCTCTACCGCGTAGTGTGGTCGGGCTCGCTGTTTGTCGCGGTGGGCAATATTGGCACGATCGTCACCAACGAAGTGCGGTCTTTTATCGGGGGCCAAGGGACCGCGTGGGCCACGGCGGAAAGCAGCCCGGACGCACTGGTGCGCATCGTTGCGCACGGGGGCCGCATGTGGCTGTTCGGCTCGCGCACCGTGGAGCAGTGGTACCCCAGTGGCGCGTCGGCGGTGATCTTCGACCCCACACCCGGAGGGGCATTGGACCTCGGGTGCGCCTCACCGGGGGCGGTGGCCACCACGGGGGAGAGCCTGCTGTACGTGTCCGTGGACAAAGCGGGCAAAGTCGCGCTGGTGCGGTCCGGCGCCGGGGACGTGGCCACCATTCCCGTCTCCGGGATGCTGGCGGAGCACATGACGGACCTGGCCGATGCGACCGGGTTGACCTTCGCGCACGACGGGCACGAGTTCTACCAGTTGAACTTGCCGGACACGAGTTTTGTCTACGACCTGACTACCGGCATGTGGCATGAGCGGGCCGCGTGGGTCGCGGCGACCGCCGCGTACACGCGGCATCCAGCGGACTCGGCGCTGTTGTTCGCCAACAAGGTTGTGCTGACGGCGCACGATCACGGTGACCTGTATCTGCTCGATTCCAGCGTTCACGCCATGGACGAAGGGCCTTTGCGGTGGGAGCGCGTGAGCGCACCGGTAGCGGCGGGGAACCGTTGGCTTTTCTGGCGCCGCCTGACGCTGGACCTGGAGACCGGGTTGGCCGGGGTGGACACGCCGGGGGCGGTGGTGATGCTCCAGTGGAGTGACGACGGCGGGCGCACGTGGAGCGCTGCTCGTGCGCTGAAAACAGGTAACGCCGGGCAGTATGGGCGTTTGGTACAGGTGCATCGGCTTGGCCGGTCGCGGCAGCGCATGTTCCGCGTTTACGGGAGCGACCCGGTGCCGGTACACATTCTCGGCGCACTGGTGGATGTGACAGGATGAAAGGGGCAGTAATCCAGACGGTGCCAGCCTCCGGGAAGCCGGACCCGTGGGCCGTGGCTGTCGGCCAGGGGATGGCGCGGCACCTGTACACCCCGGAGGCGGCGGACCTGAAAAACGGCTGGCTCCAGCACGGCAGCTACAACACCCTGAGGGCGACGAAAAGCGGACACGTGGTGATGCTGGAGGGCGTAGCGAAAGGGGGGACCGCTGGCACGACGGTATGGTATCTACCGGAAGGGTGGCGGCCACTGAAGGTCACCCGGTTTCCGTCGGGTGTGACGTTGGATGCTTTGGGCGGTATCACCCCGGATTCGTCCCTCGGGACAACGGCGGTATCGTTCCAGGGGCTTTTTTTCCTGGTGGTGTAGAAAGGGGGCTGGCAAATGGGATCACGGGCGCGTTGGGCGGCGGTTGCTGCGAATGAGCAACAAAAGGCGTTCGATGAGGAGCAGAAACGGCTGGCGATGTACTCCAACCAGGGGGACGCGGCCACCGCTCGATTGGCTGCGGTGCTTGGCTTTGCACCGGAGGACGTTTATGGGCCGCCCCCGCCGGAGCCGAACCGGGACACTTTTTTTGCGGGGATTCCCGATGCGCCGCCCATTCCGAAGTGGGCGGTGGGAAGGGCAGGAAAGTTGGCCGCCTTGTCCGGGCCGGTCCCCGCCGGATCTTTAGGCGGAAAGATTGGAGCCGAGACGGATCGCGCCCGCGCAGCGGCGGAGAAGAAGTACGCGGCCGCGATGGCGGAGTACCAAGCGCGGAAGAGCGAGTACGACACGAAAATTGCTGGCTACCGGAACCAGCCGCAGGGGTCCGCCGCGCTTACGCTGGACCCCGCTTACCGCCTGCGTCAGTCTGCCGGGCAGACCGCCCTTGAATCCTCGGCTGCCGCGCGCGGTGGATTGCTGTCCGGTGCGGCGGGAGTCGCCTTGAGCAAATTTAACCAGAATTTGGTCAGTGAGGAATTCGCAAACGCATATCAGCGGCTGCTGGAACGCGCGAGCATGGGCGAACGGACGGCCAACACACTGGTCAATGCACGGTCACACCTGGCCGACGCGAAGTCGGGCATCTACAACGACCTGGGGGCCAGCCAGCAGGGGAAACAGGACTTTTGGCGCGACCAGGCTTTGAGCGCCATCAAGGGTGGCGTGACCATGGCGGCCACCGCTATCAACCCTGCGGCTGGCGCTGCTTCAAGCGCTTCCATGCCGTCGGGTGTGAGCACCAGCTACAACGCTGGTTCGAGCGTGCCAACGTATACGTTTGACCCCACCTTGCTGTACAGGCAGAATCGCTGAGAAAGGACCCATCATGGTAAAGCTGGCAGATATCGGGCGGGTGGCGGGGAACTTTGCCCTGGGAGCGGCTGTTGGCCAGGACGGCGCGGTGGCAATACGGAACGAGCAGCGTCGCACCCGTGAGGCGGCACGGCAGGCACAGGGGGACCAACTGGACCAGCGGGTTCGGCTGGCACAACTGGACCAACTTTTGCGGGCGGAAAACCAGCAGCGGAAAGATGCACTGAACAAGCAGGCAGTGGATTCCGCCTTTGGCCGTTTTGTCGGCGACGGCATCCCGGCGGTCGAGCTGCTTAAAGGGCTGACGCCGGAGCAGCGGGTTGATTTGAGCGACCGGCTGGCCAAACGTCAGAGAGACCAAATACAACTGGGATTAGACAACTTGCAATTACGGAATGCCGCGCGCCCGGAGGGGTACACGCTGGGGCCCGGTCAGGTGCGGATTGAAAATGGACGAAGGGTTGGCCAAGGACCGGACAAACCACCCCCCGGTTCCGGCCTCACGGCGGCCCAAACGGCAAACAACGCGGAAATTGACGCGGCAAGGAAAAACACCTCGCACCTGTCTCTGGAGGACGCCAAGCGGAAAATTTTGCGGGTTTTGCCAAACGGGATGCCGAACCCGGCCTACGATCCGGTGGCGGCGCAGGCTGTGCGGACAGCGATCCAACACAAGGTGGGGGACGATCCTGAATTTGGACTATTGTATAGCCGGTGGGCAGGAGGGGCAGGAGGGGCAGCAGGCCCCATCCCGGCCTCCGGGGGGTGGATTGATCCTTCGATAGTGGCCCCCGTCCTGGCGGGGAAGCCGGGGGGTGGCGGTGTACCGTCGATCAATACCCCAGAGGAACACGCCGCCCTGCCGAGCGGCACGGAGTACATTGACGCGGCTACCGGCCAACTTCACAAGAAGTTGTAGCCATGGTGAATCGTTTTGGCGACCCGGCGCTGGAAGAACCCGCCGCCGCGCGGCTGGACCCGCGACTGGACCAGCCCGCGCCGCCCCCACGGCAACGGCTGAACCGTTTTGGCGACCCGGCGGTGGAAGAACCCGCCGCCGCGCGGCTGGACCCGCGACTGGACCAGCCCGCGCCGCCCCCACGGCAACGGCTGAACCGTTTTGGCGACCCGGCGGTGGAGACGGTTGCGGACCCCACCGACGGGCGGTTTACCGCCAATTTCCTGCGTGGTGTGCTGGGTGGCGCCCAGGACGTGGCCGAGAGCTTTGGGGCGGCCAAAGATGTGGCCGTGACGCACAGCGCCGCCGGTGTTTTGCCCCCCCCTCCCGGCGGGGCCTTTGCGCCTTCTGCGCGGTTCGCGGACATGAGTTTTGGGCAGAAGGTGACCGACCAGGGGTGGTGGGGTGATTTTTTGGGCCGCACCATCGTGGGCAGCGCCCCATTTTTGGGCGGGGCCGTGGTTGGCGCCGTGGGTGGCGGTGTAACCGGTGAGATGATGGCCGGGCCACCCGGTGCAGCGGTGGGGTCATTGGGTGGGAGCATGCTGGGCGGCGGCGCCATGGCGGGCATCCAGCAGATGGGCGGCGAATACCTGAATGCCCGCCGGGCCGGGCGGCCCCACGATCAGGCGGTGGACGTGGCCATAAAATCCGGCTTTGCCTCTGCCGGGATCAATGCCGCCTCGATCCCGGCGGCGATCATCCGCCCCTTCCGGGGTGCGCTGTCCAACGTGCTGTTGCAGGCCGTCGGCGTTCAACCCGGGATCGGCGTGGCCGACGTGGCGGCGCAGAACAAACTGGCGCAGGCCTACGACCCCGGCCGCGCCGTGTTGGCGAACGCCCCGGAAGCGTTTTTGGGCGAAGCGTTGTTTGAGGGCCCGGCCACTGCGGCCGCCGTGGCAAAGACGGTGGTACCCCGGCTGAATCGTTTGGTGGCGCGGCGGCCCATGCAGCCGTGGGAGGTTTCTCGCGCCGAGTTTGTAGCCGAGAGTATGCGGAATGTGCCTGCCGACCAGCACACCCCCACCCTGGCGGAGGCCTTCGGGTTTGTGCATCGCTACCTGGTGGAAGAACGGGTGAAAGCCGGGCAGAAGGTACCCCCCGAGGGCCTGTCCGCTTATGACGATCTATCTGCCGAGGTGGCCGCCGCCGCCGAACGGCAGGTGCGCAGCACGGAACAACTGAAGGCCCGCGCCAAACTGTCTCCGGAGAAGGACGACATTTTGACCGCCGTGCGCAAGCTGGGTGGGATTGCCGACATCGAGGGTGGCGATCTGGCGGTAATGTTCGAAGGTCACCCACCCAGCTTTTTGGGACCACTGGTGCAGCGTGAGGCCCCGGCGGGCCAGGCACAGAAGGGGTTGACCCTGGACAAGCTGGCCGAAGCCTTGCACGAAGCGGGATATCTGCGGGAGCGGGACACGGCGGAGCTGCTGGACAGCCTGGACAGCGCCGCCAGAGGCCGGGTGGTGACCAGCCTGCTGTATGATTATGGCGCCGATCCGCTGGGGGTGATACCCGAGGAGGCGCCCCCCGCGCCGACGGTGGTGCAGGCGCCCCCCGCGCCGCCGGTGGTGCAGGCGCCCCCCGCGCCGCCGGTGGTGCAGGCCCCCCCCGCGCCGCCGGTGGTGCAGGCTCCCCCCGCGCCGCCGGTGGTGCAGGCCCCCCCCGCGCCGCCGGTGGTGCAGGCTCCCCCCGCGCCGCCGGTGGTGCAGGCGCCCCCCGCGCCGCCGGTGGTGCAGGCCCCCCCCGCGCCGACGGTGGTGCAGGCCCCCCC